>JACCDV010256082.1_pt1 | contig 12331 bp, 9 predicted proteins | sample 7446131 | NCBI WGS metagenome assembly JACCDV01 (sample SAMN15323448, study PRJNA562643) | freshwater metagenome | isolation source: river surface water | place: USA:Blue River Watershed | collected 2017-08-17
GAGGTGTAGGCCGCCTGCGAAGTGCGGCGGGTCTTCAGGCGCGGGAAGTAGGTGTAGACCTTGTCGAGATTGGCGGCAATCTCGCCCTTGTCGGTGCGGGTGTAGCTGCCGGTCATCAGGTTTTCCTCGATGGTCAGGTGGGCAAAGCAGTGACGGCCTTCCATGACCTGCACCACACCCCGGTTGACGAGGTCGGCCGGCGAGAGGTTTTCGATGCGTTCGCCACGCAGCTCGATGCTGCCCTTGGTCACCTCGCCGCGCTCGCCCTTGAGCAGGTTGGAGATGGCGCGCAGCGTGGTGGTCTTGCCAGCGCCGTTGCCGCCGAGGATGGCAACGATGCCCTGCTCGGGCACTTGCAGCGAGACGCCCTTGAGCACGAGGATCACGTGGTTGTAGATGACCTCGATGCCGTTGACGTTCAGAACGATGTTTTTCGTGTCCATGATGAACCTTGTCTTTTGTGACCAGATGAAAAGACCCAGGAGGCCCTTTCATCTGGCGGCCTGTGAGGGCCGCTGCCCCTCCCGCTGGGCGGGAGGGGGTGGTGCCGGTCAATCAGGACTGGCAATCCGCAGGGGTGCGGCGTGTCAGTTTCTTCTCGGCGGCGTACTTGTCGGCGGCGTTCTTGACCATCGGCTTGATGATCATTTCGTCGGCCTGGTACCAGTCGCTGGAGAACTCCCACTTGCTGCCGTTCCAGGTGTGGATACGGCCCCAGTTGGCGCCCATGTGGTCCTGGCAGCTGGTGGAAACCGGACGCATCACGCCCTTGAAGCCCAGTGCATCGAGCTTGGCCTGGCTCAGGTCCAGGTTCTCCAGGCCCCAGCGCACTTGCTCACCGGTCATGACCTTGCCTTTGCCAAAGCGTTCCTGGGCACGGCGCACGCCTTCGACGGCGAACATCGCGCTCATGGCGCCGCGAACGTACAGCACCTGACCGACTTCATCCTTAGGACCGGTGCCCTGGCCCTTGCCATGGACCTTTTGCAGGGTTTCCTTGACGAAGTCGGCGTTCGGTTCAGCACCGTGCTGCATGGTGATGGCGTTGTAGCCCTTGGCGCCTTCGCCGATGTCCTTGACATCGGGCTCGGCACCGGCCCACCACACACCGTAGATCTTGTCGCGCGGGTAGCCGGTGGCCTGGGCTTCCTTGATCAGGGTGGAGTTCATCACACCCCAGCCCCAGTTGACGACGTAGTCGGGACGGTCGCGGCGGATCTGCAGCCAGGTCGACTTTTGTTCCACGCCCGGGTGGGTCACCGGCAGCAGGCTCAGCTTGAAGCCGTGCATGGCAGCGCGTTCCTGCAGGATTGGAATGGCTTCCTTGCCGAAGGGGCTGTCGTGGTAGACCAGAGCGATGTGCTTGCCCTTGAGCTTGTCGGCACCGCCGTTTTTCTTGGCGATGTCCTGGATGATGATGTCACCGGCCACCCAGTAGGTGCCAGCGATCGGGAAGTTCCACTTGAACACGCCACCATCTTGCGATTCGCTGCGGCCATAACCGGCGGTGATCAGCGGGATCTTGTCGTTGGGGGCTTTTTCGGTCAGCGCGAAGGTGATACCGGTCGACAGGGGCTGGAAGACGGTGGCGCCTTTGCCCTTGAGACGTTCATAGCATTCCACGCCGCGGTCGGTGGCATAGCCGGTTTCGCACTCTTCAAAGGACAGCTTGACGCCGTTGATGCCGCCGCGGGCATTCACCAGCTTGAGGTAGTCCACATAGCCGTTGGCAAACGGGATGCCGTTGGGGGCGTAGGCGCCCGTCCGGTACACCAGCACCGGGAAGAACTGTTCCTTGGCCTGGGCGGTGGCCAAAGTGGGGACCAGTGCGCTGGACAGGCCGGCAGCAGCCACAGCGGTGGCGAGGGCGAGTTGACGAAGCTTCATGGTTTGTCTCCTAAGGTTGGTTTGAAGCACGAGGAAAAATCAGTGAGGGAAGGGCCACAGGCGCAGCTTTTGCTTGGCAATGGACCAGAGTTTGGCCAGGCCGTGGGGTTCCACAATCAGGAACCACACGATCAGGGCGCCGAAGATCATGTATTCGGTGTGCGAGACCGCAGCGGTAGAGATTTCGACCCCGAACACGCCGCCAAGGGCCGGCAGGAACTGGTTCAGGAAAATCGGCAGCACCACGATGAAGGCGGCGCCGAAGAAGCTGCCCATGATCGAGCCCATGCCGCCGATGATCACCATGAACAGCAGCTGGAAGGAGCGATCGATCGAGAAGGCGGCCGGCTCCCACGAGCCCAGGTGCACAAAGCCCCACAGCGCGCCGGCCACGCCGACGATGAAGGAGCTCACGGCAAAGGCGCTGAGTTTGGCGTACATCGGGCGGATGCCGATCACGGCTGCGGCCACGTCCATGTCCCGGATGGCCATCCACTCGCGGCCAATGGCGCTGCGCACCAGGTTTTTGGCCAGCAGGCCAAACACCACCAGGAAGCCCAGGCAGAACCAATATTTTTGCAGTGGGGTGTCGATGGTCCAGCCCAGCACGTTGAGGTTGGAGACGGACACTGACCCGGAAGCGTTGTTGTTGGTGAACCAGCTGATGCGCAGGAAGGCCCAGTCGCAGAAGAACTGGGCGGCAAGGGTGGCCACGGCCAGGTACAGGCCCTTCACGCGCAGGCTGGGGATGCCGAAGAACATGCCCACCAGGGTGGCAAAGAAACCGCCCGACAGCAGCGCCAGGATCAGCGGCATGCCGTCAATGCGGATGTAGGTGTTGTAGGCCATGTAGGCGCCCACCGCCATGAAGGCGCCCGAGCCCAGCGAGATCTGGCCGCAGTAGCCGACCAGGATGTTCACACCCAGCGCGGCCAGCGACAGGATCAGGAAGGGGATCAGGATGGCGCGGAACAGGTATTCGTCCACCAGAAAGGGTACGCCGATGGCGGCGAACGCGATGATGGCCAGGATGGCCCAGCGGTCCTGGGCGATGGCAAAGATCTGTTGATCGGCGCGGTAGGAGGTCTTGAACTGACCGTTTTCTCTGTAGAACATTTCAATGACTCCTTACACGCGGTCGATGATTTTTTCGCCGAACAGGCCTTGCGGACGGAACAGCAGGAACATCAGGGCGAGAACGTAGGCAAACCAGATTTCGATGCCACCGCCCACCAGGGGGCCCAGGTACACCTCGGAGAGTTTCTCGCCCACGCCGATGATCAGGCCGCCGATGATGGCGCCAGGCACCGAAGTCAGACCGCCCAGAATGATCACGGGCAGGGCGCGCAGGGCCACGGTGGTCAGCGAGAACTGCACGCCCAGCTTGGAGCCCCAGATGATGCCGGCCACCAGGGCGGTGATGCCGGCCACACACCAGACGATGACCCAGATGCGGTTGAGCGGAATGCCGATGGACTGAGCGGCCTGGTGGTCGTCGGCCACGGCGCGCAGGGCGCGCCCGGTGCCGGTCTTCTGGAAGAACAGCGAGAGGCAGGCGACCAGAACTGCGGCGATCACGGCGGCGATCACATCCTCCTGGTTGACAAGAACGCCGCCTTCAAACAGGCCATCTAGGACAAAAATCGGGTCCTTGGGCATGCCCACATCGATCTTGTAGATGTCGCTGCCAAACAGGGTCTGGCCAAAACCGTCGATGAAGTAAGTGATGCCCAGTGTGGCCATCAGCAAGGTCACGCCTTCCTGGTTGACCAGGTGACGCAGCACCAGCCGCTCGATCACCCAGGCCAGCAGGAACATGAAGACCACGGAGACGGCGAAAGCCAGGATGTTGGCCGCCACCTTGTTGTCGATGCCAGTCCACAGAGGAATCCATTCGGCCATGCGCGCCATGCACAGTGCGGCCACCAGCACCATCGCACCCTGTGCGAAGTTGAACACGCCCGAGGCTTTGTAAATCAGCACAAAGCCCAGGGCCACCAGGGAATACAGCATGCCGGCCATCAGGCCGCCAAACAGGGTTTCAAGAAAGAATGCCATGTTGCTTGTCCTTTGTGCGTTCAGTGAGAGGTGCCCAGGTAGGCCCGGATCACGTCTTCGTTGTTGCGCACCTCATCTGGGCTGCCGTCGCCGATCTTCTTGCCGTAGTCCAGCACGACCACGCGGTCAGAGATGTCCATCACCACGCCCATGTCGTGCTCGATCAGCACAATGGTGGTGCCGAACTCGTCGTTCACGTCGAGGATGAAGCGGCTCATGTCCTGCTTTTCCTCGAGGTTCATGCCGGCCATCGGTTCGTCCAGCAGCAGCACCTGCGGCTCCATCGCCAGGGCACGGCCCAGGTCAACGCGCTTTTGCAGGCCGTAGGGCAGCTGGCCCACGGGCGTCTTGCGGAAAGCCTGGATTTCGAGGAAGTCGATGATGTGTTCGACTTTTTCGCGGTGGGCTTCTTCCTCGCGCTGGGCAGGGCCCACGCGCAGCGCCTGCAGGAACAGGTTGCTCTTGATCTTGAGGTTGCGGCCCGACATGATGTTGTCGATCACGCTCATGCCCTTGAACAAGGCCAGGTTCTGGAAGGTGCGGGCGATGCCCATCTCGGCCACCTGGCGGCTGTTCATGTGGTCGAACTGCTGGCCACGGAAGGTGATTGAACCTTCGGACGGGGTGTAGACCCCGTTGATACAGTTGAGCATGGAGCTCTTGCCGGCGCCGTTGGGGCCGATGATGGAGCGGATCTCGTGTTCCTTGACGTTGAACGAGATGTCGGTCAGCGCTTTCACGCCACCGAACCGCAGGCTGATGTTCTGGACGTCGAGGATGACGTCACCAATCACTTTGCTCATGCTGCTGCCTTCACAGGGGTGAATGTTTTGGCGTCGAAGATCTTGAGCGTGGCGCTCACGCTGCCAGTGCGGCCATCTTCGAACTTCACAACGGTTTCAATGAATTGCTCGGTCTTGCCACCGTACAGGCCGTCGATCAGGGGCTGGTACTTCTCGGCGATGAAGCCGCGGCGGACCTTGTTCGTGCGGGTGAGTTCGCCGTCGTCGGCGTCCAGTTCCTTGTGCAGGACCAGGAAGCGGCTGACCTGGCTGCCGGCCAGCATGGCGTCTTCGGCCAGATCGGCGTTGACCTTTTCCACGCAGTCCTTGATCAGCTCATACACCTCGGCCTTGGCGGCCAGATCGGTGTAGCCCGCATAGGGCAGGTTTCGGCGCTCGGCCCAGTTGCCCACAGCGTCAAAGTCGATGTTGATCATCACGCACACTTTTTCGCGGCCGTCGCCATAGGCCACGACTTCCTTGATGTGCGGGAAGAACTTGAGCTTGTTCTCGACGTACTTGGGCGCAAACATGGCGCCATCGTTGGCACCGCCCTTGATGCGGCCCACGTCCTTGACGCGGTCAATGATCTTGAGGTGCCCGTGGCTGTCGATGAAGCCGGCATCGCTGGTGTGGTACCAGCCCTCGGCCGTCAGCACTTCTTCGGTCGCCTTGGGGTTCTTGTAGTACTCCTTGAGCAGGCCGGGCGACTTGACCAGGATCTCGCCGTTGTCGGCCAGCTTGATCTCCACGCCCTTGCAAGGCACGCCCACGGTGTCGGCGCGCGCTTCGTTGTCGGGCTGCAGGCAGACGAACACGGCGGTCTCGGTGGAGCCGTAGAGCTGCTTGATGTTGATGCCGATCGAGCGGTAGAAGGTGAACAGGTCGGGACCGATGGCTTCACCGGCGGTGTAGGCCACGCGCACGCGGCTGAACCCCAGGTTGTTGCGCAGGGGACCGTAGACCATCCAGTCGCCCAGCTGGTAGCTCAGGCGGTCGAGCAGGCCCACCGACTTGCCGTCCATCAGGTCCGGTCCCACACGTTTGGCCACATTCATGAAGTGCTGGAACATCTTGCGCTTGAAGCTGCCGGCGTCTTCCATGCGGATCATGACGCTGGTGAGCATGCCTTCGAACACGCGGGGCGGCGCAAAGTAATAGGTCGGGCCGATTTCCTTGAGGTCGATGCTGATGGTCGCGCCCGATTCGGGGCAGTTGACCACGTAGCCGCAGACCAGCCACTGGGCGTAGCTGAAGATGTTCTGGCCAATCCAGGCCAGCGGCATGTAGGCCAGCACGTCTTCTTTTTCGGTCAGCTTGTCGAACTCGGCACCAGCGCGGGCGCGGTCCACCAGCGAGCGGTGCGTGTGCACCACGCCCTTGGGGTTGCCGGTGGTGCCCGAGGTGAAGAACATGGCGGCCACATCGTCCATCACGGCCTTTTCGGCTTCGGTGTGGAAGAACTGCGGGTGTTGCTCGGAAAACACCTTGCCAGCAGCCACCAGCTCGTCGAGCGAGCCCAGGCCGTCTTCGGTGTAGTTGCGCAGGCCGCGCGGGTCGTCGTAGAAGATGTGCTGCAGCTGCGGACTTTGCTCACGCACTTCCAGCATCTTGTCCACTTGTTCCTGGTCTTCCACCACCGCAAAGCGCACTTCGGCGTTGTTGATGGGGAACACGCATTCGGCGGCCACGGCGTCCTGGTACAGCGGGATCGGGATCGCGCCGAGCGACTGCGCCGCCAGCATGGTGGCGTAAAGGCGCGGACGGTTGGCGCCGACCACGATCAGGTGCTCGCCGCGGTGCAGACCAGCCTGGTGCAGGCCGCAGGCCACGCGCTCGACCAGCTTGGCCAGTTCGGACCACGACATGGTCTGCCAGATGCCGTATTCCTTCTCGCGCAGGGCCGGCGCCTGGGGGCGCTGCTTGGCGTGCTGCAGCAGAAGTTGGGGAAAGGTTGTTTGTGTTGTCACTTCAGCAGTCTCCAAAATGACTTTCCGTGGAAAGCTGATCAAATCTGAAGCGATCCTAGGGGGCGGTTTGACGCCAAGTTGTCGTTGCGACGACAATTCAGGGTAGACCCCTAGCACGACTGACCTCTGGCTGACAAAACCATGGCAAACGCTTCTCCTTCTGTATTCCAGCGGCGACGCGCAGCCACGCGCGAGGAATTGGCGCAGATCCCATGGCTGCAGTTGCTCAGCGACGAAGAGCGCGCCGAGGTGGTGCCGCGCATCGTGGTGTCCGATCCGCAGCCGGGCGATTACGTCTGCCGCATCGGACGGCCTGTGACCTACTGGTTTGGCGTCGTGTCGGGCCTGCTCAAGATGAGCAGCGACAACGAGAGTGGGCAGACCATGACCTTCACCGGTGTGCCACCCGGCGGCTGGTTTGGCGAGGGCACCGTGCTCAAGCGCGAGAGCTACCGCTACAACATTCAGCCGCTGCGACCGAGCGTGGTGGCCGGGCTGCCGGTCGATACATTCCACTGGCTGATCGACCATTCGCTGGGTTTCAACCGCTTCATCATGAACCAGCTCAACGAGCGGCTGGGTCAGTTCATCGCGGCGCGCGAGATCGACCGCCTCACCAACCCCGAGATCAAGGTGGCCCGGCACCTGGCGGCGCTCTTCAACCCGGTGCTGTTCCCTGGCGTGGGTGAAGTGCTGCGCATCACCCAGCAGGAGCTGGCCTATCTGGCGGGTTTGTCACGCCAGCGCGTCAATGAGGCCCTGCGGCGCCTGGAGCAGCAGCAACTCATCCGGATTGAATACGGGGGACTGCGCATCCTGGACATGGACGGTCTGCGGCGCTCCCTGTTCGAGCAAAGCGGCGACAATCGCTGAACGTTTGAGTTCCTTAGCCGCATGCCAACGCCTCCTCCCAAGACCCTGTCCATCCGCCGTGTTTCCCGTGAGGAAGCCCAGTCATCGCCGGGCGCCGCACCGGCCACCTCGCGCCTGAACAAGCGCATGGCCGAGCTGGGCCTGTGCTCGCGTCGCGAGGCCGATGCCTGGATCGAGCAGGGCTGGGTCCGCGTCAACGGCCAGGTCGCAGGCATGGGCATGCAGGTCACGCCTTCCGACCGCATCACGGTGGACAAGGTGGCGGAGCAAAAGCAGCAGCAACAGGTCACCATCCTGCTGCACAAGCCCATGGGCTATGTGAGCGGCCAGGCCGAAGACGGTCACCAGCCCGCCGTCACCCTGATCCAGGCGCGCAACCACTGGCAGGGCGACCTTTCCCGCACCCGTTTTTCTCCGGCGCAGCTGCGTGGCCTGGCCCCTGCCGGGCGGCTGGACATCGACTCGACCGGCCTGCTGGTGCTCACACAGGACGGGCGCGTGGCGCGGCAGCTGATCGGCGAAGACTCGGTCATGGAAAAAGAGTATCTGGTGCGCGTGGCCTACACCGGCCACGAAAACACCGCAGCGGCATCAACGGCCTCGGCCACCTACGGCGGCAAGACGTCTAGCCAACTGAGCGCCATCGGCGAACATGACCGCGTCAGCACCAATGTGCAGGCCGTGTTCCCGGCGGCACAACTGGAGCGCCTGCGCCACGGCCTGAGCCTGGACGGCAAGCCCCTCAAACCCGCCAAGGTGGAGTGGCAAAACCCCGAGCAATTGCGTTTTGTGCTCACCGAGGGCAAGAAGCGCCAGATCCGCCGCATGTGCGAACAGGTCGGCCTCAAAGTGGTGGGCCTCAAGCGCATCCGCATGGGGCGGGTCACGCTGGGCCAGCTGCCGGCCGGCCAATGGCGCTATCTGGCGCCGCACGAAAAATTCTGAATCAGGAGACGCCATGAAATGCTTCCGTTTGTCGATGGCGGCTGCTTTGCTGGCCAGCGCCCTCGCAGCCCAGGCCCAAAGCGGCACCGTCAACGCCATTTGCAGCACCGACCAAAGCTGGTGCGAAATGGCCGCGGCCGAGTTCACCAAGACCACCGGCATCCAGGTGCAGCAGACCCGCAAGGCCACGGGTGAGGCGCTGGCGCAGCTGCGTGCCGAGGCCGCCAACCCCAAAACCGACATCTGGTGGGGCGGCACGGGCGATCCATTTTTGCAGGCGGCCGAAATGGGCCTGCTGGCGCCCTACCGCCCGGACTACCTGAACGATCTGCACGGCTGGAGCGTGCGGCAGTACGCCATGTCGGGCAATATGGTCGGTGGTTTCTACACCAGCGCGATCGGCTTTGGCTGGAACAGCGAATTGCTCAAAAAGAAAAAGCTGCCCGAGCCCAAATGCTGGGCCGATCTGGTCAAACCCATCTACAAGGGCGAGGTCGAAATCTCGCACCCTGCGTCCAGCGGAACGGCCTACACCATCCTGGCCGGTCTGGTGCAGATGATGGGCGAGGACGCGGCCTTCGACTACATGAAGGCGCTCAACAAGAACATCACCCAGTACACCCGCAGCGGCACGGCCCAGGCGCCCAATGTGGCCAAGGGCGAAGTGGCCGTGGGCATCAGCTTCCTGTTCGGTTTTGACATGTGGCGCCACCAGAAATATCCGGTGGCCACGGCAGCGCCCTGCGAAGGCACCAGCTACGAGATTGGGGGCATCGCCCTGGTCAAGGGCGCACGCAACGCAGCCAACGCCAAACGCTATTACGACTGGCTGATGAGCCCGGCCGGGCAGTCGATTGGCGGCAAGGCCAACAGTCTGCAGTTTCCGGCCAACAAGACCTTCAAGCTCGACCCGCGCATTCCGTCCATGGACAGTGTGCGCCTGATCAAGTACGACTTTGAAAAGTACGGCAAGGCGGCAGAGCGCCGCCGCCTGCTCGAGCGCTGGAACAAGGAAGTGGGTGCGCAGCCGCGTTGACCCCCTCTTGAACTCCAAGCCAACGCCCCCAGATGCGGGGCGTTTGTGTTTTTACGTTTTGCCAAGAGAGAGAACAATGAGCAAGCAAACCCATGCCTTTCAGGCCGAAGTGGCCCAACTCCTGCACCTGGTCACCCACTCGCTGTATTCCAACAAGGAAATCTTCCTGCGCGAGCTGATCTCCAACGCCTCAGACGCTTGCGACAAGCTGCGCTTTGAGGCGCTGAACAACGCCGCCCTGTACGAGGATGCGCCCGAGCTGCAGGTGCGCCTGGCCTACGACAAGAACGCGAAAACGCTGACCATCACCGACAACGGGATCGGCATGAGCGCACAGGAAGCGATCGACCACCTGGGCACGATCGCGAAGAGCGGCACCAAGGACTTCATGAGCAAGCTCTCGGGCGACCAGAAGGCGGATGCCCAGCTGATCGGCCAGTTTGGCGTGGGCTTTTACTCGGGGTTCATCGTGGCCGACAAGATCACGGTCGAGTCGCGCCGCGCTGGTCTGCCAGCCAATGAGGGCGTGCGCTGGATCAGCGGCGGCACTGGCGACTTCGAGGTCGAAGCCATCACCCGCGCCGAGCGGGGCACCAGCGTGATCCTGCACCTGCGCGAAGATGCGCTGGACTACGCCAACGCCTGGAAGCTCAAGGACATCGTCGGCAAGTATTCCGATCACATCAGCCTGCCCATCCGCATGGAAAAGGAAGAGTGGAAGGACGGCGAGCTGATCGACCCGAACGACGAAAACGGTGGCCGCCAACCCGGCGGCATGGTCAAGACCGGCGAGTGGGACACCATCAACCAGGCCAGCGCCCTGTGGACCCGCTCCAAAAAAGACATCACCGACGAGCAGTACCAGGACTTCTACAAGCAGATCAGCCGCGACTTTGAAGACGCGCTCTCCTGGAGCCACAACCGCGTGGAAGGCAGCACCGAATACACCCAGCTGCTCTACATCCCGTCCAAGGCGCCGATGGACCTCTACAACCGCGACAAGAAGGCGGGCATCAAGCTCTACGTCAAGCGCGTGTTCATCATGGACGACGCCGAGGCGCTCATGCCCACCTACATGCGCTGGGTCAAGGGCGTGGTGGATTCCGCTGACCTGCCGCTCAACGTCAGCCGCGAACTGCTGCAGGAAAGCCGCGACGTGAAAGCGATTCGCGACGGCAACACCCGCCGCGTGCTGTCCATGCTCGAAGACCTGGCCAAGCACGACAAGGAACCGGAAAGCAAGGACGGCGTTACCGATGTGTTGAGCGAGGAAGACAAGGCCAAGCTGGGCCAGTACACCAAGTTCTACGCCGAGTTCGGCGCCGTGCTCAAGGAAGGTCTGGGCGAGGACTTCGGCAACCAGGAGCGCATCGCCAAGCTGCTGCGTTTTGCCTCGACCACCAGCGACACCGCGACGGTCAGTCTGGCCGACTACAAGGCCCGCATGAAGGAAGGTCAGGAGGCGATCTACTACATCACCGCCGACACCCTGGCCGCCGCCAAGAACAGCCCGCAGCTCGAAGTCTTCAAGAAGAAGGGCATTGAGGTGCTGCTCATGACCGACCGTGTGGACGAGTGGGCGCTGTCTTTCCTGCACGCGTTCGATGGCACACCGCTGCAGAGTGTGGCCAAGGGCGCGGTCGATCTGGGCAAGCTGCAGGACGAGGCCGAGAAGAAGGCCGAAGAAGAAGCGGCAGAAGCCTTCAAGCCGGTGCTCGCCAAACTCAAGGAAGCCCTGAAAGACAAGGCCGAAGACGTGCGCGTGACCAGCCGTCTGGTCGATTCACCGGCCTGTCTGGTGGTCAAGGACGACGGCGGCATGAGCCTGCAGCTGGCGCGCATGCTCAAGGCCGCAGGCCAAAAGGCCCCCGAAGTCAAGCCGGTGCTCGAAGTGAACCCCGAGCACAGCCTGGTCAAGAAGCTCGACGGTTCTGTGCACTTCCACGACCTGGCCCACATCCTGTTTGACCAAGCGCTGCTGGCCGAAGGCGGTTTGCCGGAAGACCCTGCGGCCTATGTGAAGCGGGTCAACGCGCTGCTGGCCTGACTTGGCCTGGCTTGCTTTGTAGGAGGCCGCCCCTGCGGCCGAAAGCTGTGTTCGCGAGCGGGGGCTCGCTCCTGCAGATGCAGAAGGCATGCCCCATCCGGCTGGATGTTTTGGGGATTTCTTGTAGGAGGCCGCCCCTGCGGCCGAAAGCTGTGTTCGCGAGCGGGGGCTCGCTCCTGCAGATGCAGAAGGCATGTCCCATCCGGCTGGAGTTTTGGGGATTTCTTGTAGGAGGCCGCCCCTGCGGCCGAAAGCTGTGTTCGCGAGCGGGGGCTCGCTCCTGCAGATGCAGAAGGCATGCCCCATCCGGCTGGAGTTTTGGGGATTTCTTGTAGGAGGCCGCCCCTGCGGCCGAAAGCTGTGTTCGCGAGCGGGGGCTCGCTCCTGCAGATGCAGAAGGCATGCCCCATCCGGCTGGAGTTTGGGGAATTTCTTGTAGGAGGCCGCCCCTGCGGCCGAAGGCTGTATTCGCGAGCAGGGGCTCGCTCCTACAGGGCGGTCAAACACACCAGAATACTGGCCCGGCCTGTTCGCGCAGCTGATCAACCGACCCGCACGCCGCTGACGCGGTCGAACAGATGCACCTGCTCGGGCGACCATTGCAGGCGCACGTTCTCACCCACCTGTGCATGGAGCACGCCCGGCACGCGGGCCGTGAGCTTGCCGACAGCGGTGTCCACGGTGGCATAAGTCTCGGGGCCGGTCGGCTCGATCATGCTCAGCTGCCCGGGCA
>JACCDV010281741.1_pt1 | contig 12330 bp, 9 predicted proteins | sample 7446131 | NCBI WGS metagenome assembly JACCDV01 (sample SAMN15323448, study PRJNA562643) | freshwater metagenome | isolation source: river surface water | place: USA:Blue River Watershed | collected 2017-08-17
AGCTTGCCGCCGAAGGCCTGATCCGGCGCGAGTCCGACGCCACTGACAGCCGCGCCACGCGGGTTTTCATCACCGATGCGGGGCGGGCGCATTTCGAAACGCTCTGGCCCCGCATGGTCGAGGCGCAAGAGCGCATGTTCCGCGGCATCCCCGCCGAAGAACGGCACGCCTTCGTGGGCACGCTGCAGAAGATGCTGACCAATATCCGCAAGCACGAGATCTGAGACATGGCCGAGCGGTCTTTCAAGGCAGAGGTGGAGCATCTTCGCAAAGGAGACGGTGATACCTTCACCGGCGAGGGGATTCTGGCCATCACCAAAGCCTTGCTGGAAAATGGCGTGGGCTATGTCGGCGGCTATCAGGGCGCGCCGATCAGTCACCTGATGGACGTTCTGGCCGATGCCGAAGAATTGCTGTCCGAGCTTGGCATCCGCTTTGAGGCGAATGCGAACGAGGCGGCAGCAGCGGCCATGCTGGCTGCATCTGTCCACTATCCCATTCGGGGCGCGGTCACCTTCAAGGGGTCAGTCGGGGTCAACGTGGCGTCTGACGCACTGGCCAACCTTGCCTCGTCCGGCGTGAATGGCGGCGCGCTGATCATCGTGGGCGAGGATTACGGCGAAGGCTCCTCCATCATGCAGGAACGGTCGCATGCCTTTGCCATGAAATCGCAGTTCTGGTTGCTGGACCCGCGCCCGAACCTGCCCTGCATCACCAAGGCGGTGAAGGACGCGTTCGAACTGTCCGAGGCGTCGAACACGCCGGTCATGCTGATGGTGCGTATTCGGTCCTGCCATGTGACGGGGTCGTTCCAAACCTGCGACAACCAGCGCCCAAAGCTTTCGGTGCGGGATGCCCTGTCCAATCCGCAGTCCGATTTCGCCCGCGTGGTCCTGCCCCCGATGTCCTTCGCCCACGAGCAGGACAAGATCAAGAACCGCTGGCCCAACGCCGAAAGGTTCATCCGCGAGCGGCAATTGAACGAGGTGTTTGGTCCGCAAAAAGCCCCCGTCGGTCTGGTGCTCCAAGGGGGCATGTACAACGGTGTGATCCGTGCGCTGCAACGTCTGGGTCTGGCGGATATCTGGGGGAACACAGAAGTCCCGCTCTACGTCCTGAACGTGACCTACCCGCTGATTTCTTCAGAGTTCCTGCAGTTCTGCGAAGGCAAGGATCAGCTTCTGGTGATCGAGGAAGGCCAGCCGGAATTCATCGAACAGCAGTTGTCGACCTTCCTCTACCGCGCCGGATCGCAGGTCAAACTGCGGGGCAAGGGCATCCTTCCCATGGCGGGCGAATACACGGGCCAAGTCATGCTGGACGGGATCACGACTTTCCTCAAGGAAGCCGCGCCGCAGATGCTGCCCGCGCTGGTGCGCGCACCGAACGAGGACAAGCCCCAGATCCCTGACCTGACCAAGACGGTACCGATCCGCCCACCGGGATTCTGCACGGGTTGCCCGGAACGGCCCATCTTCGCCGCGATGAAGCTGGTGCAGAAGGAAACAGGCAAGCTGCAGATCAGCGCGGATATCGGCTGCCACCTCTTCGCGTCGCTGCCGCCCTTCGAAATCGGCGGGGCGACGATGGGCTATGGCCTAGGTCCGGCGGCAAATGCGGCCTTCGATGGCGGGGGGCAGCGGCGCCCGGTGTCGATCATCGGGGATGGCGGGTTCTGGCATAACGGGTTGTCCTCCAGCTTCACCAACATGGCCTTCAACAAGTCGGACGGCGTGGCGGTCATCGTGGACAACTACTATTCCGCCGCGACGGGGGGGCAGGACATCATGTCCTCGCGCGCCGACAACCCGACCAAGGCCACAAAGCATCCCATCACCAAGGCACTCAAGGGGATCGGGATCGACTGGGTCCGTCAGGTCGACCGCACCTATGACGTGGGCCGGATGCGCGACGTCCTGCGCGAGGCACTGACGACCGATGCACCGGGGCCAAAGGTGATCGTGGCCTCCTCGGAATGCATGCTGAACCGCCAACGGCGCGAGAAACCCCTGACGCAAAAGGCCATCAAAGAAGGGCGGCGGGTAGAAGCCCCGCGCTTCGGCGTGGATGAGGATGTCTGCACCGGCGATCATGCCTGCATCCGCCTGTCGGGCTGCCCGTCGTTGTCGTTGAAGAAGCTGGACGATCCCCTGCGGGACGATCCGGTCGCCAGCATCGACCAAAGCTGCGTGGGTTGCGGCAACTGCGGCGAGGTCGCGGATGCTGCGGTACTCTGCCCGTCCTTCTACCGTGCCGATGTGGTGCATAACCCGTCAAAATGGGAATCGCGACTAGCGTCTTTCCGGGCACGGGTGATCGGTTGGCTGCAGGCGCGGCGCGCGGCGCGGCGGCTGGATTTCGGGGGCGCGGCATGACCCTGCACGAAACCCTCGGCACCGAAAGGGGCGCGCGGCAAACGGATCCGCGTCTGTCCGGGATCATCAAACTGGCCATTCTGGCCGTTGGCGGGCAAGGCGGCGGTGTGCTGACTGGCTGGATCGAAGATCTGGCACGCGCAAACGGCTATGCCGCACAGGCGACATCCGTCGCGGGCGTCGCACAGCGAACCGGCGCGACGGTCTATTATGTCGAAATGGCCCCGCATCGCACCGGTGATCCGATGCCCATCTTCTCGCTCATGCCGGCGGCGGGCGACGTGGACATCATGATCACCGCCGAAATGATGGAGGCAGGTCGCGCCATCATCCGGGGCTTCGTGACTCCGGATCGGACGGTGCTGATCACCTCCACCCATCGGGCGCTGGCGGTTTCGGAAAAGATGGTGCCGGGCGACGGCATCGCCTCCAGCGACGAGGTCATGGCGGCGGCCGAGGTCGCGGCGCGGCGGGTGATCGCGGCAGATTTCGACGCGCTGGCTCAGGCCAATGGGTCGGTGATTTCCGCCTCACTCTTCGGGGCGCTGGCGGGGGCAGGGGTGCTGCCCTTCGGGCGCGAGGCGTTCGAGTCGGCAATCCGCGCGGGCGGCAAGGGCATCGAAGGGTCCCTTCGCGCCTTTGCCGCAGCCTATGCGGTGGCGGCCAATCCGGCCGGAGTGGTTGTGACAATCCCCGACGCAAAGCCCGTCGCGCGGGTGCAGGGTCCGGCGCGGCTGGTGGCGGAATGGGATCGTCTGGCGGCGCATGTCGCCACCCTCCCCGATCCAGTGGCCGAAATGGCGCTGCCGGGGTTGAAGAAGGTGGTCGAGTTTCAGGACCTTGCCTATGGCGCGGCCTATCTGGACCATCTGGCGCGCGTCATGGCGCAGGATGACGCGGCCCATGGCTGGATGCTGACGCGCGAGGCTGCGAAATATGTGGCCAATGCCATGTCCTATGACGACATCATCCGCGTGGCCGACCTAAAAACGCGCGCCCGCCGCTTTGACCGCATCCGCAAGGAGATGCGGGTGAAAGAGGCAAACGTCCTGCAACTGACCGAATTCTTCCACCCCCGGGCCGAAGAGGTGGTGGGCATGTTCCCCGCCCGCCTTGGCGCAAAGGTCGAGGCCGATCCGAAATGGATGGCGCGACTTGGGCGTTGGTTCGACAAGGGGCGGCGTCTGCGGACCGACAGCCTGCCTGCCTTCGTCGCGCTGCATATCCTTGGCGGGATGAAGGTCTGGCGGCGGCACACCCTGCGCCACGCGCAAGAAGTGGCGCACTTGGACCGCTGGCTGGATTTGGCCTTGGGACAGGCGGGCCGGAACTATGATCTTGGGGTGGAACTGATCCGCTGCCGTCGCCTGATAAAGGGTTACTCCGACACGCATGCGCGCGGGCTTTCCAAATTCGACCGCGTGGTCACAGCCACCCTGCGGATCGCCTCTCGCGACGATGCCGCTGACTGGTGCCGCCGCCTGCGCGAAGCGGCGCTGAAGGACGAAGAAGGCAAGGCACTGGATGGGGCAGTCAAGACGATCGAAAGCTTCGCCTAGCCTGCCCCTTCATCGCCAAAGCCTGAACGCATTCCGCCACCGCCTGATGCGCGGCCCCCAACTGCGGGTCAGCCGCAGGGCGCTTCCGCACCTCATCCAGATCATCGACCATCCGCAGACCATCACGGACCATGCGTTGGTGACGACTCTGGAAGACGGTCAGACATCAAACACACCCGTCACATCATCGTGCTGGGCGGGCTCGATCCCGCCCACGCGCTACGCGGCCACCAACTCCAGCGCGACGCCCTGCCCAACGCCAACGCACAGCGTCACCAGCGCGCTTTTCCCACCCGTTTCCGCAAGACGACGCGCGGCCGTTCCCGCGATACGGGCACCAGACATGCCAAGGGGGTGCCCCATGCTAAGTCCACCGCCATAGGCGTTCACATGCGGGGCGTCATCTGGAATCCCCCACAGGCGCAGGCAGGCAAGGACTTGCGCGGCAAAGGCTTCGTTCACTTCGACGATGTCATGGCTGTCTGCGCTGCGTCCGGTCCGGGCGCAAAGACGCTCCACCGCTGCGACGGGACCAATACCCATGACCCGGGGCGCAACACCCGCCGTCGCCGCCGCACCGATCCGGGCCAGTGGGGTAAGCCCATGCCGCCTTGCCCCCGTGGCCGACGCAAGGATGACGGCAGATGCCCCATCGTTGATCCCAGCGGCATTCCCCGCCGTGACCGTGCCGCCCGCACGAAACGGAGCGGTTAGCGCGGCAAGCTTCTCTGGCGTCGTGGGCCGGGGATGTTCGTCACGGTCCACCACCGCATCACCTTTGCCGGATCGGACCGTCACGGAAAGGATGTCGGCAGCGTGCCACGCAGCGCTATAGCGGGACTGCGACCGAAAGGCGAAAGCGTCCTGATCTTCGCGGCTGATGCCATAGGCCTCTGCCACGTTCTCGGCGGTTTCCGGCATGGAATCGGTGCCATAGGCCCGCGCGATGCGATCATTGACAAAGCGCCAGCCGATCGTGGTGTCGTGGATTTCGGCCTTTCGGGAAAAGGCGGTTTCCGCCTTGCCCATGACAAAAGGCGCGCGGGTCATGCTTTCCACCCCGCCTGCTATGACGACCTCTGCCCCGTCCCGGATGGCGCGCGCACCCGCGATCACCGCATCAAGGCCCGACGCGCAAAGGCGGTTGACCGTCAGCCCGGGAACGGTATCCGGCAGGCGCGACAGCAGCACCGCCATCCGTGCGATGTTGCGGTTGTCCTCGCCCGCCTGATTGGCACAGCCAAGGATGACCTCGTCCACGGACAGACCGGGGTAAAGGTCGAGTAACCCGTCGATCACATGCGCGGCCATGTCATCGGGTCGGATCATCGCCAGCGCGCCGCCGTGTCGGCCGATGGGCGTGCGGCGATGCGCGCAGAGGAAGACATCGGTCATGGGGCAAGTCCTGGTGCTGGAAGGTAGCGGGTCTTCAGGTAGGCGGGGGCGTTTTCTTCCAAGGCAGAAAGGATGGCGAGGATCGTCTTCCGTCCATGCCGTTCGACGATTTCGAACGGCCCGCGCGGGAAGTTGAGGCCAAGTTTGACCGCCCTGTCGATATCCTCCATCGTGCCGCCACCTTCCGACAGAAGCCACGCGCCCTCATTGGCGAGGGTAGCTTCAATGCGAAGCGCGATGGCCTCTGCATCGCGGGGCGGCATCGCGTCGTCATGGGGCAGGGTAAAGCCCTTGCCCGCCTTGCGGCCAAGCGCGCCCTTTTCCACCTGTGCCTTCAGCGCCGCGAAAACGTGGTAGCGGGGGTGGTGCCCCATCGCAGCGTCAAGGCTTTCTGTGGCGGCAAGGTTGATGTCGGCCCCGATCAGATCGATCAGCGCAAAAGGCCCAAGGCGATAGCCCGCCAGCGTCATGGCAGCGTCGATCTCACCCGCTGTGCGGCCTTCTTCCAACAGCGCCAGCGCCTCGCCGTAATAGGGTCGGGCGCAGCGATTGACGATGAAACCGGGACGGTCGGCGCACCGAATGACGGTCTTGCCCGCGGATTCGGTAAATCCGCGCGCGATGCGGATCGCTTCGGGCGACGTCACTGCATGCGGGATAAGCTCCACAAGACGCATCACCGGGGCCGGGTTAAAGAAATGCAGGCCCAGCAGACGCTCTGGATGGGCAAGCGTCCCTGCGATGGCCGTCACGGAAAGCGACGAGGTGTTGGTCGCCAGCACCGCATCCGAAGACAGGTGTGGTTCCAGTTGGGCAAAGACCGCCTGCTTCACCTCCAGCCGTTCGACGACGGCTTCGATCACCATCTCTGCGGGGGCGATCTCTTCGATCCTATCCGTTACGGTCAGGCGCGACAGAAGGGTTTGGCGCGCCTCTTCGGTCATTGCGCCCTTGTCGATGCGGGATTGCAGCGCGGCGCAAAGGCGGTCGCGCGCGGTGCTGCGGGTGTCGTGGTTTGCGTCGGTGGCCCGGACTTGATGCCCTGCGGCGGCGAAGACCTGCGCAATGCCCAGACCCATCGCGCCAAGACCGATGATGCCGATGCTCATCTTCCTTGAAACTCCGGTTTTTCGCGTGACCGAAAGGCGCGGATTCCCTCGCATTTGTCCGCAGTATCAAGCAGCCCTTCAAAGGCGGCACGTTCCTCGGCAAGGGCAAGGGCGCGTTCTTCGCCCGCGATCAGGGCGCGTTTGGCCGCCATCAGGGCAAGCGGCGCGCGCGTGCACAGCTTGGCGGCAAGTGTGGCCGCAAAGGGCCCCGCCTCTTCGACCAGATGGGCGGCGATGCCCCAGTCATACGCGGTCTGGGCATCGATGATCTCCCCGGTCAGCACCATACGCATGGCACGGGCACGCCCAGCCAGTGCCATCAGGCGCTGCCCCCCACCCGCGCCGGGGATCAGGCCAAGATTGGTTTCGGGCAGGCCGAGGCGGGCTGTCGGCGAAAGCACCATGATGTCCGCCATCAGTGCCAGCTCAAACCCGCCGCCAAGGGCAAAGCCATCCACAGCAGCGATGAGAGGTTTGTCAAAGGCCCGGATCGCCGCCCAATGGCCCTTGCGCGGGTCCCGCGTGCCTTGGGCGCTGGTCTTGTGTTCGATCTCGCCAATGTCGGCCCCGGCGGCAAAATTGCCCTCCGCCCCGGCAAGGACCACAGCGCGAATACCGGGATCGGCGGCAAGCGTGGTCAGCGCATCGGCCAGCGCCCCCAGAAGCGCGGTGTTCAGCGCGTTCTTCTGCGCGGGCCGGTTAAGGATGAGCGCCACCCACCCGTCATGCCGTTCGATCAAAAGGTCCATGCAGGCATCTTCGCGGGCTTCGGGAAAATTTCAAGCCCGAAAATTTCAAACTTGAAATTGTTTTGGTATGGTGTCAGCCTTCCCCCAAAAGGCGCCGCATGCGCCGAACATGGGATGTCGGGCGATGAAGATTCTCTGCCTTGGGGGCGGCCCAGCCGGGCTTTACTTTGCGATCTCGATGAAACTGCGCGATCCCGCGCATAAGATCACCGTGCTCGAACGGAACCGGGCGAATGACACCTTCGGCTGGGGGGTGGTTCTGTCGGATGATGCTCTGGGGCGGATGGCAAAGAACGATCCGGTGTCGACCCAGTCCATCCGCGACCACTTCGCCTATTGGGACGATATCGCCGTCGTCCATGACGGAGTCCGCACCGTATCGGGCGGGCATGGATTTGCGGGCATTGGGCGCAAACAGATGCTGATCCTGTTGCAGTCGCGGGCACGGGAATTGGGTGTCGATCTTCGGTTCGAGACAGAGTTCAAGTCGGCCGAGGAATATCGTCAGGACTACGATCTGGTCGTGGCCTCAGACGGGATCAATTCGGCGGTGCGGCGGGAATATGCAGAGGTGTTCCACCCCGACATCGACATGCGGCTGTGCAAATTCGTCTGGCTGGGCACGCATCAAAAATTCGACGACGCCTTCACCTTCATCTTCGAAAAGACAGAACATGGCTGGGTCTGGGCACATGCCTACCAGTTCGACGACAACACGGCGACCTTCATCGTAGAATGCGCGCAAGAGACGTGGGATCGTTGGGGCTTTGCCGACATGTCCAAAGAGGACACGGTCGAAACGTGCCGCCGTATCTTCGACCGGCATCTGGGCGGGCATGAGTTGATTTCCAACGCGGCGCATCTGCGGGGGTCGGCGGTCTGGATGAACTTCCCGCGCGTGATCTGCGGCACGTGGTATCATGAAAACGTGGTGCTGATGGGCGATGCGGCGGCGACGGGGCATTTCTCGATCGGATCGGGAACGCGACTGGCCTTCGACAGCGCGATTGCCTTGGCCGAATATCTGCATTCAGAACCGACGATGCAGTTGGCCTTCGCCCGCTATCAGGACGAACGGCGGGTCGAGGTGTTGCGACTGCAATCGGCAGCGCGCAACAGCCTAGAGTGGTTCGAGCAGGTGGAACGCTATCTGGACCTGCCGCCCGAACAGTTCGCCTATTCGCTTCTGACGCGCAGCCAGCGGATCAGCCACGAAAACCTCCGCCTGCGCGATCCGGAATGGTTGCGGCGGACCGAAGACTGGTTTCAACAGCAGGCGGGCGGGCAAAAGGGGCGGGCACCGATCTTCGCGCCCTACCAGTTGCGGGATATGCGCCTGAAGAACCGCGTCGTGGTGTCGCCGATGGCGCAGTACAAGGCGGTCGACGGCTGCCCGACAGACTGGCATCTGGTCCATTACGGCGAACGCGCCAAGGGCGGCGCGGGGCTGGTCTACACGGAAATGACCTGCACCTCGGCACAGGGGCGCATCACGCCGGGCTGCCCGGGGCTATACGCACCGGAACATGAGGCGGCGTGGAAGCGGATCGTGGATTTTGTACATGCCGAGACGCAGGCCAAGATCTGCTGCCAGATTGGCCATGCCGGGCGGAAGGCCTCAACGCAACTCGGCTGGGAAGAGGGCGACGCGCCACTCCCCTCCGGCAACTGGGAGATCATCGCACCATCGCCAATTCCATGGTCGCCCCGCAACGCAGTCCCGCGCGAGATGACGCAGGCCGACATGGCGGCGGTGACGGCGGAATTCGTGGCCGCAACCGAAATGGCCAAGCGGGCGGGGTTCGACATGATCGAACTGCACGCGGCGCATGGCTATCTGGTATCCTCCTTCATCAGTCAGAAATCGAACCTGCGGACGGATGCCTATGGCGGCAGCCTAGAGAACCGCATGCGTTGGCCCTTGGAAGTCCTGCGCGCGATGCGGGCGGCATGGGGCGAAGACAAGCCGCTCTCCGTCAGGATTTCCGCGACCGATTGGGTCGGGGACGACGGCGTGACGCCGGACGACGCGGTAAAGATCGCGCGGATGTTCGCGGCTGCGGGCGCGGATATCATCGACGTCTCTGCGGGGCAGACCTCGGTCGATGCGCGGCCCGTCTATGGGCGCATGTTCCAGACACCTTTCAGCGACCGTATCCGCAACGAGGCCGGTCTCGCGACGATGGCAGTGGGCAACATCACCGAACCGGACCACGTGAATTCCATCCTTCTGGCGGGACGGGCCGATCTGGTCTGTCTGGCCCGGCCGCATCTGGCCAATCCCTATTGGACATTGCATGCCGCCGTGGCGATGGGGGATGCTGCAACGGAATGGCCGCTCCCCTATCTGGCGGGGCGCGACCAGATGCGGCGCTTGGCGCAGAAGTCGGTCGAGGTGATCCGGGCATGAGTGTCGAAGGGCGGCGGGTTCTGGTCACAGGCGGCGGATCAGGCGCAGGCGCAGACCTTGCGCTGGGCTTTGCCCACGCGGGGGCGGCCGAAGTGGTGATCTGCGGGCGGCGCGTGGAAAAGCTAGAGGCGGTCGCAACAGCGCATCCGGCGATCCGGGCGCTCCCCTGCGATGTAACGGACGAGGCGTCGGTTCAGGCGCTCTTCGCGCAGGCGGGCCGGGTGGATGTCGTCATCGCCAATGCGGGCGCGGCCGATAGCGCGGTTCTGGCCAAAACCTCGCTTGCCCAGTGGAACGCGATGATTGCCGTCAACCTGACGGGGGTGTTCCTGACCTTCCGCGAAGGGCTGCGGCAGTTCGATGGCTGGGGACGGTTGATTGCCGTCGCCTCCACCGCCGGGGTAAAGGGCTATGCCAAGGTCGCGCCCTATGCGGCGGCAAAGCATGGGGTGATGGGGCTGGTGCGGTCCGTGGCCTTGGAAGTCGCCAAGGGGCCGGTCACAGCGAATGCCATCTGTCCGGGGTTTCTGGACACAGAGATGACGGAACAGTCGATCCGCGTGATTTCGGAAAAGACCGGAAAGACAAAAGAACAGGCCCGCGCCGCGCTAGAGGGGATGAGCCCGCAAGGGCGGCTTTACCGCCCGGACGAGGTGACCTCTGCGGCGCTCTGGCTCTGTTCTGACGGCGCGTCTGGCGTCAACGGGCAGGGCATCGTGATTTCGGGGGGCGAGGCATGAGCGATGCGCTTTCCAAACGCCGGCTAAAGATGTGGATACGCCTGCTGGGCGTGACCCGCGCGGCAGAGGGCGAGTTGCGGGAATTCCTGCGCGTCCAGCACGGCACGACCCTGCCACGCTTTGACGTGATGGCCGCGCTCTACCGTCGGCGCGAGGGCGTGACGATGAGCGAGTTGAGCCGGATGCTGCTGGTGTCGAACGGAAATGCGACGACCGTGGTGGACCGGCTGGAAGCGGATGGCCGTGCCCGGCGCACCCCGTCCGAAACGGATCGGCGCACGGTCTTTGTCGCGATGACGGCCGAGGGTCTGGTGCAATTCGAACGCCTGGCAGAAGGGCACGAGGCCGAGGTGGCGCGGATGTTCGGCGGGCTGTCCGATGCCGATCTCGAAGCGTTGACAGATATTCTCAAGCGGATGGGGGCGGCGTGATGGGCGCGATGGCAGGGCTGCAACCGCAGCATTTCCTGTGGGAGGTGTCGGACCGCGTGGCCGTGGTGCGGCTGAACCGGCCAGAGCGGAAGAACCCGCTCACCTTCGACTCCTATGCCGAGTTGCGCGATACCTTCCGCGCCCTTCCTTATGCGACGGATGTGGATGTCGTGGTGATTGCGTCGAACGGGGGCAACTTCTGTTCTGGTGGGGATGTGCATGACATCATCGGCCCGCTGGTCGGGATGGAAATGAAGGCGCTTCTCGCCTTTACCCGGATGACCGGCGATCTGGTGAAGGCCATGATAGGCTGTGGCAAGCCCATCATTGCTGCGGTGGATGGCGTCTGCGTGGGGGCGGGGGCGATCATGGCGATGGCCTCTGACCTGCGGCTGGCAACGCCGGGGGCGAAATGCGCGTTTCTTTTCACCCGCGTGGGATTGGCGGGGTGCGACATGGGCGCTTGCGCGATGCTGCCGCGGATCATCGGTCAGGGGCGGGCGGCAGAGCTTCTTTACACCGGACGGGTGCTGCGCGCCGACGAAGGCGAACGCTGGGGATTCTGGAACGCGCTGCACCCTGCCGAGGCGTTGGAGCGCGCGGCGATGGACCTTGCACACGCCTTGGCGGCGGGGCCGACCTTTGCCCATGGGATGACCAAGACGCAGCTCAATCAGGAATGGAACATGGGGCTAGAGCAGGCAATCGAAGCCGAGGCGCAAGCGCAGGCCATCTGTATGCAGACCGGGGATTTCGAAAGGGCCTATCGTGCCTTCGTCGCCAAGCAGACGCCGGTGTTCCGGGGGGATTGAGGGGGAAGGACGATTTTTCTGGCGAAAAATCAGGGGGCATTCTGCCCCCTCGCCCCTGCGGGGCTTCACCCCCTGAGGATATTTGGGAACGGAAAATGACCGATCAAAGCTTTCTGGACTGGCCTTTCTTCGAAGCGCGGCATCGCGATCTTGCCGCAGCGCTAGAGGAATGGTGCGCCACGAACCTGCCGGTCGACCATGGCGATGTGGATGCGGCCTGCAGGGCGCTGGTGCGGATGCTGGGCGAGGGGGGCTGGCTCAGGCATTCCGGGGCCGGCGAGGGGGAACGGCTGGACGTCCGCACGCTTTGCCTGATCCGCGAGACGCTGGCGCGGCATGACGGGCTGGCAGATTTCGCCTTTGCCATGCAGGGGCTGGGCATGGGGGCGGTGACCCTGTTCGGCACGCCTGCACAGAAAGAGTGGCTGACGCGGACGCGGGCAGGTGCTGCGATTTCCGCCTTTGCCCTGACCGAGCCGGGGTCCGGGTCGGATGTGGCTGCGACCTCTACGACCGCGACGCGGGTGCAGGGCGGTTGGTTGATCGAAGGCGAAAAGACCTGGATTTCCAACGGCGGAATTGCCGATGTTTACGTCCTTTTCGCACGCACGGGTGAGGCGCCGGGGGCAAAGGGTTTGTCGGCCTTCCTGATGCCTGCCACAGTCGCGGGGCTTGAGGTGGCGGAGCGGTTAGAGGTGATCGCGCCGCACCCGTTGGCGCGCCTTCGGATGCAAGGGGTCGTGCTTCCGC
>JACCDV010913334.1_pt1 | contig 12328 bp, 9 predicted proteins | sample 7446131 | NCBI WGS metagenome assembly JACCDV01 (sample SAMN15323448, study PRJNA562643) | freshwater metagenome | isolation source: river surface water | place: USA:Blue River Watershed | collected 2017-08-17
CATTGCCAAATTTAAAAAATACAAATATAAAATCAATTATATTTGGCGATTGGTATAATCGACAATTACCATCTTTAAAAAATACAAAAATAAAATTAATAACGTTTGGACATAATTATAATAAACCCCTACCATCTTTAAAAAATACAAGATTAAAATTTATTACATTTGGATTTAAATATAATAAACCATTACCATCTTTGCAAAATACAAATATAAAATCAATTACCTTCGGTGAAAATTATAACAAAAAATTACCAAACTTAAAAAATACAAAATTAAAATATATTAAGTTTGGAAAATCATATAATCAACCATTGCCAGATTTACAATATACAAATATTAAAAAGATTACCTTTGGATATCGTTATAATCAACTACTACCACATTTACAAAATACAAATATTAAAAAAATTATATTTGATATATGTTATAGTCGGTCATTGCCATCTCTACAAAATACAAAAATAAAATCAATTATTATTAAAGGGATTTATGATAAACCATTACCATCTTTGCAAAATACAGAATTAAAATATATTATATTTAGCAGTTGGTATACTCAACCACTACCCGACTTAAGAAATACAAAAATAAAATATATTCAATTTGGATGGTCTTATAATCAACTATTACCATCTTTGCAAAATACAAAGATAAAATTTATTAGATTTGGATGGAATTATAACCAGCCATTACCATCCCTACAAAATACAAAAATAAAATCAATTATATTTGGAATAGAATATAATCAACCATTACCATCTTTGCAAAATACAAGGATAAAATATATTAAATTTGGATGGAAGTATGATCAACAATTACCAAATTTAGAAAATACAAAAATAAAAATATTTAATTTTAAAGGGAATAATAATTTCAATCTTCAAAGAAATAATACAATAACAAAAAAAACTATAATATCAAATAATCCACCATCTAATACACAAGCACTATATTTAAACAAAATCATAATAGGAGCAGCTTATTGTAAAATGATAAGTAATAATATATTTAATATATCACCGTGTAAATATTATACGGTAAAAATTATAAAAAATCTAAACTCTTACATCCAATTTATTATATATAATAAAATTTACATTCCTTGCGAAATATATAACTATATATATTTAAATTTTAATTTTACTTTTAAATTTGTCTCGTAATTACCAATTTATTACATTTTATTTTTTTATACAATAAAAATGAAACAATAACACCCATACTATGATATTACTTTATATTTATATTATTATATAGTCATAAATAGCTATATCAACATAAATATCATAATTGTTAATATTGTGAATACATTTATCAATACATAATATAAAATATTAACATTTAGGATAATATAAAACAAAATACCTTTTTATTTGGAAACCACACAATGGATGAAATAACTATTAATAACGCGAAAACAAAACCAATTGAGGAAGTAATTAATTATCTTAAACTCGCCGCAGAAAAATACTATAATGACGAGGAGATAATAGACGACGAAATTTATGATAAAATATATGATATTGCATATGAACGGCAACCAAAGAATCCTTTTTTCACAAAGGTGGGAGCAAAAATATCAACCGGGAAGAAGGAGAAATTACCATTATGGATGGGAAGCATGGATAAATTAAAGGGAAACGAAATAATAAATTGGATAAAAACACATAAAGGACCATATATAATATCAGCCAAATTAAATGGTGTATCAGGGCTTCTTCAATATAAGCGAGAAACGCAATCAAAATATAGACTAACCGCAGCATATACTCGCGGGAATGGAATTGAGGGAAAAAACATAATGCATCTAATTCCCCATATCAGCAACATACCGCAACTCATTAGTATGGCGATAGCACCCGAGAATGTGGCAAATATATATATCCGCGGAGAATTTATTATCAAAAAAAAAACCTTCGAAATGAAATATTTAATGAAATATCCAAAACCACTGTCCTTTATCGTTGGTAATATAAATCACAAGACTCCCACCGTTGAAGAACTCGCAGATATAGAGTTTATTCCGTATGAACTCGCAGATGAGAGCCTTCAACCGCAGGGAAAACAGCTCTCCATACTAGGTAAGATGGGATTTACTACCGTAGAATATGATAGTCATACCAAAATCGACGAGGAATACTTGCTCGCCGCCTTACGTAAAATGGCCGATGAATCAAAATACGAAATCGATGGTATCATAGTATATGACGATAATAGCCATAAGAGGGCGACTTCAAAAAATCCGTCATATGCATTCGCCTATAAACATCTTCTCGACACAAATAAAATAGTAGAATCAACGGTGGTGAAGGTTATATGGAACGTGAGCAAACATGGGCGGATAATCCCTACAATAGAGATAGCCCCTATAAAGATAGACGGCGATACGATAACATATACAACGGGATTCAACGCCAAATATATAATGGAAAACAAAATAGGTCCTGGGGCGATTCTCCAAATTGTTAAAAGCGGCGACGTAATACCGCACGTTAAAAACATTGTTAAATCAGCTGCGGCTGCGGATATGCCGGAAGACATGAAATATATATGGGACTCTACGAAGACACATATACATATAGATGCACTAGAAAATGACGACATGAAGCGGAAGCAACTAGTCCATTTTTTCAAGGCCCTCGGCACGAAAAACATCGGCGACGGAATAATTAATAAACTCGTTGCAGCGGGGTATAATACGCTTAGCAGTATCCTTTCACTTACGCAGAAACAACTAATTAAAATAGATGGTTTTAAGGAGAAGTTGGCCCAAAATATAATGAAGGAACTCGATGCGATAATTAACAATCCCATAAATTTGGCGACACTTATGACGGCAAGCAATGCCTTTGGTATTGGAATAGGCGAAAGAAAATTAAGCTTATTAATAGAAAAATATGGGGATAAATGGGATACAATTGTCATGGAGGATATTATAGAAGTGGATGGATTCAGTGATAAAACAGCGGCCAAATATTTGGAAGGGATGCAAAAATTCAAGGAGTTTTTAGAGGAACATTCTATGTTAAAATATAGACTACCCACAATCGTTAAAACCCCCAATGTGGCAATAACATCTAATACATTATTCGGGAAAAACATTGTTTTAACAGGCACAAGAGATGCAGCGGTTAGACAAATAATAAAGGAACGTCATGCAGTTGAAAGCACAAGTGTATCGCAATCGACATTTATAGTTGTTGCTCTTGACAAAAATTCAAATAGTAATAAAATAGTTAAGGCGAAAGAATTAAAGATTACAATATTAACGCCTGAGGAATTTATCAGTGTATATGGTTCTATTTCATAATGTATATATAGCATAATACATATAAAACATATATAAAAAGCATTTTTTCCATATTTATATTTATATTTATATTTTTTATATGTTTAATTTGACATATGACAGCTTAAAAGAGTGGTATTTTGCCATAAATATCCATTTTTTCCACTTTTTATAAAAATTGAAAAAGAAAGAATTTAAGAAAATAATACACATTTATATATTACAAATAACACATACTATATATATATATAATATTATATATAAATCAATATATTATTTAATAATAATTAATAATTAATAATTACTAAATAATCATACTTAATTACACTACTCAAATATATTGAATATAACATAATAAAATGAGTTCTACTACATCGAAGCCTACTGAAAAGACACCGATTAAGGCGCGGGATTATAAAGACCTCGTTAATACAGGCGTTTTTTTGAAGGATAAATATTATGCACAAGAAAATTATAAAATCTTGCGTTTTCCAAATAAAGCAAATGATTTTTATAAAACTGATAAATGCATTGTTACATTCGCAAAATATGACGCAGAAAAAAATAAATATACGTTTGGATTGAAAATGACTCCCGATATGATAAAGGTCTTTCAAGATGACCGCATTATTAATAATGTTATTAACGAATTTAAAAAAAACAAAAATGAAAAATATCCGTTTGGTTTCAAAGTTGATACAATAGAAAATTCATATACAGGATTTACAGAGGTTTTATATTTCGATATAACAGATAATGATTTTAAGGAAAATCAATATAAAACTGCATTCGTTATATTGGATAAAAACAATCGTAAAATACAATTTAATACAGATGTGAAAGAAATGATTAATCTAATACGAGTTGGAACACTTCTTCAAGTATCTTTTAAGGTATCTACATTTATGTATACGGAGGGCAAAAATTCTATGCGTTTTCAAATGCAGTTAGGTAGTATTAAAATATATGATTATGATAATCATCATGTCAATATTGAAGATTTTAATCCGCAGTGTTTATCTATTGGAAAGCTGATTGATAAGTCTATTACAATAGGCACAAACCCTGTCCCTATTAAAAAAGCAAATGTATTATATAATGATACAATCTTTAAAATAGAGTTTAAAGATATAACACTCGCTGGAACGCCATTTGTTAATATAAATGACCAAGGAAAGGAAACTTATTCTGTTGGAATAATTTTAACGGAAAAGATAAAGCCACTACTTATTAAATTAAGAGAACGTATTTGTAAATTGATATATGAAAATGATGAAGTATGTAAGATAGGTTATAAAAAAAAACCGAAAAATGTTGAAGAAGTCTTAAAAGCTATGAATAATGCAGTAATAAGTTATAGTAAAGGAGATATTGCAGAAATGGAAAAAGGAAATAGCCCGAAACACGCGCCATGCCTATGGTGTGGTATTTCTGCAAATGATAATAAACCAAATATTAATGTTTATTATAAAGACAATCTTTTATCCGCAGATGAATATGATAAATATTTTCTAATAGAAAGAACAATAGACTTCAAGGAAAAAGACAAAGACACAAAAACAAAACGCCCAGTAAAACATGTGCGTAATAATTTAGTATGTGATGCATATGTTGATATTAAACACATTTGGTTAGGTAAGATAAATATACCGTCAATTTCATTCTCCATCGATAAACTTGTTATAAAAGATGTTGGCTCCTCCGGTGGTAATAATGCAAATAGTTATGTTAGTTTTGATGGTGAAAGTGGCGAACTGGAAGATTACAATCAAACAAAAAATAATAACGACGACGACGAAGATGAGACTAAGAGCAATTCTAGTGAATCAAATAATGAAATTGAAATGGACGATGATGATGATGACGATAACGAGAAAAAAGATGTGAAAAATAGCGATGATGATAACGAAAGCAATCATAGTGATGCAAAATCGCCGGCACCGTCTCCGTCCCCTCCTCCTCCTGTCGCAAGCAAGAAGGGCCGTTCTAAGAAGTAAATAAAATAATTTATTAATATCTAATAATATTGATTTTTAAAATTTAATTTTTTTTTAATTATTGTATTCAAATTATTATTTTTTATTTTTAAAATAATATATATTATATATAATATTTAAAATTATAAATACTATAAAATCATACTTTCTAATAAACACTAATAACCCAAATAATCAATACAAATAATAAATAACAAACAATAAATAATAAACTATAAATAATAATAAATATTATAATATAACTACATTGCGGGTTTTACGTGTAATATCTATTTTTTGAATTGTTTGTGCCATATATTGCTTGGAATGATGATATGCTCTACGATATTGCAGTTTGTATCCTATTAGTTTAAGAACATTTCTTAGTATATATATAACATTATTATATGTCATTTCATCTATTGTTTTATAAAGCCATGGATGCATGCAATCGACAATCTCTTCTTTTAACAGGCTCATACGAAATAAAGTATTCATTTGTTTTAATACGCGTTCATTAATTTCGGTATTTGATAATACAAAATCCTCTATATCTTCGATGCCGATACAATGAAGGATTTTCTGTATTAATACGGGGCTAGGTGTTTTTTTGAATATATATCTTTCGCATTTTGGCCTATATTGAAGATAGCATTCTGCGTTTTCAATTTCCTCGTCATTTAAATTCTCCGCCTTTGGCCTATTTTTTTTTGCGAAACGGCTTCTTTCCGGTTTATCCTTTATTTTATTACTTTGTCTTTCCTTTTTTGAATCTAGTGGCGTTGTTATTACTTTTCTTATGCATTTCTTTCGCTTTTTTTTTATTTTGTCAGTTTGGTCATCCATATTTATTGGTTTTTCTTATTTTCTATATACATTTAATTTTTATATGTTAATACGAACATTATATAATATATATATGGCATTTACACAGTATTTATATGATATTTATATAATATTTATTTTGTATGTTTTATATGTTTTATATATTTATTTATTTTTTCTTTTTTTGCACATTTATTATGATATTTATATATCATAATAATATAATAATAATATAATAACATAGTAATATAATTAAATACAACTACAATATGATGAAAAAAAAAGTAGATTTCAAAGTTAGTGATTCGCAAACGGGTGGAGAAGAACAAAACCCTACGCATATTGAAAATATTGATACTAATATATCAAATAAAATTAATAATAAAGAAAAACCAAAAACTAATGAAAATATTAATGAAAATACTAATATATTAATTGAAAATACAGAACCTAATGAAGATAATACTAGTGAAAATAATAATGATGGAAATAAATCTAATAATGAAGAGAAACCCAATAAAAAAAATAAATTTAATAATGAACAGAATGGAAATGAATCTAATAATGAAGAGAAACCCAATAAAGGAAATAAATCTAATAATGAAGAGGAATCTAATAATGTAGAGAAACTCAATAATGAAAATGAATCTAATAATGAAGGGGAATCTAATAATGTAGAGAAACCCAATTATGATAATAATGATGGAAGTAAATCTAATAATGAAGAGGAATTTAATAATAAAGAGGAACAAGAAAATCCAGAAACATCGGGAGGCTCCACACATACAGAAAAGAAAGATATAGAAGTTATTACAAACATAGAAAATAAACTATATAATATAGGCGATAATATTACAAAAACGCTAACACAATTGATAGATGAAAACATTATAAATAATCCTCTAATAAGAAAAGAAATTGTTGCCAAAAAAGTAAAGGAATACATTGCAAACATCGAATCAAATATATATAAGGAATATTCGCAAACGCTACATAATTTTTATAAGAAAATAAATAAGACGCACTATATTGATATAAATGATAATACATTATATCTCTATCGCATAGGGGAAAAGAAATATATATCAAAAATAAAAAAGCCAAAATATATAGATTTCAAGCAACGCATGGATGAACTAGAATACGAGATAAAGGAACAACGGATAACACTTGAATTATTATATCAAAAGCTTCAAATCCCCGATAATCGCACAACACAAAACATAAACATTTTCGAGAAAGAACGCAAATACTATATTGAATTATTAGAGGAAAACGAAATATACAGATTATACGATATAATTGTAAATAATAAACTTACGGGAAACTATACTGCCATTACATATCCAAGTATATATTTATTTAAAGATACACACTATATTATAGAGAATAATACATATTATGTCGATAACGAAATAATTGATAAGTTAAATAACTTCCAAAGCGTAAAACTAGATGAATATAATAATATTATCAAAACACTGCATACGAAAACAAAAATAACACAAGAAGATAAAAATAAAATAATAGAATATTTAAAAACAAAGGAAAATAAGGAAGTATTAGGGAAAATTAACGAGGCGAAATATAGACAAAATAATTACATAAATTATATAGTTAGTGAGTTGCCTGAGATTTAAGGCGCTCTACCAACTCAGTCTTTCCTCCTTTCGTCGATAAATTCATATTTTTAGCAATTTGTCTTAATTCCTTTATATTAAGAAGCTCATAATTTATCATCTTTTTTTCATCTGCATCTACGCCATTATTAGTTTGCTCATTTGTATTCATATTTGTGTCCGCATCCGTTGATGCATTGGGGGCCGTATTTATGTCCATATGACTAGTTTCATCTGTTTCGCCTGCATGGGTTGCTGTTTCATCATCAATGTCAAACTGCGCGGCATCTTCCTCATCACTGCTAAAATTAAAATCATCATTCTCGAACTGTGTTTTAAGCATATTATTTAACTGTTCTAGCGGATTCATAAGAGATTCCGTTATGTCATTTTGTTTTTGACCATGGTGCGTTGTTTCCACGTCGAGGGTAATACCGCTAATACTATCGCCATCGTCATCGCCATCATCACCAGTATCCTCGCCAATATCATCCATATTGTCAATGTTGTCCATATCATCAACAACGACATCAATTTCGACTGTTTGAATATCCTCCGTAGGAGCATTAGATACGTCGGTGGTCATTCCTACTTCGTATTCACTGTTTTGCATATCTTCATCATCAATGTCTTCCACGGCTTCCGCATCGATAGGGCATTCGGTCTTACATGAGTCGCCACATTCCTCGCCATCCGCATCCTCATCTGCAACCCCATCTCCATCTATTTCCATTATTTGGCCTCCACCATTTGCAATTTCTGCTTCCGCATTGCCATCCTCTTCCACCTTTGTTATTATAAAACCATTATTAAACATATTCATATTGGCAGGAAGACCGTTTGAAGTATTATAGTCATCATCTGCATACTCACCCTCTTGGTTAATTGTGTTAAACATTTTCCCCATTTGTTCCTCGAATTTACTAAGGACCTCCTTCCTAAGATTATCATTTTCCGCTGCCGCCGAAGATGGGTGATTCATATGATTCGCTTGTTGCATATGGCTTGGTAATGTATTAACGACGTGGGATAAACTTATTAAGTGTTGTTGAATGTTATGAAGGCGATCATTTGTTTTGAAATTGGTATATATAATATATATAATTGCACATAGTATAACTATAATGAATACCAATAATATTGTCTCCATCTCTCGTGGTTCTATGTTTATTATATAATCTGTAAAATAAAATAAAAAAATAAACGTTATTAATAATTATTTTTTAATTTTTTATTTTAAAGTATCGTGGTATTACCATATTATTGGAATAATGAACTAAGTTGGCTTTCATATTGTTCTAGTTTTGTAATGCATTTATTAAGTGTTAAGCTGCTACAATTAGCAATATTTATTAATTCATCCATATTAATTTTAAATTTATGTATTTTGCAACTAATATAAATATATGTCGCAACACGGGATAACGGAACATGCTTATTTAAAATTTCATTATCTTCGCAATATACACATACGCGCTTTATAAATCCACATAATTCCTCGCCTATTTCTAACCTCGAACACATTTTATTGATATAGTTTATCGGGTTATTCTCCGTGTCTCTCTCGTCATCTATCATATTAAAGATATCATCAAGACTCTTAACCGCGGGCTGTTTATTATCTTCTTTCTGCATCGTTTCATCCGCCAATATCTTTCCATATATTTCCGTAAAATACTTATTTGTCTTCCTTAGGTCAATGATACTTATATTAAACATTAGGGCGATATCATTATATGTGATGATGTTATTATATTTTGAACACGCCCACTGCATGCATACCGCCTGCAATATATTTTTGTTCGTCTTTTTATTTGTCTTATATTCCACTATTTTTTTATATATTATCTTTGCCTCCTCCACTATTTTAAGGGTTATTCCATGATTAGCAGCGATATTATGCATATTGTTAAAAGCATTAATTAATATGTTATCATCATATGAGTTGTTGCCCCATTGTTGTATTTTAATGGCTTGTTTTAGAGATTTGGATTCGCGTCCATTTATCTGTGTATAGCTTCCCGCGGTATAATTATTTAAATAATCTGTTTGCGTCGTGCTACATCTTGCGATGCCGGTTGTGTCTCGTGTGTCGGCATTGTGATAATTGCGCCATTCTTGGCTATCAGTTATGATGATATTATCACTTGTTCCACATAGTTTGCATATGTTGTAGCCGTCAATTTGTTCTTTCTCTTCTCCTCCGCAATTACTACATATATTTATATTGATTGTTCTCTCCGGGTTATATGGTTTTCTAATCTTCTTTATAATATCTATCAGCTCCCTATTTGACATATTTTTTAATGTATCGATATCATAGTTTAATTGTTCTTCATTTTCCATTTTTTGATAAAAGAATTGTATTATTACAATATATTAATGAGAAAATATAAATTATTAATGGGCTTGTGAAATGTAAATATATATAGATATATATAGGTATATATAGATATATATAGATATATAAATATATATATAATTATCTAAGTTATAATAATAATACATATCAATTTTACGATGACAAAGGAAAAAAAGGCAAAAACAACTTTTAATAAACATGGTTCGACATCTTATAGGGGGAAGGGAGGTGAAGGCGGAATATTAAATAAGGTCCATAAGAGTAGCCTTAAACAGGCAACCGATAAATATGATAAATTTCCAAATCCAAATTTCTTAAATAATTGTAATATATTATGATTGAATTTCTTCCATCAATATATATATATTATCAAACTGAAAGCGATAGTAATGATATTCGTAATAATAATAATAATATATTAACAAATCCCGCGATTAAGGTAAAGATTAAACTTGATAATTCGTATTGGATGAATAATAATAATTTTATTGGCGATATTAGAAGGGAATATATAAAGAGTGAAATACGCGCACTATATAAATATATGTCGGGTATAATCAATACAATAGATAGAAATTATAAAAATAATGTGGATACATTAATATATAGCGACAACATTGATATGTTAAGTGGTTTGTTGATTGTATTTACCTTTACACGTTGCGGATTCACATATGACGAGAAAATGATTAAAATATTACAAAGCAAATTGAATTTCCGCCTAAGTATAAGTAGGCAGATGATGCTCCTGATAAAATATTTTATATTGTATTATAATAAGTAGATTGGCTAATTATTAAACGCCAGTATGAGTAAAATAAATAAGAAGAACAAAACACATAAAAAACATCGCCTATATACAAAAAAAATAAAATATAAAAACTCCCCCCGATATAAAAAATATAATAAAGATAGTAAGAGTAGCAAGTTGATATCTAACTCGCAAAATAAGAAAATACACACACAGAAAAAACAAACTATATATAAGGGTGGTGAAGGAATGTTTCAATCGACAAAACAACAATATTATAATATAGAAGAGGACACGACGATACACAAAGAACTGAAAAATATCTGCCAGAGTGTAAATTTCGTATATAAAGACGGAAATTTCTATTTCCCAAATGGAATAATAAAGCGATGTATGCATAAAAAAATGGGTAAAAGTCCATTCTGTGTTCATCACGTGGATACAGCACCGCTTTTTTTCAAAAAATATACGAATGGCCATGAGCCTGAGTTTGATGTAGGATTTTGGAATAATCCCGCGGCGGAGGGTTCGCATAATTGTTATTCTTATTTCCTTAATAATATGAATCATGCATTAAAGCAGCATTGTATAAAGGAATGCTTGAAGAAGTATAAGGACCCGAAATCATGTCCTTCAAAGATAGATGAATGTAGCAAATTAAAGCCACAACCTGCGGATTATCGACTTTGGATGGATGGAGATAATAAGGAATTGCGGAAACTAAAAAGGGTTTATACATGTGATGCGATGGAGAGGAAAATAATGGCGGATAATCCGGATTTGGTTAAGGTGGGGTTCTTTGATAAATGCCCGCAACAGACGTATAAAGGGGCCATGGTTGTTGATCCGGGACATACGTTTCATTTTTATAGACAAAATCCGGATGGTTCATGGAGTCATAAACCTGGTGTGCAACCTGTTATCGATACGGATGCGGATAAAAATAAAATATATGTTCCGCATATATGTAATCGTGATTATACGGACCCGGATGAAGACCCCGATGAAGCAATTAATTATACCGATTTCTGCGGTTATTATTGTGTGCCTACGAGAATTATAAAAAAATAAGATTATTTATTTCTATCATTTTATGTTTATTATTTTATGTGATATATATGCTAGTGGTATATGTATAAAAAAAAGAATTGCCTCGTGCGGGATTTGAACCCGCAACCCCACGATTACTGCATCAGTAAAAGTCGTGTGCTCTTCACAGTTGAGCTAACGAGGCGGCAAATAATATGATAGTTAATTTTATTTTCATTTTTTGCTAGTTTATCACTTTAAATTATCTTTTTTATACTATTATTTTTAAAAGCAAAATTATATTTAATATTCGTTATATTTAATCTTTATTATATTTAATATTCGTTATATTTAATGTTCGTTATATTTATTAAAAAAAAAGAAATGCCTCGTGCGGGGATTGAACCCGCGACCCCCCGATTAAGAGTCGGGTGCTCTGTTCCAACTGAGCTAACGAGGCGGCAAATAATA
>JACCDV010331617.1_pt1 | contig 12325 bp, 14 predicted proteins | sample 7446131 | NCBI WGS metagenome assembly JACCDV01 (sample SAMN15323448, study PRJNA562643) | freshwater metagenome | isolation source: river surface water | place: USA:Blue River Watershed | collected 2017-08-17
CATCGTCAAGAACCTGTCCGAAACCGCCCTCAAGGCCACGCTGGAGCTGGCTGGCGCGCAGAACGGCGACATCATCTTCTTCGGTGCCGACAAGGCCAAGGTGGTCAACGACAGCATCGGCGCGCTGCGCCTGAAGGTGGGCCACAGCGACTTCGGCAAGAAGACGGGCCTCTTCACGGCCGGCTGGCGCCCGCTGTGGGTGGTGGACTTCCCCATGTTCGAGTTCGACGAGGAAGCCCAGCGCTGGAGCGCGGTGCACCACCCCTTCACCGCGCCCAAGGACGGCCACGAGGACTTCATGGACAGCGACCCCGGCCGCTGCATCGCCAAGGCCTACGACATGGTGCTCAACGGCTGGGAACTGGGCGGTGGCTCGGTGCGCATCCACCGCGCCGACGTGCAGAGCAAGGTCTTCAGCGCCCTGAAGATCGGCCCCGAGGAGGCGCAGCAGAAGTTCGGCTTCCTGCTCGACGCCCTGCAGTACGGCGCGCCCCCGCACGGCGGCCTGGCCTTCGGCCTGGACCGCCTGGTCACGCTGATGACCGGTGCCGAGTCCATCCGCGACGTGATCGCCTTCCCCAAGACCCAGCGCGCCCAGTGCCTGCTCACGCAGGCGCCCAGCCCGGTGGACGAAAAGCAGCTGCGCGAGCTGCACATCCGCCTGCGCAACCCGCAGCCGGCCTGAAGGCCTGCGTGTTCCACGCCACCTCCGGGTGGCGTTTTCACAGGTGCGGTCGCTTTCTAGAATCGCCGCATGCCGCAGGCCGCCCGCTCTTACAAGATCCCGCGCTCGGTGCTGGTCGTGATCCACACCGAGGGCGGGCAGGTGCTGCTGATCGAGCGTGCCCAGCAGCCGGGCTTCTGGCAGAGCGTGACCGGCTCGCTCGACCACGACGACGAGCCCTGGGTGGAGGCCGCCCGGCGCGAAGTGCAGGAAGAAACCGGCATCGAGGCCGCGGCCTCTGCCTTCATCGACTGGCACCTGAGCAACACCTACGAGATCTACCCGGCCTGGCGCCACCGCTACGCGCCGGGCATCACGCACAACACCGAGCGGCTGTTCAGCCTGTGCGTGCCGCCGGGCACGCCGGTGCGCCTGTCGCCCCGGGAGCACCGGGCCTGGCAATGGCTGGACTGGCGGGCCGCGGTCGACGCCTGTTTTTCGCCTTCGAACGCCGAGGCCATTTCCTGGCTGCCGCGTTTTTGCCCGCGGCTGCAAAACGGCTGAGCCATGCGCCTGCACGCCCGGCGGCGGGCGGGCAAAATTCCGGCGACAGCCTTGCTGGCCGGGGTTGCCCTCAGGGCAGTCCACCGGCGGCCCCGTTGCCTTGAACACCACCTTGTCCGCCCCTGCCGACCTGCCCATGCCTTGCCAGCTGCTGCAGGGGGGGCGCGACTTTTTCCCCGCCTTGATCCGGGCGCTCGATGCAGCGCGCCACCGGGTGCAGCTGGAGACCTACATCTTCCACCTGCACGGCGCCGGTGCCGAGGTGGCGCAGGCGCTGATGCGCGCGGCCCGGCGCGGCGTGACGGTGCAGGTGCTGGTCGATGGCGTGGGCACGGCCGACCTGGAGACGCCCTGGCAGCAGGCGCTGCAGCGAGCGGGTGTGCAATGGCAGGTGTTCTTGCCGGTGCGTGGAGCCTGGGGGCGCCTGCGGCTGCTGCTGGCCCCGGGCCGGTGGCGCCGCCTGCACCGCAAGCTGTGCGTGGTCGACGGCGAGCTGCTGTTTTGCGGCGGCATCAACGTGCTCGACGATCTCTACGACCCCAACCATGGGCCTTTGCAGGCGCCGCGTTTTGACTTCACCGTGCAGATCGCCGGCGAGGTGGCGCGCCAGGCGGCCGACGCCATGGCCTTGCTGTGGTGGCGGGTGCAGGCCGGCGACAGCGTGCGCCACCGCCAGCTCGGCCAGGCCTGGGAGGCGTTTCGCGAGGTCGGCCAGCGCAGCCGCGTGGGCCGCAGGACGGCCGACGGCGCAGATGCCGGTTCGGCGCGCGCCACCTTGCTGCTGCGCGACAACCTGCGCAACCGCAACAGCATCGAGCGCGCCTACCGCAAGGCCATTGGCCAGGCCCGCCAGGAGGTGCTGATCTCCAACGCCTACTTCCTGCCGGGGGGGCGGCTGCGGCGTGCGCTGGTGCAGGCGGCGCAGCGCGGCGTGAAGGTGCGCCTGCTGCTGCAGGGGCGCTACGAGTACTTCATGCAGTACCACGCGGTGCGCTCGGTCTACCAGGCGCTGCTCCAGGCGGGCGTGGAGATCCACGAGTACGAAACCAGCTTCCTGCATGCCAAGGTGGCCGTGGTCGACGGCAGCTGGGCCACCGTGGGCTCGTCCAACCTGGACCCCTTGAGCCTGTTGCTGGCGCGCGAGGCCAATGTGGTGGTGCGGGACGCGGCATTTGCCCGCGAACTGCGCACCGAGCTGCTGGCGGCCATCGAAGGCCACGGCCGGCTGGTGCGCGCCGAAGACTTCCAGCGCCGCCCCTGGCGCGACCGCGTGCTGGGCAGCCTGGCCTACGGCCTGATGCGCCTGGCGCTGTTTGTGACCGGCCACCGCTACTGACATGGCCCAGCCCGGCGACCTGATCGTGCAGCGGCCCGAGGGGCTGTACTGTCCCCCGGGCGATTTCTACATCGACCCCTGGCGGCCGGTGCACCGCGCCGTGATCACGCATGCGCATGCCGACCATGCCCGGTCCGGCCACGGCCACTACCTGGCGGCGGCGCCCGGGCAGGCCGTGCTGCGTGCGCGCCTGGGCGATGTGTCGCTGCAGACCCTGGCCTATGGCGAGCGCATCGTGCACCACGGGGTGGAACTGTCGCTGCACCCGGCCGGCCATGTGCTGGGCTCGGCCCAGGTGCGGCTGGCGCACGGGGGCCGGGTGTGGGTGGCCAGCGGCGACTACAAGGTGGCGCCCGACCCCACCTGCACCCCGTTCGAGCCGGTGCGCTGCGATGTGTTCATCACCGAATCGACCTTTGGCCTGCCGATCTACCGCTGGCACAGCGATGCCCAGCTCTTTGCCGAGATCCACCGCTGGTGGGCGGCCAATGCGGCCGCCGGGCGGGTCAGCGTGCTCATGGCCTACAGCTTTGGCAAGGCCCAGCGCCTGCTCAGCGGCCTGGATGGCGGGCCGGCGCCGCTGCTGGTGCATGCAGCCGTCGAGCCGATCAACGCAGCCTACCGGGCCGCCGGCGTCAGCCTGCCGGCCACCGAGCCGCTGTCGGCCTGGACCACGGCCGCGCGCGCCCGCGAGGCCGGGCTGGCCGGTGCCCTGGTGCTGTGCCCCCCGAACGCGGTGACCAGCAGCCTGCTGCGGCGCCTGGGCGATGCATCGACCGCCTTTGCCAGCGGCTGGATGCAGCTGCGCGGCGCGCGAAGGCGGGCCGGCCATGACCGGGGCTTTGCGATCAGCGACCACGCCGACTGGCCGGGCCTGCATGCGGCCATAGCCGCCACGGGCTGCGAGCGCGTGATCGTCACCCACGGCAGCGTGGCCGTGATGGTGCGCTACCTGCAGGAGCGCGGCCTGCAGGCCGAGGCCTTTGACACCGAATACGGCGATGAACCCGTCGACGGCGTGGCCCCGCCCGCCACCGAGGCGCAACCCGCAGGAGCGGGCGCATGAGGCGCTTTGCCGCGCTCTACGCCGAGCTCGACGGCACCACCTCCACGGCAGCCAAGCTGCAGGCGCTGCAGCGCTACCTGGTCGAGGCGCCGCCTGCCGACGCCGCCTGGGCGGTCTACTTCCTGGCCGGCGGCCGGCCCCGCCAGCTGGTGCGCACCGCGCTGCTGCGCAGCCTGGCCTGCGAGCTGGCGGGGCTGCCTGACTGGCTGTTCGAGGCCAGCTACCAGGCCGTGGGTGACCTGGCCGAGACGATTGCGCATGTGCTGCCCGCCGGGCCGGACAGCGACGATGCCCCGCTGGCCGTCTGGGTCGAGCAGCGGCTGCTGCCGCTGCGCGGCCAGCCCGAAGAGGTGCTGCGCCAGCAGGTGCAGGCGCAGTGGGCGCAGCTGCCGCCCCTGGGCCGCATGCTGTGGGTCAAGCTCGCCGGCGGCGGCTTTCGGGTGGGCGTGAGCCGCCTGATGGTGCAGCGGGCCCTGGCCGGCCATGCGAACGTGCCGCCCAGCCTGATCGCCCAGCGCATGATGGGCTACACCGACGGGCGGAGCCTGCCCACGGCGGCGTCCTTCCTGGCCCTGGTGGCCCCCGAATCGGCGCAGGACCCGGCCGCCGGCCAGGGCCTGCCCTATCCCTTCTTCCTGGCCCATCCCCTGGCCGAGGTGGCGGACCTACAGGCCGCGCTGGGCCCGCCCTCGCAGTGGCTGGCCGAATGGAAATACGACGGCATCCGCGCGCAGCTGGTGCGCCGGGCCGGCCAGGCCTGGCTGTGGTCGCGCGGGGAGGAACTCATCGGCGAGTCCTTTCCCGAGGTGCTGGCCCTGGCATCGCAGCTGCCCGACGGCACGGTGCTCGACGGCGAGCTGCTGGCCTGGGCCCAGGGCGGCCCCGCGCCGTTTGCGCAGCTGCAGCAGCGCCTGGGGCGCAAGCGGCCCGGCCCGGTGGTGCTCGCGCGCACGCCCGTGGTGTTTCTGGCCTACGACCTGCTCGAGGGCGGCGGGCAGGACCTGCGCCGTCAGAGCCAGGCACAGCGCCGCGCCCAGCTCGAGGCGCTGCTGGCCAGCGGGCCGTTTGCCGTGTCGCCGCGCCTGGACGCAGCCAGCTGGCCGGAGCTGGCCGCGCACCGCCAGGGCGCGCGCCAGGCCGGTGTCGAAGGCCTGATGCTCAAGCGCCTGGACTCGGCCTATGGCGTGGGCCGCACCCGCAGCGAGGGCCTGTGGTGGAAGTGGAAGACCGACCCCATGACCATCGATGGCGTGCTCATCTACGCGCAGGCCGGCCATGGCCGGCGGGCTTCGCTCTACACCGACTACACCTTTGGCGTGTGGAACCGGCCCCCGCGCGGCGCCGGGGAGGCGCTGGCGGTGGTCGAGGCCATCGCCCGGGGCGAGCCGCTGCCGGCCAGCACCGCACCGCTGGCCGAGCAGCCGCTGCAGCTGGTGGCCTTTGCCAAGGCCTACTCCGGCCTGAGCGACGAGGAATTCCGGCAGGTCGATGCCCAGGTCCGCCGCAGCACGCTGCAAAAGTTCGGCCCGGTGCGCAGCGTGCGCCCCAGCCTGGTGTTCGAGCTGGGCTTCGAGGGCATCCAGGCCAGCCGGCGGCACAAGAGCGGGGTGGCGCTGCGCTTTCCCCGCATGCTGCGGCTGCGCCCCGACAAGCCGCTGCACGAGGCCAACACCCTGGCCGACCTGCAGCAGCTGCTGGATGCCGGGCAGCCGCCCCCCGCTTGAGCGGCCCGCAGGCCTGTGGCTGAGCCGGGCGGGCGGTTTTACAAAGCTTGCTACCATTGGCGATGCTTATGAAATCAACTCCCGCCCTGGCCCCGGACGCACTCGACGGCGAGGGCGTGCCCATGTCCGTGAAGATTCGCGAACGCATTCAGAAAGCGCGCAAGCGCTTCAATGCGAACGACAACATCGCCGAATTCATCGAGCCGGGGGAGCTGGACAAGCTGCTCGACGAGGTCGAGATCAAGATGCGCGGCGTGCTCGAGAGTCTGGTGATCGACACCGAGAACGACCACAACACCAACGACACCGCCCGCCGCGTGGCCAAGATGTACCTCAACGAGGTCTTCAAGGGCCGCTACGTGCAGGCGCCGTCGATCACCGAATTTCCCAACGCCGAGCACCTCAACGAGCTGATGATCGTGGGGCCGATCAAGGTGCGCAGCGCCTGCTCGCACCACTTCTGCCCGGTGATCGGCCAGGTCTGGATCGGCGTGATGCCCAACGAGCGCACCAACGTCATCGGCCTGTCGAAGTACGCGCGCCTGGCCGAATGGGTGATGGGCCGCCCGCAGATCCAGGAAGAGGCCGTGGTCATGCTGGCCGCCCTGATCCAGGAAAAGACCCAGCCCGACGGCCTGGCCATCGTCATGGAGGCCACGCACTTTTGCATGGGCTGGCGCGGCGTCAAGGACCTCGACAGCAAGATGATCAACTCGGTCATGCGCGGCGTCTTCCTCAAGGACCCGAACCTGCGCCGCGAGTTCCTGTCCCTCATCCCCAAGCGCACCCTCGAGTGAAATTTGCAGGCCTCCCGCCATGGGGGGCTTTTCTTTCCGTCCGCAGGCACACATCATGTTGGTTCGTCTGATCTACGCCAGCCGCGCATCCGATCCCCAGTCCACCGAGACCACCGAGGCCATCCTGGCCCAGTCGCGCAACCACAACCCCGCGTGCGGCATCACCGGCATCCTCTGCTACGGCAGTGGCATCTTCTTGCAGGCGCTCGAAGGCGGCCGCGGGCCGGTCAACGAGCTCTACGGCCAGATCCTGCGCGATCCGCGCCACAAGGACGTGGTGCTGCTCGACTATGCCGAGATCACCGAGCGCAGCTTTGGCGGCTGGACCATGGGCCTGGTCAACCTGGCCAAGCTCAACACCTCCATCGTGCTCAAGTACTCCGAGCGGCCCGAACTCGACCCCTACGCCATCTCCGGCGGGGTCGCCCTGGCGCTGCTGCAGGAGCTGATGGCCACGGCCTCCATCATGGGCCGCGCCTGAGCCGCATGTCCCGCCTTCTGGCGGGTTGCGACTTTTCCAGCAGCCCCAGCCGCCGCAAGCCCATCGTCTTTGCCACCGGCACCCTGGACCGGGGCCGTGTGCAGCTGCAGGGCCTGGAGCGCATCGACACCCTCGACGGTTTTTCCGACTGGCTGCGGCGCGAGCAGGCCTGGGTCTGCGGCTTTGACCTGCCCTTTGGCCTGCCGCGCGAGCTGGTGCAGGCGCTGGGCTGGCCGGTGCAGTGGCTGGACTGCATGCGCCACTACGCCGCGCTCGGCCGCGAGGACATCCGCCAGGCCTTTGCGGCCTTTTGCGCCGCGCGGCCAGTGGGCGGCAAGTTCGCCCACCGCGCCACCGACGGCCCGGCGGGCTCGAGCCCGTCCATGAAGTGGGTCAACCCGCCCGTGGCCTTCATGCTGCATGCGGGCGTGCCCCGCCTGATCGAGGCCGGCGTGCACCTGCCGGCCCTGATGAGCCTGGCGCAGGCCCGGCAGGCTGCGCCAGGCACCGCCCACCTGCCCGAGCGCGTGGGCCTGGAGGCTTATCCCGGCTTGCTGGCGCGCGAGCTGCTCGCCGCCACCGGCAGCGGCCGGCGCAGCTACAAGAACGACGCCCGCGCCCTGCAGACGCCCGACCGCCTGATCGCCCGCAAGGACATGCTTACCGCGCTGGAGCAGGGGCGCACCCGCCTGGGGCTGCGCCTGGCGCTCAGCCATGCGCAGCGCGACGCCCTGGTCGATGACGGCAGCGGCGACCTGCTCGACGCGGTGCTGTGCCTGGTGCAGGCCGCCTGGGCCCAGCAGCAGCATGGGCAGGGCCATCCGTGCTATGGCCTGCCGCCGCAGACCGACCCGCTGGAAGGCTGGATCCTCACCGCCGACCGGCTGGAGGACGGGCCATGAAGTGGCGCGCCTGGCGATGGGCCGACAAGGCGCGGCTCTTCGAGTCGCTCACGGCCCTGTGGTTCCTGGTGCGCGACCGGCGCACCCCGCGCCTGTCCAAGGCCGTGGCCTGGCTGGTGCTGGCCTATGCGCTCAGCCCGATCGACCTCATTCCCGACTTCATCCCGGTGCTGGGCCTGCTCGACGACCTGCTGCTCCTGCCCCTGGGCGTGATGCTGGCCGTGCGCCTGGCGCCGGCGGCGCTGTGGCAGGAGATGCGCGAGCGCGCCCGCGCCTTCAACGGCCGCCTGCCCAAGCTGGCGGTGGGCCTGCTGCTGGTGCTGGGGGTGTGGCTGGTGGCGGTGGCCGCGCTGGCTGCCTGGCTGTGGTCCGTGGCGTGGGCGGCCTGAACATGGCCGGCATGCGCCCGGGCGCATGGGGCCGGCGGGCTGCCTCGCGGGGGCTGCTGCTGGTCTCGCTGGCCGTGGTTCTGGTCCTGGCCGGCTGCGCCCATTCACGCGCGCAGACCTGGACCGGCCGGGTGGTGCATGTGCACGATGGCGATTCGATCTATGTGCGCGCGCCTGGGCGCGCTCACGCGGTGGCCGTCCGCCTGCAGGGGCTGGACGCCCCCGAGCTGTGCCAGGCCGGCGGCGTGCAGTCCCGCCAGGCCTTGCAGGACCTGCTGGAGCACCAGGAGGTGACCGTGATCGAGCGCGGCCATGACGCCTATGGCCGCACCCTGGCGCGCGTGCGGCTGCGGGGCCAGGACGTGGGCCGCCTGCTGGTCGCGCAGGGCCACGCGTGGTCCTATCGCGTGGGCCAGGACCCTGGGCCGTACATGGCCGAGCAGCGCCAGGCGCGGGCGGCCCGGCTTGGCCTGTTCGCGCAAGCGCGGCCGGAGCTGCCGCGCGCCTTCCGCCAGCGCCACGGGCCTTGCCACGCTCCCTGAGCGCTGGCGTGCCGCCTCAGGGCCGCACGACGATGTCGTTGCGCACCGCGCGCACATGGCGCGTGTTGCGCGCAATCTGTTCGGCCTGGCGTTTTTCGTCCTCACTGCGGGCAAAGCCCGAGAGCTGCACCGTGCCGTTGAGCGTCTCGACGTTGATCGAGCCGGCCGAGACGATCTTGTCCTCGACGAACTTGGCCTTGACGGCGGTGGTGATGCCGGCGTCGTCGACATACGCGCCGGCGGTTTGCTGGCCGCGCATCACGGCGCAGCCGGTGCCCAGCAAGGTGGCACCGGCCAGGGTGGCAATGGCCAGGGCGCGCAGCAGGGGGGTGGAACGCAGGGAGGTCATGGGTGTGTCCTTTCGTCGTGGCGGTGGGAGGAAGAGGGGGCGTTGCGGGCCGGCGAGGGCCTGAGCAGGGCGGCGGCCAGGGCCGACATCTGGCTGGACTTGAGCGCGGCCACCAGCAGGCCCGTGATGGAAATCAGGCGCCAGGGGCGCGCCAGCACCAGCACCGCCCCGGTGGCCGCGCTCACGCCCAGCACCTTCAGGGGATGGGCGCGGGCATAGCGCTCGCACACGGGCTGGGCCACTTCCAGGGCGAGGCGCGCGGGGTGGGTCTGCCACCAGGCGCCCAGGCTGCGGCGCAGGTGCGGCCAGGCGCTGCCCGGGCCGTCATCCGGCGGGGGCTCGGCGCCGGCCGATGCACTGTCGCGCCCGGGCTCGGTTTGAGCGCCGTGCGAGGCCATGTCCGGGTACGGCTGCGCGTCGCCGCGCTCTTGCTGCATGTGCCGCAGCAAGGCCTGGCGGGTGTGCGCCAGGCGTTCGCGGGCTTGCTGAGGGTCTGGTGCGGTCGCAGGGGTCATGGTGGGGGCCTTCAGCGCACCGAGCGCAGGGCTTGCACGTCGCTGTCGAACTGCGCCTTGAGGTCGGCAAAGGCCGGGGAGGGCCTCGATGCCCGGGCGCGTGTGTAGGCCAGCACGGCCACGAGCAGGAAAAAGCCCGGCACGGCCACCAGCGCCCAGTGGAACTGCGCCAGCAGCAGCCCCAGCATCAGCGCCACGCCGGTCAGCGCCAGAAAGAGCAGGGCCGATACGGCCACCAGAGCCCAGGCCAGGGCGCGGCGCAGCAGATCGCCGCCGGCCTGGCCGGCCTCGGCCTGCAGCAAGCTGGCATAGGCCGACAGATGCTCGGCCACCAGGTCGGGCCGGTGCACCAGGGTGGACCACAGGGGATGCAGCATGGCGTGGGGGGTCCGTGCCGTTCAGCGACGGCTGCGGCCGGCCGCCAGCAGCAGGGCCAGGCCCGCGCCGGCTGCGGCGGCGATCAGCACCGCACGCAGGGGCTGGCGCGCGATGTAGCCGCCGGTCACGTCGGCATAGCGGTTCCAGGAGGCCTGGGCTTGATGCCCCGCTTGCGAGGCGAGGTCGGCGCTGTGCCGGGCCAGTTCACGCGCGGTGCTCGAGACGCGGTCTACCCAGGGCTCCACGCGCCCGGCCCAGCGCCGCTGCGGCACGGCCCCGGGCAGGGCCCCCTGGCCCTGCTGCAGGGCGCGGTCGATGCGGCGGTGAATGCGCTGCGCATCGTGGGCGGCAGCAGCCAGCCGGCGGTCGGCGCGATCGACGGCCGCAGACAGCGAAGAGGAAACGGGCGAAGCGGAGTGTGGGGCGTTCATGGCGGTGGCTTGGGTGGGCGGGTGGACAGGCGCAGGTCCAAGGGCCTGTCACGTCCTGGTACGGTGGTGAGCAAGCGTAAGCAGCGGCGGGCGGCCGCTTCATCGGCACCGTGCGTCGGGCGCTGTAGTCGGTGGCGGCGAGCCGATGTAGGAAGTGGGGGGCGCCGGCGCCGCGGGCTCAGAGGCGGGCGCATGCCCGACCCCTGCCGGCGGTAGCGCTTACTGCCGCGCTGATGAAAAGAGGGGGTATTCGTCAATAATGGCCGTCGGCGGCAATACAAAAAAGATAAGGAAACTCAACAGTTTCCGCCGTGTTTTTCACTTGAATTGGCAGACGTTTGAGGGAAGCAGGGATGATCAAAATTGGAATCGTGGACGACCATGCCATCGTGCGGTCGGGACTCAAGCAGTTCTTCTCGGACCAGGTCGATCTGAGGGTCGTGGGCGAAGCCGCCAGTGGCCGCGAGGCCATCGACCTGGTGCGCAATGTCGAACTGGATGTGCTGGTCATGGACCTGTCCATGCCCGGGCAAAGCGGCATCGATGCGCTGGCCATGATCCGCGCCAAGGCGCCGGACGTGGGCATCCTGATCCTCAGCGGCTATCCGGAGGAGCATTACGCGGTCAACCTGATCCGCCAGGGCGCCAGCGGCTACCTCAACAAGGAGTGCGACCCCGCCGAGATCGTCAACGCGATCCGCGTCATCTCGCTGGGCAAGCGTTACATCACCCCCAGCGTGGCCGAGCTGCTGGCCCAGCAGCTCAATCGGCCTAACGACGTGGCCTCGCACGAGCAGCTGTCCGAGCGCGAGTTTCAGGTCTTCCTCAAGCTGGCCAAGGGCGAGACGGCGGGCGACATCGCCAAGGCCTTGTCACTGAGCGTAAAAACCGTCAGCACCTATCGCACGCGCGTCATGGAAAAGATGAGCCTGTCGTCCAACAGCGACCTCACCTACTACGCGCTCAAGAACAAGCTCATCGACTGACCCGCTCACCCGGCCTGCGCCTGAGGCGCTGCGCCGCCGCCTGGCGCCTACACGGCCTGCGCCGGCTGGCTGTGCTGCTGGTGCTGTTTCCCTGGGACTGGCTGCGCGGCCCGATCAGCCGGTACGTCAGCGAACGCATCGGCCGGCACTTTGCGATCACCGAGCACCTGGAGGTGCGCCTGGGCCGCGTGACCACGGTGGTGATGCAGGGCGTGGAGGTGGCCAACCCGGGCTGGGCGCGCGAGCCCTGGCTGCTGCGTGCCCGCCGGGCCGAGTTCGATCTGCAGCTGTGGCCGCTGTGGCAAGGCCGTCTGGTGCTGCCGCGCGTGGTCCTGCAGCAGCCGCAGCTGGGCCTGCTGCTCATGCCCGATGGCCGGCGCACCTGGTCCTTCGAACGGCGCCAGCAGGCCGGCGCCAAGGAGCCGCAGATCGGTGAGCTGCGCATCGACCAGGGCCTGGTGCGCTACCTGGCGCCCGGCCAGCGCATCGACCTGCAGGCCGAGGTGGCCTTGAGCGAGCGCGGCACCCGCGAGGTGCCCTTGCAATTTGCCGCCCGTGGCCAGTGGCGCGGCCAGTCCTTCGAGGCCCGGGGCCGCACCGGCGGTGTGCTCAGGCTGTCGCAGGCGCCGCGCGAGGCCTTTGCCCTGGAGATCGACGCCCGCGCCGGTTCCACCCGGTTGCAGGCCAGTGGCCACCTCACGCACCTGGCCGAGCTGGCGGGCCTGGACATGCGCTTTGCCCTGGAGGGGCAGAGCCTGGCCCACCTGCGCGCGGTGCTGGGCGTGACCCTGCCCGAAAGCCCGCTGTTTCGCCTGGCCGGCCAGGTGCACAAGCAGGGCGCGCTCTGGCGCCTGCCGGCGCTGCAGGGCCGGCTCGGCCGCTCCGATGTGCAGGGCGAGCTCAGCTGGGACCGGCGGCGCCAGCGGCCCCTGCTGGCCGGCGCGCTGCATTCGCGCGCGCTGGACCTGGCCGACCTCGGGCCCATGATCGGCCTGCAACCGGCGCGCCGCGCCAGCGCCGGCCCGCCAGGCCGGCGCGCGCCGCGTGAAGGCCGGGTGCTGCCGGCCAAGGTGCTGGACGTCTCGCGCCTGCATGCGCTGGACGCTGACCTCCACTACACGGCCGAGCGAATCGCCCATGCGCCGCGCTGGCCCCTGGAGAGCGTGCAGACCCGCGTGCGCCTGCAGGCCCGCCAGCCGCG
>JACCDV011002495.1_pt1 | contig 12322 bp, 8 predicted proteins | sample 7446131 | NCBI WGS metagenome assembly JACCDV01 (sample SAMN15323448, study PRJNA562643) | freshwater metagenome | isolation source: river surface water | place: USA:Blue River Watershed | collected 2017-08-17
CAAAAACCTTCTACGGGAATAATGGATGCAACGGGGGCTGGCTTTCCAATGTGTTCAACTACACAACATTAGAGGGAATAACAACATAAGCAGCCTATCCCTACACATAATCATAAGGATCCACTTGCAAGATTAAAGGAGGATCCTACAAGATCTCAAGCTTTACTGGAGGAAAACTAGCTGATTGTAATGCACTTTTGGCTTATGTCACTAAAAAACCTGTGTCCATTGCAGTTGCGGCTGGTAGCAGTTATTGGCAAAGTTATGCTGGTGGAGTTCTCAGCCAATGTGGAACAGGTATCGACCATGGAGTTTTATTGGTGGGAGTCTTCCAGAATGCAACTACGAACTACTGGAAGATAAAGAACTCTTGGGGTACTTCATGGGGCGAGAAGGGGTTCATCCGACTGAATAGAAATCTTTCTGGAGGGAACATCTGTGACATATGCGGCTATGGATACTATCCAAACATCTGATATTAGATTTGTTGACTCGATCAATTTGCGTATTGAAGCATTCAAAGCTTATATTTACTCTCTTTGAATAGGATAATTTTGTAGTTTTTCATCATTTTTATTAGTTATTCTTATCTTATTAATATGGATTGTGATTTTTATTAATTAATACTTATTACTTGATGTCATCAAAATAGGACAACACTAACCTCTATAGGGTGCTGGAAAGAGGAGATAGGAAAATATAATCTGCTCATGAGTCAGCTATTGTACTTGTTGGGCTCACCAGAGCTGGAAAGTCGACAACTTTCAACTGGACACTGGGAAAACATCTTATAGGTGTTGGTGAAGAATTTGACGAGCATTATGAAAATGTTCTGGATGAAGATAAAGAAGCTGCTTAGCTTGGAGATACCATCACTTCAGTCACCCTCTGCCCTAATATTGTTGAGCTCGACAAATAAAATAAAGTTACTTTGATTGACATGGCAGGCTACAAGGACAAGCGAGATTATATTGGTGTATTAGGAGTTTCATATTTTCTTAAGGCAGTGTTTGAAAAAATAAAAAAAGCCAAATTTATTGTGGTCTTGGGAGAAGATATATTGATACAAACTTCAGGAGATGGCTTCATAAGCACCTTCATGGGATTTCTCAATATGTTCCACCTCCAAGATATGACCCCGCAAATAAAGCAATAGTTTTACTCATCTGTCTCCGTCTGCGTGACGAGGTCTCAAGCAGCCCCGAAGCATTTGAATTATTTCAAGAGAATATTAAAGCAAATCAACGATCCGAAGCTCATTCTTGAAAGGAAATAAGAATTAATCCGCCTTGTATAATATATCATTCGGTAAAACAGAATTGAGGCATTTTAGGCAGCTTAAATAGGCAAAAATGCGTCAAAATGCTAAATGGTCGAAACATTCGATAAGATGGGATGGGAATTCCTCAATATTGCTCACGCATAAACAAAGATGAAGAAAGGCCTTATCAACCTACCTTTCAAAAAAGACTATGATATTTTGGCACCCGACCAGAAGAAGCTAGTCGATGAAGTTATTGCCAAGAGAGTTAATTCCTACGTATAATTCTCGAAGATTTTAAATACTTTAATTAGAAGCATTGAATTCAAATGGAACATTTGCTTGTAAAAGTGGAGGAATTAAAACTCATTTGAGCTTGATCTTAAAAATTACGAGGAGTTATTTGATGCTGTCAAACTGTTTTTGGACTAAAATGATGCTTATGATTCTGAAAAGCTCGTTTCTCAGCAGGCTCACCTCGAAAACACCACTCCGCTCAACCTAATCAAAACAATAAGGAAGGTTTTGTATATCTATTCCATTGCAGACTAGATTGGAGACCAGTAGGGATCATTCATGGATAAAATGAAATCCTATGCTGGTCTTTTCGAAAAATTCATTCAATGTATGGGGTCCTTCGCCAGCTCACTAGAGCACTAACGTTACTTGCAAAGGCTTAGCTTCATCATTAAGAGAGGATTTAGATAGTTCAGCAAGCTTTATCAAATTAATTAGCTTATGATTCATTCTGTCAGTCAAAAGATGAAGGATAATTGTCAGCTTATCTTCTCACAAATTCGTAAATAGTTTATATAGCAATTCATCATGCCTATTGATAGTAATTTAATGAGAAAACTGTTTGCTAAAATTGATGATTTGGCAGAATATTAGGAGTTTTTCATTGAATATTAAAGTCGATACAAACAAGATTTGACTAACACTTCTTTCATTAGCCAACACAAAAACGATATTTAGATCATTAAGGCCAATCTTTTCATCACTGACGGTAAGAAAGATAAGGCTATTCGTAGTAATATTCGCTCCTTTAGAACACTCTGTGAAATCGGGGCTGAAGTACAAAGGTCTAATAAATCTCAGGACTAAATTGACAGCTAGCTTAACTAAATTTACATAAAGAAATTATTTTTGCTTGGCAAAATTACCTCCGAACTGGTCGCTCGAAAGGACATCGAGACTACTAATTATGCCCTCACTATTTGTAAGCATACCAAAAATATTCATTAGGCCTGCTAAATCTATGAGATTGTGATAAACTAGACTGAGGATCATGCACTAAAACTTTAAAAGATTGGAGAATTCGCAGATTATTGTTTGGAATGGGGTCGTTACGAAAAGGCAACAACTTTATTGCAGAAGAAACTGTATTTGGAGAGATAAAACTTCGCAAATTACATGTAGACAATAAAGAAGATGCAAATAGTTTCAAAAGAGCAGAGAAGATACTTATAAACCTATCAAAATAGCCTGTAAAACTGGTCAAGACTTAACGAATAAGACAAATAGCTTGATAGCTACTTGTAGGAACTCGAACTTATTATTCCCGATCAATGATAAAATACCCAATCTTATCAAAAATAACGATATCAATATAAACTGATTTAGGATTGATATAATATTTAAATTATCATGAAGAAAGTTCCATCCTATCCCAAAATTACCACCAAGACTAATATTACTGTCATGCAGACGCAGAATATTAATATCAATTCGCCCAAGTCTATTACCGTTGGCTTCCCTAATAACAAAAAAATATTCAAAGCACCCAAAAATAGCACTGAAAAGGTATAGGAACCATAGGTTAATATGAATTCATCGAAACCAAAGCCCAAACATCATTTTTCCAAGCCTAATCTTAGTAATGTGCGAAGACAAAGTTCAGGGAACCTCAACAAAGTTTCAAAGATTAATGAATCTAAAGATGATTCAAATTTTTAGTAACTTCCAACCAACAAACAAGATATAAAAAAGATTGAGGAAAAGCTCAAATAGTTGTAAAAGAAGATCGACACTTTGAAATTTGATAAAAAGAAGAAAAAATAGCTAAGCTCTCAAAGAAGCCATTCTAAGATTAAAGATAATCGCTAAACGATTATGGACAAAAAGCCTACATTGAGTACATTTGGTAAGAAGAAAGGAGGCTCTATAAATAAAATTTTGAAGAAGACACAAAGCGACAAATATCTAATTAAACCACCAAATCACAAGAAATAAGGAAACAGGCATGACTTGACCAGCAGCAAAAAGGATGAAAGCTAATTAATCCATAAATTTGTTACCCAAGTTGTTCGCAGTGACATTCCCGATAAAAAATACAATGAAAAGATGCACAATGCAAACTTTCTATGCTATTATATTGAAAGTGTAATGTAATGCTTATAGAAAAATTACCTTCTGCCTTTCAAAGAGCATCTTGTTCAATCAGTCCAAACCCTAAAGTATCTGCAGAACAATCGCAAGCCTTCACTCAAGTAGCTGTAGAAACACTCGATTCTCCTTCCTCCTTCCAAATGTAACCCACAATTAATTCAGTTAAATACACTCTCATCCTTGATCTTGACGAAACACTCATCCACTGCAATTAGAATATTACTATTCCTCATGATGTGACATTAAAGATTAAATTTCCCACTGGGGAAAAGATTGACGCTGGAGTTAATATAAGGCCATATGCCACTGACCTGCTTAAAGAGCTTTCTCAGAAATGCGAAATCATTGTTTTTACAGCAAGTCACTAATGCTATGCTAATGTTGTAATTGACCATTTAGATCCCAAAAGGGAATATGTTAGTCATCGTCTTTTTAGACCACAATGTTGGCATACCTAATAAGGAGTGTATATAAAAGATTTGCGAGTATTGAAAAATAGAAATTTGTAGAATATGTTACTTGTGGACAATGCTGCCTATTCATACCTATACCAGCTTTAAAACGGGATTCCAATACTTCCATTTTACTAAGACAAAGATGATGAATAGCTACTTCATCTCGTTCGTTATATAAGCCAGCTTATAACAATCCATGAGCACAATAATGAAGGGATTAAAGATTTCAACCACAAATATTTTCAGCTATCAAGCTATATCTCCTGCGAGAACATGGAAAAGCTTGTCGGGATATACAAATAAAATGTGGTTAAGCATAGGGAATTATTTATTTGATATTTTTAAATAGTTCATTCACATCAATCATCCAATGCTATGAATGCTCCTTCCTTCATCTTTATTTGCATCAGAATATCTTATTTATTGCGCAAAGATTGTGCTAGTTAAATGCACTATGCTTTTTTAGTATTGAGCTAGTTTTAGAGTGACTTCTATCTTTGTAATACCTGATTCAAATGCTAAGATGATATCTACCAAAGTTGCTTTCTTTACGTAAATTTTCGACTTAGAGCTTGACTTTAGTTTGAATACTTTTGTTTTACTGCTTTTAATTCCTATTATTTAACACGCAGCTCAAATCCTTTTTTCTTCAATAATAAACAACCCTTTTACATCTCAAGTGCTTTTAGCTAAAGGCAGCAAATCTGGCAACTTCCATTCACTGAAACAACAAATTTGAAATATTACTCAGTCATTTGGATTATGCATTCAGGATGAGTTGTAAGAAAATTATAGATATGCCGGACTGAATTGAATAAATGGCTTAATCGAAGAGGGACCTTACCTAGCTCTACAAAATAAATATCGTTTTACAAAAATGACGCATTAGTTTGCTATATTCTCAGGATTTCCTCATGATATTGGATCATTACGAAATTGCTCATAATAATGAAACAGCATTTTTATTTTATACGTCCTATCATACCAGTCCTTGCAATGTACCTTTTTAAGGGACTATGATGATAGACATATTTGAGAATACATTAAAAAATAGGCAAAAATCACTGATCGTTTGGTTAGATAATGGAGTTGCTCTTTTTGATTTTGCTCCTCCTTTGGTTTTATTCTATAAGTTTTATCGTACTCTAATCGATTTTGACTGTCTATAGATTATGTACATTATAGTATTTTTACCAATCCACTCCATTTGTACTCTACTCCCTCTACAATATGGATGAATTTTTATTTTATTTTCGGTTGATAGGAGGAAGTTTAACCCTAGGAGTACTCTCTTAAGGAATCTGTATTTTGGTGGATTGGTAACGTGCTGATTTCTTATCAGAATATGAAATAGTACGGTTATCCATCAGCCTGCTTTGATTCTTCTGTGGGGAGGAGGGAGGCTAATCAGGTTGTATGACTTTGAAGTGATGGTAGGGCTCATCGTTTTATACTTTATGAATGAGGTATTTATAGTAGTTGCTCAATCTGTTGCGATGATTAATTTATTGATTTCCTTTCATTTATATTATAAACAAACCATCCTCTTATAGATCCAACATAATACTATACTATTCTCTAAATTTTTAATTTGTTTGTTGGAAGAGTATTTAAGAGTATAGTTATGTTTTTACTATTATAATTCATTAATTAACGATATGAATCGCTAATAAGAAAGCATACAACACTCTTTTTAGTAGTTCTATGATGAACTTGGCTACAACTAAGCCCAACTCAAATGGTCTCATCATCCACATTCCCTTCTCATCTCAGGGTCATCTGATTTCTCCACCCTTAGCAAATTGAAGAATGTGATCCTATCTCTGCGAAAGGATTGGGGAAGCTAAAGGTCAAAAGGAATAAGAGTAGAGGACGGCAATGATTATGAGAAGAGGCTCCAGTTGGCATAATCGGAAATATAGGGCCTTCTTAAGAGGAAAATTAACTATTCAGTTAAAGATTCAAATGGTGGTCAAAGGGTTCTAGACTACTCCACTCTTCTCAACTAAAAAGAAAATCAGATTGTTTAGCTCCAAAAGAAAATTCAAAATTTGTAAGAAAAGTTAAGTAGATTCTCAGCAAGGGAGGTTGAGCTGTAAAATCATGTTGTTAAGCTTACTGAAGAGCTCAAGAGGAAGTAGGATTTAATTTCGTTGAAGCATCAATCTGCAGTTGCCTAAGTTGCCATCTCCACTGCCTTTAGAGATGCTTTGAATCGCCTTAAGAGGAATGTTGAACTCAATCGATACAAACTTGGAGATACAGAGAAGCTTATATTCTAGGGAGTGGTTATTCCTGAGGTGGGCAATTTCGATATCAAATCTGACGTCTTCTCAGATAATACATTAAGTGTGAGGTCAAGAGTGTTCCAGCAACAAACTGAGGGACAAAGATACAAAACAAGATTGACTCAGTTCTTCAGAGAATTCTAAAGACTTGTGAACCAATCCCAAGGAATAACAGACTTTTAAGTGTAAAGAATATTATAGGGATATTTAAGTAATATGACTGAGACAAAGCTTTATTAGAAGATGCAATATTCTATTGAAAGATACAGAAGTAATCAAGAATTCAAACGGCTTCAAGAAAACTTTGCCATAGCTGCTGGATTATTTGGAAGATTCGTTTAGCAGATACAAAGGGATAATCTTAATTATAAGCTTCCAGGAGAAGTTGAAAATATCTTTGCCCTATTCCAGCAGGAGAAGGTGGTTGCTCTTCAGGTCAAAAGTGGTGATATCTTTGTTTCTGTGAGTTCAACTGTATCGAAGACAGTATAGGTACCAATCCAAGATGCAAGGACAAAACATCTTCTTCATCTATTAGCCCATTAACTCAAAAGATTGTTCTTAAGGTACCCTAAGATTCAAGGCGAGATTGATGAAAGACTTGGATAGTTCCTAAAGCAATAGATAATTGATGTGATGGAGGTTGACTAGATTTAAAAGTTAATTCAAATTGTAAAGTTCGTTCCTCATATTGTGAAAGTAGACAATGTCTATGTTCAATCAACATAAAAGGCAAGAAAGGTATAATTCCACCTAAGAGTTCTCATAAAAGCTCTTCTTGAGGAACTTTAGAAAATCAGACTAAAAACAGGCGTAATACTTGAGATGGACTAAGGTGTGATTGGTATGATAAAAGCTGAGATTATGGATGCCGTCAACGTGGATGATATTCTCAAAGTATTCAGGGTTTGCCCTAAAATAGTGTAGGTGGAGAAGATTGTTGAGAAAATAGTTGATAGAATAATTGAAATTCCTAAAGTCGTAACAGTATAGAAATTGGTCTAGAAGATAGTGTAAGTGTAGAAGATCAGGGAAGTATAGAAGATTGTACATGTGCCCGTAGAAACACCTCTTATTGTCTATTCCGAAGTGTAAAAGCTTGTCCCTTATGAGAGCAAAATATAGACTATTGTTTAAGTGCCAACCATCGTTGAGAAGTTCGTATAAGTTCAAAGATAAGTGCCCAAAATTGTGGAAGTGTAAGTCATCAAAGAGAAAATTGTCTAAGTGTAGAAAGAAGTGTAAGTTGAAAGAGTTGTCAACCATATACAAGTTGAGTATCAACAAGTTGAAATCATTGTTTAGAAGATAGTTCCAGTCGAAAAGATCATTTAGAAGATCATTGAAGTGCCTATCTTTGTTGAAAAAATAGTAGAGAGAATTGTTTAAATACCTAAGGTAATATAGGTATAAAAGATAGTATAAAAAATAGTGCCGATTATTGAATACCGTAGTGCAAGGTAGGTTGAAAATCACATTGAAGTGAAGTACCAAATAGTTGACCGTATAGTTGAGAAAATAGTTCCAATAATCCAGATCAAATAAAGGATAAAAGAAGTGCCTCAAGAGATACAAGTGATAAAGCAAGTGAATAATGTGATTACTGAGATAAAGGAAGTGGAGGTAATTCGAGAAAAGATAGTAATTCAGTAAGTTGTGAAAGAGGTTCCAGTTGTGGAGACTAGGTTGGTTGAGGTGATTCGCTAGGTAATAAAGGAGGTCGATAGATTTATTTAGATTCCTATAATTAGGTAGGTGGCAGTAATCAAGTAGTTAATTGTGGAAAAACCCGTAATTTCTAGGGTATAGTCAGTACACATTAAGTAAGTTATCATTCGATAGCCATTTATTGTGAAAGAGCCAACAGTTTTATAGGTTATCAAGTATGTCAATGTTTATGTTGATGTTCCTAAGATGGTCAAATACATTGAAGAGAAGATAGTAGAAGTGCCTACCATAGTTGATCGTATTAAAGAGGTCAAAGTGGTTGTAGAAAAGGTGATTGAAAAGATGGTATAGGTTCCCAAAGTAGTAGAAGTAGAAAAGATTGTATAAAAAGTTGTGGTTGTTCCAAGAGTCGTTGAGAAAGTAGTGGAGGTGCCTCAAATAGTATAGAAAGTGATAGAGAAATAAGTGATAAGGGAAGTAATACGCTAGATTGAAAGGATAGTGCATGTGCCTGTCATTCAGACATAGGTCAAATAAGTCTAAGTTATCAAAAACATCTATATTGAAGTCTAAAAGCCTGTCGATAGAATAGTGGAAAAGACTGTCTAAGTTCCCAAAGTATAATAAAAAATTATTACTCGAGAAGTATTGAGAGAAGTTCCAATTAATCTTATTCATGAAGTTCCAAGAGAAATCTAAGTACAAAAAATTGTGTCACAAGCAATATAGATATTGAAGCCCATCGAGGTATAAAGACAAATAATTGTTCCTGTATAAATTCCTGTGCCAGTGGACAGAATAATAGAGAAGGTGGTTCCTAAATAAGAAATAATTTAAAGGATTATACCTGTTCCACAGATAATTTAAAGAATAGTGCCAGTCATCCAGGAAGTTACCCAAATCAAATAAGTTGAAAAGATAGTTGAAAGGATTGTTATTTAGAAATCTATCCAAGAAATTGAAAAGATTGTGCCTTATATTCAGGAAGTTATTAAGGAGGTCCCAACTATCATTGAAAAATTCATTCCTATTGAAACTAAAGTCTAACAGATAGTTACTGCTCAGCAAATCATTGAAAAAGTTATCGAGAAGACTATCACCATTCCTCAAATATACCAAGTTGAGAGAATCAAGGAAAAACTTGTGTAGGTTCCCAAGATTATTGAAATAGAAAGGATTATTCCTCAAATCGTGAGAGTTAACCAATACATCCAAAAGATAGTCGAAAAGATTATCGAAGTCCCAATCATAATTGAAAATATAAAAGAAGTGATACGTGAACAATAAAAGATAGTGCCGATTAAATCGCAAACTACTGAGATCCTGTAGGTATAGAAAAGGGTTGAGAAGCTTGTATACGCATAGAAACTTAAATAGGTTGTAAGAAATGTGAACTATATCTAAAAAGTTTTACAAATAATCGATAGAATCTAACAAATCCCTGTTGCTGTTACAACTGTCTAAGAAAGACTTATTGAGGTTCCATATATTTTATAAAAAATTGTTGAGAAGATCATCATAATGCCTCAAATTGTTGAGGTGTTAAAGTACGTGCACGAAGTCTGCTAGTAATAGAGTGCAGGCGTATGTGTTGATGTTGAGATAGGAACTCACTAGGCAAGATATAAATAGCTATCAAAATCGATAGAAATTCATCTTGACAGTGTGCTCAAATAACTAAGATATCTCAAATCAGACCAGATTACCCGAGCAAGAATCTAAACTATTGAGAAATTCCTTGAAGAACTGAGAAAGTTTATATTGGTGCCTCGAATCGTTAAGGTTGTTGAGTAGAAGATAGTAGAGAAATAGGTGCAAGTTGATAAGATAGTCAAGTTGCCAGTTCAAGACTAAAAGTCGCTTAAGATGGAGTTGAGTTTGAGTATTTTAGCTGAGAAACTGATCGCTTAGATAAAGAGAATAAAGCAAAAGACAGGTGTCAATATCTAACTCGACTAGGATATCAAACTTATATTCTTTGCTGATATTAATGCTAATGTCAACTTAGATGCTGAAATGCAAGGAAGACTCAAGAATTATTCCAACTTTATACAACGACAATTCTAAAATTTGGGTAACTGGACAACTGACCATCAACTTATGCTCAACAGTTTCCTCCAGGAAAGATTTTTTATGGCGGAATTGATCCAAAGTGCAAATTTTTAAATTGAGCAATCTAAGGCTGTTTCTGAGCAAAGAATGGAGGGACTCAAGCGATACAAAGGAAACTCTAATGTTTACTCCAACTATCTCAATAAAATATCAGCAATAATTGGTGAAAACAGACCTGCCTCATAAATTGTCAATGTAATCCGTGAGTATTAGCAATTCCAGTCAGATCCCAAATTTACCAAGGAGCCCACCTATTTCCTACAAGACGCCAACTTAGAAAATGAAAGGTTTGAGAGCGTAATAAGGCAAAAAGAGGCATAAATATCTTTACTAAGAGACACTATTAATCAATTGCAACAAAAGAGTCAGGTTTAGTCAAGCAATCAGCAGCAATAAGGAATAATCAGAGTTCTCAAAGGATAAATAGATAACCTCCGTAGATAAAATAGTAATTTCTTGTCAAAGCAATCATAGTCTGGTCTGACTTAGTCATATAGACAGCAAATCGCTGATCTCCAACATAGAAACCTTGAACTCTAATCTGAAATTAGCAGATTAAGATCATAAAACTACAATCAGGCCAATGAGATAAAGCTCCTGATGCATAATGTTTCTTTCAAGAGGGAGCCATAAGCAAATTTCCAAGAAATAGATATTAGAGAGACCGATAGGAATCGATTGCAACAATCACAATCTTCACAAGGAAGAAGTCTTACTGGCTCACAATCCAGAGGAGGGGCGTAGATAGGAAACTTTACTAGCTCTGTCTATGTTGGACCCAAACCAACAGATAGCGGTGTTTACTCAAAACCTCAGACTGCAGAGCAACTCAAACCTATTGTTTAGTCTAAACTCTCACAATCTGGAGCAAGAAATATTCAACAAACTCCTCAGGTCTCCAATTTCGAAGGTACTAATTTAGTGAAGAGTGGAGTTTATACAACTCAGGCAGGTCAATACCAATATCCATCTTATTAAAGCAGTCTATACCAAAGTAAGGGTAAAGCTGAGTTATCATCTTCTAATAAAGGAGAAATTATTTCTCAATTCGGCCAACCTCTTTATCAATCAGGAGTGCAGAGATACCAAGGTGACATTAATAACTTTGGCATATAAGAAAGTGAGAATAATAGAGGACAAACAACTGAGGGAAGGCAACAAACTAGTGGTGTGTATCAATTACCTCAAAGTGGTATTAGTTCCAATCAAAGCATGAGTAGATCAGGCATTCAAATTCCTCAAACCACTGAAATCATTGGGCAGGGAAGTGAAAGTAGTCAAATTGGTTCAAGGCAAGGAGGAGAAAATATGTATGGATCTAGACAAGGCACAGCTAGAAGTATAACACCAGCTACTCAATCTCTTTACTATGAACAACAGTTGGGTCAACAGCAACAAGGAAGAACTTATGTTAGCACAGCTGGCAACCTCTATGGTTCTCAAGCTCAACAATCTTCCACAACCCAGCAAAGCTCATTGATTAACACCCCGATTGAAGGTTTGAAATATCGCAGCCCATCACCAAAAGGAGCTAAGCTGACTGAATCGATATTAAAGTAGTAATAAAGTTTGAGCAAGGTGTCAGCCCAATCTCCACAAGTCTTCAAGAAGTAAGAAGGAGGATACAAGTACTATTACAGGCAATAGAAGAAATGATAAATTTAAATGATATGATATTCATATAAAATCTGCTATATGATGAAAATTGAAACACTAAAGAATTATGTTTTATATTCTATTTTCGATAAGATTAATTCAGAATATTTCTTAATATAGCACATGAGTGACAAGAAAAACCTATGCAAGTTCGATGACTACATCGAGCCCAAAAATATCCTCCTAAGCTATCATACACATACTATCAGTAATCCACTATCTCCTTAATTCAAGCTCGACAAAATTTTCCCTAAAAATGGCAACATAAAGATAAACACTCACTGCAAATAGAATACAATATCTATTCGTGATAGTAAAAGTATGTAAGGATTTAAGTTTCTAAACAGCACAGAGAATAAATTTTACCATGAGTACATGAATGCAAAAGAAAGTCATAACAAGTCATTAGTGAAGAAGAATAAGATTGCTCATATCTTTAATATTCGCTCTATCAATCTCATTTAAAAGATAAGGTTCGATAGGGAGAAGATCTA
>JACCDV010365290.1_pt1 | contig 12319 bp, 13 predicted proteins | sample 7446131 | NCBI WGS metagenome assembly JACCDV01 (sample SAMN15323448, study PRJNA562643) | freshwater metagenome | isolation source: river surface water | place: USA:Blue River Watershed | collected 2017-08-17
CACCTGTTCTTGTTAAGAGCTTTTTATTCTTAAATCCATTAGAATAATCTTTTCTATCACTAGTCCTGACATAAGGGCCTGCATTGATAAACTCTTCTCGTTCAGCGATCATGAGTTGATTAAACAGTTTTTCTTTTGAATTTTTAATTTTACAGAAAAGATGTTACACTACCGAGCACTGGGGAATAGAAAATGGCTTACATTGGGCTCTTGATGTTATTTTTCGAGAAGACGGACATCGATATCAAAAGCGCATAGGAGCGGCCAATTTATCCCTGATGAGAAAAATTGCGCTTGGGGTACTTACTCGAGATAAAACTGTAAAAAAAGGCAGAGCTACTAAACAAATGAAAGCTATGAGCTCTCCTTCATATAGAGATCACCTTTTAAAAAATTGTTTTTAATGCTCGGTCACCTGTTGATCCCCTGACTTTACTCATGGGGAGGTTCAACCAGATAGTGCTAAACAAGGTAATAGTATGCTATTTACATTAATAAGACTAAAATTGATTTAAAAACCGCAGATCATTATCCAAAAACAATCGAATATCTTGTATTCCATGTTTCAACATGCATACTCTTTCAATTCCCCCGCCCCATGCAAATCCAGAATATTGCTCAGGATCAAGACCACCCTGCTTTAAAACTTCAGGATGCATCATGCCAGCGCCTGCAACTTCTAACCAACCAGTTTGTTTGCACAATCGACACCCGCTACCGCCACAATTTGTGCAACGTACATCTACTTCAAAACCAGGTTCAACAAATGGGAAATAACTGGGACGAACCCGCAATTCAACTTTTTGATTAAAAACTTTTGAATAGAATTCCTCTTTTACAGATAAAAGATCTCTAAAAGTGACATTTTGATCGACATAGAAAACGTCAATTTGATGGAAAATCACATGAGAACGAGTTGAAATAGTTTCATTGCGATAACATTTTCCAGGGCAAGCAATTCGAAGAGGCGGCGTATGTTTTTGCATCAGATGCAATTGAACATTTGTTGTATGCGAACGCATTAAAAGATCTTTAGTGACGTAATACGTATCTTGCATATCACGTGCTGGGTGATCTTCAGGATAGTTTAAACCACCGTAATTATAATACTCAGAATCAAGTTCAGGAGAATGCTGTATAGAAAACCCCATCGATCTTAAGATTTTTAGAAGCTCATCCATGGTTTGCATCAAAATATGCTTTTTGCCAATGTGAGGCTTTTTGCCAGGAAGAGTGATATCAACTGTTTCTTCATGAAGTTTTGCATCGAGCTCACGCTTTTCTATTGCAAGTTGCAGCCCCTCAACTACTTTGATGACATGTTCTTTGAAATCGTTAACTCTCTGTCCAAACTCTTTTTTCTTGTCATCCGGCACAAGGCGAAAATCTTTCATCAACTTCGCAATTAATCCGTTTTTACCGAGATAAGCGATTTTTACAATTTCGAGCTGCTTTGTATTTTCAACAGGTTGAATTTCGTTTTCGAATTGTTTGATTAACGTATCAATTTCTATAAACACCGGTGTCTCCTTTTGCAGTTAAAAAAAAAGCCTGTAAAACTATTTCTAGTCGCACAGGCTTAAAAAATTTCGATGACTCGTGTGAGCTATTAAACTAGAGCAGCCTTTGCAGTTCCTGCAACGACAGCAAATGCTTTTGGATCTACAATAGCTAGATCAGACAACATTTTTCTATCTAATAAACAGCCTGCTTTTTTGAGACCGTCGATTAGTTTACTGTAAGAAATCCCATTAATTTTAGCTGCTACACCGATTCTCATGATCCAAAGCTTTCTAAAATCTCTTTTCTTGAGCTTTCTGTGTGTGTAACTTTTCGCCATCGCTTTCATAACTGCAGTTGTTGTTAAGCGCAAATGATTTTTGCGATCTCCAACATACCCTTTTGCAAGCTGAAAGAGTCTTTTTTTTCGGCGATGTCTTGCGGGTGAGTTAGTTACTCTTACCATTGGTTTTGTATTCCTTCATTAACTGTTTATTTGTCATACAAACAAAACTTAATCAATTAAGCACCCATCATGCGCTTATATTTCGCAGCATGTGAGTCACATACGAGCAACTCTCTTGCCAACATACGTTTTTTGTTTGAGGACTTTTTTGTTAAAATATGCTTACGGCCTTGCTTGTGTCTGACCAGTTTCCCAGTACCAGTCACTTTGAATCTGGCTTTCATCGCTTTATTAGTTTTCATTTTAGGCACGTTAGTCTCCTTTCCATCACTATTATTTTTTCTTTGCTCCCGGGGCCAAAACTGTCGATAAAATTTTACCTAACATTTTAGCCGGAGATTCAGGAGTTGCAATATCGGCAAGTTGTTCGCATAGATAATTGATGACTTCTTGCCCTTTATCTGTATACATAAGTTCTCTACCTCTAAATGTGCAAGTTACACGAACTTTGTCACCTTTAAGAATAAAGTCTCTTGCGTGTTTCAGCTTCGTATCGAGATCGTGCTTATCGATATTCGGCTTTAACTTAATTTCTTTCACCTTTACTTGGTGCTGAGATTTTTTGTTCTCTTTCTCCTTCTTTGTTTGCTGATAGCGATACTTACCGTAATCAACTATTTTACAAACTGGCGGTTCAGCATTCGGAGAAACTTCGACTAAATCTAACCCAGCTTCTTCTGCTGCTTGAAGTGCCTGAGGCACTGTCATGACACCGATTTGGTCACCTTCCGGGCCAATTACTCTTATTTTCGGCGCTCTGATTTCTCTGTTAATTCTCAATCGCGATTATCCTGCATTAGCTTTTTTGAACATGTTTAAGAATAACACTCTCCCTACTTTTTCGCATCAGTTAAAAAGAGTTTTTTCAAATTATCCATTCTGGATTCCGATTTTTTGATCTTCAATCCAAGAAAAAACCCCAACTGGATGCAAGTTGGCTGTTATTTTTAAAATATTTTTTTGATCTTTTTCTTCTATTTTTAAATTCAAAAGATCAGATTTTATCATTAAGGGATGATGACCCGTAATGGTAAGCGAAAATTTTCTTCTATTTTTCAAATTTTTTGTTTGAGATTTAGCTCTTTTTTCTATTTCAGTTTTCAAAAGTTCAAAATCTGAGCCGTAAAAAACTTCTAATTTCAGACAAAAAGAAAACTGTTCTAACCATTGTATAACCTGAGTAATAAATTTCAAAATTTTTTCACTTAAATATTGATTTCCTACCTCTTGCTCGAGAATAAATAAAGGATTTGTGATCAAATTCAGAAGCATTTGGTATTCAGGCTCATTTTTTTCAATACTAATAGAAGAAGAGTTTACAAAAGCATACGGGATCAACATAGACGGTTTTGTTCCTTCTACAAATTCAGCGCCGAATACCTCAAGATTTTCTTTAAAAAAAGTTAAAATTTCTTGTTTAAAAAGAGTTCCTTTCTCTCTTAATAAGAGATTTTTTTCCAATCGATCAAATAACTTCATTTCCCTTAGCTTTGCAGGCAAATCCCGCTTAAAAAAGGGGGTCACTTTCTTAACCTGTTCTTTTAATCCTTGTGAATCTAGGGCTTTAAGGCCGTATATTCTTGTGACTTTTCGTCCGTTTAATGCAATAAAATCTCTAAATTCAAAAAGCTTAATCTGCAAAGATGGGCTCTCTGAAGACACACACTGATCTGAAACAAAAAACTGTTCCCCGATTTGCACTAACGAGACCATCGGACTATCTAAATCGATTAATTGAGCTATTTTTGGACGATGGTTGTGATGTAAAAAATCTTTAGCGATTTTGGGCAACATTTCATATACGCGGTAAGATCGATGTTCTTTTATAAACCTCTTTAAAGATTCTTGAATTTGAGCAAATATCTCGGGATTCAATTCGAATGGAAAAATAAAATCAGCTGTAAAAAAACAACCGAAAGTTCCAGCTTCAACAAACGTTGCTAATGGAAACAGCTCTGTTGTTGAATTGGCTAAATAAAAAGATTCTATTTGCAGATTTTTCATAATTTAGATGGCAATTGGGATGTAGCTGACTCGAACAGCCGACCTCCACGATGTCAACGTGGCGCTCTAACCAACTGAGCTAACACCCCTTAATCATTGGCTGCGAGAAGCATAATCGAAATTATGGAAATTTCGCAATCAAAATATCTTTTAGAAAAAAAATGTGTTTTTTATGATATTTGGAAAAAAAATAGTAAAAAAATGTCAAAAATTTTATCAGTCGAAAATTTAACTAAAAAATACACAGGGAAAAGAACTCACGTAGCTGTTGATCAAATTTCATTTGATCTGCATGAACGGGAAATTTTAGGTTTTTTAGGTCCCAATGGTTCTGGAAAAACCACAACGATTCAAATGCTTTTGGGGACACTTTCCCCGACCTCGGGATCGATTCGTTATTTCGGCAAAGAATTTCGAGATTACAAATCTGAAATTTTAAATTCGATTACCTATGCAAGCTCTTATCACTCTTTACCTTGGTCTTTAACAGTAAAAGAAAACTTAAAGGTATTCGGTTATCTTTATGGCTTGAATCCTAAAGAAAGTGAGCGTCTTTATTTTCCATTGCTTGAAAGATTCGGAATGCTATCGAATCTTTCAAGCAAAGTCTCCTCCCTTTCTGCGGGACAAGTGACAAGATTAATGTTAGTGAAAGCATTTTTTACTCAACCTAAACTTGTTTTATTGGATGAGCCGACAGCGTCATTAGATCCTGAGATGGCCCATGAGATCTGTGAATTTATTTTAGAGGAACGGGATCGAAGAGGTCTTTCGATTTTGTTTACATCCCACAAAATGGAGGAAGCCTCCCTTTTGTGCGATCGGATCTTATTTTTAAAAAATGGTAAGATCATCGCTGACGACAAACCTTTGCACCTAGCCAAAAGCATTAAAGCTTTCAAAATAAAGCTTATTATCGCAGACGGAATGAAAAGAATTATCAACCTAGTTCAAGAATTACAATTTCAATTTATCATTGAACACCGGCTCATAGAAATTACAATTGATGAAGAAAAAATCCCTGATTTTTTAACAAAAATCTCCAATAGCAATATCGTATACTCTAATATCAAAATTGAAGAACCTTCTTTAGAAGATTATTTTTTACAAATGTCGAGGTCAAAATGAGTTTTAGTCGAATCAAAGGGGTTTTTTTTCGTTATTTTTACGCTCTTTTACGAGGTGTTCAAGGTTTAGCTGATCTTTTTTATTGGCCTTTGGTAGATATTTTATTGTGGGGTCTTACTGCGATTTGGATGCAAAAACAACAACCTACATCCAATATTCCACTGATCTTGATGACAGGTCTAATATTTTGGCAAATTACTTGGAGAGGGTCTGTAGATATTACGGTCAATTTACTACAAGAATTTTGGACGCGCAATTTAAGCAATATTTTTTCCACCCCTCTTAAAATTTCTGAATGGTCTCTTGGAATTATTTTGTTATGTTTATTTAAACTTTTAATCACGGTCGCTTTTGGTGCTTTAACAGTTTATCTTTTATACGCCTTAAATGTATTTACAGTAGGTTGGTATTTTTTACCTTTCACGGCATTGCTTTTGATTTTTGGTTGGACCATAGGATTTTTAGCCGCTTCTTTTATTATACTTTATGGCCACCAAGTTGAGGCTTTAGCTTGGATGATTGCTTTTGTTTTCGCTCCATTTAGCGCTGTATTTTATCCAGTCAACATTTTACCTGAATGGGCACAAATCATCGCTTGGAGTTTACCTACAACTTATATTTTTGAAGGTATGCGGGAAATTTTATCTAAAGGCATTTTCCCTACTTCTTATTTCTTAATTAGCTCTATTTTAAGCCTTTTATATTTAAGTTTGGCATTTGCTTTTTTCATTAAAATGTTTAAAAAAAGTTTAGAAAAAGGACTTTCGAGACTTGATTGACAGCTTTTTAAAACTTAAACTATTGCTATTACATTTTGGGTGACAAGAAATTGAATCATTTTGAACATAAGCCTCACATTACCTTTGTTCATTGGATTTGGAAATCCCATATCCAACCTGATGCTCAAATATTAGATGCAACTTTAGGAAATGGATACGATTCGGTTTACATTTTAAAGGAAATCCTTCCTTTAGGAATCGGAAAGTTATATGCAATTGATATTCAACCACAAGCTTTAAACTCTGCAAATCAAACTCTCGCTTCAGAACAATTAAATGCAGCCATCATAAATCAATTTGAACCAAGATTACTCTGCCACAGCGCAATCGATCAGATTTCCTTTTTAAAACCTTTAGATTTGGTCATCTATAATCTCGGATATTTACCAGGTTTTGATAAATCTATTACAACATTGAAAGAAACCACTTTAGCAAGCATCAAAAAAGCTTTTTTGCTACTTTCTAAAAAAGGGATGATTACAATCACATTTTATCCAGGCCATTCAGAAGGAGAAAAAGAAGCCATTTTAATCGAGTCATTTCTTGAAACTTTAGAAGAAAAAGATTATCAAATACTTAAAATGAAATGGGTCAATAAAAAAACTGCCCCTTACGTCGTTATCATCCAAAAAAGAGATTAAACGAAAATTATCAAATCTATTTACACAGAGAACTGATTGAGAAACTTTGCTTATTTATCGATCGCTTTAAGTGCATCTTTTTTATTTTCTGACTTTGAAGAACAACGCATTCATTTTCTAATAGCCAAAAAAGAATATAAACAAGCAATAGACTTTTACTTAAAAGAAGTCGCTATCAAAGGGGTTCATAACTCTGAAATTTTAAAAGATTTAAGCAAGACTATCATAGAATCCGCAATTGAATCGCCTGATTCCAAAGAGCAGATGTTAGGGCTTTACGGCCTTATGATGAGCAATTCTAACGATGTTGGATATGATTTTTCTAAGTTGATAACAAGTAAAGATCCCTATGTAGAGATGTTGACGATTCAATACCTTTCTAGATGGAGCGAAGATTTAATTGAAACATGGCTTAATAGAGCGATGAGCTCCCCATTTTTACAAGTAAGACTTTTAGCTTTAGGAGAACTTGTTCAAATTAAATCAAAATTAGCCCTATCCCATATTGAATCTCTTTACTTTAGACTTCCAGAGGTATTCAGGCCGATTTTTGCTAATTACTATGCCGCATTAGGCACGCCTCATTCTTTAAAGATTTTAAGACAAATGTTATCAGATCCACATTCAGAAATGAAAGTAGCTACTTTACTTTCAATTTGTCAATTTGGTCGAGACGACTTCAAAGAAGATATTAGAAAAATATTGACCCAGCCCGATCCACAGGTTCAGGAAAGCGCTATTTTTGCTTCTTGCACTTTACACGATCTCAAATCAATTGATCAAATCAAAGCGATGATTCAATCAACCCACCCTAATTTAAAACTTGCCGCTTTGATTGGCCTCAATCATTTTCACGATCTTTCTCATAATGACAAACTATTTGAACTTGCAGAGCAAGGAGATCTATTTGCTATTTTCTCTTTAGGGAAAATTGAAGGCAGTGATGCTATCTTAGCTAAATTGAGCCTTCATCCTGATTTCAATGTTAGACTGAACGCTTTGATGGGACTGATGGAAAAAAAACATCCCCTTGCTAAAAATTGCCTATTGCAATTTTTAGCTTACCACTCTCTTTATGATGGATTAGCTCCAAATTTTTCTTTAGGCAAAACACAAAATTCATTGAAGTTATTCCCTGCCTATCAAAAACAATTTGAGAAATCCAAAGAATTTGCTCATTATATAACAGGAATGACTCAGATGATTCGGCAACAACTTTTGATCCAATCAATGGAATTAAAGGAATCTGAATTTTTAGAGGTCGCTCAATTTATATTTGAACACGAAATTTTAGATTTAATCCCTCCTCTTGTCCATCTATTAGAAAATTACCATTCTCAGGAAACCATCGAGATGTTAAAAAAAATGGCCCAAAAAGTAGGCTCACCTAGAACGCGACTTTACTGTTTGATCGCTCTTGCAAGGCTGAAAAACACCACTTTTTACGACCAATTTTTCGATTGGTTACAAAATCAAAACCAACAGTCGATCATTCAGTTGAATGCATTTGATACCCAAGACTCCAATCAAAAGAATATCGACCGCTTTTTTTTAACACCGGATGAAAATTCCCAGCTTTTAATAGAAGCTTATGAAACTTTAGTCTACTTACATGATGAAAAATGTTTTTCGATCCTTTTGAATGCGCTTCTTCATGCACCCAAAGAAAATCACCCTGTTTTAGCTGGATTGCTTTTAAAAGCTCTCCTTTAAAAAGCAAAAAAGTTATTCTTGATCTATGTTTAAAGAACTCTTTTTTAATTCATCACTTTTTTTGATCACCTCTTTTAGCCTATTTGCATCTGAACAGGTTCAAGTATTGGCCAACCATCTGCATTTCGAAGATGAGACGTTTTCAACAAATTCAGGCGCTTTAATCGTCGGTGACAATATTAGGATTCAAGCGAAAAATGTTCATTATAAACGAGCTTTAAAAAGTGAAAAAAAAGAACACTCTATCGTAGCTGAAGAGGATCTGATGATTGTCTACAACGGGAGAATTTTTTTAGCCGACAAACTCGAATATAATTTTTTAACCCGCGAAGGATTCATGACTCGGGGTTTAACGTATGATAATTTGTGGTTTATTTCAGGCGATAAAATTGAATTAAACTCGGATAAATCAATTACAATTCAAAATGCGATGATCACGACCAGTGAAAAACCGAAAGCAGAATTTGCCTTACATGCCGCTATTTTAAAACTAAAATCTAAATCCTCTTTATCTGCTAAACATTTAAAGGTCTCATTTTTAAATGTCCCAATTTTTTACATGCCGTTTTTTTACAGTTCTCTTAATGAAAAAGATCATTCTAAATTGAAATATAAAGTGACATGGGATAGCGGCCAAGGCCCAAAACTATCCATGCGCTATCAAATTTACTCGTCAAAAGTCTCTGATCTTTTCCTTCGATTTGATTTTCGATTAAATCGAGGTATCGCAGGGGCTATTGAAACCGATTATACATCGGAAAATCAATTGATAGATTTTAAAACAAAAAATTATTTGGCTCATGATACATTTTTTAATGATTCCAATCCCAATCGAAAAATCACTCGATATCGACTTCAAGGGATTATGCATGCTCAAGATGATGCTGATACCTTTTTGGCTTTGATGCGCTATGATAAATATTCAGATCCGAATATGCCTTTAGATTTTGATGCGGATGATTTTGAATTAAATACTGCATTAAAAACAGAGCTGATCATTCAGAAATTGCATCCTCTTATTGCTACAAATTTTATTTTAACGCCCAAGATCAATTCATTTCAGGGATTCAAGCAAGAGATCCCCACTTTGCGATTAGGATTTAAACCTCTTAATCTTGGAAAAACCGGTCTGATCTTTGAAAATAATCTCAATTTTTCTTATTTGAACTATCAATATAATCAAAGTCTTGAAATCCCGATTCCATCTTTTCATTCCGGTCGATTAGAAGCTTATGAAAATATTTATTGGCCGATTGATTTGAAATATTTGGTTATCACTCCAGCATTGAGCTATAACGGGATTTATTATACGAATTCCCCTGATCATCAGGATCCATTTGAAAATTTATTTACATACAGCTTGCAGATGTCGACAAGCTTAAAAAAAACAACAGAGAATTTTTCACATCTGATCAACCCTTATGTTAAGTATTCAAAAATTCAACCAATCCATCTCAAACCTCATTACATATTTTCTTATGATGATGGTTATGATCCTTATCAATTTGTAAAAATTGGTGTAAAAAACCACTTTTTTATTTTGAATGAAAAAATTGATCTTGATCTTTTTGCTTTTCATTTTATTGATCAAAACAATTTTAAAACGAGTTTTCCGAAAATCGGCTTGGATTTAGATTATGATCAAGATCGATTTTATTTTAATTCAAACTGTATTTTTAACGCGGAAAATCATGTTTTTGATCAAGCAAATTTTGAATTCAAATGGACTGTCAATCAATATGTGGCGTTTAAAACTGGTATCCGTCATCGAGGAAGATTTGGTTATAGAAAAGTAAACTTCGAAGATTTTACACTTGATGTAAATCAAAACACAGAAACATTGCTCAGAAGTCCTATTTCAAATCCGAGGAATGCCGCCAACTTTGCAATTCAATGTAATGCAACTAAGTCAACACAACTGCGTTATGAGAGCAACATCGGTTGGAATAAAAAGGATCAACCTTTTTATCACGAATTTAGGCTGGATTTATTTAAAATGATTGCTACAAACTGGAAATTGAGGGTTTCTTACATGCACTTAGTAAATGATGACCAAGTGGCTTTTGGATTAACTTTAGTTCCGAATTTATGATTTTTTTTCGTACTTACGTTTGATTTTTTTAATTTCCTCTTCAAATCCTTTTTTCTGACGAGGTTGAAGTCGATCAATAAATAAAACTCCATTTAAATGATCATTTTCATGCAATACAACCCGAGCATGCCATCCTGAAATAGTCTCTACAATTTCCTTCCCCTCTAAGTTTAAAGAGGAAACAGTAATCGTTTTTGGGCGCAATACATCATCGATATAAAGCCCCGGGATAGATAGGCAGCCTTCATTCATTCCAACAATTTCATGAGAGACTTCTAAAATTTTGGGATTAATATAGACTCGATCTTCTTCAGTACTCACCCTTTTATCGCCATCATTTTTTAAAACCGTCAAAACAAACATGCGTAGAGATTGCCCTACTTGAGGAGCTGCCAATCCCACAGCATTTTTGGAATGCATTGTTTCAATCATATCTTTTGCTAGCTGAATAATCTCGTCTGTTATCGACTCAATCGGTTGAGCTTTTTCTCGTAAGACAGGCTCACCGATATACTTAATTGGTAGCTTCATCTTTTTTTACAGTTTGATGGATTTCAATTGGTTTTTTAGGTGCAGCGGAAGACCAAACAGAAAGAAATAAGCTAAAGAACATAAAGATGCCTATCATCCAAGCGGTTATACTCTTTAAAACATCTGCTGTAGATGTTCCGAACATCGAATTGCTTGCATCGCCACCAAAAGAAGCGCCGAGACCTAAAGTTTTCCCTTCCTGAAGAAGGATGATGGTTGTCATTAGAAAACAGAAGATTAAAAATACAGATAAGCAGATGAAAAAAAATACACCCATAAATTCACTATTTAATAAAGTTTTGAAAAGTTTTAAGTTCTAAAGAGGCTCCCCCGACCAAAACGCCATCTACGCAATCAGTAGAAAGGTATTCATCGATATTATCTAAGGTGACGGATCCCCCGTACAAAAGTTTTAAATTTACTCTTGGAACAATAGATAATACCTTTTGTTGGATCTCTTTTAAAACATTTTCTACAATTTCTTTTGTCGCTGGCTTAGAAGAGCCTATTGCCCAAACTGGTTCATATGCGATGAAAAGATCAAAAGATTTCTTTTTTACCAATTCAAGAGCCAAATTTAGCTGTCTATCCAAAATATGATGTGTTAACCCTTTTTCTCTCTGTTCGAAAGTTTCACCGACGCAAAGAACCGGAACCATTTCCGCTTCAACGATCAAAGCGAGTTTATGACCGATTTCTTCATCTGTTTCATGGAAATAGCCTCTTCTTTCTGAATGTCCTACGATACAGAAATCGACACCGATGTCACATAACATTTCAGCAGAAACTTCTCCAGTATAGGCACCATGGCTTTTGTAAGCGACATTTTGGGCCCCGATCATCAATTTTGGGAATCGTTCTTTAATCGGAACAATATTGCAAAACGCTGGAGCAATCCAAATATTTTGTTTGCTATCGATTAAGTTTAATTTGATCAAAAAATCTAAACTCTCTGACAAATTCTTATTCATCTTCCAGTTTGCAACAAAATATTTTTTTAAAAACCTCATGCCTCAACCCTGCTGGATGATTAAGTTTTATTACCGAGCGCACCTATTGAACCTCCTCATGACTAAAGTCAGGGGATTCCAGCAACAGAGCTAATCGGCTTTTGCGGATCAGTTGTTGGGCGATTTTATCGCTCACGAGCCCCATTCCAGGGCCATTTTGGGTTCTGCAACAAGCAACTAAAAATCCAAAACTTACAATACGTTGGGCTTGTTGCCAAACTTGGCTTTCGCCAAGCCTTCTTATATGACAATTGCTTTGACTACGCTACCAACTGTAACTTGTTACTAAAAAAATTAACAAAACAACTAATTAAAACAATAGTAATTAATTTAAAAGGCGTTCCTTGACCCCATGACTAAAGTCCTTGAAGTTACCCACATTTTAAAAACCATTTAATGCATATTTTCTTCATAAATTGCTGTGGAGGTAAAAATGCTTATTGAACAATCGCTCG
>JACCDV010226375.1_pt1 | contig 12315 bp, 13 predicted proteins | sample 7446131 | NCBI WGS metagenome assembly JACCDV01 (sample SAMN15323448, study PRJNA562643) | freshwater metagenome | isolation source: river surface water | place: USA:Blue River Watershed | collected 2017-08-17
ATGCAGACACGTGAAGAGTTGTACCAAGCTATTAATTACTATGAATACGAAAAAGCACTTGACCAAACACTAGGTAAAGACAACGGGTAGGGACCATGACAGAAATCAAAGTAAAGAAGTCAGTTGCACTCTCTGGAGTTCCAGCGGGAAACACAGCGCTGAGCGCAGTTGGTGGAGCAGATCTTCACTACCGCGGATACTCAATCAAGGACTTGGCTGCTAACTGCCAGTTTGAAGAGGTTGCATACCTACTCGTACATGGTGATCTACCTACACAAGCACAGCTTGATGCCTACAAGGCAAAGCTCAAGGGTCTACGCGGGCTTTCACCTCAGGTCAAGACAGTTCTAGAGCAGCTTCCAGCATCTGCCCACGCGATGGATGTTTTGCGTACAGGATTTTCTGCAATTGGTGCGGTCACACCAGAGTCAACAAAGCACACTGAAGAAGAAGCTCGCGATATCGCAGATTCAATGCTTGCAAAGACTGGCTCACTTCTTGGCTACTGGCACCACTTTGCAAACAACGGAAAGCGCATCGAAGTAGAAACCGATGATGATTCAATCGGTGCTCACTTCTTGCACCTATTGCATGGCGAGAAGCCAAGTGCTCTATGGGAAAAGGCGATGCACGCATCACTAGTTCTCTATGCAGAGCACGAGTTCAACGCTTCAACATTTACCGGTCGCGTTATCGCTGGAACCGGCGCAGATATTTACTCATGTGTTACTGGCTCAATCGGAGCGCTCAGCGGTCCAAAGCATGGTGGCGCAAATGAGGTAGCTCTTGAGATTCAACTTCGTTACTCAACACCAGATCAGGCAGAGGCGGATATCCGCAAGCGTGTAGAGAACAAGGAAGTTGTTATTGGCTTCGGTCACCCTGTGTACACAGTCTCAGATCCTCGTAACGAGATCGTGAAGGTTCTAACCAAGGAGCTTGCAGATGCTGCAGGCAAGGAAAACCTTTACAACGTTGCAGAGCGCATCGAATCTGTGATGTGGGAAGTTAAGAAGATGTTCCCTAACGTCGACTGGTTCTCAGCGGTTGCATATGATGCAATGAAGATTCCAGTTAACTACTTCACCCCATTGTTCGTAATGGCACGTATTTCAGGTTGGACCGCTCACGTTATTGAGCAGCGTAACGATGGAAAGATCATTCGCCCAACAGCAACATATGTTGGTCCAGAAGATCGCGCGTACCTTCCAATCGAAAAGCGCTAAACCATGTCTAGCCATGTAGCGCAAGGTAATCAGCCATACGATCAAGCGATTATCGATATTGTCGATTACGCGCTTAATTACGAGATTAAATCTCCGGTTGCTTACGAGACTGCATGGAACTGCTTTATGGACACACTTGGGTGTGGCCTTGAAGCCCTCGAATATGAAGCCTGCACCAAGCTTTTGGGGCCGGTTGTTCCAGGGCTCACTGTGGCAAATGGCGTGAAGGTTCCAGGAACCAATCATGTTTTAGATCCAGTTCAAGGCGCATTCAACATCGGCGCAATGATTCGTTGGTTAGATTTCAATGACACCTGGTTAGCAGCTGAATGGGGACATCCTTCAGATAATTTGGGTGCAATTCTTGCAACCGCTGATTGGTTGACTCGCACTACTGACAAGAAGTTCACTGTTAAAGATGTCTTAACGGCAATGATCAAGGCGCATGAAATCCAAGGCTGTATCGCTTTGGAAAACTCATTTAACAAGGTCGGCCTTGATCACGTTGTTTTGGTCAAGGTTGCATCAACTGCTGTTGTTGCACAGATGATGGGATTAACTCGTGATCAAGCACTTGCCGCAGTTTCACTTGCGTGGGTAGATGGTCAATCTCTTCGTACCTACCGTCACTTTCCAAATGCAGGATCACGTAAGTCATGGGCAGCAGGAGATGCAACATCTCGCGCAGTACGTCTTGCACTGATCGCAAAGACTGGCGAAATGGGTTATCCATCAGCACTGACTGCAAAGACCTGGGGCTTCTACGATGTCTCATTTAAGGGCAACGAGTTCAAGTTCCAGCGCCCATACGGTTCATATGTAATGGAAAATGTTTTGTTTAAAATTTCATTCCCAGCAGAGTTCCACTCACAAACTGGTGTAGAAGCTGCGATGACGATTTACCATCAGATGCAGGCTGCAGGAAAGACATCTGATGACATTGCCAAGGTGACGATCCGCACCCACGAGGCTTGTATCCGAATTATTGATAAGAAGGGTCCGCTGAATAATCCAGCAGATCGTGATCACTGTATTCAGTACATGGTGGCGGTTCCATTTATCTTTGGTCGCCTAACCGCACGTGATTACGAAGAAGATATTGCGGCAGATCCACGTATTGATGCTTTGCGCGAAAAGATTGTCTGCGTTGAAGACCCGATCTACACCGCTGATTATCACGACCCTGAAAAGCGCTCTATTGCCAATGCAATTACAGTTGAATTCAAGGATGGCACCGTATTTGATGAGGTCGCCGTTGAGTATCCAATCGGCCACGCTCGTCGTCGCACAGAGGGTATTCCGCTACTTATAGAGAAGTACAAGACCAACCTTGCACGTATTTACGATGCAGATAAGCAGAAGAAGATCATTGATCTTTGTTTGGATTACGACAAGCTCTCATCAACACCAGTAAATGAGTTTATGGATTTGATGGCTCTTTAATGAGCGATATGTCAGCACAGGTGCGTCGAGCACTGGATGTTGCTGTAGAAGCAATTGGTGGTTCAGCCCGTGAAGGTCAGATTGAAATGGCCGAAGCTGTGGCAAATGCATTAACAAATCGTCATCACCTGATGGTCCAAGCTGGTACCGGTACTGGTAAATCCCTGGCTTACTTGATTCCCGGAATCGTGCACGGACGTAAAGTTTTAGTAGCAACTGCAACAATCGCTTTGCAACGCCAGTTGGTAGATCGTGACTTACCTGCCGTTGTACCCGCCCTTGAAAAAGAGCTAGGCCGCGACATCACCTATGCGATTTACAAGGGTGTGGGCAACTATGTCTGCCTGCAAAAGATGAATAGCGAAGAGGTAGATCCAGATACCGAGCTCGTGATGGAGGTTTCATCACTTGAAAAAGATGCCAAACGTTTAATTGCGTGGGCCAAAACCCCAGGGGTCAGCGGAGATCGAGATGATGCACCTGAAGTTGATCGGCGAGTGTGGTTAGCCAATAGCACCTCAGGTCGCGAATGCGTGGGCGCAGATGTGTGTTCTTTTGGTTCACAGTGCTTTGCTGCAAATGCCAAAGCAAAGGCGCAAACCGCAGATATCGTCGTTACCAATCACACCTTGCTTGCAATTGAGATCGTGGATTCTCATCCGATTTTGCCTGAACGAGATTGTGTCATCCTGGATGAAGCACACGAGTTTATGGATCGTGCAACACAGGCGGTCACCGATGAGTTAACCAGTAACCGAGTTTTACGAGCGGCTGCAATGGCTCGAAAGTTCATGCCGGGCAAGCTTTCAGATGCCTTCCATAAAGCAGCTAATGATTTCCACGAATCTATGGTGGATTACGGCGAAGATGTGAAAGGCGATCCAACCGCTTTAGGTCGTCTTGAAGAGATTCCGCAATCACTCGAGTTTTCAATCCGAAAGGTTATGGAAGCAGCCAAGGCCATCACGCAATTCCTGTCTGCAGATGATGAAATCATCGACACCGATGCGCTGGCAGAGCGTGCTCGAGTCAAAGGTGCAGTGACCGAGGTTGCAACAACCGCCACGACATTGTTGAAAATGGGGGATGGCTTAGTTCTTTGGTACGAGCCAACTTTTTCTACTTTGTATTTAGCACCACTATCTGTATCTGAAGTCCTGCGTGAAAATCTCTTAACAAAGACTCCCGTTATTGCAACATCGGCAACTTTGACCGTCGGTAAAGGTTTTGATTCGATGGCAAAGAGCATCGGATTTCTAGTTAATGAAGAGATGAGCGCTGAGCTTAAAGATGGTGAAGTTGATCCAGCTAATGTGCAGATGCTCGATGTTGGATCACCTTTTGATTTTGCCAACCAAGGTGTGTTGTACATGCCCAAGCACTTGCCAGAGCCAGGTCGCGATGGTCCTAGTCAGGATGTATTGACTGAACTCGGTGAGCTTATAGATGCCGCAGGTGGTCGCACCCTTGCACTCTTTTCTTCTTGGCGGGGAGTAGAGGCTGCAGATCTGCATCTACGAAAGGTTTTGGCTGAACTTCCGATCAAGATCATCACGCAAAAACGTGGTGATGCCGTTGGTCCATTGGTTGAACGATTTGCTAAAGATGAAACCTCGGTCCTGATCGGAACAATGTCTTTGTGGCAAGGTGTAGATGTTCCAGGTAATAGTTGTGTGTTGGTTGCGATAGATCGCATTCCATTTCCACGTCCGGATGAACCTGTGATGAGCGCTCGTGCATCTCAGGCTGATGCAGCAGGAGGCAGCGGTTTTATGCAGGTTTCGCTGCCTAGAGCCGCGCTATTGCTGGCCCAGGGCACTGGCCGTCTGATCCGATCGGTTGACGATCGGGGAGTCGTTGCCATCTTGGACTCGAGAATCGTCACCAAACGGTACGGAAGTGTTCTACTTAACTCGATGCCACCTCTCTGGAGAACCTCAGAAAAGGGTGTGGTCATAGATTCACTGAGAAGACTTCGCGAAAGCATGAAACAATAAAAATATGCCTCGCATTGAAACCGAAACACTTGCTGAGCACCGAGATTGGCGACGCAACCAGCTGATCGAAGCTGCTGCAAGCATCGCCCTTGAATCAGGTGGCGCTGCGATTACTGTTGCAGCGGTTGCTCAACGGGCGGGACTCTCACGAACATCGGTATATGAGTACTTCGGTAGCGGTTCAGAGCTTGTTGCAGATTTGGTAATTGATGAATTGCACAACTTCGCCGAAACTCTCAACACTGCGGTCGCTGATTGCACCGATGCTCAATGCATCGTTACTTGCTGGGTTAATGGCGCGCTTACCTACATTGCAGATGGTCGACACCTTCTAGCCAAAGCACTCAATGCAACCGCTATGCCTCAATCACGTGCGCAACAGATCGGCATGGCTCACCGTGCATTAATGGCCCCATTGATGAAGGCGGTTACAGATCTTGGCGTCAAAGATGCCCAACGCGCATTGTCATTTATTCAAGCGATCACCGATGCATCAACTAAGAGAATTGAATCAGGCCATGACGCAGAAAGTGAGATCGCCTATGCGACCGCCTTCTGCATCAATGGCCTGATGATTAATTAATTACTTTGCAGCTGTAGTTAGCTTTGTAGAAAGAGCTTCGTACAAACCTTTTCTAGCCTTTGAGGTTGCAGTGATTTCACACTGTCCGCGGCGCATTGTTAGAACTGAACGAACAACGGAACATGAACCAATCGCCTTGTAAGTAACCTTTTCGCCAAAGTTTGTTTCCGTTGGAAGGCTTGTCTTGCTAAAGGCCTTAAGGCTTACAGGAAGTGCAAAGCCACCAAGTGTTTGTGAGCCTGGGGCCAAACGAATCGGCAAAATAACAGTGACTGGTGCGACCTTTGCGTTACCTGCGCTTGTTACAGAAATTGCACACTCTCCGGCGCCTGCAAGAGGTGTAATTAGCTGACCGTTAAGCGCACAAGCTGGAGCAAGTGAACGATATGTTAATGGTGCACCGGCTTTAGAGACCGCTGCCACAGTTGCTACCTGGCGATACCCAAGTGTTGCTGGAGCACGTGTTGTAACAGCTACTCCATTAATGGTTGCAGTTACCTCATCAGCAGCCAAGGTGGTACTGCCAGCTACCGCTGCCTTAAAGGTAAGTGGAAAGAATTGATCCTCTGAAAAATCTGCGGCTACTGTGTGATCAAAGCGCATAAAGATTCCACACTTAGAGACGGTGCAATCAACTGTTGTTGTACCTGATACAAAGGAGCCAGTTGGCTTAAATGCAATAGCTGCCGTTGGTAAAAATGATGCACCGCGAGCTGTTGAGATCCATAGTTCAACCGCCTTATTGCACAACGCTGAACGTGTACCTGCTGGCGCTTCAACACATTGTTGGATGTACAAACCGCCCTTAGCAGGAACATTTGAAAGCTGAATGTTTACTGTTGCTCCCTGAAAATCAAGGTTGGTTAAAGGTCCGCCCACAAACTTGGTTTCAGCAGCTTGTGCTGACACTGGTGTTAAAAGCGAAGCGATTAATGCAACAAGAACGAGCTTCTTCATTTTTCTCCTTATTTAACGGTGATAGGGATAAATAGATCTGAACTTCGGTCATTGCTACGCAGATGATCTGCGCGAACTGTGATTGCACACTTGACCTTGGTGCAATCAAACTTTCCAATCCTCTTTGAAATCTTTACCTTTTGTGTAAATCGACCTCCAGGTAAAAACTCTTCAGTTAAACCAACTGCATACGGAGGGGGATTAGATGAGATCCAAAAAGAAGCCTCACCTAAACCTGCTTTATTGATTCCGCCGCCACATGGCGTTGGAGCTTGGCCCTTGGGCGGAATCACACAAAAAGCTAAATAAATGCCAACGGTTTCATCAAAGAAGTTGCCCTTTACAGTCACGGTCGAACCGCTTTTCACAATGCTTTTCGATACCGATAAAACCTGTCCCTGAGCACCTTTTACTGAGGCCGCTGCAGAAAATGGCATGGATGAAATTGTGATTGCTACGACGATAGCCAGCACTTTCTTCATGGCCAAACTCTAAATTAATCCCTGTAAAGCTTTATCCGACAGGACACTGACATCTGTCGGAGAAAGTTTTGGCAGACTGTCCCCATGAGAAAAGTGGCGTTAATTGCGCTTGTTGCACTGCTTACCGGGTGTTCACTAAGCCCAGTAGCGAGCACCTACACAATTTCTCAGGATGATGTGAGATCGATTTCACTTACTGCGCCAACTGCATTTTCAGCTCAACGGGTAGTTGTGTTGGCAAATGGAGTTGCCGAGATTATTCAAGCCCTTAACGGTCAATCGATCATGGTCGGGCGCGATATTTCTAGCACCGAAGATTCGCTCAGCGACATTCCTATAGTCACATCGGGTCATCAAGTATTGCCCGAAAAAATCATTGCGCTCAAACCTGATTTAGTAATCGTGGATGCATCCACCGGTCCAAAGGCTGCGATTGAAAGTATTAAAGCTGCCGGAATCACGGTTACTGAAACCCCTGAAAGTTGGAGTCTTGAAGATTTACCGATCAAAGTTCGAGCAGTAGGTCGTGCTATTGGTGCGGTTCAACAAGCAGAACAACTGGTTCAAGAACTCAATCAATCCTTGAAGGTATCAGCACTTAAGAACTCGCCACGAGTTGCATTCTTGTACCTGCGTGGAACATCATCAATTTACTTAATTGGCGGCGCAGGGTCAGGTGCTGACTCATTGTTTGAAGCAATTGGTGCAATCGATGTTGGAGCTCAAGCTTTAGACCGACCATTTAATACTTTGACCGCCGAGTCCCTTGCAGCGCTTAACCCTGATGTCATCGTGGTGATGAGTAAAGGCCTTGAATCAGTTGGGGGAGTTGAAGGGTTACTTAAGCTTCCAGGTGTTGCGCAAACCACTGCGGGCAAGAAATCAGCGATTATCGATGTTGATGATTCTTTATTGCTTTCTTTCGGGCCGCGAACCCCATCATTGATTGAAGCGCTGGCTGTCGCCTTCAGTAAGGTTGCTTCGTGAAAAAGTGGCTACCAGCGGTATTTCTGGCGGGAGCCTTTCTTATCTCCTTATATGTAGGCGCAACCCAGGTAGAAAACTTTTGGTCGGCGATTGTTAATCCAGGTAGCAATGAGATCCTGTGGCAGATTCGCTTTCCTCGTGTGACCGCAGCGGTAATTGTTGGTGCAGCACTTGGTGTTGCTGGTTTATTGGCACAAGGTGCCTGCAATAACGCGGTAGCTGAGCCAGCAATTCTGGGCACAGCTGCAGGTGCGTCCTTTGGAGCGGTGCTTGCAATTAGTTCGGGTTTAGTAGAGGTCGGAACAGTTGGCGCGATCGCATGCGGCACCATCGGTGCGTTGTTAACAACTGCGCTGACCTTCAAGTTAGCGGCCATCCGCGGTGCTTTGTCATCCTTTGCCTTAATCATCGTGGGCATTGCGGTATCGGCAATCTTTACTTCGCTGGTCGGAATCGTGTCAGCCATGGTGTCACGGGCTGATGCACGTTCGATCTCCTTCTGGAGTCTTGGTTCGCTGGCATTAGTTACATCAGAAAATCTAATTGGCATCACGATCACAACTGTGATTGGAGTAGCGATTGCCTGGAAGATTGCACCAGCCCTTGATCGACTTTCATTAGGCGATGCGACAGCGTTTCACTTAGGAGTCAATGTTGCACGTGTCCGTTTGATCGCTCTTATTGCCTTATCAATCTTGGCAGGTGGAGCGGTAAGCACCGTTGGATCAATCGCATTTATTGGTTTAGCCGCACCTCATATCGCACGTTTTATTTATGGTCCCCGACATAGAACCCTGGTGTTACACAGTGCGCTTATCGGTGCACTCATAGTTGTTATTGCAGACACCTTGTCCCGAACAATCGCACAACCAAATGAGCTACCAATTGGTCTTGCAACAGCTCTTCTAGGTGCACCCGTTTTGATTGCGCTCGTTGCTTTCAATAACAATGTGTGGAGGACTCAATGATTACCATTGATGAGATCACCATTGTTCGCGATGGCCGCGAGATTATTTATGATTATTCAGAACAGATTCCAGCCGGTTCTATTACCGTGATTGTTGGCCCTAATGGTTGCGGAAAATCAACGCTCCTAGCTGCAATTGCCGGGGATATCGCACCCGATAAAGGAACAATCACTATTGATGAGAACCATCCAATATTGACCTCCGCCAGCACTTTGGCAGGTATTCGTGCGATGGCGATTCAAAATCAAAGCTTTACTTTGGGTTTTACCGTTCGCGAAATCGTGCAAATGGGTGGCGAACCAGAAGATGTTTTAGCCGCTCTTGGACTCACCGATATTGCCGATCGCTTGGTAACAACTTTGTCTGGCGGCGAATCGCAACGTGTTGCGATTGCCCAGGCGATAGCTCAAAGAACTCCAGTCTTATTGTTAGATGAACCTTTGGCTGCGCAAGATATTTATAGCCGCCGAAAAATTATTGCTTTGTTGCAACAATTAGCCGAAAGCGGCACAACTGTTGTCGTTGTGGCACACAGTACTGAAACCGAATTAACGTGGGCCGATAAAGTTATTAAGCAGTTCCACTAACGCCGGCCAAGATTTTCCAAAGCTGGGGTGTAGCGGAAGTTCGTCAACCTTTTTAATATCTACCCAACGAACCTCGTGGGACTCATCATTGACCTCATGTGCGATTAATCCATCTGATGCCCGGGCAATAACGGTTTCGTATTTCCAATCACCGTGATCATCGGTAAATGTGTGCAGGACGGTCAATAACGAAGTATCGATTCCGGTTTCCTCGACCGCTTCGCGAAATGCTCCTTCAATCGTTGTTTCATGAGAATCGCGCGCACCACCTGGGATTCCCCAGGTGTCTCCGTTATGAACCCAAGGTGCGCGGTGTTGTAAAAGGATTTCATGCCCTCGAATTATCAAAATTCCAGCTGCGCCATTAACTCCCCAGTGTTTATTTCCGCAGGCGCATTCAACCCAACCATCACCATCGCGCGCTGTCATGTTCGTAGCCTGTCACAACTATCCACAGTTGGCGCAGTCATGGGCCAATCAGTCTGTGGGGCAATTTATGGTGCCGCTCATGGTCGCCTTATTAGTAATCCTCGCACTTGTTGTTGCTGTGCCACCTGCCGCCGCCGATCAATGCAATGAAAAAGCCTGCATCAATGTGTACACAGAAAACAATCAGATCATCATCGAGGCCCGCAAGGGCGATACCAGTGTTAAAAAAAGCATCAGCCAAGCACCCAAGAAAACCCCAATAAAACCAACTCCTAAGCCAACAGTTCGACCGCTGTTCTTTCCGCCAGCACCCGCAAAGCCGATCGTGAAAAAGCCGGTTGTTAAACGCACCTATAAGCCAAGGGTGAAAAAGAGCAGTAGCTCAGTAAATCTCAGTGATCGATTAACCAAGCTGGTGCCAACTACAGGTGTTGCATACCAACCCGAATTTGAACCGCTGGTAAATGTGCCGGTGTATTTCTGGTGTGACCTTCCAGCTATTTTTCAAAGTCGCATCAACATTATTGGGGAAATAGTAGATGTCAGCTTACGTCCTTCATTTACGTGGAGCTTTGGCGATGGCACGGTGTATTCAACAACCGACAGTGGTGGTGCATATCCCAACGGAACTATTCGGCATACATATTCACAGCCCGGAATCTACGATGTAACACTTTTAACAACCTGGAATGGCAGCTATACCCACAACGCCCAGATACGAGCTGTAACGGGATCGGTTAAAAAGATTTCGCTTGCTTCATTAACAGTTGTAAGAGCTCCAACCCACTTCATCTCACACAGAGGATAAATATGACCACAGAGAATATGCATGTCAGCATTTCAGCTTTACCGCTTGCCTCAGATCCAGAATTCATCGAAAGCGTTAACACCTTTGCGCTGCGCCCAGATATGAACGAACTCAATCTTCTGCAAAGAGATGGTGCAACTGCAGTGGTGGATTTAGCGATGCAGTTTGCCGATAGGGGGTATCAATGCGATATCGAATTAATGTCACAAGTAATCGGGAGATTGTCAGATATTCAGGTTCGTGATTTTGCTTTAGGAACTCATAATGTAAAAACCTTTGATACCTATTGGAATATGTGGCTGTATCTGCTGCGCGTTGCGCCTGTAGGTTTTGTTGCCCCCGTGGCATGTTTGTTTGCAACTTTGGCGTATGAACGCGGAGACAACGAACTTGCCTACAGAGCATTGGATCGAGCCACCGAAGATGATCCCAAGTACTCATTAACGATTTTGCTCCGCAGAGTCTTTGGTTCTGGCTGGCCTGCCGCTGCTTTTGCTGCAATGCGGGTGGAGCTTCATCCCAAGGTGACGGCTGGGATTTTCGAGGGCTAGTCGCTAGAATTACCGCGTTCACGAGTCCTACGTATTAGCCCCGGCTTAGTAGGCGGCAACCCTCCACCGCGGCGGGGTGCTCCGGGTGACGAACAGGTCGTTACGGCGACAAGCGCAGGTGAAGGATTTCAATTGACTGTAACGGGTGCATGGTTAGAAACAGATGATCCGGGTGAACGTCAGTTCATCAAGATCGGTTTTCTCCTTCTTGAAAATGGCGAGACGCTTCCAGATGTCACCATTGCGTATCAAACTTGGGGAACTCTAAACGCAGCAAAAGATAATGCGATTCTTGTTAACCATGCGATGACTGGTTGGTCAGATGTGCCTGGTTGGTGGCCTTCAATGGTTGGCCCAGGGATGCCCTTTGATACCGATAAATACTTTGTCGTGTGTCCTAATGTTATTGGCGGATGTCAGGGATCAACTGGTCCATCATCCATAGCTCCTGATGGAAAGCGTTGGGGTTCGCGTTTTCCATCAATCACAATTCGCGACATGGTCAACGCGGAAATCGCATTTACAGATGCGATCGGAATTGAAAAGTACAAACTTGCTGTCGGGCCATCACTAGGTGGAATGAGAGCGTTGGAGTGGGCGGTGCAATTACCAGATCGAGTTGGTGCGATCTGCACCATCGGTTCATCGGCGGTTGCAACTGGTGATCAAATCGGAACCGCATCGATTCAAATACGCGCGATTAAATCTGATCCTCATTTCAATAAAGGGGATTACTACGAGCAAGAGGTTGGCCCAACTGAAGGTATGGGAATTGCCCGTCGTATCGCGCACCTGACCTACAGAACAGAAGCTGAGATGGATATTCGCTTTGGTCGCCAGATGCAGGGAGATGACACTGGTCGTTACGCCGTTGAGTCCTACTTGGATCACCAGGCCAATAAGTTAGCCCAACGTTTTGATGCCAATACCTACATCGCGCTGACAGAGGCGATGAATAGCCACGATATTGGCCGTGAACGTGGGGGAGTTGCCGCCGCTTTGGCCACCATCAAGGTGCCAGTGGTGGCTGTATCGATCGACACCGATCGACTCTTTCCAGTCCGCCTTCAGGCTGAAATCGCTGAATTAGCGCCAGCTGCAGCCCCTTTAGTCACCATTTCCAGCCCATTTGGCCATGATGGCTTTCTAGTTGAGGTTGAGAGTGTGGGAGAGGTCATCAGAAAGGCGTTAAATCTCGCCAAATAGTGGTTTTGGATGTGCATTTACCCCTGTGGACAAATTATAATATAGCCATCGCTTCAGCGAATTCGTTGAAACAAATCAAAGGACAATTGTG
>JACCDV011234283.1_pt1 | contig 12315 bp, 8 predicted proteins | sample 7446131 | NCBI WGS metagenome assembly JACCDV01 (sample SAMN15323448, study PRJNA562643) | freshwater metagenome | isolation source: river surface water | place: USA:Blue River Watershed | collected 2017-08-17
CGTGTTTAAATAGCCCCGCTCCTGACCCACCAGCCCCAAGTCATCAAAGCTGTAAAGCTTGGCGGTATTTAAAATACGCAAAACACAAGTCTCGCCATAGGGCGTTGGTACGAAAGAAACGCGCAAATCCAAATCCTGGTCTTTCGCCTGCACTTTAAAACGGCCGTCCTGAGGCAGACGCTTCTCAGCGATGTTTAAATTCGACATAATCTTAATACGGGAAAGCAATTCATCCTGGAAGAAACGAATATTATCAGGCACCTGGGCGTCATACAAAATACCGTCGATGCGGTAGCGGATGCGCAACTGTTCTTCAAAGGGCTCAATATGGATATCGGTGGCATGATCCTTATGCGCCTGCAGTAAAATCTGATTTAAAAACTGGCTGATGGAAGCTTCCGAGGAGGATTCATCAATTGAAACCACCTGGGTTTCTTTTTCCTCAACCTCCTTGGAGGTCATCATCTTCTCGATAGTGTCCGCCCCCACCCCGTAATGTTCACGGATAGCATCAAGGATTTCCTTTTCGCTGGCCAAAACAGGCTCAATCTTTAGCTTGGTCATCAGGGTTAAATCATCCAAGGTTTGAACATCCAGGGGATGATGCGTTGCCACCACCAAAATATTACCCTTTAATTCGACTGGAAAAACCTTATAGTGATTGGCTGCTTTTGCCGGTAGGCGGGAGATAACTTCTGGGATTGCCTTCATCGTCTTTAGACTAATGACATCAACCCCCAATTGCTCGGCAAGCACGGAGAGTATCACCAATTCTTCGTTCACAAAACCTTTGCGCACCAAGACAGCACCCAGCATCTGGCCGCTCTTCTTTTGCTCGGCCAAGGCCTCGTCTAATTGCTGGGCGGTGATAATCTTGCGTTCAACCAGTAATTGACCTAGAGGGATCTTTGTTTTAATGCGCATATAAATATTATAGCAAATAAAAAAGGACACAACACTTAAAAGTCTAAGTATTGTGCCCCTTAATCAACTCACTTATAACGACACGTCACTAACACCAACCGACACATATTTCCAACCATAATACCAGTAATTATACCCATACCAAGACCAAGGCGTTGGAACCAAGAAGTAATAATTACCCGGGGCTACATCCTTTACCTGGTAATTACCCTTAGCATCAGTTGTAGCTACTGCAACATATGACCAATTCTGCATGTTGAACTGGTATATAGTCCAACCTGCTGCAGGCTGGCCATTACTTGCCACGACCTTACCTGTAACCTTAGGCAACACCGTTAAGGTCTTGCTACTTTGGTACGTATTGTTGTTTTCATCACTCTCAGCAACCGTCTTACCAAAGTCAACTACAGCCTTAACCGTATATTGACCTGCAGGAACACTGTCCCTGATTATCCCCATACTCCCTTGCAAGGTTGTGCTTTGCCCTACCCCTAAGGAGACAGGTGTAAACTCCACATTAAAGACATCTTTGCCGTCTTTTACCAACACTGCCTTGAATGTTGCCTTGCTTACCGCTGCTGTACCATTATTCTTAATGGTCATGTACGGCATAAAGTAATCCCCCGCCTTGAGCGCTTGGGCAGGCATCTTGCCTTCATCCACCGCGATTGTTAAGTCAGGCTTAGGCTCAACAACTGTCACCACCTGCCGGCCCGATGAACCTTCTAAATAGACCCCATAAGAACCTGCCGCTGTTGCATTGGCAATAGGCATGGTAATAACATGCTCAATAACCCTAGGATTAGCCTTTGATCCTGCCGGCACTGCAGGCAGGGTAACTGTTATGTTATTAACAGTAGAGACACTTTGCAATAAACCAACGGTCACCGCCTTACTTGGCGCGGCAATAAGCGTCTTATTTGTTAATCTTAATTTAAATTGCGCATTAGCCCCCTTTGCCACTGGAGCTAAGCTTTCATTAATAAACTCCATACTCACCTTGGCTGCTGTCAGGCGATTGAAAGGAACTCCCAATTCTCCATCGGCGTTGATTTCAAAGGCAACCGTCATATCATATTCAGGGAAATTCTTGGAAATACCAGGCATATCCCCGAATTTTATCTGATTGATTGGTTGATTGAACTTGCTAAAGTTAAGACTCATCCCCAATTCTGAATCGTCTGCTGAATTAAAATAAGGAACTACCTTTGTCCCCTTATCCACGGTCATTTCACAAACCTTGTCTGCTTCTACCCCACCAGCGGCAAAACAATTTAAACCAGCAGGGATGCTTGTCACTGTCCCGCTACCATTGCCGATTACATTCATCTTGAACTTCACTGACTGACGGTTGAAGTTAAGATCCAGCATGTACACTTCATTGCTACCGCTACGGTTATCAACAAATACCACGCGGTCATTAGAAACCATCGGCTGTTGTTGAACAACAGCATCTTGTGTTAATTGATACACGGCATTGGCGCTTAAATTATAGGCTCTAACATCCCCACCTGCCGCCCATGTCACCCAATTGCCTGAAATACTAAAGTTGCTTTGCAAACCATTAATAGTTGCCTTTGTCACAGGCGTTGGCGCCCCACCTACTTCGTAGTATTTCAATTCCTGGCCCGCGCCACCATAATTAACAAACACCACCTTATTACCATCAATGCGGGGTTGATAACCCACCGACACTGCTGCACTTTGTACAGCATTAGTGACATTCATTTTTAACTGAATATTATTAGCCCCATCCATCCAGACAGCTGTATTCCCTGAAATATCAGCCCTGGCATCAGATATTGCTAAATGACTTATCATGGTTTCATTATTTAAAGCGCCATTTAAGTCATGCAAAAACACTTGCTGATTGCCACCTTGAACACGATCATAAACAACCTTACTTCCAGACACCTTGGGAGCATTACCATTATTAGTCACCACGCGATTCTCATTTGTGTAAAGATTGATCGCCTTAATGCTGGTGCCATCTGTATACACTACTTGCCCCTTATCCGCATCATATTCTAAAACAGAAACAGCATCCGTCGTGATGCGTTTGGTCTTATTAGTTAAAACATTGTGCCAATAAAGCTGGCCACGACCGCTAACCTGCGCTCTAAAGATAATATTACCGCCATCAACTATCGCATCTTGAATATTCGCGATATCTTTTGAAATCTTAACTGCCCTGGGATACTCTTCCCACGCTAAATGCGGGTAATCCAAACCTGCAAATATTTTCCATTTACCCGTCGTTGGGGTAAAATCAAAACCAAAGAAAGAAGCTTGCTGTTTCATTTGTGCCGAAGTGCGGGCAAAGCTATCTGCAGGAACCGTGCCGCCAACAGCCTGAGAATCCCAATAAGAATTTAATGCAGGAGGAATACCTGCAGGGTATGCATTAGCAATAAAAAGGCCCGCTGTAGCTGACCTTGGCGTAGTCTGATTGCTAATTTGACCACTAAAATAAGAACTCCGTATCTGTGCAATACGATTATTAGCAGGATCATAACTATTAAATGCAACTAAACCACCAATAATATTAGCAAAACCAAGTTTTGCCTTTGAATATGAATCTATAACGATCCCATACGACTCACCCACAAGGCCGCCTACTTCATTTTCAAATAATGGATTGTCAGGTGTTGTTGGTCCGCCCTGAATATCACCCGTTGAATAACTTTTTTCAATGGTTGAAGCATTTAAAATACCAACCAACCCACCAATCACATTACCTTTAGCAATAGACACATCTGCTGATGATTGGCTAATCAGGGCTTGGCCTGAAGCATAGCCGGTTAACCCGCCAATAACGGAATAATCTGGCTCCTGTGAAACAATCTTGACCTTGGCGCTTGAATTGCTGATACTGCCACCACCACGCATAATACCACAAATACCACCAGCAAAACCGTTGGAAAAGAAAACGCTCTTAATTCTTTGACCAGGCACAATGCGAATTTCCCCTGTCACATGAACATTATTAATCGTAACATTCTGGGCATCGCTCACCAAACCACCCGCAAAAATCCCGCCCTCACTGCGGACATTCTCTAACCGCAAGTCCTTGATTTGAGCATTTTGGGCATAATTAAATAAACCGCCGCGGGAAAGAGACGCTACAGTCAAATTCTTGATTGTCTTATTATTTCCATCAAATTGACCAGAAAATGGAACGCTATCACCTATCCCCACAAATCCTATTTGCGTGGAACAATCAATGTCATTAGCTAAAATATAACTACCTGCTAAATTGTTCCTCATATCCTGCAACTGCTGGCAATTGGTGATTTGGATGGCGACTGGTTCCCATTTTAAATGCGGATAATCTACATTCTCATTAATTGTCCATGTGTTTGCAAAGTCAAACCCTATAAAAGAACTGCGTAGCTTCATCTGCGCAGTGCCTATGCCATAAATTGCCGTTGATCCAGCGCTAACACTAACAGTGGCAATTTCTCTATCCCAAAAGGAATTAGTAACAATACCTGCTCTTAGTTCTCCAAGCAGACCCCCAGCTTTCGCAATATTAGAGACGACATTGCTTAATGCAACTGCCGCGTATGAATTTTCTATACGACCAGCATCCATGCTCCCAACCAAACCTCCTCTAATACTATTATTTCCTACAATACTGCCCTTGGCATAACTGTTGCTAATATTGGCATTAGCTGAACCCACCAAACCACCTACTATTGCGAAGCTCCCAGAAGGATTATTTATAATAATCCTTACATCTGCAATACTGTTCGTGATTACATTATTCACGTCTGGATTACATTCTCCAATTAACCCTCCTATGTAAGAACCAGTGGGACTTGTCAATACCCCCGTAACCATGACTTTATCTAAAACCAGTCGTTGTTGGGCAAAACCTACTATCCCTCCAATATCTCCGTTGCTTGTAAAATCAACATCTTTCAATATTAAATTACTTACAGAAGCATTGCCCGTATGCGCAAAAAGGCCGACATAATCATCCGCTTGAGTACTTTTAACATAAAGACCTGTAACAGTACGACCCATACCGTTCAATGAACCACTAAAAGGAGTTGCCTGCAGTCCAATAGGCCGAAACCCTTGAGCTTGCCCACCCACCACATTCCAAGTTCTCGTAGCTGAACAATCAATATCATTCGCCAAGACATAATTGCCTGCTAAATTATTACGCATATCTTGTAATTGCTGGCAGTTAGTAATTTGAATAGCGGCCGCAGGCGGATTGCTTGTACCAACCCCTACATTTTGAGCTTGGGCATTGGCGGCTCCAAGGGCTAATAATAAAGAAAACACAAGGGTCGATTTAAGTGCATTATTCATAACATTATCTCCGTTTTTTAGACAATAAAAAATCCGATAAGACCCTGGCTAGATTCCCGACTAAAACATTCGGGAATGACAGACAAGCTTTATCGGATAAATAATTATTCATTTTTCTTGAGGTACGCTCGACTACCATTGGGTTCCTTTACCCTTTAGGTTCGATACTTGATTGAGCACAGCTTAATACAACTCGTCCCTTTTTATCGTTGGAACAAAATCTGGGGGGCTGGCTACATCGCCCGTAATAATATGAGGAGTTAAGAAAACCACCATCTCCGTCTTTTCGGTTGACTTGCTATCTTTACGGAAGGCTGCCCCTACCAAGGGAATCTTGCCTAACATGGGCACTTGATTACGGTCGTTAGCCACTTCTTCATTAATCAAACCGCCGATAATAATGGTCACCCCATCCTTTACGCGAACAGTCGTCTCAACCGTTGAAGTTTTCACAATCGGAATATCATTCCCATTGCCCGTTGTTATCTTATCCGCCGCAGAAGACACTTCCGGCTTAATTTTCATGGTGATATAGCCGTCATGATGAATCGTGGGTGTTACATTAAGCTTAACCCCCACATCAATGAAACTCACTGTCTCTGCCGTTGTAGCAGGCCCCGTTCCTGGAGTTGTCGTCGTCGTTGTCACGTAGGGCTTGGTTGTTCCGACCAAAATCTTTGCTTCCTGATTATTAATGGTGGCAATCCGGGGGCTGGATAAAATCTTGGTTAAACCGGAATTATCCAATGCTTCCAAAACTGCCTTATATTGATCATTATCAATAGTTCCTATACTCATGACACCTTTAGGCGTTGCAGAAGCACCCAAGGAATAATCATTCGTGAAACGCAAATCATGCCACTTCTCAACAATCGCATCCCAATTAACACCTAGTTTAAATTTATCCGTCAAGGTCACCTGGATAATCTTGGCTTCAATCAGCACTTCTTGTTCCTGATGATCCAAGGCAGCGATAACCTTACGTATTTCAGCAATCTTCGGAGCCACATCAGTAACCACTAACTTATTGCCCCTGGCATCAAATTCACCATGCCCTAATTCCTTAGTCAGCATTGGCGTTATGGCCTTTAACATGTCTTCTGCTTTAGCATAGCTAATCACAAAGACTTCCGTCACACGAGGCACATCCAGCTGTTGAATTAACTTTGTAATCTCAAGTATTTTCTTAGCCGTATCTGTTACAAAAACCTTATTTGAAGGCGCATCGACCCGAGCAGTACCTACCTTAGGCGTCAACAATTCATTGATACGAGCCGTCAAGGCATCAACAGAAACCTGCCTTACCACAAACATCCTGGTTTCTACCGGCGCATCAATGGTTTTTAAATACTGCTCCATATCCCTTACCTTCGCCGGTAAATCTTCAATCATTAAGGTATTGGATTGCTCATCTGCCATCACCTTACCAACCGTACTTTTCATTTGGGTTAACAACGCCACCGCATCCGCGGCTTTAAACCCTTTTAAAGGGATAATTCTTGTTTCAGTAACTTGACCAAATTTATACCCGTAGATGCGCTCAAAATCAGCTGCAGGCAAGACCTGAATCACTCCACGGCTTTCAACATAAGCCAGGTCATTCGCATTAAGAATAATATGCAGCGCGTCATGTACTTCCACATTCTGCAAGAAGATTGTCACCCGGCCAGCGACATTCTTCCCCGCAATAATATTGAGCCCTGTCTTACTCGCGATTAATTTCAAAACATCATTAATATCCATGTCCTTTAAGTCCACCGCATCTAAAAGAGTCTGCTTAACAGGAACTGATGGAGCAACTGCAGCAGCTGAAACAGCGATTGGAGCAACCGCTTGAGGTTTCTCAACACCCAGCAAACGATTTATCTCCGCTTCAACGGCAGAAGATTGATTTTGGCTAACGTTATTTTGCCCATGGGCAATCCCCCAAGGCAAGGCTGTTGCCAGAAATAAACTATTGATTAATAAAAGGAAACGGAACATTATTTTGCCCTATATTATTTTGAAAACCAGGAGGAACAGCGCCTGAACTTTCTGCCTTCCCCTTATTTAATGGCAGATCAATGCTTTGGCCTTGATACACAATAACAACCTTCCCAGCTTCTACCTTCTGAATTTCAATACCCGCTTGAGGCCTACCCTTGGTTATAAAAAAAACTTGATTAACTTGGCTATCTTCAATAACCACTTCGGGATCTTCACCTAAAATAATACCAACCACTTTTAAATGCGCCGGTAATTGGCCAGTTGGCAAATTAATATTATTTTCCGGTATGCCCGCCGTTTTAATCCCACAACCAAATAAATCACGCCGGTCAAGCTGAGCCGCATATACATCAAAACCAGGTAAGGACTTTACAAAATCGACCGATGTCTCCGGGGATATCATTTCCGGAGCTTGTGCTGATAAAGCCGGCATAGGTGATTTTGAAAATGTCAACGCAATCACACCCCAAACAATAATCATCAGGGCAACCCCTGCTATTTCTATAAATTTTGTTGGTAATGTCCATGCCATTATTTATACACCTTATCGCCAACAGCTACTAATTTTTCAACCTTTAAACCTATCGACTGCCCCTTGCGCGCCACCTTGACATCCTGGCTTTCAATCTGCATTGACCAGACCTTCTGCACAAATTTAGTCTTAGGGCCAATCATGCTTAACCTATCGCCAATCAACACCGCGCCTGCATTGATCTTCACCACACAAACCTTAATACGGTCAAAATAATGGGTAATTTCCCCAACCAAGGTCAAATTAGGATCAATGGCCGGCTCTTTTATTTTCAAGGCCTTAACGGCCGGCTTAACCTTAATAACAGGCTCTTTAACAGGCGGTTTAATCTTTGTTGCTTTTGAAACCACCGCTTTAACTACAGGAAATTTCTTAACTTTAACTGTTTTCTTTTTTGCAACCGTTCGGCGCTTAGCCGTTGATTTTCTAGCCGCACGCTTCTTGGGTGATGGCTTCAACCAAAAGACTTCTTTAAGAATATCGGTGATTTTCTTAAACATATTTACCAACGACTATAAGCTAATCTTATCGGCTATAGGAGCAACAATGGGCAGCTGCACTAATTGGCCGCGAATGACCATAATCATTCCCCAGAATGAAAATAAGAAAAGTATAAATAATAGCGGATCACGTACTACGGGCAGGATAATACTTAAAACCAAAACCCCTACTTCAGCAACAAAAAGAACCAAGCCCTGTTTGCCATGGGCTAGAACAAAACGGTTATTTTTCTTCAATATAAGCGGAATAATACAAAGAACCGAAAGATAGGCCAAGATAGCATACATCTTGCCATCAGCCACCTCCTCCTTGCTGATGCCAGATACCGCCATTAAGCCTTAACCTCAATTAAGGAATTAATATCGCCAAAAGAATTGCGCTCTGTCACCTTGTTCTCCGGATCTTCCTGCCACTTACCATCGACGATAAACTGATACTTATAGATACCCGGCTTAAGATCAAGCGTCAAGCTCCAAAGACCGTTATTATTATTCATGCGGCAAGATTCATCTAATGACCAGTCATTAAATGAACCAGTAACATAAACAGATCTAGCTTCAGGAGACTTTAAGGCAAAGGTTGCCACTTTCAAAAATTCAGCAGACTCTTTAGCCACCAATTCTTGCATGCGTTGGGATGGCTCGTAATTTGTTTGCGGCGTTGTTTCGGCAATAACATCCACTGGCACAGGCGCTGACGCGATTTCCTCAGCCTTTAGTGCAGCCTTAACCTTAGCCTCTGCCTTCGCCGTTGCTTTAGCTTGCGCAATTTCAGCTGGACGACCAGCGGTTAACATTTCACGGGCTAAACTCAAATAATCCTTAGACCCGCGGCAATACTTATCATATTTTAATACCGCTTCTCCCATCACGGCGGATTCTTTCAGCTTAACATTCACATGCACAATGGTATCAAAAAGCATATGACTAAACTTATCCTTCATCTTAGCCAACATACTAAAGGAATGGCGCAGGCGGGAATCAAACATTGTAATCAAGACCTTAGGGGCAACCGGATGATTAAGGCGCTCGCGGATCAAATTAACAATATCCATCAAATGATCAACACCCTGCATGGAAAAGCGGCTGGTTTCAACCGGGATAATAACTTCAGAAGAGGCACGCAATGAATTGATCGTCAGGAACCCTAGGCTCGGCGGGCAATCGATTAATACAAAATCATACTGGCCATTTAACTCTGCCAAAACTTCCACCAACTTCATTTCACGGCCAATCTCATCAGCCAACTCTTGTTCAAGCGTACCAACCAATACATTGGAGGGAACAATATCAAAATTCTTATCTGCCTTACGAATAATATCCTTGATTTTCAATTTACGCGGGGTCAGGCGGGAGATGACATTATAAAGACTGTTCTGATCATCTACATTTAACCCCAGGGTGGCATGCGCTTGAGGATCAAGGTCGATCAACAATGTCCTTTGGCCATTAAACCCTAAACTCATGGCTAAGTTGATTGCCGTTGTGGTTTTACCGCAACCGCCTTTTTGATTCGCTATTGAAATAATTTTCATGATTTTTCCCTTTTAATTAGAAAAACTAACATCTTCAATAAGAACAGTGCCTTTGCGAAAATCCACATTCCACGCTTCTAACACAAACGCAACCTGACGCACCGTCGTCCAATCCGTTAAATTTAATTTCTCCAGGGGAATGCTTACCTTTTGCCAATCTGCCCCCACATTTTGCACGTAATATGTTGCCTTCTCGTTCTTCGCATTAGCGACGACTAATTTAACAATCCCAGGATATGCACCATTCATCCCGCGGATGGATAAATTCAAACGGCTATATTTCGATGCATCCCCCGCTGGAACACTTAACGCAAATGTTTTGGTCGCCGGGAAGGGGTCATTTAAATCATACGCCATACGGATAGGATTATTATTCAACGCATAAAAAACTTGATTATGCGTTGCTACCCGTCGGGTTAAAAACGCCGTAAACCCATACACCGTCGATATCACAATCACCGCAGTGATGACAATATTAATCACCATCCACGAATGATTGGTCTGCTTCTGCTGCTTTTGCGTCGAGACGCCTTCACGCTTGCCTAGGTAAACCTTGGCAAGATGATCATATATCTCATCGCGGGTCATACTGTCACTTCTCCCGTCTAAATTTTATATTCCTAAACACTTTATTTCTAATGAGTTAGTAACCAGTACCTATATTAGCAAATAAAATGAAATGTCAAAAAGGAAAGTGAAATATTTTTGAAATGATTTAAGACAGGCCTCGTCGGAGAGACAAAAAAACTTCGCCCCGCTGATTGCGCGGGGCGAAGTTTTTAAACACACAACGTTGTTTTCTAAGTAATTAGAAAGCAACAACTACGTTAGCCAATGCTTGGCTAGCGGTGGAATCATTACCAGCAGCAAACACTGTGCCAGGAACGAACCAGCCTAAGTTTAAACCGAACTTAACATCTTCGGTATAAGCATAGGTTAAATTCACATCGTATTCGTTACCGATATTCTTCTTATCAGCAACAGTTGTTGCGGTCGTAGTAGCTGTACGATCCGGTTGACGCAAGGTCAAGGTGTTTTGCGCAGAATACTTAGCAGCAGAACGTAAATTGCTCCAAGTAAACTTAGCTGTCACATCTTCAATAGGCGTTGCTTGCAAACCAACAGCGATGATGTTCATGTTGGTTAAATCAAACAAGGTATTGTAGATAGTACCACTGCCTTGAGCTTCGTTTAGAGGATCCCAAGCGCCATAGGTTTCACCTGACGCAGCGTTTCCTAAGTCACGAGCAATACCGCTATTCTTATCACCAGAAACAAAGGTATAAGAAGCAGATGCTACTGGCTTGTATTGTTCTAAGACAGGAAGTTCATAGCTGGAGGTAAACTGAGCAGCCATGGCTTCACGGGTGATGTTATCATTGGTAGCACCAACTGTAGCCTTGCTACCACGTTGCCAAGCTAATTCAGCTTGGGTATTTAAACCCTTTACAGGATTTGTGCTCACACGTAAACCAGGAACATAAAGCTTATCGCCCTTGGTGGTGCGCACAGAGTTATTATCGCCATTAAGTCTAGCGAACAAATAACCTTCAACAACGGTATTCATGGCATCGCCTAATTGATAATTGGCGTTTAAACCATAAACATCTGAATCATCATTTTGATCAATAGCGCCAGTGGCGATATTTTCTTGGTTCTTGAAAGCAATCAAGTCCAAGGTTAAAGGCTTATAATCTAAAACAGCCTTGATACCATCATAGGCGGTTCTCTTGGTCAAATCAGCTGCGATCGCAGTTAAAGGACCAGAAGCGGTGTTATTCACACCACCATCACCGATGATTAAACCATTACCATAGGCAAAGATTTGACGACCAATGGTAACAGTTAACGGTGAATACAACATTTCACGCAAGGTAACATAGGCCAAGTTTAAATCGATTTCATTGGCTGTACCAGCGCCTGCAGCTTCAGCATCCCAAGCGCGTTCGTTGATTAAGGCAACAGTCGTAGAGACATTGTCGCTTAAATCAGCATCAACGCGTAAGCGGGTTTGGGTGATGAAGACATTTTGATTAGATAACAAGGTTTCAACGCCATCTGCACCCTTGGTACCAAGATTGAAGTGATTACGGCTGATGAAGGTAGAATCAATATCACCAGACACTTTCACATTTTGAACAGCTGCGAAAGCTGGGGTAGCCATTAAGGCAACCATAACTAAAGCTAATAATTTTTTCATTTTGTTCTCCCAAAAAGTTACATGGAAATTAACGATATATATATCTAGGATCTATGGCCTAGGAAATAAACTTCTTAGATCCGCATTGGTGATTCACGCCCTGTCTATTTAATCCCCCCTTTCTATAGGCAATATTTAAATCACCACGGTTTAAAAACTGCAGCTATTAAACCATGCACCAAAACCGATGTCAAGAATTTTTAGAAAAATTTTACTAGTTGGGGTTTTGTTGTAAATAGTGGTATTTCGTGGGTTTTGCGCCTGAAAAAGCTGGATTCCCGATTAAAGCGTTCGGGCCTGCCTGCCGGACAGGCA
>JACCDV010758538.1_pt1 | contig 12308 bp, 11 predicted proteins | sample 7446131 | NCBI WGS metagenome assembly JACCDV01 (sample SAMN15323448, study PRJNA562643) | freshwater metagenome | isolation source: river surface water | place: USA:Blue River Watershed | collected 2017-08-17
AAGGTGATGCAAATATAGAAGTATTGCCCTATTCGTCCAAAAGCACTTCTCATATTTTTTAAGATTCACGCTATCTTTCAGATAGTGAGGACTTAAAAATTAAAATTCTTTGAGGATAGAAAGCTTCTTTTTTAATTTATCAATCTCTTCTTCCGCTTTTTGAATTTTTACATCAAACTGTTCTCTTAACTTATCTGCTGTCTTAGACGCAGCAAAGAAATCAAGATTGTTTCTCCAAAGCGTAATGCTATTTTCAAGGTCAGTTATCTGCTTTCGAATACCATGCTCTTTTTTATTCAGTGTTTTCACTGAATTTGGATCAGCCTGCAAGCGGTTCAGATTAAGTCGGAATAAGAAATCCTCCTTATCGCCTCCTTTTGGTCCCAACTTTTCTAAATAGGCATCTACAGCCTCTTTGAATTTTGCTTGGACATCCTTGATGTTTTTGCGTGGAACAAAGCCAATCGCATTGAATTCGGAAACCAAACCACTCAATTGCGCTTCATCCAATCCCTCTCCCTTCTTGGTCAATTCAAGCAATTGATCAATGATCGCTTGTTTTTTCAACAAGTTTGCATCAAACTCGGAAGAAGATTCTTTAGAAGAATTACGTCTATTTTCGAAAAAGGCATCACAAGCCTCCTTAAACTTTTTATACAAGGCATCCCTGTTTTTCTCAGGGGTAGGTCCTAATTTTTTCCACTCCTGTTGCAACTTCACCAGTTGATTGGCGGTGGCTTGCCAATTGGTATTTGACTGCAATTCAACTGCCTGTGCAATTAGTTCTTCTGCTTTTTTCTGGTTCGAAGCTCTCACTTCATCCAATTCTTTGAAGAACAAATTCTTATTGTGGAAGAATTGCTTGAACAAGGACCAAAACACCTTATTGATATCCTTTCCAGACTCTTTAGGGATAGCACCAATCTTCTCCCACTCCTTCTGAATCTCCAGAATTTCCTTGGTCTTTACATTCCAATCCTTAATTCGATCCGCTTTAAACTCACCAAAAGAGGTTAATGCTACAATCAAGGCCTCTTTTTCAACCAAATTCTTTTTAATAACCTCTTTTTGACCGTCAAAAAACTCCTTTCTACGATCGTAAATTACATCTGAAGCAGCCTTGAATCGCTGCCAAATTTGTTCTTGTTCCTCTCGCGGAACTGGGCCTAGATGCTTGAACTCTTCATGAAGTTCATTGAGTTGACGAATCGCTTCTTTCAAATCTTCAACGTCTTTCAATGCTTCTGCTTTCTCACATAGTTCTAGCTTACCTTCTAAATTCTTTTTTCGATCAAGTTCCTTAAGCTCAAAATAGATACTTCTATTGTCATAAAAACGATCCATTAAGGCATTAAAGCTTGCCCAAAGATTTCTACTTTGGGCTACTGGAACAGGACCAATAGCCTTCCAAGCTTCTTGAATTGATTTTACGGAAGCCATACTCAAGGTTGTTTCTTCGCCGTCAACCAATTCGCGCAACTTGTTCAGTAGTTCGGTCTTTGACTGAAGATTCTTCTCCTTTTGCTTTTCTGCTTCCTTGCGAACCGCATGAAGTTGATTACGGAAGTTTGAGAAAAGTGAATTGAATTCACGATCGAGGTCAGCTCCTTTAAATGCGAAATCATCCGCAACTCCCCCTTCCGACAAAAATTGTTGTAACGCTATCTCTCGTTCTTTATGCGTCAAATCGTCAAATGCTACTTTGATTTCATGAACAACTTTGTCCAATTTAATCGAAATCCCTACACTTACTTTTTCCTTCAACAAGTCTAGGAGCTGTACTTTAGTAAATCCGGACAAATCAATTGCTACAGGTTCTTCCTCTTCTACAACAGACTCTTCCACTTCTAGGGTAGGAGCATCCAAAACTGGTGTACTTTCGTCTAGAACAGCTTCCAATTTTGTAGGTTCAACCACTTCTTCAACAGCAAGTTGAGTCTCTACTTCACTAACGGTAGGCTCGTAAACTTCTTCTGAAGTGGGAACTGATTCCACAGCAACTTTTTTCCCCTTCGTTCCTTTTTTAGGAACCGTGGTTACCTTGTCCTCTTCGGACAGCTCTTTACTTTTCTTGGTCATAAAAAACGATACTAATCTTACGCAATCGATTCAAAGGTAGGCATTTTGGCTAATTTAATCGAGGGTCGATGGGATAATTTGATTGAATTTCAAATTCGCCTCCCATTCCTTTCATTAATCGCCTCCAAATTTGGTCTGAAGGATTCTTAAATACTTCTAAACTAGTAGGTCCTGAGTAAATGACCCATGTTTTTTCTGCTAACTCAGCTTCCAATTGTCCTTCGGCCCAACCACTATAGCCCATGAAAAATTTCACTTGATCCTCGGCTAATTTCCCTGTTTTCAACTGTTCGATAAGGACAGAGAAATCACCCCCCCACCAAATCCCCTCACCAAGTAATCTACTTTCAGGAATCACTTGCGCACCATAGTAAATGAAGTGAAGGGTGTTTTGCTCTACAGGACCTCCCACAAAAACATCGGCATCTAAAAATTGAAGTTCCTTCACCAAATCACCCAAGTGTAAAATAGAGGGTTTGTTGATTACAAATCCAAAACTCCCCATAGCCTGATGCTCACAAAGAAGGATCACGGACCTCACAAAATTTTCATCGTTCAAAAAAGGTGCGGAAAGTAAAAGACTCCCATCTTGAAGCTTTGGGATTGGATTCTTGTCCATGCAGAAAAGTAGGTTAAGTTTACTTAAATTTAATTTTTGAAATCACATTCCCAAGAAAAGCTTCCGAAAAATTACGGAGTAAACGATTTGCTTATGAACCTTGCCGCTATTCGGAAGGACTACAGCCTTCAATCCTTAGAGATCAATCAAGTTGCTTTGGATCCTTTTACCCAATTTCGCCACTGGCTGAATGATGCCTTGAAAGCAGAAGTTCTGGAAGTCAATGCCATGTGTCTGTCTACAGTGGGCAAAGATGGATTTCCGAACTCCAGAATTGTATTGCTCAAGGAATTAGACTCAGGATTTGTGTTTTTCACCAACTATGAAAGTGCGAAAGGAAAGGAATTGGAGGCCCATCCAAAGGCATCACTTACCTTCTTTTGGGCAGAAATTGAGCGGCAGGTCCGTGTAGTTGGAACTGTGAGTAAGGTAAGTACAGAAGAATCCGATGCGTATTTTTTATCAAGGCCATACGGATCACAATTGGGGGCTTGGGCCTCTCCTCAAAGTCAAGTGATTGATACGAGAGAGGTAATTGAAAACAAGCAGAAGGAATTGGATAAAAAATTCAACGAATCAGAAATGGTCAGACCTCCTCACTGGGGCGGTTACCGCCTTATCCCAAATCGAATTGAATTTTGGCAGGGAAGACCTAGCCGATTGCACGATCGCATCTGCTATGAAAAAGAGTCGGCAACGAATTCATGGAATCTAGTTCGACTAGCCCCTTAATTACTTCAAGTCAAAAAGGTCTGAAACGCCGATAAACCGCTCTACAGTAAATCCTTCTCCATACTTCACATGAATTCGATGTCCGAATTCCCGTGCCCTAGATTCAATAAAGGGTAAAAATTCAGGTGAAGAGATGAAACTTGCCGGTTCTTGGCTTTTAGGATCAAAAAATTGAGACCCAAATGCAGCTATGCTTTGTACTTTGGCCTCCCAATGTTCAGAAATATCTACAATAAAATCGGGTTGAATGTAGTTGTTCTGAATGTAATGGTAAACAAATTTAGGTCTCCACGCTGCTTGTTTGACGCCACCATGCCAGGTTTCAATCTTGGTTAATCCACTCATGAAGCAGGCGTTGGAAGCTAATGAGGAACCCTTGCCATGATCCGGGTGCCGATCAGTGATCGCATTAGCTAGGACAATCTCAGGTTGATACTTCCGTATCACCTCAATCAATTTCAATTGGTGTTCCGCATCATCTTTAAAAAAAACATCTTGGAATCCCATATTTTCACGAGCAGCAAGCCCTAAAATCTGAGCGGCTTTTTCCGCTTCTTTCAAACGCAGTTCAGGAGTACCACGAGTACCCATTTCACCATGGGTCAAATCAACAATACCTACCTTGTTTCCTTTGGATACCTGCTTGGCTATGGTTCCTGAACAACCTAGTTCCGCATCATCTGGATGCGCTGCAATGACTAGAATATCTAATTTAAGCATAGCAGAGGTAGTTATTTGACACGGAGGCTTTGTCCAATCCTTAAAATTGAAGAGCTTGAAATCCCATTTAAACGCGTGATTTGGGATACAGAAACCCGGTATTTTCTAGCAATCGCACCCAAAGTCTCTCCATTTTTCACTTTGTGATAGGCTGCAGATCTAGCCGAATTCCCCCTATTGGGAACGGGTTGAGATTTGGAATACAAACTGAATAAATCCTTAGTGATCGGTAAAATACGAGTCACTGGTTCCATTTTTTGAAAATCAAAAATATGATTTGGGTTAAATGCGAGCCCTTGATAACGTGCTTCGTAATGAAGATGTGGCCCAGTACTTCTACCCGTAGAACCACCATGTCCTAATAGATCGCCCGCTTTCACCTCGTCACCGAGTTCTGCTATATGCTTGGACAAATGCCCATACAAGGTCTCAAGGCCATTTTTATGCCTAACTAAATAATAAAGACCCCATCCATTTGCATTGTAGCCTTTAACTCGAACAATGCCGTCATAGGTAGCGTAAACCGCCTCACCCATTTCTAGATCGATATCCAAGCCCAAATGTCTACTTCCCCATCTTGGACCAAAACCTGAAGTAACGATCGTTTTAACCAGAGGCATGTTCCAAGACTCACCCACTTCCAAGTTATACAAGGTTAATAGGATACTATCTTTGATTTGATTGGCCTCAAAATCGTAAATATCCACACGATGAGAATCCCATTTTGAATAGTATTCAAAAGCAGTGACCCAAACGCTATCGATTTGGATTTGATCTGAAATTTTAACGACTTTATTGGTGGGCGCCCAATTGATGTTATAGGACTCTTCGGCAATTACAGACTTTGTTTTTGAAAGGTTAACTACCTCTTGAAACAATAACGAATCGGTGTAGGAAGAAAGGGATTTTAGATATCCAATCTCATCAAAATTACGCAATTCAATATTTTTTCGCTCCTGGGTTGATCCTGGAGTGACCGTGTTTTTTTTAATTATTTTTGGAAACACCTGCGCCTCTGCCTTGAAATAAGACAAGGCCATCAGTACCCCCAAAACCAATCTAAAAATCAATCGCATTAATCTAACTTACTAGTTTTCAAGAGCTGCAAGGAAACGCTCAGCATCCAAAGCAGCCATACAGCCAGTACCTGCTGCAGTTACAGCTTGCCGGTACACATGATCCTGGGCATCACCACAGGCAAATACACCTTCTACATTTGTTTTTGAAGTTCCTGGTACAGTTTGAATGTATCCAGCCGCATCCATGGTGATGAACTCCTTGAAAATTTCTGTATTTGGTTGGTGACCTATAGCAACAAAGAAGCCAGAAATTGAAATCTCTGAAATTTTTTCTGTTTTTGTATTCAAAACACGCATGCCAGTTACTTCATCTGCTCCTAAAATCTCCTGAGTCTCAGTGTTCCAAAGGATTTCAATCTTTGGATTATTTTTTACCCGATTCTGCATGATTTGAGAAGCCCTCATCTCATCTCGGCGAACAATCATGTAAACTTTTGAACAAATATTTGCCAAATAAGAGGCTTCTTCACAAGCAGTATCCCCTGCACCTACGATGGCTACCTCTTGACCTCTAAAAAAGAACCCATCGCATACTGCGCAGGCTGACACTCCTCTCCCATTGAGACGGGTTTCACTTTCCAATCCCAGCCACTTGGCAGAGGCGCCGGTACTAATGATAACCGTCTCAGCCAAGATAGTTTTCTGATCATCTACCACGATACGATGCGGACGAGCACTAAAATCAACTTGAGTAACCAATCCGTAACGAACCTGAGTTCCAAAGCGTTCTGCTTGTTTTCTAAAATCTTCCATCATCTCAGGTCCTAGGATACCTTCGGGGTATCCTGGGTAATTTTCCACGTCTGTGGTAATGGTCAACTGTCCACCTGGTTGACCACCTGTATACAATACAGGCGCCATACCGGCTCGAGCTGCATAAATGGCGGCAGTATAGCCAGCAGGTCCAGATCCAATAATTAAAACTTTTACGTGTTCGTTAGCTTGACTCATACCCTGTTTAGTTTCTCTTTTTTATCTAATCGTTTATCGCCACTATTTTTCCTTACATAAGAATCTCTTTTGTCAGGCAAGTTATAAAATCAAAAAAGGGGGCAAAAGCCCCCTTTAACTAGTTTATCCCAAATAAGGTTTGAGGGTTTTGCTACGGGAGGTATGCCTCAATCTTCGGATGGCTTTTTCTTTGATCTGCCTGACACGCTCTCGGGTCAAATTGAATTTTTCGCCAATTTCTTCCAAGGTCATGGCATGTTCTCCATTCAATCCAAAATACAGCGTAATTACATCTGCTTCTCTTGAAGTCAAGGTCGAAAGTGCACGCTGTACTTCTTTTCTTAGGGAATCATTCATCAAGCCATCATCTGGCTTCTCATCTCCATCGTTTTCCAATACATCGAGAAGACTGTTCTCTTCCCCTTGTACAAATGGAGCATCCATAGAAACATGTCTACCAGAAATTTTCATGGTATCCACTACTTCAGAAGCGGAAACTTCCAAAACTTCTGCTAATTCTTCTGGAGATGGCTCACGTTCAAATTTTTGCTCCAATTCACTGAAGGTCTTTGAAATTTTGTTCAAAGAGCCTACTCTGTTCAATGGAAGACGAACAATACGAGACTGCTCAGCAAGGGCTTGAAGAATGGATTGACGAATCCACCAAACCGCATAGGAAATGAATTTAAATCCACGCGTCTCATCAAATCGCTGCGCAGCTTTGATCAAACCCAAGTTACCTTCATTGATCAAGTCACCTAAGGATAAGCCTTGGTTTTGATATTGTTTGGCTACAGAAACCACAAAACGAAGGTTGGCTTTTGTCAATTTCTCCAAAGCAAGCTGATCGCCTTCCCGGATTCTTTTTGCCAATACAACCTCCTCATCGGCTGTCAACAGATCTACTTTACCGATCTCTTGAAGGTATTTATCAAGAGATTGTGATTCTCTGTTTGTAATCTGCTTGCTAATTTTTAGCTGCCTCATTCAGGATGAATTAATTGAAAAGGGGTGATAATTCGTTTAATTAGTCAAAAGCCAAATGTTAATTAGGCGTTTGTTGCTGGTTTTTCCGGTCTTGGAAGCAAGGCTTTTCTAGACAATTTGAATTTACCTGTTTTCTTATCCACGTCAATTAACTTGACAGTGATTTCTTCTCCAGGCTCCAAAACGCCATCCATGCTCTCCAAACGATCCCACTTGATCTCGGATATATGGAGTAAACCATCTTTTCCTGGCATAAATTCCACAAAAGCACCAAAAGCTTGAATATTTTTTACTTTACCCGTGTAGACCTCTCCAATCTCTGGTTGAGCAACGATGGCCTTCACACGACGAATCGCAGCTTCCATGTTGTCCTGATTCGCAGAATAGATGTTAATCTTACCTTGGTTGTCAATTTCTTCAATAACAACAGTAGTAGAAGTGTCCTTCTGAATCTCTTGAATCACTTTTCCTCCAGGACCGATCACTGCCCCGATCAATTCCTTTGGTATCCACATCATGAAAGAACGTGGAGTGTGTGGCTTCAAATCAGACTTAGGTGCAGCCAAAGTTTTGGAGATTTCTCTCAAGATATGAAGTCTTCCATCCTTTGCTTGGTAAAGTGCTTCTTTCAATACAGAATAATCCAAACCTTCCACTTTCAAGTCCATCTGGCAAGCAGTAATCCCTTTTTCGGTACCTGTCACCTTGAAGTCCATGTCTCCTAGGTGATCTTCATCACCCAAGATATCAGATAGAATTGCATATTTACCTGTCTTGGCATCTGAAATCATACCCATGGCAATCCCAGTTACAGGAGCTTTAATTTGAACACCAGCATCCATCAATGCCAAAGATCCAGCACAAACAGTAGCCATGGAAGAAGATCCATTGGATTCCAAAATATCAGAAACGATACGAATGGTGTATGGATTTTCAGTGTCAGGAGGAAGTACTTTTTTCAAAGCACGCATGGCTAGGTTACCATGTCCTACTTCCCTTCTACCTACTCCTCTATTTGGCTTTACTTCACCCGTAGAAAATCCTGGGAAATTGTAGTGTAAGTAAAACTTGTTGTATCCAGAGATAACCGCTCCATCAATCAATTGCTCATCCATCTTGGTACCCAATGTACAGGTCGTTACGGATTGAGTTTCTCCCCGGGTAAATACCGAAGATCCATGTGCTGAAGGAAGGTAATCTACGACAGACCAGATCGGTCTGATTTCGTCTAGATTTCTACCATCCAAACGCTTTTTAGTCTCTAAAGTAAGGTTACGAGCCGCTTCCTTGTGGATTTTATGGAAATAATGTCCAATTAAGCTAGTCTCAAATCCATGATCTTCACCTAAGCTGCTTACATATTCCTCCTTAATTTCTTTTACTAAAGCTGCACGCTCAGACTTATTTGCAATTTGACGATTTACAGCAGCAAAAAGCTTATCGTAGGTCGCTGCTCTCATGTGGTCATAAAGCGCTGCATCGCTTTTCTCGTGGCTGTATGCTCTCTTTTCCTCTTTGCCTACCAGCTTGGTCAATTCCACCTGTGCTTGGCAATGTCTCTTGATCTCTTCGTGTGCAAATTGAATGGCTTCAACCATTTCATCCTCTTGGATTTCGGAAGCTTCGCCTTCCACCATCAAGATGAAATCCAAAGAACCCGCTACGATAAACTCCAACGTAGCTTTTGCTAAATCAGCGGGCTTAGGGTTAATTACATAAGTCCCATCGATTTTGGCTACACGAACTTCTGAAATAGGACCATTGAATGGAATGTCAGACACCGCTAGTGCAGCAGAGGCAGCAAGGCCTGCAAGTGCATCAGGAAGTACCTCTTCGTCATGTGACATCAACGTAATCATGACTTGCGTATCTGCATGGTAATCATCTGGGAAAATTGGGCGAATCGCACGATCGACGATTCTACTAATCAAAACTTCGTAGTCCGATAGTTTACCTTCTCTTTTCAAAAATCCACCTGGGATTTTTCCAGAAGAAGCGAATTTCTCTTGGTAATCCACAGATAAAGGCAAAAAGTCTACTCCTTCTAAAGCATCTTTCTTCGCAACTACTGTAGCCAACAGCATCGCTTTACCCATCCGCACTACAACTGAACCGTCTGCCTGTTTGGCTAAAGCACCGGTTTCAATACTAATTTCTCTACCATCCTGTAAGGTAATGGTCTTGGTGATCAAGTTTGGTAACATATAAACGTGTAGAATTAAACTTCTTAATAAAAAGTATACGGTCAGTAGCTAAAAAAGAAAAAAGTAAGGTTCTCACCAAAGAGAACCTTACTCTCGAATTATTTACGGATTCCGAGCTCAGCAATAATTGCTCTGTAACGCTCGATATCTCTTTTATGGAGGTAGTCTAGGAGACTTCTTCTCTTTCCAACCAACTTCATCAATCCCAATCTGGAAGAGTGATCCTTTTTGTTTGACTTCAAATGTTGAGTCAAATGCTGGATGCGGTGTGAAAAGAGGGCAATCTGTGACTCAGGAGAACCTGTGTCTGTAGCAGATTTTAACCGTCCATGATTTTTAAACAACTCTTGTTTTTTCTCTGGTGTTAAATACATGTTTAGCTAAATTTTGTAAAATAAGGACAAATGTAAGGGTTAAAATTTAATAATAAAAGAATTAAGTCAAAGGGACCGCTTTCTGGGTAGAAAATTCATCAACTTCTTTTGGATACCTGCATAAAAATCAGATTCAAATAAGCGTGCATCTTTTCTAGCTTGCCTCAAAAAGAACAACCCAAAAGGCAACAAGCATAGGTTTGAAAAAATTGTTCCAAAAAGTGGATCCGTTACCCCTTCTTTGGCCCACTTCTCCCCTGTAATGGTCAGCATGTAAAACAGGATAAAGAAAAGTATGGATATCAAAACCGGCATTCCAAGGCCTCCTTTTTTAATAATTGCTCCTAAAGGAGCGCCAATCAAGAACATGACAAAACAGGCAATGGCCTGGCTGTATTTTTGGTACCATGCAATTTCATATCGACGGAATTCACGAACCTGTCCATCCACCTGACTCATTTTGACATTAAATGAGTTTTTAAGGTTCCGCGCGTTATTTAACGCAAGCGTGTAAGCATTGCTGATGTAGCCCCGCTCGTAAAACATGGAATCAAGCAATGCTTTCTCCTTGGCAGTAAGCGGCTCCGTACGGAAATTCAGAGGTTTGGCTGGGGCCGTATCCAACGTATCCGGTGTAGCCTCAGTGGAGCTAAGTGTATCAGAAAACCCTAACTGTTTAGCTGCTAATTTTTTACGTAATGAAATTTCCGAATCTGGTTGAACGGTTTCAATGACAACAGTTCCCTTTTCCAATGGAACCTCCGAGGTGCTATCCTTTGCAGAGGAATCGGACAAAACCGCACGATTGACTGAGTCAATACTGTCTTCCAAGGCTTGTTCCTCCAGGATACGCACACGTCTCAAGGTATCAAATCGTGCTTTTTCAGCAAGAATTTCAGGGGAAGGGTCTAGCTTTCTGTTCTTGGTAAAAAAAGGATAGATACTAGCCGCAGTAATGAAGTTTTGGTACTTCAAATCATTGACAATTAAATGCAAGGAATCAAGTCCATACCGAATCTCTTCAATGGTTTTGATTGCGCGATTGGTAGACCATTGATTTTCAGGAGTTCGGTTTAGCTGAAAAGCAGACAAGTCAAATACCATCACATTTTCTTTGAAGGCGGTCCGAGAAAATTCGACTGGTGCCTCGGAAATACCTCGGGTAGATCTTGCCTCCTTGTAACTTTGACCTGCATACAAAGTCAAGCGCATGTAGGTTTCGTTGTTGAAGGTCTCCATTCGACCAGAATCTGCTAAAGTCACATTCAGATTTCCTTGACCCTCGGCATGGTTGTAAATGATGATATCCTTGAGGCGAACCTCATCCAATTTCCTATTGACCTTAATACTAAAATTTGGAATCCCTGAATAAAAGACCCCTTCCTTGATATCCAAAGAGGGCGTTTTCATACGGATATCGTAAAGCAGGGAAAAAGTCTTGAGATTGACCTTGGGAACTAGGTAATTATTGGATAAAAAAGCCAAGATTGTCAGGCCTACAGCGAATATACCGATTGGTCGCATGGCCCTAGTAAGGGAAATCCCACTGCCTTTGATGGCTGTCAATTCAAAGTGCTCACCCAAATTCCCGAAAGCCATCAAACTGGAAAGCAACATGGCTAAAGGCAGCGCCATTGGAGAAATACTAATTACAAAGTATCCAATCAATTCGGCATAAATCCAAAAACCCAAGCCTTTACCAAAAATCTCGTCAAAGTACTTTAACATATTGACGATCAGCAGAATAAAGTCCACTACCAAAAAGGTGAGTAAAAATGGGCCTAAAAAGGAGCCTAGAATAAGTTTATCTAGTTTTTTCATCTGCAGAAATCCAAACAAAGTACGGGAATTTCTCGCTGATTACAGCCAACAAGGAAAGGGAATTATCCGCCAATAATCTGTTTCAACTTAGAAATTAGCCCTTCCCATATTCCTTCGAGCTCATCCATTTCGTAAAAATTGGATTGGTCGATTACTTTCAAAAATAAGGAATGGGTAAGTTCGGCTTCATCTAACTTAAATTCGATAAACGTGTCTTTTCCAGAACTTGGGTTCTTTGGATCAAAAAAATCCCAGCGAATGTGAATATTCGCCTTCACGGTGGTTGGTTTTGCAAAATGGTCTTCCCCATCAAAATTAAAAATGTAGTTTTTATCCTCATTGATGCGGACCCCATCCGCAAACCATTCTTGCAATCCACTCGCAGTACTCAAATAGGTATACACTATTTTTTTGGAAGCATTTAATTGATAATCAGCAACAAATTGGTTCGTGAGCATAATCTGATAGGAAAAATCCAAATAATTTAATTTCTAAAGTCCTTCTCTATTTGCATTTCAGCCGACAAGCCCTCATATTTGCATTCCGTTTTGAGGGCCTTTCACCTACTTTACCTGTAGGAATTGGGTGTTAGGAAAGGAAAAAAGATGTTTTGGAAGATAACCAATAATCCGAAACATCCCTAAAAATGGAAAAAGAAATTTGGCGAGGTAGCTCAGTTGGTTAGAGCGCAGGATTCATAACCCTGAGGTCACGGGTTCAACTCCCGTCCTCGCTACAAAGG
>JACCDV010411461.1_pt1 | contig 12307 bp, 9 predicted proteins | sample 7446131 | NCBI WGS metagenome assembly JACCDV01 (sample SAMN15323448, study PRJNA562643) | freshwater metagenome | isolation source: river surface water | place: USA:Blue River Watershed | collected 2017-08-17
ACCCAACCGGCCATCATGCGCATCAGGCTCAGGTCTTTGTCGATGACAGGCAACATGCCTGGCCGCAAGACCTTGACCGCCACCTCACGCACATCTCCGGCTTTGTTGCGCAAAGTGGCAAAGTGCACCTGCGCAATGGAGGCACTGGCGACCGGTTCGCGCTCGAAGGTCTCAAAGATATCGTCCACAGGGCGGCCAAACGCCCTCTCGATCGAGGCCACCGCCACGGTCGAGCTGAAAGGTGGCACCCGGTCTTGCAGTTTGGCCAGTTCTTCGGCGATGTCTGGGGCCAGCAAATCGCGGCGGGTGGACAGCACCTGACCAAATTTCACAAAAATCGGACCCAGCCGCTCCAGCGCCTCGCGCAAACGCACAGCGCGTGGCGAGCGCAAGTCACGTCCAACCGAAAGCACGCGGGCCAGCAGGCGAATCCAGGGTTTTTGAAAGCTCGACAACACCAACTCGTCCAGGCCGTAGCGCAAGACAATGAAAACAATGAAAGCACCGCGTCCGAAGCGGCCCCAGCGCATCATGCTGCGCTGCCTGTGCGCAGCCCGTTGCCGGGCCTTTGGGCAACAAAACTGCGCAAAGCGGCCATGGCCTGGCGTGCGGCTTGGGCCAAGGTGTGGGCTGGTGCATCACCCAACAGCCGGGCCAAGTCCTCTTCAGCATCCCAGCGGACATGGTCAATCAGCCAGTTGATTTCGGCAGCCAATTGCACATCCCCCTCGATGCGAACTTTGGGTTTGTCGCCCCGGGCCAAGGCGGAAGCGATCGCGATGGGCGACTCTTCGGTCACGGTCAAGCGCAAGTCAAAGCCCTCGAAGCGACCGCGCTCAAGCAGACCCGCAGGTGTGGGGGTGAGCTGAAGTTGCATGCGGTCCCAAACCAACTCGATGCGCTGGCCTTTTTGCCTGGCCAGCCGCGCCATGGCCTCGGGTTCGCTCATCAAGACATGGTTGAGAAACAGCACCAAACGATTGAGCGATTCATCCACCACCCAAGTGGGGGGCTGAAACTCTTGTGTGAAACGTTGGAGCATGTCGGGGAGCGCCTGAGCGGCCCAAGAAAAAGGGGACTGTGTTGCCATAGTCCCCGATTATTCCCGAAAGCACAGGCCCCTTCGGAGCCGAGCTTTATTGAAGGGCTTGTACGCCAGCGACCAGCCAGCCACCGCCTTGCTTGGACTTGGTCATGTTCCAGACCTCGCGGAATGGGCTGGGGCCGGAAGACGCGTCTTCGCGGATCATGCCGTTGAACTCCACGCTGGCCATGTACACATCGGCTTGTTCTTCAATGCCCAAGAGTTGGGCATCGAGCATGACCACTTCGGTCTTATTGGGTTGTCCTGGGAACTGGGCTTCGCGCTCGGCCAACTGGTTGCGGATTTCCACCACCATGGCGTCGGTCATCATGGCACGCAAGGCCGAGATGTCAGAGCGGTCCCAAGCGTCCTGCAAGGTCACGAAGTTGCGCTTGGCTGCGCTGACAAAATTGTCCACATCAAAACCAGCCGGGATGCCCCAGGTTTGCGAACCGTCCAAGGCGTCGCTGCTTGGGGTGTTCAGGCCAGAGCCAATGCCCGAGCCGATCATGGAACCCGTGGACTGAGAGGCCGCTGAACCATCAAAGCGGGTGTTCTGACCTTCCCAAGGACGGGCCGATGAGTCGTTTCCGACGTTTTGAGGGCTGTACTCTTTGTAAGTGGCAGGATTCTGAGCAGACCCACCTGCGCCCTGGTAGGCCAAGCCGCCCGATTGAGCGGCGCCGCCGCGACGGGCCCGCAATACCATGCCGATCACGGCAACCACAGCCACGCCAATCAACAAGGCCATCAAGATGTTGCCAAATGCCTCACCCAGACCCAATGAACTGGCCAACCAAGCCAAACCCAGACCGGCAGCCAGTCCGCCCAACATGGCACCCCAAGGCTTTTTAGGTGCTGCTGCGGCAGGTGCTGCGGCAGGCTTGGCCGCGTTGGTGGGCGCGGCGTTCTGAGCGGGCGCAGCGGGCGTTTGCGGCGCAGCGTCACGCTTGGTCACCTGGTTGGATTGCTGCCCAACAGACTTGCCACCGCCCATGCGGCGAGCAGCTTCTGCATTCAGGCTACCCAAGGCCATCACGCCAGCGAGCATCAGGGTTACGAGTTTGTTGTTCATGGTGTCTCCAACTCAGATCATTCAGTTTTGGGCGTCAACATTTAATGCCCATGTGCAAGGCTACCACCCCGGCGGACAAGTTGTGAAAATCAACGTGTCCAAATCCGGCATTTTTCATAAGGGTTTTCAGGTCTTCTTGCCCAGGGTGCATCCGGATGGACTCGGCCAGGTAGCGGTAGCTGTCGGCATCGCCCGCCACCAGCTTGCCCAAGTTGGGCAAAATTTTGAAGCTGTACCAGTCGTAGGCTTTTTCCAACGGCTTGGCCACCTTGGAAAACTCCAGCACCAACAATTTGCCACCCGGCTTGAGCACACGGCACATTTCCTTGAGGGCCACATCCTTGTGAGTCATGTTACGCAGTCCGAATGCCACACTGACCACATGGAAGTGGCCATCGGGAAAAGGCAGCTTCTCGGCATCGCACACCAGGGTGGGCAGCGCCAGGCCGTGGTCCAAGAGGCGGTCACGCCCGGTAGAAAGCATGGCTTCGTTGATGTCGGTGTGCACCACACGGCCTGTGGCCCCCACTTTTTTGGCAAAGGCCATCGACAAATCGCCGGTGCCGCCTGCGATGTCCAACACCTGGTCACCTTCTTTGAGGTTGGCCACCTGAACGGTGTAGGCCTTCCATGCACGGTGCAGGCCCATGGACATCAGGTCGTTCATGACGTCGTACTTGGACGCGACCGAGTCGAACACCCCGCGCACGTGTTGGGCTTTTTCTTTTTCGTCGACGGTTTTGAAGCCGAAATGGGTGGTGCTCATGCGCCGCTCCTCAATGCTTGTGACCGCAACTGCCGCCCGCCGAGGCCTCGACCATGGGCGCATCGCGGCTCATGCCCGCCGCTTGCAGTCGGTCTTCGTATTGTTTCCACAGCGCGGCTTGCTGGTCGCCCAAAAAGTACAGGTATTCCCAGGTGAACAGGCCCGACTCGTGGCCATCCGAAAAAGTGGGCTTGACCGCGTAGTTGCCCACCGGCTCGATCTCGACGATGCCGACCTCGCGCTTGCCGGTTTGCAGCACTTCCTGGCCAGGGCCATGGCCTTGCACTTCGGCCGATGGCGAATACACCCGCATCAGCTCAAACGGAATGCGGAACTGCGCCCCGTCCGAAAAACCGATTTCCAGCACTTTGCTCTGCCCGTGCACTGTCAATGACTCGGGCGTGGGCATGTCTTTTTTCAATCCGGCCATGTGTTTCTTTCAGTGCAAGTCAGACCAACACGCGCTCGATGCCGCCGGCATTGGCGGCGTTGACGTACTCGGGCATCCACCCTTCACCCAGAATGTGCTTGGCCATTTCGACCACGATGTAATCGGCTTCGAGCAGGCCGTTTTTCATGTCATCACCGTAGCGCGACAGGCCTTGCAGGCAGCTGGGGCAACTGGTCAGGACTTTCACATTAGCCTCTGGGGCCAGCGCGCCACTGCTGCGCAGAGCCGCTTCGCCCTTGAGCAGCTCTTCTTCCTTGCGAAAGCGCACCTGGGTCGAAATGTCGGGGCGTGTCACGCCCAGGGTGCCCGACTCACCGCAGCAACGCTTGCTCTCGAGCACCTTGTCACCCATCAAGGCCTTGACGGTCTTCATGGGCTCTTGCTGCTTCATGGGGCTGTGGCAAGGGTCGTGGTACAGGTAAGCGCCGCCGGCCTCCAGCCGCATGCCCTTTTCCAGCAAGAACTCGTGGATGTCGATGATGCGGCAGCCGGGAAAGATCTTGTCAAACTGGTAGCCCTGCAACTGGTCGTAGCATGTGCCGCAACTGACCACCACCGTCTTGATGTCCAGGTAGTTGAGCGTGTTGGCCACGCGGTGGAACAGCACGCGGTTGTCGGTGATGATTTTTTCGGCCTTGTCGAACTGGCCCGAGCCCTTTTGCGGGTAACCGCAACACAGGTAACCCGGCGGCAACACGGTCTGCACACCCACATGCCAGAGCATGGCCTGGGTGGCGAGGCCCACCTGGCTGAACAGGCGCTCAGAGCCGCAACCAGGGAAATAAAACACCGCTTCGGATTCAGATGTGGTGGCTTTCGGGTTGCGGATGATGGGCACGTAATCGTTGTCTTCGATGTCCAGCAAGGCCCGCGCGGTTTTCTTGGGCAAGTTGCCCGGCATCTTCTTGTTGATGAAGTGGATCACCTGCTCTTTGATCGGTGCAGTGCCCACCGAGGCGGGCGGTGCGCTGGTTTGCTTGCGCGCCACACCTTTGAGCAAACCGGCCACAAAGCGCTGCGCCTTCATGCCCACGCCCACCATGGCCATGCGGGCCAGCTTGATGGTCTCGGGGTTGGTGGCATTGAGCATGAACATGGCCGCCGCATTGCCAGGCCGGAAACTCTTTTGGCCCATCTTGCGCAGCAGGTTGCGCATGTTCATGGACACATCGCCAAAGTCGATGTTGACTGGGCAAGGCGTCAGGCACTTGTGGCACACCGTGCAATGGTCGGCCACGTCTTCGAACTCTTGCCAGTGTTTGATCGAGATGCCCCGGCGGGTTTGCTCTTCGTACAAAAAGGCCTCGACCAGCAAAGAGGTGGCGAGGATTTTGTTGCGCGGGCTGTACAGCAAATTGGCACGCGGCACATGCGTGGCGCACACCGGCTTGCACTTGCCACAACGCAGGCAGTCTTTCACGCTGTCCGCAATCGCACCAATGTCCGACTGCTGCATGATCAGTGACTCATGGCCCATCAGGCCAAAGCTGGGGGTGTAGGCATGCGTCAGGTCGGCCGCATGCACGTCTTCGCCCAGACCACTCAGGGCCGAGCCGCGCAGCAACTTGCCCTTGTTGAAGCGGCCTTGCGGGTCCACCTTGGCTTTGTAAGCGGTGAAATTGGCCAGCTCAGCGTCGGTCAAGAACTCCAGCTTGGTGATGCCGATGCCGTGCTCGCCTGAAATGACGCCATCCAGGCTGCGCGCCAGCACCATGATGCGGGCCACCGCTTCGTGTGCGGTTTGCAACATCTCGTAGTTGTCGCTGTTCACGGGGATGTTGGTGTGCACATTGCCGTCACCCGCGTGCATGTGCAGCGCCACCCACACCCGGCCTTTGAGCACACGCTGGTGAATGGCTGTGACCTCATTCAGGATCGGCAAAAAGGCCGAGCCCGAGAAGATGTTCTGGAAAGCCGGACGGATTTGCGTTTTCCAGCTGGCACGCAAGGAATGGTCTTGCAACTGGGGGAACAGTTCATCGACTTGGTTCAACCAGCCTTGCCACTGCGCTTGCACCTCACGCACCACGGTCAGGGCTTGCGCCACACGGTCTTCGAGCAGCTCGGCCGAAGCGATCTCGTTGGCATCGTCTTGCTTGCCCAAGGGCAGATTGCCCCTTTCCAGAAAGGCTTCGATTTCGCGGCACAGCTTGAGCTTGTTGCGCAAGCTCAACTCGATGTTGATGCGCTCGATGCCATCGGTGTACTCGGCCATTCGCGGCAAGGGGATCACCACGTCTTCGTTCACCTTGAAGGCGTTGGTGTGGCGCGAAATGGCGGCGGTCTTTTTACGGTCCAGCCAGAATTTCTTGCGCGCCTCGGGACTGATGGCGATGAAGCCCTCCCCGCTGCGCGAATTGGCAATGCGCACGATCTCGGACGTGGCCTTGGCGACGTCGTCGGCATTGTCACCGGCGATGTCACCGATCAGCACCATCTTGGGGAATCCACCGCGCTTGGACTTGGTGGAGTAACCCACGGCGCGCAAATAGCGGTCGTCCAGATGCTCCAGCCCCGCCATCACGGTGCCGGTGCGCTTTTGCTCGGCGAACATGAAGTCCTTGATCTCGACGATGCTGGGCACCGCCTCGCGGGCGTGGCCAAAAAACTCCATGCACACCGTGCGGGTGTGGGTGGGCATGCGGTGCACCACCCAACGGGCGCTGGTGATCAAACCGTCGCAGCCTTCTTTTTGCACGCCGGGCAGACCGCTCAGAAATTTGTCGGTCACGTCCTTGCCCAGGCCTTCCTTGCGGAAAGTCTTGCCCGGTATGGTCAGGGTTTCGGTGCGGATCGGGGTTTTGCCGTCGGCCTTGAAGTAGCGCAGCTCGAAGGTAGCGACATCGGCATCGTGGATCTTGCCCATGTTGTGGTCCATGCGCACCACATCCAGCCATTCGGCGTCGGGGGTGACCATGCGCCAGCTGGCCAGGTTGTCCAGGGCCGTGCCCCACAAAACCGCCTTTTTGCCGCCCGCGTTCATGGCGATGTTGCCGCCAATGCAACTGGCTTCGGCCGAAGTGGGGTCCACGGCAAAGACGAAACCGCCGCGCTCGGCCGCATCGGCCACTCGCTGGGTGACCACACCGGCTTCGGTCCAAATGGTCGGGATTTTGTGAGCGATGCCCGGCAGATCGACCATCTCGACTTCGGTCATGGCTTCGAGCTTTTCGGTGTTGATGACCGCGCTCTTCCAGGTCAGTGGGATCGCGCCGCCGGTGTAGCCCGTGCCGCCGCCCCGGGGCACGATGGTCAGGCCGATATCGATACATCCCTTGACCAGGCCCGCCATTTCCTCTTCAGTGTCGGGCGTGAGCACCACAAAGGGGTATTCCACGCGCCAGTCGGTGGCATCGGTCACATGGCTGACCCGCGAGAGGCCGTCGAACTTGATGTTGTCCTTGGCCGTCAGGCGCCCCAGGGTCTTTTGCACCTGGCTGCGCAGCTTGGCCATGCGGGTGAAACGTTCGCTGAATTGGCTGACAGCCTGAGTGGCCAAAGCCAGCAATTGGCCAACCAAGGCATCCCGAGCGGCGTCCACACCTGGGGTGCGGCGTTTTTGCACTTCACCCAGGCGGTGATGCAGGGCATCCACCAACATCTTGCGGCGGCCCGGGTTGTCCAACAAATCATCCTGGAGGTAAGGATTGCGCTCGACCACCCAAATGTCGCCCAAGACTTCGTACAACATCCTGGCCGAACGGCCCGTTCCACGCTCCTGACGCAGTTGATTCAGAAGATCCCAAGCCGAATCCCCCAGCAAACGCAGCACGATTTCCCGGTCAGAAAAGCTGGTGTAGTTGTAAGGAATCTCACGCAAGCGCGGCGCATCGGCATCGGCTTGCATCAATTGTTGAAGGGTGGTGGGTGCATTCATGGTTTGGCGCAGTCATGGTCGTCTTGGAAGACGCTGTCAGCCAGACCCGAAACAAGTGTCATAACGGCTGAGGTTGAATGTTACCGCAGTGCAACAATCACGCGCCGGGGGTGGGGGCACCTGTCAGAATCTCATGGAAACCCCGGGTTGTCACCCAATCTTCACACCGTTTTAATGCAAATGTCATTGGTCCGAACCACCATGGACAGGGTCCAACTTCAGTCATCCCACAGGTCTGGCCGTTTGAGACGGTCGGACCTTCATCATTCACACAGGAGTCCTTATGTCACTGAAACTCACGCTCAGCGCCCTCACATTGGGCTTGGCCAGTCTGTCCGCCCAAGCCCAAACCGAAATCCAATGGTGGCATTCCATGGGCGGCGCCCTGGGCGAATGGGTCAATGACCATGCCAAAGACTTCAATGCGAGCCAGACACAGTACAAAATTGTGCCTACATTCAAGGGCAGCTATGACGAATCCATGACCGCAGCCATCGCCGCTTTCCGCGCGGGCAATGCGCCTCATATCCTGCAGGTGTTTGAAGTGGGCACCGCCACCATGATGGCCAGCAAAGGGGCCATCGTGCCTGTGGGCAAAATCATGGCGGATGCCGGCATCAAGTTTGAACCCAAGAATTACGTGCCTGCCGTGGCTGGTTACTACACGGCCCCGAGCGGCCAAATGCTGAGCTTTCCTTTCAACAGTTCGACCACCGTCTTCCACTACAACAAAGACGCCTTCAAGGCTGCTGGCCTGGACCCTGAAAAGCCCCCGACAACCTGGCCAGAAGTGGCGCTGGCCGCCGGCAAACTCAAAGCCAGTGGCCACAGGTGCCCTTTCACCACCAGCTGGGTGAGCTGGACCCAACTGGAGAGCTTCTCGGCTTGGCACAACACCGAGTTCGCCACCAAGGGCAACGGCATGCGTGGCATTGACGCCCGGCTGACCTACAACACCCCACTGCATGTGCGACACATCGATAACTTGGCCAACATGGCCAAAACCGGTTTGTTCGTCTACAAAGGTCGCGGCAATGCGGCCGATGCGGTGTTTGTCTCGGGTGAATGCGCCATGATGACCGGGTCTTCAGCGCTTTACGGCAACATCAAGCGCAACGCCAAGTTCGCCAGTGGCATCAGCACGCTGCCTTACTACCCCGATGTGGCAGGAGCTCCACAAAACACCGTGATTGGCGGCGCCAGCTTGTGGGTGATGTCGGGTAAAAAGGCCGAGGAATACAAGGGCGTTGCCCAGTTCTTTGCCCACCTGTCCAAACCAGAAGTGGACGCACGCAGCCACCAGCGCACCGGTTACTTGCCTTTGACCCCCGCCTCTTTCGAAATGACCGACAAGAGTGGCTTTTACAAACAAAATCCAGGCACCGATGTCTCGGTCAATCAAATGATCCGCAAAACGACAGACAAGTCGCGCGGCATCCGTTTGGGCAATTTCGTCCAGATTCGCACCATCAACGACGAGGAACTCGAACAAGTGTGGGCGGGTAAAAAGTCCCCGAAAGAGGCCTTGGATGCCGCGGTCAAGCGGGGCAACGAGCAATTGGAACGGTTCGAAAAAGCCAACAAGTAAACCTTTCTTGGGCCGTTTGCGGCCCAGCGTGTGTCTTGAAAGCAGGGCCCTTGGGCCCCTGCTTTTTGAGCTTTTTAGCTTGTCTGAACTGAACTTCCATGGAAAAACGCGTTCGCTTTCAGTCCCGGTGGCTGCCCTGGTTGTTGGTGGCCCCCCAAATGGCCATTGTGCTGGTCTTCTTTTTCTGGCCCGCCGGTCAGGCCTTGTACCAAAGCGTGTTGTCCCAGGATGCTTTTGGCATCAGCACCGAATTTGTCGGCATGGAGAACTTCCAGCGCCTGTTTGCCGACAGCACCTACATCGAATCCTTCAAAACCACAGCGTTGTTTTCCGTGCTGGTGGCTTTTTTTGGCCTGAGCATTTCGCTGTTGTTGGCCGTCATGGCCGACCGCGTGCTCAAGGGCGCGGCCATTTACAAAACCTTGCTGATCTGGCCTTATGCGGTCGCCCCGGTGGTGGCGGGCGTTTTGTGGCTGTTCATGTTCGCCTCACCGATGGGCGTGATCGCCTTTTATCTGCGTTCGGTGGGTATCGAATGGAACCACCTGCTGGACTCCGGCCACGCCATGACCTTGATCGTGATGGCCGCGGTCTGGAAGCAGATTTCCTACAACTTCCTGTTCTTTTTGGCCGGACTGCAGTCCATCCCCAAATCCCTGCTGGAGGCGGCGGCCATCGATGGGGCCAGCCCTTGGCACCGCTTTTGGACCATCGTGTTTCCATTGCTGTCACCCACCACGTTTTTCCTCCTGGTCATCAACGTGGTTTACGCCTTTTTTGACACCTTTGGCATCATCGATGCCACCACCCAAGGTGGCCCGGGCAAGGACACCGCCATCCTCGTCTACAAGGTCTATTACGACGGCTTCAAGGCGCTGGACATGGGCGGCTCGGCTGCGCAGTCGGTGATCCTGATGCTCATCGTGGTGGCCCTGACCGTGGTGCAGTTCCGTTTTGTTGAGAAAAAAGTCCAGTACTGAGCGCGCCCCATGATTGAAAAACGCCCCGGCCTCACGGTCTTGTCCCACCTGGTGCTGATCCTGGGGGTGGTGATCGTGGCCTTTCCGCTGTACCTGACCTTTGTCGCCTCAACCCAAAGTGCGGCCGACATTGCTCAGTCGGTGCCCATGTCGATGTGGCCCGGCAACCACGCCCTGGAAACCTACCAAACCGCCCTGTTTGGGGGCGAGACCAGTGCCGGTAGCCGCATCCCGGCCGCTGCTCCCATGATGTGGGTCAGCCTGATCAGTGCACTGGTGATTTCCATTGGCAAGATTGTCATTTCTTTGTTGTCGGCCTTTGCCATCGTGTATTTCCGCTTCCCCTTGCGCAATCTGGTGTTCTGGATGATTTTTGTCACCCTGATGCTGCCGGTGGAGGTGCGCATTGGGCCCACCTACGAAGTGGTGGCCAATCTGGGCATGCTCAACAGCTACGCGGGTCTGACGGTGCCGCTGATCGCGTCTGCCACCGCCACTTTCTTGTTCAGGCAATTCTTTTTGACCGTGCCCGACGAGCTGGTCGAGGCTGCGCGCATGGACGGTGCGGGGCCCATGCGCTTTTTCATCGACATCCTGCTGCCGCTGACACGCACCTCGATCGCGGCCCTGTTCGTGATCCAGTTCATTTATGGCTGGAACCAATACCTGTGGCCGCTTCTGGTGACGACCAATGAAGACATGTACCCGGTGGTGATGGGCATCAAGCGCCTGATCGCGGGTGAGGCCTACACCGAGTGGAACGTGGTCATGGCCACCGCCATCCTGGCCATGCTGCCCCCGGCGTTGGTCGTGATCCTGATGCAAAAATGGTTCGTCAAGGGCCTGGTCGATACGGAGAAATAAATACGCCGGGGACAGACCAATGCGAAGCGTTGCTCTGTCCCCGTCAAATTAGGAACCAGGGGACAGACCCGTGCGAAACGCCGATCTGTCCCCGTCTGATCAAAAAACATATGGCTTCCATCACCCTCACACACATCCTCAAAACCTATGGCCAAGGGGCCAAGGCCAACACTGTCATTCATGACCTGAGCGCCGAAATCGCACACGGTGAATTTGTCGTCATCGTCGGACCGTCTGGCTGCGGCAAATCCACCCTGTTGCGCATGGTGGCGGGCCTGGAAGACATCTCGGGCGGCACCATTTCGATCGGTGAACGGGTCGTCAACGACTTGGAGCCCGCCGAACGCGACATCGCCATGGTGTTCCAGAACTACGCGCTGTACCCGCACATGAGCGTGTTCGACAACATGGCCTATGGCTTGAAAATCGCCAAAGTGCCGGTGGCCGAGATCAAGGCCCGGGTGGACAAAGCTGCAGGCATCCTCGAATTGAGCCAGCTGCTGCAGCGCAAGCCGCGCGAGCTCTCGGGTGGCCAGCGCCAGCGCGTGGCCATGGGCCGCGCCATCGTGCGCCAGCCACAGGTGTTTTTGTTTGACGAGCCGCTGTCGAATCTGGACGCCAAACTGCGCGCCCAGACCCGGCTCGAGATTCAAAAACTGCACCGCGAATTGGGCATCACCAGCCTGTTTGTCACGCACGACCAGATCGAGGCCATGACACTGGCCCAGCGCATGATCGTGATGAACGGCGGGCACATGGAACAATTTGGCACGCCCGAAGAGGTCTACAACCGCCCGGCCAGCACCTTTGTGGCCAGCTTCATCGGCTCGCCACCCATGAATTTGCTCAGACACGCTCCGAACACCCCGGAAGGCCGCATTCTGGGCATCCGCCCAGAGCACCTGGACATCGGTTCCGATGGCGCCTGGACGCTGCAAGCGGACACCGTGGAGCTGCTGGGTGCCGAGCGCTTGGTGCATGCCCGCCTGGGGCAAGAAACACTGACCTTGCGGCTGGATGCCTCGGTGCCTGCACCAGAACCAGGCCAAAGTTTTCAAGCCACGCCAAGGTCTGAGCAACTGCACTGGTTTGACGCCCTCACCCAAAAACGCATCGCCTGACCATGCAGACCCTGCGCACCGCATCTTGGCCTTACCCCCGATGGATCGCACACCGAGGTGCGGGCAAGCTCGCCCCCGAAAACACCCTGGCCGCCTTCCGACTGGGCGCAGAACACGGCTACCGCATGTTCGAGTGCGATGCCAAGCTCAGCGCCGACGGTGTGGTGTTTTTGATGCATGACGCCACACTGGAGCGCACCACGAGCGGCCAAGGCATCGGCGGCGATCTGCCCTGGCATGCCCTGTCGCAGCTGGACGCGGGCAGCTGGCATTCACGCACCTACGCTGGCGAGGCCCTGCCCACGCTCGAAGCGCTGGCGCGGTTTTGCATGGCCAACGGGTACTTTCTGAACATCGAGATCAAGCCCACGCCAGGCACCGAGGCCGCCACGGGCGAGGCCGTGGCGCGTCAGGCCGCCCAACTCTGGCAAGGCGCGGCAGTGCCGCCACTGTTGACTTCATTCAAACCTGATGCTTTGGCAGCCGCACAAACAGCGGCAC
>JACCDV011107566.1_pt1 | contig 12304 bp, 10 predicted proteins | sample 7446131 | NCBI WGS metagenome assembly JACCDV01 (sample SAMN15323448, study PRJNA562643) | freshwater metagenome | isolation source: river surface water | place: USA:Blue River Watershed | collected 2017-08-17
CCCACGTACTGGTACGTTTGTGCCAATCCACTCCCACATATAGTTTAGACATATTTTTAATTAATGAATAAGACCGTACCTGTGGTGGTACAGCCTTATTGTATGCCGGTTCTATAGTGGCGATTGGGTATTGGAAGATAAGTAACAAGAGGTGAGCGCGCCCTAAGCTGGGCGCACTTAGAACTTGTAAACGGCATTCGTATGCAAAGAGAATAAGAGTAGTGTGGGATTTTTTGAGTGTCTGAAAATAATATTCTTCAGAATGAGGAGTGTATAAAAAGAAAAACCGAGGGTGCATGCACCCCCGATTTTTCGGTGATGCGCACTCCTCGGTAGTATCAGCTGGGTCGGCTGATGATTGCGCAGTCCAGAACGATTTGATTAATACCTTCAACCTTGCTCCAACGTTTGCTGACGAAGGAAACTTGGTCGGCGTCGATCAAGTATGCCTTCGTCGAATTGCAGCGAATCGCATGGGGCTTGTGGTCGACAGGATCGTAGTAGACCCAGTAAGGTACTGCAAAAACCTTGTTGTCTTGTGGTGTTTCGAGACCGAACGCGTCTGCAACTGCCTTGCTTGTTCCTTGTAGTGCGACCCACAGTGCCCTGTCTTTGCCACCCTGCCGCGCCTTTTTCGCTTCTTCCTGGAGTTGTTCAGCGACTTCAGCGCGAGCGCCAGCTTCGATAGCTGCTTGAAGGCGCTCCTCGAAATCTAGCTTCACCGTTTCACTCAACTGCGCTTGACGGAGACGGTTGAATTCTTCGGTGTCACGAGAGTCAATGAGCGCTCGAGCTTTTTCTTCGGCCCGAACCTCAAGCTCCTCGTAAAGCAGGTTTTGGAATGCCTGACGATCTCGGGCGTCGACGATCTCTTCTGCACGACGAGCGCCGTAAACATCCACCGCAACTTCGATCTTCGCCTCGCTGAGATTGTCTTCAATTTGCCAGACCATCATCATAAAGAGTTGATCGACTACCGCATAAGCGATCACCATGAAGAGAAGTTTGACTTGGGACCAATCTCCATAATAGTGATCAAAGAGGATCGTTACCGAAGAAACAAAAGCTACGGCAAAGGCTACTGAAAGCCAGAAGACGAGCTTGCTTTCCTTTCTGATGACCACATGCCGAAGCACGTGAACTACCAAAAGAAGAATGACGACTGTCCAGAATACGATGTTCATGAAAGCTCCAGATGGAAGGTACAAGGGTTCATCAGCCATATAGCTGATATAAATTGAGAACCACCTCAATTGCTGTTAATAATACTACATATTTGAGTAAAAGTCAATGTTTGTGACGACATAAACGACATAAACAAGTAATAGGTTCGAGCTTACGGAGAGAATCCATTTGTGGCGAGTGCCAAGAGTGAGTAAACAAAAAGCCTTGGCGGGCTTTTCCATAGGACTTAGCAAAATTTGGAAGTATAGAAACTTCTGTGAGATTTTAGGATGCCAGTTCCAGCGATTTGTACTAGGAGGGGACAAATCGGGAGGTTTAACTAACTTTAACCAAGCTATAGAGTTTGAGCTCTAGCAATCTAGCCTAGGAAAGGGCTAGATTGAGAGCGAAGTTGAATGAACAAAGAAGCTTGTGCGACTATTGTGAATTTATGCTGTCGGTAAAACAAAAAGCCCTTACGGGCTAGATTGTTATAATACAAAACTATATGAGTATCTTCTACAAATCGAAACTATAGAGCTCCAGTTCCAGCGATTTGCTTTAGGAAATAGCAAATCGGGAGGTTTAACTAACTTTAACCAAGCTATAGAGTTTGAGCTCTAGCAATCTAGCCTAGGAAAGGGCTAGATTGAGAGCGAAGTAAACAAAAAGCCCTTACGGGCTAATGTTTACTTCTTTTGCTTATAGACCGTGTGGGTCTTGGCGATTGGGTTGAATTTCTTAGTTTCGTACTTCTTACTAGGGTCTTTTTTAGACTTGTTATTATACCTAGTGTAGTAGACGTGGCCCTTACCGACACCTTTTTTGTCGCCAACTGAGACGATTTTTATCAATAAATCCTGTGACATAGTGGGAGAACAATACCAAATACTAGCTTAAACGTCAAACTTTGGTTATGGATAAAATAAATTCCCAATAATCCAATTAAGAAAGCCAGATTAACTCAATTTATAAACATTAAGTTTATGAGTCTGGTTCGTCATGCGTGCTATTATTGGAATGAACTTAAGGCTCGACAGAGTGTCGTGGTTTAATTTGTTATGAGAATTCTTACTTTTGGTTGGGACTTTCCCCCGTCTAGAAACGGTGGTCTTGGGGTAGCTTGTTATGGCCTTACTCGGGAGTTAGCCAACACCGGTGTAGAAATCTTGTTTGTCCTACCTTACCAACAAGAAACTATAGGTACACCCCGCTTTATTTTTGCTGATAAACACTCAAAAATAAAAGTAACTGCCGTAGAATCGTCCTTGGTACCTTACCAGGCGACTAATACCAAAGTCACTTCAGTCGTAGGTTATGACGGGATGACTGCTCGTCCGATAATTAAACTCAATTCAATCATTGAAGAGGTGCATCGATATGCCCATCGAGCATCTATTATCGCTAGTGAAGAAGATTTCGATTTGATCCACGCTCATGATTGGACAGCTTACCTAGCTGGTGTAGCTGCCAAAGTGGCAAGTGGGAAGCCTCTAATCTTACACGTACACGCTACTTCCTTTGACCAAGCGGGAAGTGAGAATGTAGACCCATCAATATTTAAGATAGAGTGCGAGGCTTTTGCTGTTGCAGACAAAATAGTTACAGTCAGCGCTTTGACTAGAAATATTATTATAAAAAAGCACGGAGCTGATCCGGAGAAGGTGATCGTTGTCCATAACGGTTGTGACACTTTTGAACCAGAGCGACATGCACCAACTCTTGTAGAGCTTAAGAAACAAGGTAAAAAAATTATCCTTTACCACGGTCGTATTACGATCCAGAAGGGTGTTGACTACTTCATCAGGGCTGCCAGGAGAGTAGTTGATGTGGATGATAATGTAGTCTTCGTCATTTCTGGTTGGGGAGACATGACTAATCAGATTATTGCTCAAGTTGGGGCGAGCGGTCTTTCCAAGTATGTAATCTTCGCAGGTGCTTTATGGGAAGAAGAGCGTAATCGAATGTATCAAAGTGCTGATTTAGTGGTCATGCCTTCCGTTTCAGAACCTTTTGGCCTGGTCCCGCTTGAGGCTCTCCAACACGGTACGCCATCATTGATTTCGAAGCAGTCAGGAGTCAGTGAGGTCTTAACTCATGCGCTCAAGGTAGATTTTTGGGACGTCGAAGAGATGGCTAATCAGATTCTGGCGACCCTGCGCTACCCAGTTTTAGGGAAGCAGATAGTCAAGGAAGGGAGATCAGATCTAAACCGCATGTCGTGGCGAGAAGCTGGAGCTAAGGTGTATCAGCTTTATAAGAATCTGCTAAACTATCTAACACCTTAATATGCTCACGGTTTGTCCTTATTTCCACGTACATCAACCTTACCGAATAAAACAGTATCGTGTTTTTGATATCGGTAATGATAATGAGTATTTTAATGATTCCTCGGAAACCGACCTCAATAACCGACGGATCATTGAAAAAGTGGCAAGTAAATCTTACCGACCAACCAACGCTATCTTGCAGGAACTTCTAGATACTGTACCGGATTTTCGTTTCTCCTTATCATTTTCGGGTACGGTTTTAGATCAATTCGAAGCTTATGCCCCTGATGTTCTGGAATCTTTTCAGAAATTAGTCGCTAGTGGTCGGGTAGAAATTTTGGCTGATACTTATCATCATTCTCTCGCTTTCTTTTATTCAGTGCCAGAATTCGAGAGACAGGTAAAAAAACACACTAAACGAATTCAGGAACTATTCAACTATACTCCTAAAGTATTTCGTAACACGGAACTCTCATACCGTAATGACTTGGCTATATGGTGTGGGGATAATGGTTACATTGGTATTATGGCCGAAGGTTGGGAAAAGTACCTAGGCTGGCGCAGTCCAAATTTTTTATACCATCCACCTGGGGCCAAGAAGATTAAAGTATTACTCAAAAACTACAAACTTTCAGATGATGTGGCTTTTCGTTTTGGGAACCAGGGCTGGACTAGTTGGCCACTAAGTGCCGAGACCTATGCTAGTTGGATTCATTCGCATCATGGTTCAGGGCAGACTGTTAATCTATTCATGGACTACGAGACTTTCGGTGAACACCAATGGGAAGATACCGGTATTTTTAATTTCTTACGCGCTTTACCTGGTATCCTCACCAAACACCCCGACACCTCTTTCAAAACACCAACCGAAACCGTAACGGCATATGATTCGGTCGGGGAACTCGATGTTCCAGATGTATTGACCTGGGCTGATACTGATAGGGATCTGACAGCTTGGACTGGTAACGACATTCAGCGTGACGCCATTTCAATTATTTATGGTATGGAAAAAGATGTTATGGCGACTGGCCGTAAAGATTTGATTGAGACGTGGCGAAAACTTCAAACCTCAGACCACTTTTATTATATGTGTACTAAGTGGTCCAATGATGGAGATGTGCACGCTTACTTCAGTCCCTACCAATCCCCATATGATGCGTATATCGCTTTCATGAATGCCTTAAGTGATTTACAATTAAGAGTGAACCATTCGCTCAAAGAAAAAATGGAGCGCAAGCGGTTGCGAGATGAACGTGAGGTAATGAAAGCAGAAGGTGAAGAAATAGAGACTGCTGATTTGCCGAAGAAAAGTGAGGTAGGAGAAACGGTGGTTAAGAGTGCTTGGTGGAAAAAATTATGGACAGTGACTTATACTTTCTACCGCAATCTCTTACAACGAATTTTTTCAATAGGTAAACATGATTAGTTCTTAAATAATAAGCTTATGTCAACAAAAGTTAAAACAGTCGTCACTAAAAAAACTGTACCTAAAAAGACGGCCACCAAAGTCGTGGCAAAAAAAGCCGTCTCCAAGAAGCCAGCTAAAGTTAAAGAATTAATTTACGCTGATGATAGTCAATCTTTTTGGGTAAAAAATGGCGAAATTTTAAATAACCTGATGGCTTTACGGGATGCTCTATCTAGTATGGAGGAGGCTGTTTTCGAGCACCATGTGACTAAGGGTAAGAATGATTTTGCTGATTGGGTAGAAGATGTGTTGTTCGACCCTGCTTGTGCTGTTGAGTTACGAAAAGCCAAGTCTCCAGCTGGAGCTAAAATAATAGTGGTCAGACATCTAAAGACATATAAGGTCTAGTATGGCTAAAGCCGTCACAATCGGAAATGGTAGCCTACTTGTAGGTTTAGATGGACGAGGTCAAGTTCGCGACTTATATTACCCTTACGTGGGCGAACCAAACCATGTGAGTGGTGCTAGTGGTAACTTCGTGCATAGAATCGGAGTCTTTGTAGATGGAAAGATTTCATGGCTTGATGACCCTGCTTGGCAGATAACGATTGGTTCGGAAGATAGATCAGCGATAGGTTCTTTTTTTGCAGTTAATGAGTCAATTCAAATTTCTCTTTCCAGTAAGGACGCTGTGCATAACGAACAAAATGTTTTTGTTCGAAATTTTCATATTACTAACACTTCAAGCAAGTCCAGAGAAGTAAAGCTTTTTTTAGCTCAACAATTTCGGATTTCTGAATCACGGAGAGGGGACACTGCTTTTTTTGATCCCCGGGTCCATGCTATCGTCCATTACAAAGGTAAATATGCATTTTTGATTAATGCTAGTGTGGACAATGTACAGTTCACTGAATTCAATATTGGTTTGTTTGGAATAGAAGGTAAGGAGGGGACATATATGGACGCGGTTGATGGCGTTTTAGAAAAAAATCCTATTGAACATGGTTCTGTCGATTCAGTGATCGGGCTGACAACTATCTTGGAACCAGAAGCATCATCTGAGATTAATTATTGGATAGTGTGTGGAGAATCTATTCCTGAAGTGCATCAACTTGATGCGTATGTAATCGAAGAAGAACCTACTCGGCTGATCGCTGGAACTGAATCATACTGGGAAGCCTGGCTTTTAAAAGAGCCAAGAGATTTATCAAAACTGACACCAACATTAAGGGGTCTGTACAATCGTTCACTCGTGATCATGCGAGTGCACGCTGACAATCATGGCGGTATCATTGCCTCAAGTGATACTGATATGCTCCATCATGGTCGTGATACATATAGTTATGTCTGGCCAAGAGACGGAGCTTCTATTGCACTAGCTCTTGATACTGCTGGGTATTATGATGTTACTAAGCGGTTTTATTCATTTATAAGTAATTGTATTGAACCTCAAGGATACTTAATGCATAAGTATAGAACTGATGGAGTTTTGGGTAGCTCTTGGCACCCTTGGTTACAAAATGGTAAAGCTCATCTTCCGATCCAGGAAGATGAGACGGCAAGTGTGATTTTTATGCTTTGGCAACACTATGAAAAATGTCGGGACTTAGAATTCATAGAATCACTTTATAATCCTTTCATTGAGCCGGCTGCCAAGTTTATGTGTGACTACATCGAGGCGACCACTGGTCTACCGGAAGCTTCTTATGATTTATGGGAAGAGAAATACGGTACATCTACTTATACCGCTTCAGCTGTTTATGGTGGTTTAATGGCGGCTTCACGCTTTGCGATGATGCTCGGTAAAGATGATGATGCTAGGACCTACCAAGCCATCGCGCAGAGGATGCAGTATGCCATTACTCACATTTTATATTCAAAGGAGCTCAAGATGTTTGTTAAGCAAGTGCTACATGATGAGAACGGCGATTTAACTTTTGATAATACGATTGATATCAGTAGCTTTTACGGGCCTTTATTGTTCAGGGTGGTTGAATCGGACGATGAGCTGGTTACTGAAGCAGTTAAGACAATAGACGCCAAACTTAAAGTTCAAGCAAACAGTAAAGGTTATGTCCGTTATGAAAACGACGCCTATTATCGTATGCGTGAAGCTAGTTCGCCAAATCCCTGGGTAATCACTACTTTATGGATGGCTGAGTACTACATTATGAAAGCTACAAAAGTGAAAGATTTAGAACCTGCGCTTGAACTTCTGGAATGGACTGCTTCTCATGCCACGACCGGCGGAGTCCTGGCCGAACAGATGCATCCAGAGACCAGAGAACATCTATCCACTGCTCCTCTGGTATGGAGCCATGCTGAGTATGTCCTGGCGATTGACGCTTATCTCAAGAAGGTAGCGGACTTATCCCAAAAAGCCTAGCTTATTAAACTAATATCTTAAGACCCAGTCTTTTTTGTGGGGATAAAATCTTCCTATTTCGAGTCGATTAATTGAAAAAGCTAAGCCGTCAGTTTTAAGATCGGAACCTAACTTTTTTGCCAGCGAGCGCATATAAGTACCACTGCTCGCGACGCAATAAATGGTGGCTAAAGTAAAATGGTCTGTTGGTTTATCGGTGTTTTTGAATTTATCCCAACCAGCTAGTACTGCCTCACGTCTAAAGTCCTGACCGAGCGCCTTGCGTAGGTCCGTTACTTTAGGTAGTAAGTTTATTTTTGCGACGGCTTGGGTATAAACCTCGTCCCGTGATATTTGGGTATAGTTTTCAAGTTTAAGTTCGTGAACGGTAGACGTTTTAACCGGAATGACAATTTCGCTAAGTCGGCCTTCTAGGGTCCAGGTGTGTAGGGGTTTACCTTTAACAGTCCGTGAGGAAAAGATGGGGTAGGGAAGTGAAATTTCTCCGACAAGTCTAGGTAACATGGCCTCGAGTTCAGCTTGAGGAACGTTGTGTTTTTCGTGTTCACTGATTAGGCCGAGTACATCACTCGAATCAGAGCCTACTCCGAACAAAACCTGGAAGACATAGGCTTTGTCTAAGTCGTGGTAGTTTTCTTGTACCTTGCACTCTTCACCAATCAGTACTAAGAGCTTACCTTCTGCCATCGGATCTAGTCTACCGGCATAAGCCATAGGTACTAGATTCAAATCTTTTCTAGTAACGCGCCAGTTTTCTAAGCATTGTAGTGGAGTTTCCCCTACACGCTTAGATAGCATTACGTATTTTTCATTAGGCGCGTTCATCTTCATCTTCAATTTCAGTTTGAATAATCTCTTCAATGATATCTTCTAGACTAACTACTCCTAGGTATTGGTCGTTTCTGGTCATCACGATACCTAGATGCTGGTAGCGCTTCAACATGCGACCGAGTACCACGTCTAGTTTCTCTTCAGACCTTACTTTTAGAAAAGATCTTTCAAAAGCTGTTTTGGTTTCATTAATGGTGATGTCTTCATCTTCACCTAAGAGATCACGAGTAAAGAGAATACCGACAATATTTTCTTCGTTACCGCTGTATATTGGGTAACGAGAATAGGCGCTTTCACCTAGCTCGGTGATGAACGCATCATTTATTCGCTGGTTCTCTTCAAAACTTACAACCTTATCTTTAGGGGTCATAACTTCACGTACTGTCGTGTGCGAGAATTGAAGCGCACCATGGATGATTCTTTCTTCATCTTCGTCCAGGTCACTATGTTCTGAGTCTTCGAGCTCTGACACTAGGTGCATTAGTTCATGTTTTGAGAATACTGTAGGTATCTCCTGACCTAGGAAACGATCAAGTAAGTAGGCAATCGGGAAGGTGATCGGTAGCATAATAACTAGTAGTACCCGCATGACAGGAGCGAAAGTACTCCCAAACCACAAAGCATGACGTGAAAAAGCCGCTTGCGGAATAATCTCCCCCAGAAGGAAAATTAAAGTAGTGGCTATGATTCTAGCGATTAGACCGCTAACTAGAGAGCCTATGTAGACGGATAAAGCGGTGTTGACGGCCACGTTACCCAAAAGCAAAGTGGTCAGCAATAAGTTGCCTTTCTTGCGAATCGGATACACGGCTTTAGCTTCTTTATCTCCGAGTCTGGCTCGGCGACGTAAGGTATTTGGGTCAAGCGAAAAGTACCCCAGAGTAAGTCCGGAAAACATAGCTGAACCAGTCAACAATAAAATCGATAATATATACTCCACGTTTGAATACTGACTAGATAGGATCTCCGCCCAAAAAGGCGTTGACGATCATAAGTAGCACGAAAGCACCTAAAGCCAAAATGATAATTTTCATAGTGGCTATTATAGCAGGTTAAGCGGGGACGAAAGTAAGGGCACTCCCACGTTTGCTACCGCGACCGGTTCGACCAATACGGTGTACGTAATCTTCATAAGCATTAGGTAGGTCATAGTTGATGACATGAGAAACGTCATCCACGTGGATACCGCGAGCCGCCACATCTGTCGCCACTAATACCTGGACTCGGCCAGCTTTGAAGCTGGATAGAGCTCGCTGTCTCTGTCCATGAGACTTATTACCGTGAATCGCATCAGCTTTGATACCAGACTTGACCAATTCTTGGGAAAGTTTCTCTACACTATGCTTCATCGCTCCAAATACAATCACTCGAGAAAACTCGGGTTGCTTGAGAAGGTTGGTAAGAGTATCGAATTTATTATGATGTTCATAACGCACCACATCTTGAGTGATACTTGAAGTGACGTCATTTTTCTTGATTGATACAGTGATTGGGTCATTTAGAAATTCATGAATCAGACCTTCAATAGTCTTAGACATGGTAGCTGAGAAGAACAGGGTCTCTCGCTCAGTCGGTACATCCTTCAGAATTTTCTTAATGTCATGAATGAACCCCATATCGAGCATACGGTCAGCCTCGTCGAGAATGACTGTAGTGAAAGCTCCTGGTTTGATGTGTCCACGATCAAGAAGATCTTGAACACGACCAGGTGTCCCGATAATGAAATGGTTCTTGCGTCTTAGGCCCATGATTTGTGGTCGGATGTTCATTCCACCGACACACACTGTAGAGTAAAGGTGCATCTTTGGGGTCAAGCGACGTAGTTCTTGTTCTACTTGAATCGCTAGTTCACGGGTTGGAGTCAGAATAAGAGTTTGGCGACTTGGTTGTCGTAGTGTCTTGTGAATCGTTGGTAAAAGAAAAGCGGCGGTTTTGCCGGTGCCGGTTTGCGCTAGACCAACGACATCCTGACCATCCATGATGTGGGGGATGACCTGATCTTGAATCGCACTTGGTACGGTAATACCCATCGAGGCAACAGCCTCGACAATGCGGAGGTCTAAACCAAAGTCACTAAAAGTGTGAGTAGACTGGTAGGGGGCATCAGGTGTTAGGGGGGCAGGGTTTAGGTTTATAAACTTAGAGACGTCGAAGGTTGATTGGACACGACGTCCGCCTCCGCGACTTCCGCCACGGCTACCACCACCACGAGAAAAACCACCGCGAGAAGAGCTTCCGCTATAACTGCGCCGCTCACCGCCACGTTGGCTATTACTATAACTACTTCCGCTATTACTTGGGTAGACGAACCGACTACCACCACCTACACTCTTAGGAGTGAAGGCATTGCTTTTACGCTCTGGGCGCTGTGTTGTATTACTTGAGTAAGTACGACGAGCTCCGCCACGCGAAGCTCCACTTCGGCTTGGCCGAGAATGAGTTGAATCCATTTATTTTATGTATTAGAGAGACGCAAAAAAGCGACTCAGGGCTGTGCAGTAAGTAAAATCCAAATGGTCACGCATGACCCGAAAACAGGGAGGAGTGACGTCTATTTGCGTCTCAAGAGCCCTACACGAGAATCTCAAGGTGCTTTGAGAATAACACCAATATTAAAATAAGTCAAATCATTAAGCAAAAACTAGTCTATTTTATGTTAAAATTAAAGCTGTATGGGTCTGAAAAATACTAAAGTGAAAGAAATGGTTATCTACCAGACTAAGTCTGGTGCTTTGGAGTTGCGTGGCGATATAGAGAATGAAACCATCTGGGCAACACAAGCCGATATGGCTCAGGTTTTCGGGGTCAATTCTCAAGCTATAACAAAGCATATAAAAAATATCTATCATGAACATGAATTAGAGAAGAATTCAACTTGTTCCAAAATGGAACAAGTTCGGATTGAAGGTAACAGAAAAATAAAGAGAAATTTGGAGATTTATAATCTCGATGTAATTATTGCGGTAGGATATAGAATTAACTCAGTAATGGGAACAAACTTTAGAGTTTGGGCGACGAAGACCTTGCGTGAACATATTACCAAGGGGTACACCATAAACCGTAAACGAGTTGGTCAAAATTATGATGCCTTTATGAAGGCGGTGGGGGATGTGCAAGCCTTGCTACCAGAGCAGGTCACCCTTGATCCGAAAGCGGTCCTTGAACTAATTAAAGAGTTTGCCACGACCTTTATCTCTCTTGATGCTTACGATAAAGAGTCTCTAGTCTTAAAAGGAATCACTAAAAAGAAAGTGACATTAGTCGGGGCTGATTTAGTAGAGGCTATTTCTGAATTGAAAAGAGAGTTGATGAAAAAAGGTGAGGCGACTGATATGTTTGCCAGTGAAAGACGGCAGGGAAGTATTGAAGGAATTATTGGTAACGTTATGCAATCTTTCGGTGGTAAGTCAGTTTATCCAACTGTGGAAGAGAAAGCTGCGCATTTACTCTACTTCATGGTTAAGAACCATCCGTTTAGTGACGGCAATAAGCGCTCAGGGGCGTTTGCCTTCGTGTGGTTCTTAAGAAAAGTGGGAGTAAAAGGAGCTAGAAACATCAATCCTCCGGCACTAACTGCAATCACACTCCTTATAGCCGAAAGTGATCCTGCTAAAAAAGACCAGATGGTCGCGCTCGTGACACAAATGTTGCGCTAATTTTCCTTAAGACCCTGAGGAAGGTCGAACCTTCCTCAGATTCTGTTTGAGGAAAAGCCGTCGAGTCCGGGAGGAAACGACGGCGGTGCAAAAGGTTTCTTGATTGGAGGCATCTGACCTCAGTTGCAAATTCGGTCTTGCGGACTCTTTTTGCAATTGTTAGCCAGGGCTTCTTCGAAGATTTGCCGGTCAGTCATATGTCTGCCGGTACTTACTTCGTCGAAGTAATACAGAGCGCCAAAGTTCATGTGACCATTGGCGGTCACCGGCTTCTGAGTCGGGTATTTCTTCGGGGCGGAACTATACGTCCCGCAGGCAGAAATGCCAATGGTGAGGGAGATGGCGACTAGGGTGCGAAGAGCAGACATGTTTGTCTCCTTGGTTGGTGGTGACCTCTGTAGAGGTCGGGAACTGATACTTTTTTATAGTATAACGAAAACATCAGAAGTCAAGGTTTTTGGCTGTAACCCCTCACACCTGTGGACATCCTCCTTGCCTCCCGTCAAGAGTCCTGCCACACTTATAAATACAAATACAGACCTCTCTCCCACCACACGGAATTGGTATGTCACCCACTAAATCAGAAATC
>JACCDV010621764.1_pt1 | contig 12302 bp, 13 predicted proteins | sample 7446131 | NCBI WGS metagenome assembly JACCDV01 (sample SAMN15323448, study PRJNA562643) | freshwater metagenome | isolation source: river surface water | place: USA:Blue River Watershed | collected 2017-08-17
CGGGCTTGTTCTTAGGGGCGGGGGGCGGGGGGGCCGGGACGACGAGCGTCTGCTGGTCGAAAGTGAGCTTCTTGGGCCTCTTGGGGTTGAGGGCGATGGACTTCTCAAAAGTCACGCTCTTGTTCGGCAAGTCAATGCCTTTGACCACGAACGTCGCGCCGTTGAGGACAAACTTATCCACAACCAACTTACCTTCGACCTCGCTCAAGGTCTGCGTCCAGGACGGGTCTTCCGGAGAGCGCAGGATGATGTCGATGCGCTTCTTGAACTCGAGGGGTTTCTCGTCGTCGATTTCGACGACCTGACCGAATTGGCGGTCATCGACCGTGAGGATGTTGCGGACGAACGGGAAGCCGTCGGCGTCCTTGCCCTTGACGACGCGATAGGACTTCAGGGTGAGGTAAGGGGCCTCCGGGATGGGGCGGTTCAGCTTACAGTCGTCGAGATAGCGGTTGGTCTTCACGTTCTTCAGCGAGAAGAGGCGGTCTTCTTCCTTCTTGCTGGGGGGCAAGGAAGACGAGCTGAGCATGAAGGGGTAGATCGGGTAGCCGACCGAGACGAGCTCCACGCCGAAAGGAGGCAGGACCTCGGCCTTGCGGCTGCGCGGCACGTATTCCTTGGTGGAAGGATCCCAGACGACGTCGATCGTCGTGAAAAGGTCGTAGTCCCAGTTGTCGTCGTCTTCCTCGGGGCTGAGCCAATCCTTCACGTTGTCCTCGAGCGAGGCGCGCGGAGTGCTGGCGTAGGCTCCGCCGGCCGGAGGCGCCTGGCGAAGCTTGTTGAGGATGGCGTTCTTGCCTTCCTCGTCAGGCACGGGCGGGGCGATCAGCGCGGGATTCAGGTAGACGGCGAGACCGGCGACGAAGAAGACGGCGCCGAGGGCGACGAGAAGGATGTCCTTGCGGGAATTCATGACCGGAGTGCTTTATTTCTTGGGTTCGCCTTCGGTGCCGGCGGCGGCCTTTTCTTCAGGGATCGAGAGATAGTCGATCTGGACCACGAAGGACGAGAGCTTGCGCTGCACGACGGACACGCGGCGTTCTTCCGGAGAAGCGGCGGCGGCGGGCGTGGCGGCGGCGGCCGGAGCCTGGTCGAAGAACGAGAGGGTCGCGGCATTCGCGGCGGCGGGAGCAGCCGAGGCGGCCGGAGCGGCCACGGAAGCGGCCGAACCGAAAATCTTCTCCAACTCGGGAGCGGCGGCGGAGACGTCGATGGAAGTCACCACGACCGGGCGGCCGGAATTGCGGATCTTGTTGACGAAGGTGCGGAGCGTCGGGGTGTGGCCGACGAAACGGACGCGGAAGGAAAGCGCTTCGACGAGACCCGGACGGGCGAGCGTGCGGGCCGGCTTGAATTCGTCGGCTTCGTTGCGGGTGGCTTCGGTGTCCGGGCCATAGGTGCCGGCGCCGGGGCGGCCTTCAGGGATGAGCACGAAGGTCTCGATGGGCTCGCGGTCGACGGATTCGATCAGCAGGGGCGAACCGGCGGGGCGGGATTCGAGAAGCTGGCGGACGAGGAAATCGATGACGCCACGCTGCTGGTCGACCTTCTGAAACTCGCGCTTCGGGCCGGTCCCCGGGTTCTGGTAGTAGCGATGGAAACCGAAGGAGGTCGGCTCGTTCGGGGCGAGTTTGACGCCCTGGTCGATCGCCTGCTTGCGCCAACCGTCGACGGATTCGCGGAGCAAGGCGCTGAGTTCGGTGCCGTTGGTGGTCGCCTTGCCGCGGATGGCGAGGTCGGGATTTCCGGCGATGGCCGCGCGGAGGTTGTCGCGATGCGTGGTGAGTTCGGCGACGTCGGCCTGGGCGGCCTTCACGTTGTCCTCGTTGAGGGAGACCGGCGTTTCGCCCGGAGCGAAAATGTGTCCGGCCAGGAGGGCCGCTTCGACGTTGGTCTTGGTCTTGAGCTCCAAGGAGCTCTTCACGCCGCCGTCGTAAGCGAGATAGGCCAAGACGAGGCCGGCGACGAAGGCCGCCCCGAGGGCGATGAGGGCGAGATTGAAACCGAGGTTCTTCTTGAAAGCGTTCATGGGCTTAGAGGGCCTTGTCCTTCTGGATGACGAGGGTGATGGTGGCCTTCGGCGTGCGGATGGTGTTCTGGTCCGTCACGCTGATCTCGTTCTCGAGGATGCTGCCCACGTAAGGGGACTTGCGCACGGCCTCGAGGAGACGGCCGATGTAGACCTTTTCGGAGGCGGCGCGGTAACGCTTCTCATCGAAAGGGACCTCGTTGAAGAGGAAGCGGACCGAGATGACGACCTTGGTGACGACGACGGGCGGAGGGGTGGGCTGACCTTCCGGGACGGGAGCCGCAGGGACGGTCTCATACTTGACGTGCATCTCCTCGATCCAGGTGTTCTTGCAGGTGCCGACGCGGGACTGGAGGTCGCCCAGGAAGGCGGGCCAGTTGGAGCGATTGAGGATGACATGCTCCAGTTCCTTGCACTTGGCGGCGAGGTCGCTGGCCTGTTTGCGGGATTCTTCGATCTGGGAGCGGCGGCCGGAGAGTTCGGACTGACGCTTCTGGACTTCGTCGATCTGCAGCCTGTTCCAACCTTCGGAGGAAGCGAGCGCGGCCCAGATGCAGAAAGGCGCGGCGGCGACGAGCGCGGCGGCCGCGAGGAGGCGGGGCTTGCGGGCGTCGAAAGCCTGCTGCGCGGCGATGTCGCGCGGGATGAGGTTGACGCCGCTGGGCTGGGGCAGGACGAGGCGGGCGGCTTCGCCGATGACCTCGGTGATCTGATGCTTGGCGCGCAGGAGCTGATCGGCGGTGATGCCTTCGCCGGGCGTGATGACGGAAGAGGGGTCGAACGGCTCGACGCCGAGACGCAGGGTCTCGCAGAGCTGCTCGGCGAGACCGGGGACCTGGGAACCGCGGCCGGTGACGAGGATACGGGCCGGCTGGCGACCGTTGGCGCCGCGGCGGACGTTGATGAGGCGGCGGTTGATGTCCTGCGCCAGTCGACGGATGAAGGTCTGCGCGTTGGCCTGCAGGATGGCGACCTGCGGATCGGACTCGGCGAGCTGGAGCACGCCCGAGAAATAACCGACCTTGATGGCCTCGGAGGTGGCGAAAGGCTGACCGGTGTTATCCGAGATGCCCTGCGTGAGCAGGTTGCCGCCCATGTTCGTGGCGGTCTGGATGTTGACGCCGCTCGGGCCGACGAAGCTCAGGGTGGTGGAACGGGCGCCGACGTTGATGATGAGGACTTCCTCCGCGGCCGAACCGCCGCCGAGGCGGAAGGCCTGGCTGTCCAGGAGAGGAGCGGCCTGGATCGACATCGGGCGCAGCCCGGTCGAGGTGACGAGGTTGGCGATGCGCGTGGCGACTTCGGTACGCAGGGCGAAAAGCAGGACTTCGGCTTCGACGCCGTCGGAAGCCATCAGCTGGCTGTCCCAGATGACTTCGTTGAGGGGATAGGGGATGGCGTTCTGGGCCTCGAAGGCGACGATTTGAGCCTGGCGGGCGCGCTCCACCTGCGGGACGCGGAGCGGCTTCTGGAGGAGCAGGAAAGCCGGGGCGATGACGGTGACCCGGCCCTTGAGGCCGTGCTGGTTCACCAGGTTGGCGAGCGCGGCGATGGCCGCGTTCAACCACTCTTCGTCACCGGTCAGGCCGGGGGCGATCTCTTCGACGTAGAACTGCTCGAGGACGAGCGTGCCGGCGGCCGCGGAGAACTGCGAGACCGAGACGTTAGACGCGGCGAGATTGACGATGGTGGCCTTCTTCTGGCTCATACGGGAAAGAGTGGGGGAGGATTAACGCGACCCGGCGTCTTCCCGGATGAACTCCGGCTGCGGCGAACCCTGAGGGAGGCTGTCGTAGAAAGCGGCGGGGACGAGGTAGTGGGGGCGAAGCATGCCGGAAGTGGAGCCGACGCCGCGGTCGGCCTGCGGGCGGGCGAGGTCGAAGTTCTTCTTATCTAGGAAAAACTTATGTAATGCGTTGCCCATGTCGGCGACCGGACGGCCGTTCTCCAGGAAAAGGGGCTGCTCGGTGCCGCCGACCTCGACCTGGACGTAGTAGTAGTCTGGCTGCATCTTCAGGCGATCGCGCTTCACGATGTCGCCGGGGAGGTAGAAATAGACGGAGCGATCGGTGTTCACCTCCATGGTCAGCACCGTCGCGCTGGAGCGGTAGTAGGCGAACTCCTCGGCGGTCGCGGCGCCGATGGGCTTGAAAATAAGGGTCACGGTGACCTTCACCTTATCCACCCAGTTCTTGTTGATCAGCTTCTTGGGGCCGGCTTCGGCCTCCGGCGCAGCCTTGGCCTCAGGATTAAAGTTCGCGTGGAGTTCGACCTGCGTGCGGATCCAAGGATTCTGCTGACCACCGAGCTTGACCGGGTCGAAATGGACGGAGCGTACGTTGACCGCGCTTTTCCCTGCGTTCGGGTCGGCCTTTCCCGCCTGGGCGAAGAGAGCGGAAACGGACAAGCAGAACGCCATTAGGCTGGCAAAAACAGCACGTACTTGGGGCATGGGGAGGGGAAATGTGTCTTTGGCCGATGCGGGTGGCAAACGCAAAAAGAGACGCCTCGGGAACATTTGTTTAATGCAAATATCTTGCGTCTAAGTCCTATTCCTGAAGTATCGTTTTTTGCGTGCGGCGCCTCCTCCGATCTTTCCTTTGCCTCTTGGCCATATGCTCAGCCACGCTCGTCCAGGCGGCTGAGCCGGCCAAGCCATTGGTGGTCTCCAGCTTCACGATCATCGCGGACTGGATTCAAGTCATTGGAGGTCAAAGGTTTGAGTTGGTAAATCTGGTGCCTTCCCACAGTGAAACCCACGGCTACCAACTGAACGCCCGGAACGCCCGTGACCTCCGTCGGGCCAGCCTGATCGTCGGGATGAGCCCGACCCTCGAACCTTGGCTCGAGGATTGGGCCAAAGCCAACGACCGCTCGGCCCGATTGCTCTGGCTCTTCGATGAGCGCAAAGCCGGTCACGAAGGGCATGCCCATGGGTCGGATCCGCACGCCTGGACCAACCCCGCCGAGGTCAAGAAAATGGTCCGCGCACTCGCCACCCGCCTCGGGGAGATCAGCTCGGCCAAAGACACGGAAAATTCTTATAATCAGTATGTTAAGGAGATTGACTGCGTCGACGACGAGCTGCGTCGGCTCTTCGCTACCCTCCCGGCGGCCCAGCGTAACCTCGTGACCCAGCACGCCAACCTCGGCCACTTCGCCGAGAGTTACGGCCTGAGGGTCGCCCGCACGATCCTGACGAGCAGCTCCGCCGAATCCGCCGACCCGTCGGCCCGGCATTTCTCCGAACTCCTCGCGCTGATCCGCCGCGAGGGTATCCGGGTCATCGTCACCGACGCCGGCCAGAGCGACGCGTTCGCCCAGCGCCTGGCCGAGGACGCCAAACTCCCTCCCCCGCTCAGCCTTTCCTTCGAATACCTTGAACCAGCCGGTCGCCCGGGTGACACTTGGGTCGGCATGATGCTCCTCAACGGTCGCCGCCTCCACGAGGCCCTGTCCCGCCGATGACCCCCTTCTGGCAACGGCTCGCCCGGCAGGCCGGCGACGCGGCCTTCGCGATCCTGCCCACGCTCCCCTACTCCCGGCCCGAGCTTAAGGACTGCTCCGGCGAAGCCGTCGTCGCCCGCGGCCTCACGGCCGGCGCGCGGGTCGACGGTCCGGCGGCGTTCCGCGACGCTTCCTTCACGATTCCCTGCGGCTGCCGCACGGCGCTGATCGGACCCAATGGTTCCGGCAAATCCACCCTCCTCCGCGTCCTCGCCGGTCTCGTGCCGCCGCAGGCGGGCGAAGTCCTCGTCGCGGGGGCCGCGCCCGGCCCGGGACGCAGCCGGATCGCCTACCTCTCGCAACGTCCGCAGCTGACGGAAGGCTTCCCGCTGCGCCTGCGCCGCCTGGTGCAGATGGGGACGTATGCCCACCATGGCTGGTTCGAGGAATGCCGACACGGCGAGGACGCCGTCGACCGGGCCCTCGCCCAGCTCGGCCTGACCGAGCTCGCCGACCGGCCGGTGCACGCGCTCTCCGGCGGCCAGCTCCAGCGGGCGCTGATCGCGCGGGCTTTCGTGCAGGGCGCGGAAGTGCTGCTGCTCGACGAACCTTACGCCGCCCTCGACGCGGCGAGCCGCGAGATCATCGAACGCTTCCTCTTCGACCAAGGGCACGCGTTCACCGTGCTGATGGCCACGCACGATCCGGCCGACCTCGTCCGCTTCGACCGCATCCTCGAACTCCGCGCCGGCGCCGTGCTCACGCGGCACGCCTGCTCGGGCCACGACCACCGCCATGCTTGAACTCCTGCTCGAGCCGCTGTCGGAACCCTTCTTCGTGCGGGCGCTCCTCGCCGTCGCCCTCGGCGGCGTCACCTGCGCCTGCCTCGGCGCCTACGTCGTCCTGCGACGCATGGCGTTCGTCAGCACCGCGCTCACCCACTCCATCCTGCCCGGCGTGGTGGGCGCCCTCCTGCTCGGCTTCTCGCCCTACCTGGGCGCCCTCGCGGCCGCGCTGCTCACGGCCGGCGGCGCCGCGTGGCTCGCGTCGCGCAAAGGCGCCAGCGAAGACAGCGCCATCGGCGTGATGCTCTCGGTCATGTTCGCGGCGGGCGTCGCGCTCATGCAGCAGGCGAACTCGTGGCGCGACTTCGCCGGCCTGCTCTTCGGCAGCGTGGTGGCGGTGGGCGAAGCCGACCTGATCGTCATCGCGGCGACCGCGGCCGGCGTGCTGTTCGGGCTGCGGGTATTGCACAAGGAACTCGAGCTGGCCTCCTTCGACGAAGAATACGCGACGCTGCTGGGCGCGCGGCCCGGGCTCATGCGCGTCGTCCTGCTCGCGCTCGTCGCGCTCGGCGCGGTGTCCTGCGTGCGCCTCGTCGGCGCGCTGCTGACGACGGCCCTCTTCGTGATCCCCGCGGCGACGGGCGTGCTGCTCGGCCGCACGGTCCCGCAGGTCATGGCCTGGGGCGTCGGGTGCGCGCTCGCGGGCGGCGTCGCCGGCCTGTATCTTTCGTATTACCTGCCGGCCGTGCCTTCGGGCGCCGGCATCGTGCTGTGCTGCGCGCTGCCCTACCTGCTCGCGCGGCTCTTCGCGCCGCGCCGCTGATCAGAAGCGCGGCGGCCGCAGGCACAGGGGCGGACCGAGCACCTCGCGGGCGACGATGGCCTGACGCAGGGCGGACGCGCCGCGGAACTGCGTGCGCGACTGCGCGCGGGCCGGACGGGTGACGACGAGGTTCGTGTCGTCGAGGTGCGGCGCCGGCGCCGGACGCGCGGCTCCTTCGGCGGGTTCTTCCGCCGCCTTCGGCGCGGACTTGGGCGCGCGCGGCTTGCGCGTCCGGCGCGGGATGGGCGGCGGCGCGGCCATGACCGACGGCGCGGGCTTCTCGGCCTTCTCCTTCATCTGCTGGTAGGCCCACACGGCGAAACCTCCGGCGGCCAGGAGCAGCTTGAAGATGAAATCGGCGTCCATGCTCAGGCCTTGGCGCCGGGCGCGGGACCGTCGCCGGCGATGCCCTTGCGCATCTCGGTGTCGGAGCGGAGGTTCTCGAGACGCTGGAAATCAAGGTAGCCCATGCGGCCCGAACGCAGGGCCTCGGCGAGGGCCTGCGGGATCTGGGCTTCGGCTTCGACGACGCGGGCGCGCATCTCTTCGACGCGGGCGCGCATCTCCTGTTCGAGCGCGACGGCGGCGGCGCGACGGATCTCGGCCTGGGCCTGCGCCATGTTCTTGTTCGCGTTGGCCTGGGCCTCCTGGAGGGTGGCGCCGATGTTCTCGCCGACGTCCACGTCCGCGATGTCGATCGACATGATCTCGTAGGCGGTGTTCGCGTCGAGGCCGCGCTCGAGCACGGTCTTGGAGATGCGGTCGGGGTTCTCGAGGACGAACTTGTAGCTCTCCGAGGAGCCGATGGTCGTCACGATGCCTTCGCCGACGCGGGCGATGATGGTCTCCTCCTGGGCGCCGCCGACGAAGCGGTCGAGGTTGGTGCGCACGGTCACGCGGGCCTTCACCTTCACCTGGATGCCGTCCTTGGCCACGGCGTCGATCGTCGTGCGGCCGCTGGAGGGATTGGGGCAGTCGATGACCTTCGGGCTGACGGAGGTCAGCACGGCCTCGAGCACGGACTTGTTCGTGCCGCGCGTCGCGATGTCGATCGCGCAGGCGCATGCCGACGAGGTCGAAGATGCCGACCTCGGCGCCGGCGAGCCGCGCGCGGACCCAGACGGCGAGGAAGGTGAGCAGGAAGAGGACGAGCAGGAGCAGGGCTCCGGCGGCGATCCAGATGATGAGGGGAGGCATGGTGGCGTGGGAGAAAAGGAGGTTCAGCGCGCGCGGCGCACGGTGACGCGGCCGGCGCCGGCTTCGACGACGACGACGGCGGCGCCGCGTTCGACGAAGCCGTCGAGGGAGAAGGCCTCGAGCAGCGCGCCGTCGACCTCGGCGGTGCCGGAGGGCGCGAGCACGGTCACGGCCTTGCCGGTCTTGCCGACGTAGACGGCGAAGCCCGCGGCGGCGGGGACGGCGGCGCCGTCGTTGCTGCTGACGTTGATCATGGCGCGGCCGATGCCGGTCTGCGGCAGGAGGCGGCGGAAGGCGAAGAACTCCAGGGCGAGCACCACCACGAAGGCGGCGCAGAAGAGCCCGCAGGTCAGCGCGCCGGCCGCGGCGGAAAGATAGATGCCGACGAAGGAGACGGCCGCGCCGACGAAGCCGAGGAACACGGTCGGCAGGAAGAATTCGGCCGCGATCAGGAGCAGGCCGGCCACGAGCAGGCTGGCGGGCAACACAAGGGAGACTTCGTCCATGCGGCCAAGATGCCCGCGGACGACGTCCTTTCCAATCTTTTCCGATGCGGGCCGCTATAAACGGACGGCCGGGTTGTAAGGCCCCGCGTCTCGCTTGCGGAAACGCCTGCGGCCGCCTTAGCCTGCCGCATGCCCAAGAAACCCGCCGCCCCCCGCCGCAGCCGCGTCAAGGAAGCCCACCACGTGCTCGAGGACGCCTTGCGCAAGGCCGGCGAAGGGCGACCGGGCGACCAGGCGCAGGTCCACGGCCAGGTCGCGAAGTCCCTCGGCGTGTCTCCTTCGATGCTCTACAAATGGCGCGAGCCGGCCGAGCAAGGTAGCGGCCAGCCCAACCCGCTCCACCGCACGGCCCAGCTGATCGTGCTCACGGGCGACACGCGCATCCTCGACTGGCTCGCGGAGAAGGCCGGCGGGCAGTTCACGCCGGTGGAGACCGAGCCCGCCGCCGGCGCCCTCGACCAGGCGGCCAACACGCTCGTCCGCGAATTCGGCCTGCTCATCGCCGACGTGGCCGACGCCATCGCCGACCGCCGCGTGACGCCGGACGAGACCCAGGAGCTGCGCACCAAATGGAACGGGCTGCGCAAACGCGCCGAGACGTTCGTCCGCCGCTGCGAGAAAGGCGACTACGGCGCGGAGAAGTGAGCGTTTTCGCTTTCCCCGCACGCGCGAAAAGGTAACCAGAAGCCATGGCCGAATTCACCATCCGCCCCTACGGCGACCCGGTCCTCCGGGCGGTGGGCGAACCCGTGCGCGAATTCGGCCCGCCCCTCCGCACCCTCGGCGACGCGATGCTGCGCGCGATGAAGACCGCCAAGGGCATCGGCCTGGCCGCCCCGCAGGTGGGGCTCTCGCTGCAGCTCTTCGTGATGGACGTGCATGACGAGGATTTCACGCCCATCCTCGACGGCAAGGAACGCAAGCCGGAGGACATCATGCCGATGCTGCTCGCCAACGCGACCGTCACCGTGCCGCCGGGCGAACCGGAGACCTACGTCGAAGGCTGCCTCTCCTTCCCGGGCATCACGGGCGACGTCGAGCGCGTCGAGCGCGCGATCGTGCGCTACCGCGACGCCGACGGCGCGCCGCACGTGCTCGAATGCGCCGGCCTGCTCGCGCGCTGCGTGCAGCACGAGCATGACCATTGCCAGGGCGTGCTCTTCATCGACCGCATGACGCGCGCCCATCAGCTGCTGACGGCCGCGAAGGTGAAGAAGCTCAAGCGCGCGACGACCGCCGAGATGAAGGCGGCGCGCAAGCAGGCCTGATCACTTCGCGCCGGGCGCGCCGATGCGGAGGGTGAGCGGACCGACGGCCACCGCCGTACCGCCCGCCGGGATGCCTTCGATCCGGAAAGCGGTGACGCCGGCCGTGCCTTCGGCGGCGGAAGCGCGCCACTTGGCGCCCACGACGCCGCCGGCCGGACCGCCGCCGGCGATGATGGCGACATAGGCGTCGCCCGCGACGGACAGCTTGGTCTGCGCGAGGCAGAGATGGACGAGGAGGGCCGAGCCCACGGGATGGCTGTCGCGTTCGAAACCGAACGTCCACTCGCCGCTCTGCGTGAGCCGCGGGATGAAGCTGCGCTCGTCGCGCAGCGCGAGGGCGCCGACGGCGGTCGCCGCGCCGGTGTCGGTCAGGACCAGCTCGGAGGCGATGATCCGGAAGGAATGGGCGTCGGCGAGACGAAGGAAAAGCAGGGTCTGCGAGCCATCGGCGCCGACGGCGTATTGCTCGGCCCACAGCACGGCGAACTGCTTGGGCGCGGTCGCCGGCTTGAGTCCTTTGGACAAGGCCGGCGCGGCCGGCGCGACGGCGGGCACGTAGGCATAACCCTCGGCCGGTGCGGCGGCCAAGGCGACGCCGGTCCGACGCGACCAGGCCGCGCGGAGATCGGCGGTGAGGTCGGCGGGGCGCTCGAGGCCCGCGGCGCTGAAGCGCAGGGAACCGATGAGGTGCGCGGAGGGGTAGCCGAGGTCGACGGCCTGCTTGTGCAGACGGCCGACGGCGGCGTCGAGGGCGGCGGCCGGCGCGGCGGCGGCGAGCGGGACGGTGAAGTCGATCGGCTTCATCTTTTCGGCGAGGCGCTGGGCCGCGGCCAGACGGAGACGGGCGAGGGAAGGCGCCGCCTGCCGGATCTGCATGTTGCCTTCGTCGATGATCTTCTGGGCGCGGATCTTGATCTGCTCAGGGGTCTCGGTGAGTCCGCCGGACTTCGCTCCCTTGGTCGCGTTGGCGGCCGCGATGCTGGTGTCCATGATGCTCTGTCCCTGCTTGACGCGATTCTGGCCTAAGCTCGTGGCGCGCATGGCGTTATGCCACTCGGCCAGCTCCGAAGGCTTCAACTGCGGCACGACCTCGGCGTCGGTGACGGGGGGCGGAGCGACCGGCTCGCCCGCGGCGAGCATGAGGAAGGAAGCGAGGAGCGCGTACATAAGGGTCAGGATTCGTCGAACTTACGGGCGAAAAGGGCCTCCATCTCGCCCAGCAGGGCGGCGGCGTCTTTTCCTCGGGCCGAGAAGCGCAGCTTGGAGCCCAGGCCGGCGGCCAGCATCATGAGGCCCATGATGCTCTTGCCGTTCACGGACTCCTCGTCCTTGGAGACGGTGACCTCCACGTCCGGATAGCGGTTGGCCAGCCGGACGATCTGGGCGGCCGGACGGGTGTGGATCCCCATGCGGTTTTGGACGGTGAATTCGCGGGCCGAAGCCTCGTGGGTTTCTTCCATAGATAAGGGGGTGCCTGGGAGAGGACTCACAGGATAGGCCAAAGGGGAGCCCCCCTGCAAGTCGGGTCAAGGCAAATTGAACCTATGGGAGGGGACGCTTGACCTTCCTCGCCAGACCCCTCCAATCCAACCAAACGAACTACCGTGGCCAAGCCCGCTGTCCTTACCCACCCCGAATCCCTGAAGCGCCCCGCCGGCCCTTCCGAATATGCCAAGGATCCGGTCAACTCCTCGATGTCCAAGGCCGAGAAGATCGCCCTTTACACGAAAGTGGCTCGTAGCCGCCATTACGAGCAGCGCTGCATCTGCATCTACCAGCAGGGTAAGATCGGGGGCTTCCTCCACCTTTACGTCGGCCAGGAGGCCGTCGCCGCCGGGACCATCTCCCTCCTGGGCAAGCACGACCACATCATCACGGGCTACCGCGACCACGGCCACGGCCTGATGGTCGGCATGGGCATGAACGAGTGCATGGCCGAACTGACCGGCCGCGTCACCGGCTGCTCCCAGGGCAAAGGCGGTTCGATGCACTATTTCGCCCCTGATAAGAACTACTGGGGCGGCCACGGCATCGTCGGCGGCCAGGCCCCGCTCGGCACCGGCCTCGCCTACGCCGTCAAAGACATGGGCCTCAAGGGCAGCTGCCTCGCCTACATGGGTGACGGCGCGGTCAACCAAGGCGCCGTCCATGAAGCCTACAACCTGGCGGCCCTCTGGGACCTGCCGATGATCTTCGTCGTCGAGAACAACGGCTACTCCATGGGCACCTCCCAGGAGCGCTCGACCG
>JACCDV010208910.1_pt1 | contig 12300 bp, 9 predicted proteins | sample 7446131 | NCBI WGS metagenome assembly JACCDV01 (sample SAMN15323448, study PRJNA562643) | freshwater metagenome | isolation source: river surface water | place: USA:Blue River Watershed | collected 2017-08-17
AAATGTAGCATTGCAATACACTATATAATGATGACATTTTCAGTATATGATGTATTGACATATATGCCCTATAAATTCATATTGAATCAACATGAGAGATACAGAAATGATGATTTCGAATATATATATACTAGAACAAATAAGCCAATGGTTCGCAAAATTAAAAATTATGATTCGAAGATACATAATAATATAGGTCTAGAAGAATTCATAAAACAGGAAATTGTCCAAGAAGTAAATGCTCTATATGCTCCCCCCGCGGCTTCAATCACACCAACAACAGAAGATATAAAAGATAATGACCCTGCCAGAATAACCGAACCAAAAAATATATATTCATATGAATATATAGTTTCATGTAAGCAATTATATTATAGCTACATTTGCAACGCGGATTGTGGATATATAACATACGTTAATACAATGGAATTAATGAAAATATACCACAATATTTATGATAAAATAGTTTATATTAATGATAAACTCATTACAGACCCATTATTAGCAAATTCACAAAAAATAAATGATGAGAAAGCCTTATATAAAAAAGAATTAAAAATCTTAATGAAAAAAATAGAAGACGGATTATTAAAATGCATAAGTCAAGATTATAAACAAGGGTTTTTAAGACTATATGAATTATATTATTTAGAGGAAGATTATGATAAGGCGATGGAAATAGCTAAACTTTGTATAGAAAATAATTATATGAAGGGATATTTCTATACTAAATTAGGAAGACACTGTATATCAAATAATGAATATCATAAGGCAATATTATATTTGAATTTGTCAATTGAAGAAGGTTATTATTCATCCTATTTTGAACTATGTATATGTTATAAAAGTATAAATAATTTTGATTTATTAAAAAAATCAGTATATTATGGTATTGAATATAATATAAAAAAAGTTATTGAATATAAGTCGTAAAAAATATGAAAATAATATATATGAAAATAATATATATGAAAATAATATACATAATATTATATTGTTATTTTAGCTTTTTTATTCTTTTTTTTGGAGTTATGATGTATTAATTAATTTCCAGTATATTTTTGCACAGGTATGAACATCATCCATTGCATTATGTGAGGTATTAAAATCATTTTCGGTGAATAGATGTCTATATACTTCTTCCATGCGTGGATATAGTTTATAACGAGCTTTTATATCTTTTATTTTATTTTTTGAAAGTTTCATAACACAATTAATGCGATTAGTTGCATTCATATGTTCTATTTTTTCTATCATGTTATTTATTTTTTCAAAATATGATGTATTATATTCGATGAGGTTATTTATTTGTATATTTTGTTTTTCTCTATACATTTCACCTAATATAATATTATAATCAAATTCTGCATTATATGCGATGAATTCTTCGGTATTATCAATGTCTAAATATAGTTCTTCAAATATATTTTTTATAGGTATTCCGTTTGCATCCGCGTATTCTTTTGTTATTTTATGAACTTTCAGGGCTTCCGGATGACTAACAAATCCATCGGGTTTAACAATGAAATATTTTGAATTATGTAGATTACCGTCAGCATCATATAATGACCACGCAATTGAAACAATACGAGAGCTATTATACATTTCGATATTTGAAGGATGATAATATTTCTTTGTTTCCTTATTTTTTACTAATAATCCGGTTGTTTCCGTGTCAATTACCATTTTATACATTTTTTTATTTAACGTTGTTAATGTTTTTGGTATATATGTTGTAAATAAATTTAATTTTATAAGTTTTTTATACTTATTTATATTGTTTTTTATCATAATATTTTATATTATTATTAGTCGAATTAAGATTTAAATGTATATATATTTAATCTACAAACCCCTTAGATATATAAATATGTGTTAATATATTTATTATATCTAATTTTATATTATGATATGTAAATTGAAATATGTAAATTGTAATATAGTTTTCATTTTTTATCTAATATATTTTTGAATTTGTTTTTTAAATTTATATTAATTATAATTACAAGTTTGCACATTTGCACATTTGCATATTTGCATATATATGTCAATTCTGTATTTTTTATAATTATCTATTTATAATAAGTATGTATATATTCACAATATATATAACATATTATAAGTTGTGAAAGATATCATTATTATTAAAATATTTTAATAAACACATATGCAGGACTGACATATATATGCAAACTTGAAATTTTGCAAATATGCTAATATGTTATATTATGCATAAATTGATAAAATAAATAAAATAAATAAAATAAATAAATTGGAATATAATAGCTAAAAAAATAAGTAGATAAGAAATAATATTTATTCTTCTTCGCTAGATTCAAATACATATTTGGGATGTGAATTAGGCATCGTCTCGGGTCTTTGGATAATATTATATTCCGCCGTAAGTGAATCAAGGGAATCAATTCTCTCAACAATATCACGGACGTTATCAAATGCTTGCGGTGATTCTTCAATTGTAGTCTGCGGTGTATAACGAGGAAATTGAGCTTCAAATTCGTCATTATATATATCTGGTATAGGTTCTCTATTGTCATAACGGAAATTACCTATATCAACAACTTCATTATTACTATTATAAATTAGATAAGGATTTATTTTATTATATTCATTTACTTTTAAACCTTGCCCTAGTGTTTCCATAATACCAATGGATTTATTAGGGGCTTCATCGCTCACCTTTATTTTAATTATCGGCGTTGCTCTATAATTTATTTCCATATTGTTAGTATCATAAATAAATAATATATTCCTACCTAGCACATCATATTCCTTATGTAGTATAGCATTATTTATAAAACCCATAAGATAGGAATTATATAATTTAACTAATACATCTTTTAGGCAATCGTGTATATCCTTATAAATTCGTTCATCGATTTGCGTGGATTCTTTTGTATCATCGCCCAAGGTAATCATTTTTTCAATACTATTTCCAAAAAAATTACTATCCTCTATTAGTCTCTCCCCATATTTGTCAAATATAACCTTCAAATCCGGATTATTATTACTTACATAATTTATAAAACTTGTATATGCCTCCTTTCTTATTATTAAAGCCATGTTCATCTCATCTTCTACATTATTGCTGGATATAGATGATGGCCGCAACCGTATATAAGATAAGATGCGGTCGTTGTTTATATTCTCCATATTCTTTGCTGGCTTCATTTCTTGGTATGTTTTATTATTAATACTCTCGTTATTGTTATTTTCATGTATCCTTACCTTGTATGGATTATCATCGTATAGTAATGGTTGTTTAACGCGCGTAGTTAGTTTTTTATAACATATATATAAAATTAATTCCAATTGATTTGATGGTTTCATCTCTATATCCCTTACTGAAAAATCGAGATTCATTTCCATATTAAATAACTCATCTCTACTCGTAATAACAATATCTTTAAGAACAAGCTCAACAAGTGATTTCAATTCCTCATCAGTTAAATCCGCAAATAACATAAATCGTGAATTGGTTTTATTGCGTGAAATATATTCTACTAACTCATTTGCAAAAGCATAGTCTAATTTGTAGGGAAGCATTGCATCGGTGTTTTTCATATTAATATGCATATCAACATAATTTGTTCTGTCATAGTTGCTATCCTTTATTTTTTGTATTAATTCCTCGTATAATACTTTTAAATCAATATTTTCTATAAGGCTCTTAAAATAAAGTGTATCCAAGTCAGCGCATATTTTTTTCCGCAGCGGCCCCTTTAACTCAATCCCCAATTCAATATTATTATCTTTTAAATATGTTTCAAAAGGCTTTATTAATTCATCTATTATTTCAGTTTCCCCCATTTGCATTACTTTCTTCTCGCTCACATTAGATATAGGTTTATCATCATTCGTTTCAATTTCGGCATCTACTTTTGTATCTACTTCGTCATCAACTTTCACATCATTATCCGCATTCGTGGCGGGAGTAAGTATATTATATGGTCTTAATATATTATTATTATTCCCTTCAAATGTATTATATATGTTGTCATCATATATAGATTTATCATTTTTATTAATGGGATTAGGTGGATTAACGGGATTAGTGGGGTTAGTCTGTTCATATAATGAAGGAAATAATCCATATGGTTTAAGCGGCGTTTTAAAATCAAATGGTTCCTCCATTAGTTGATTATCAGTTTGATTAACGGGCGGATTATATGATTTGACTTGTAGAAAATCCATTTTCTGCATTTCGACAAGCATATCTTTATCAATACAATCGCTATTTATATATGTTGTTTTATGTTGATGTTTTTTAATGTTATCCGCTTTGGAAACGGGGCTAGGGTCTTTTCTTAGTTGCAGATTTGGATTAAGTAGCGGGCTTATAGCACCGATTCCATCTTTTATTTTAATCATACCATTCACAAGCGTATATTTCTCATTATTAGTGTTCGAATCACATAGTAATTCCAAATATTCAATTGGCGAATCCTTGTAATTAGGAGGTAATTTAAATTTACTGATGGTTTCCTTACTCAGGTTTAGAGAATTACCCTCGGCATCGGTCATTTCAGTTGGACCCACATAGCATAAATTATTCCAGTATTTAATATGATATTTCATTGGCATAATGTCGTCATCAATGTATTTTAGGATATACAGATTAACAAATTCCTTTAAATCCGCGTCCGTAATAGGAAAATAAACTCCTTCTTTAATGTATTTATTTGAAATTGTTGCACAACATACATCATTTAGTAATAGAGCAGCGGGGGAATGATTTTTCCAATAGGGGTCATAGCTAGTAATATCCCCCGTCCCCAAGTTATTAAACGCCGAATATTTACCTTTTTTTTCAACAGTTGTTGGCGGTGCATCCATTTTAATTATATTAATAATTTCATTGTCGCTCATTTCCGGTGTTTTTTGGCTTATATTCACGGTTTTTATATTTAGCGGGTTTTCATTAACAAAGTCAATTATGGGATATTTATCAACATCGGCATTTTTAATGTTAATTGTTTTAACATTAGCGGGTTCTATGTAGTTGCTATCATTATTGTCGCTATCATTGTTATCGCTATCATTATAGGTGTTGGTGTTTGTGTCTGCATCAGTATCATTGATGTTTGAGTCGAATATATTTCCTAGGAACTTACATATATTATCAAATATTTTCAATTCTTTTTTTTTCCGTGGTTGTTCTTTTGATGGCAGTGGGTCGTTTTGCAATAATTGATTAGTTTGGCCTGCTAGTATATAACTCAAAGGGGGAAGCGAAAGAGAATTGCTAATATAAGGGGCAATAATATAATTAACTGCAATTATTAATTTATCAACTTCTGCGGTATCCATATCATATGGAAGCCCAATAATGGGGGCTACTTCTTCTATATTGCGGGTTAGTATAGAGAAAATATGTTTATATACATCAACCGTGAATAATATGCTATATGATGCATCTGTGCGTATAGTTTCCTTTGTAATGTTTAATATAGGGGAATATTTTGAGGAGAAGGAGCATGGTTCATATTTATTTATTAGTTCATTTGTTAATGACTTCAATACAAGATTAAAATTATAATAGTTCATTATGATGATGGGGGGAATAAGACTCGATATATGCTGCAAAGGCGTTTATTTAATATTAAGATTATAAAAATTTAAATTAAACGAACAAATTACGTAAAATATTTATCGTTAGAGGAAAAATAAAAAAAAGTAAAAATAAAAAAAAGTAAAAATATAAAAATATTAAGAAAGAGAAAAAAAAGAAAAAAACCGAAAAACAAAAAAAACATAAAAAATAAAATAAAACATAAATTACATTTGTATGTCAAGCTTTCGCTGTTTTAGTAAATTTTCCATTTGTTTATCATAGTCTATACCGCTTTTTTTACCTTTATCGCCGGTGGCGGAAACTTGTTGATTTGGACTAAACGGGATATTTGTAATTATATCATTGTTTGTGAATCCATCATTTGATAGATATTCAAAACTTTTTTTAAGGGCATTATTATTTACTTTTAAATCATCATTTTCGTTTGTTATAACGCTGTATCTATCAGAGTATGGACCGCCCATGGAATCGTCAATGGGCATAATATTCGGCAATCCCGTTATTTGTTCATATCCACGATTAATATTATTGTTTCCCGTGTTTCTATTTTGACCGGTATTCATTGTTTCCTGCACGTGTTGCGGACGTTGGTTATCTTGTTGTTCAACCATATTTTTTAGTCCATTTATAATAAAATCAATCCTTGCATAGAGTTCATTTTCTTTTAATACCTTTCCTTCTTGTTGCATTACCAAACATGGAACATATTGCACATATTGAGGTATTCTAACATTTGGGTCGTCAATATTTACAACTGTGAAAAAATCTAAATATTTTTCTATTTTCACAACCAATTTCCTTGAATATTCACATTTCCCACTAAGAAATAAATAATGATTTTTTCTCATGCGAGCCATATGCATATTTATATCCATTTTTTATTTTTCTTATAATAATTGCAATAGTTATCCTATATTATTATGTCTATATATTCTTATGCAATATTATATTTGTCTTATAATCTATATTATTATATATTTAGCAATTTAATAATTAAAAAAAAAACGATAATATATTCTATTAATGTCGTTTTATATATTATTTATTATATTATTTACCGCTGCATTAAAAAATGAAAATAATATTAAATAAATATAGTTATAAATTAAATTATTAATAAACATTTATTAAAATATTTTTATATTACTACATATAATATAATAATATAATATTTGATTTTTATATATTGTATATATAAATAATTTATAATAAAAATAAAATAACAATAATAATAATATACGGATAAAATAATAATAATATACATACCCATCAACAACAACCTGATTAATTGAATTAGATATGGCATCAACAAAGGATAAAACCAAGATATATAATATTAACTATAACTATGAGAATACGTGGGACGTGGCAAAATCATATGTGTCATTTAGGATTGAGAATACAAATACGGCGATGGTTAATTCAATTAGGCGAACAATAATAAATAATGTGCAGACATATGGATTCACACAAGATAATATAACAATAATACAAAACGATAGTCCTCTTCATAATGGGTTGATATTACAACGAATAAGCATGATACCGGTTAATATATTAAAAACAAAGGAATTTAATATTGATGAATACGAGTTTATCATTAATGAACAGAACAATACAAAAAATAAAATGTCAATAACAACGGAACATTTTCAGGTATTACATATAGCAACTAATAAATATCTTAGCCGCAGAGAGGTGGAGACCATTTTCCCTCCCGACCCTATAAGTAAAGAATATATTGAGATAACACATCTCAAACCTTCCTATTTCAAAAACGTTAATTTTAAGACAATGGGAGCAATTGATAATGGAAGCGACACAAATATAACTGGTAATTTAATGAGTTTCTATGTTAAATGTAAATTGATTAAGGGAGCAGGTTGTAATAATGCATTGTTTTGCCCTGCAACGATAACGGGATATATATATACACCGGAGGAAGAAGATGTTATAAATATTGAGCGTAATAAATATATTGATGCCCAAAAGAAACAATGTATCGAAAATAAATTAACGCCCAAAACGGATGATAAATATATCAAACAATTTAATACATCGCTAATTAAAACAATATATAAGAAAAATAAACAAGGAGAGCCATATAGTTATGATGTATTCGTCGAGAGTAAAGGATATTTCCCGCCATTGGTGATTTATCATATGGGATGTGAGAGTCTTAAAAGTATAATAACTCGTTTTATGCAAAATGTTAATGATGGCAATGATAATTTTATTGTAGTGTCCCCCTCGCCGAATAAGATACATGGATATAATATAACGGTTAAGGAGGAAAATGATACGTTGGGAAATATATTTGCATATACTGCGTCTAAATTATTCTGTAATTATGGTGATAAAAATAGGGGATTACATTATATTGGATACTCGCGACCCCATATGTTAATTGAGGAAATACTAATTGAAATACAACCAATAAAGGAAATGAAATATAATGATGTAATAACCGCATTTATAATTCCTACTTGCAATGAAATAGTGGGACATATTACGTTAATTCAATCTCAGTTAGAGAACACCGGCGAATTACAACAAGAATTTAATAATTTTTCAAAGAATATGTTTTAACTTAGTAATAATATATTTTTTGTATTATTATGTTTTTTTTATATACAATAGATATCTAGAATTATTTGAGTTATTTTTTGAATATAAGATATTTAAAAAAAATAGAAAATTTTAATTTTTTTAAAAAAAAAATGATAAATAATATAATATTTATATTTGTTATTTTGAGCTTTTTGTGCCTTCGACGCAATGGCCAATGCAGCTGTTGATGCTGCCGGTGCTGCTGCTGCTGTTGCTGCTGTTAATGCTGCGCAACGAATTGCGTTTGCCTTAAAAACATATGCCCTTGCAAAAGATGTATTGTCCCTATATGAAAAAATGCCAACTGATGAAGTTTATGAGTTTTTCTTAAAGGCATGTGCAATTACGGTTGATGCGTTTATTTTAGCAGTTTCAACGCCTGATGAATCTTCAACTTCTTTGAATGAAATTGAAAATATTTCACTCAATAATAGTTTATATGTTAATCATCGAAGGCTTCTTATTTTTGCTCTTAAAAAAATAAAAAGGAAAGATAAAATAAATGAAGTATTGTTTGCTCCAATCATTAAACAATTGGAATGTGCGATTGAAAATCAAAATATGCGCACAATTCATGTTCCAGACGTCTTTCCCGATACAGTTCCGGTGATTGATGTAAAGAATGTCTCATTTGCAGAAATCTTTTCTGCACCCGAGTTTAATGTTTATACGGAAACCTGCCGGCTCCTCCCTGATGAGTGGCAGATTTCCTTCTGGTTGATTATTCCTTTCACAATGAACTGGCTTTTTCGCGTCTTGAAGGCCTCAGGGGGAGTTCAACAAAGGGAAAGGGAAAGGGTGAGCGCTGATGGAAAAAAAGAAACATACTATGTGCGCAGTGGTGGATTCTATAGGTCTAAGGAAATGAAACCAAAGAAAAATTCGCCATTAATTACAAATGAGATTTACGGCTTTGTTCCCCCTACTAAGGAATCACGCTTCTTTGAAATAACCAAGCGCAGCGATACTTACAATAGGCTATGGTCAAACCTTAAATATCTGCCCTTCTTTTTCAAGGATATATTTAATCCTCTTGAAGAAGAAGGGCAGATATTTAAGGGGATTAGATATCAAATATACATTACCGGTATGTTTGAAGAACCAAATGGAAGGAAGCTATGTGAGGTTGAACATAATAGGATTAAAAAGATCATATATGACCCGCCTGGAAATGGAAATGGCCCAATTGCGCATCGTAAATGGGGCATCGATGTTCCCATGATGATGTTCATCGAGACTCGTGAATAATAACAATTTTTTTTCCGTAAATATGTCTTTTCAAAATATGCATCTGTATATAAAACAAAATATATAAAAAATAAATAATTTTTTTCTTAATAAAATATTATTATCATTTACAAATATAACAAATCAACTAGAATAAACAATCCAAACATATGCAGATAAGAGGGCATTGGCTTGCATATGGTTAGAACGCAACAAGCTACATTATCCCATAAGAATCGTCCAACAAATACAACCAATAATATAGATAAAATTACAAATAATATTGTAATTACATCTTGCGTAAATTGTTCCTTATTAAAATGTTCCTTGTTTGCATTGTTAAGCAAGTTTTTAAATCCTTCTAGTAATTTACCCATATTATTATTTATTATTATAATTAGATAATATTTTTTAATAATAATATTTTTATTTTTTTATTTTTATTTAATATAATTTATTTTTATTATTTGCATTAAAATAAATATACTTATAAAAAAACTCATATATAGATGTGATACATACGTAATACGTAATAAAAAAATATTTAATCATAAGAATCATGGCATAATAAAAGCAATAAAGCTTCCATTACCAATTAGTATGTATAAAGTCGGTCCATGCTTTGATAGGAAAGTTCTCAACTCATACCGTTCAACCCTTCCATCAACCATAACAGTAGTCTGCTTTAAAATATATTTTTTAAACTCCCACGCGGGAGTGTTCTTCACATGGTCAGGAAACTGCGAGCAAGCAAATTGAAACACAGTTTGCAAGTTTGGAGGCGGCCCTTGTTGAATGATGCAATGGAGCCCCGCATAGGGGTTTCCTCCTAGCATGTCATAAATCTTCCCATCGTCGACTTGATATCTTCCGTTGGCCATTATAATGCCACTAGTCTTTTTTTCACAATATTAATCGTATTTTAAATAAAATTATTTGTTTTTTGTTATTTATTTAATATTTTCAACTCTTTTTTTTTGTTATACCGTATAAATAACATGATATTATAAAAATAAATAAAAATAAAATTATTAATATATTATTTTATTATTATTTATATATCGCGTTCGGTTGGTTTAAGATAAGTCATACCAAGGATATTGAAAATATCTTCTTCACTATTAACTTTAATTGGTTTAAGTTCCTTTGTCTTTTTATTTTCCTCTAATATAGCATACTCATTTAATCTATATCCCTTATCTTTCGCGGCAAATCGCATTTGTTTATTTAGGTTATCGCTTCCCGTAAAATAGAGAAGTGCATTATAATAAGATTCGTATGCAATGAATCTTATGTCAATGCGGCGGGCATACATATTATTTTTCAATCTGCATAATCCCATATATTTAGTTGTTCCTTTGTCGGTTAGATGCGCAACAAGAAAGCCCATTCCCGTTAATATATCAACAAACTTTATAAGGGGATTTTCATCTTCTTCTAGTTTCTCGATTTGTTCCTTTTTTTCATATTTTGGGCTAACAAGCAGGACATCAATATCTCCTGATGATTCTTTACCTCTTCTATAACTTCCGCATATTGTTAATATCATACTCTTGTCGAATATTGCCACCGTTTTCTGTAATAGGGTTTCCATCCTAACCATCTCCGCCCGTGGTATGCGTTGTTCAATGTCATCTTTATACTTTAAACCTATTAATTGTTTTTGATTCAAATGTTTTAAATATGTTGTATCATCGATGTTCCTTAATGCTTGTTGCACATCATCACCATATTTTTTTAATTCGGTTTTTAACTTGTCAAATGTTATTCCTTCTTTATATAATTTATCCGCCGCGGCTGGCCCAATACCATATATCTTTTCTAACTTTGTTAATTCATCATATTTTGTGTTATTATTCGCCGAATATTGTTTCTCTAATTCTTCTATCCCTTCGAGTGTTCCAAATTCATGGAAATATATTAGATTTTTCTTCGCTCCTGTTGTTAATTCAAATTCGTCTACATTATCCATTGTTTTTGTTTCAATATTGGAGTCCTTTAATAATTTCTCAATTGATGTAATCCATTTTTTGTAGCTGTTTATCTTGAAAATACCATCTTTTATATTATATTTCTTTGTCATAGCAATAAGTTTATTTATGCTTTCTATAAATTTTATCAAAGTATTTTTTAACATTTATCTAGTTATTAATGTTTCCTATCTTATTTGTTATACTGTTGTGATATTACTATAATTATTATCTTATCTTATATTCTATTATAGATATGTTTTCTAATATATTTTTATATTTATATTTTCTTTTTTCCTATATATGGTTTGAATATATAAACGGATAATATATATATATTATAAATTTATTACTATATTATTTATAGAATATGTAAGATATTTATTTTTCATTTTTTTCTCCTGTTTTAATAGCATCCCATTATTTGTTAATTGTTAGCCGTCGGTTATTTGATTTTTATTATGAAAATATTATTATTTTTTTATCTATAAATACTGTTATATATCCCTTTGTAAAAATAGGAGAACGCCGATGGCGAATGGTTATCAATTTTGTAAGATATATAATTAACAAAATGAAAATAATTATACAATATGATGGATTCATCCGCGTAGTAGATTCATATATATTGTTTCCGCCGCTTCTGTATCAATATATGCATTTACATATATTGATGCATTCATCTATTTTTATGTTTATTCGAGGTTGTTGATTATATTATTTGCAAGATTGATAGATATTGATGCGGCGGGGCGACCTGTGTGAGTCAAGGAGTGTGATACGGGGGACCCTTATGATGTTTTTTTTACTTGTGTTTTAAGTGTTATATATTATAATATTTTGCGTAAATTGTATTTTTCTCTTATTCTATATTCTTTGCGTAATGAAATATGGAAATTT
>JACCDV010507509.1_pt1 | contig 12299 bp, 13 predicted proteins | sample 7446131 | NCBI WGS metagenome assembly JACCDV01 (sample SAMN15323448, study PRJNA562643) | freshwater metagenome | isolation source: river surface water | place: USA:Blue River Watershed | collected 2017-08-17
CCTTGACTTCCACCGTGGTGCCCACGGCGCGCGGGGCCGGGCGCACTTCGCCCGTGCGACCGTCCAGGGCAACGGCACTGGGCTGGCCGTCCATGCGCGAGAGCAGCGTCAGCTCGGACACCGAGTTGATGGCGGCCAGTGCCTCGCCCCTGAAACCCATGGTCATGACCGATTCGAGTTCATCGAGGTTGCCGATCTTGCTGGTGGCATGGCGCTTGAGTGCAGTGGCCAGCTCGTCCGGTGCGATGCCGCCGCCGTCGTCTTCCACCGAAATTAGCCGGGTGCCGCCCCCCAGCAGGCGCAGCGTGATGTTCTGCGAGCCGGCATCCAGCGCGTTGTCCACCAGCTCGCGCACTACCGACGCGGGGCGCTCGACCACCTCGCCAGCGGCGATCTGGCTGATCAGTTCATCGGGGAGTTCGCGGATCGGGCGGCGGGCAGGGGCGTTCGGAGCAGTCACCTGGTCATTTTAGGCGGTGGCCGCAGGGATAATCAGCCCATGGACATTGTGATGCAACTGGTCGACTTCATCCTCCACGTCGACCGCTATCTGGAGGCGTTTGTGGCGCAGCATGGGGCGTGGGTGTACGCGCTGCTGTTCCTGATCATTTTTGTCGAGACCGGGCTGGTGATCATGCCCTTTTTGCCTGGCGATTCGCTGCTTTTCATTGTGGGCGCCTTGTGCGGTGCCGACCTGCTCAGTCTGCCGCTGACCGTGGTGCTGCTCCTGATTGCGGCCATTGCCGGGGATCAGGTCAACTACAGCATCGGGCGGTACTTCGGCCCCAAGGTGTTCCGCTGGGAAAACTCGCGTTTTTTCAACCGCGCGGCGTTTGACCAGGCCCATGCCTTCTATGAAAAATACGGCGGCATCACCATCATCCTGGCGCGCTTCCTGCCGTTCATCCGCACCTTTGTGCCTTTTGTGGCCGGGGTGGCCGAGATGACGCGCAGCAAATTCACCGCCTACAACGTGATTGGCGGCTGTATATGGGTTGTAGGCCTGACGCTTGCCGGCTACCTTTTCGGCAACCTGCCTTTTGTGCAGACCCATTTGTCCAAGATCATCTGGGCGCTGATTCTGGTGCCGGGCCTGGTTGCCATATTTGGCGCCTGGCGGGCCAGGCATTCGGCTGCGGGGGCGGCCTCCCACAAAAGAATACTGTAGGAGCGTACCCCTGTGCGCGAAAACCTTCAGCAGTGCCTCAGGTGCTGCGGCTGCGCGCCAGCGGAGGATTGCGCGAAAAATACTGCACGATGCCATTTAACAGGGCGTCCACGAGTTTGTCCTGATAAGCCTCGCTGCGCAGCTTTTGTTCTTCTTCGGGGTTGCTGATGAATGCGGTCTCTACCAGCACACTCGGGATGTCCGGTGCCTTGAGCACGGCAAAACCAGCCTGTTCCACGCGCGGTTTGTGCAGCCGGCCCACGCCACCGATCTGCCGCAGCAGGGCGTTGCCCAGCTGCAGACTGTCCTTGATCTGCGCACTGGTGCTCATGTCCAGCAAGGCGCGCTGGACCTGCGCATCCTGCCCGCCGAGGTTGATGCCACCGATGAGGTCGGCCTTGTTTTCTTTCTGGGCCATCCAGCGTGCCGCGCTGCTGGAAGCTGCGCCCTGGCTGAGCGCAAAGACGCTGGCGCCGCGCGCTTCAGGGGTGAAAAAGGCATCGGCATGGATGCTCACGAACAGGTCGGCCTGCACGCGACGGGCTTTTTGTACCCGCACATGCAGCGGCACAAAGTAGTCGCCATCCCGTGTGAGGAAGGCGCGCATCGGGTTGCCGCCCACGCGGGTGGCATTGATGCGCTCACGCAGCTTGTGGGCGATGCGCAGCACCACGTCCTTTTCGCGGGTGCCACCGGGCCCAATGGCACCCGGGTCTTCTCCGCCATGGCCGGCGTCGAGCGCCACCACGATCAGCCGGTCGGTACCGGCTGTTCCCGCCAGCGGACGAGGCGGGTGATCCGGGGCCTCCATGGCGGCCGTGCCTGGTGGCAGCACGTCCTGACGCCGCGTTGAGGGGGGAGGAGCAGGGGGGGGCGGCGCGCTGCCCTGGCTCTGGCGGGCGATCAGCTCACCCAGCGGGTCACCTGCCAGCGGCGGTGGGGGTGCAGCCGCAGCGGGAACCTCTGCGGGCGTACCCAGCCGCTGCGCGATCAGCTGCTCCAGCGGGTCGGGCGGTGTGCTGGGGTAGAGGTCGAATACCAGCCGGTGCTGGTAGGCGGCCACGGGTTGCAGCGTAAAGACCTGCGGCGCGATCGGCTGCTTGAGGTCGAACACCAGGCGCACCACGCCCGGGCTGAGCTGGCCTACCCGCACGCCGGCGATGTTGGGGTCGTCTGCACGCACCTTGCCCACCAGTTCGCGCAGGGCGGGGTTGAGCTCCAGGCCTTCAATGTCGACGGCCAGCCGAGGCGGCGAGGGCACCAGGGTCTGGCGGGCCTTGAGCGGCACATCCGATTCGAGTGTGACGCGGCTGTAGTCGGCTGCCGGCCAGACCCGCACCGCCAGCAGCGTGGCGCCGCGCGCCAGCTCATGCATGCCCATCGCCAGAACCAGCGTGCCCGAGGGCAAGACGCCCAGAAAACGGCGGCGTTCAGTCTGCACGCAGTCCCTCCAGTTGGGCGGCGCCGGCGAGCCAGCCAGCCCCTCGTGGCGTGCCCGCCTTCACCTGAACGTGGCGCGCGGACTCGTCCAGCGCCTCGATGGCGATCACCCAGTCCGGCGGCGGCAGCTGGCCAGCCACCTTGTCGGGCCACTCCATGAGCTTGAGGCCCGGGCCCGCAAAGATGTCGCGAAATCCCGCGTCTTCCCATTCACGCGGATCACTGAAGCGGTAGAAGTCGAAATGCCAGATCGGCCAGGGCTGACCTTCGATCACGCCCTGGTGCGGCTCGACCACCGCATAGGTCGGGCTCTTGATGCGGCCCTGCACACCGCAGGCGCGCAGCAGGTGGCGCACGAAAGTGGTCTTGCCGGCCCCCAGATCGCCACGCAGCTCGATGCAGGCGTCACGCCCGCCGGGCCAGACGGTCAGCTGCCGGGCCAAGGCCGTAGCCCAGGCCTGCGTGGCCGCTTCATCGGACCAGGCCAGGGGCAGCACTGTCGTGCTTTCTACAATCGGTGCGTGTCGTTCACTCATCAGACCATCGATCCTTCGGCCCTCTGGTCCCGCATTCAGGACTGGGCGCAAGAGCTTGGATTGTCGCAAATAGGCGTGAGCGGCATCGATTTGCACACGGCGGAGCCGGGATTGCAGGCCTGGCTGGCCGCCGGCTTTCATGGCAGCATGGCCTACATGGCCAGCCATGGCATGAAGCGCGCACGCCCCGCGGAGCTGGTCCCGGGCACGGTGAGTGTGATTACCGCCCGCATGGATTACTTGCCGCAGGGCACGCCCGCCGACTGGAGCGGGCAGGAACTGGCCCGGCTGAACCGCCCCGGCGAAGCGGTCGTGTCGGTCTATGCCCGGGGGCGCGATTACCACAAGGTGCTGCGCAGTCGCCTGCAGAAGCTGGCTGAGCGGATCGCTGCCGACATTGGGCCCTTTGGCCACCGGGTCTTCACCGATTCGGCACCCGTGCTTGAAGCCGAGCTGGCCAGCCGCAGCGGCCTGGGCTGGCGTGGCAAGCACACGCTGGTGCTTTCGCGCGAGGCCGGTTCCATGTTTTTTCTGGGTGAGCTGTTCGTGGACCTGGCCTTGCCCCTAACCCCGGCGGTCAGCGCGCATTGCGGCCAGTGCAGCGCCTGCCTTCAGGCCTGCCCCACGCAGGCGATTGTGGCGCCCTACAGGCTGGATGCGCGACGCTGCATTTCCTACCTGACCATCGAGCACGCGGGGCCGATCCCGCACGAACTGCGGCCCCTGATTGGCAACCGGGTGTACGGCTGCGACGATTGCCAGCTGGTGTGCCCCTGGAACAAGTTTGCCCAGGTGCACCTGCTGGCCGACTGGCTGCCGCGCGAGGGTCTGGCGGGCAGTGCGGTGGAGGATTTGCTGGCCTGGAGCGAGGCCGAGTTCCTGCGCCGCACCGAAGGCAGTGCCATCCGCCGCATTGGCCATGCGCGCTGGTTGCGTAACCTGGCGCTGGCGGCAGGCAATGCCTTGCGCTTAGACACGCTGAAGCCCGGTGAGGCGCAACGTCTGCGTCAGTCTCTGACGGCGTGGGTGGAGCACCCCGATGAGGTGGTGCGCGAGCAGGTGCAGTGGTCGCTGGGGGGTGGCTGACTCAGCCTGGACTCAGCGCAGCACGCCCAGCGCAAACGGCAGGCTGAGCATGCCCGCCAGGGTGGAGAGCGTGACCAGTCCTGCCACATAGGGGCCGTTGTAGCCCATGCGACTGGCCAGCACATAGCAGGTCGAGGCGGTGGGCAGGGCCGAAAAGACCAGCAGCACGGTGGTCTGCGTCGCGTCGAGCTGCCACACACGGGCCCAGACCCAGGCCAACAGCGGCAAGGCCAGGTGCTTGCACAGCAGCACGCTGATACCGAGCACCTTGCCACGCGTGAGGCTGCCCAGCTGCATGCCTGCGCCCGCGGCCAGCAGGCCCAGCGTGAGTGCAGAACCACCGATGCGCTGCACGCTCGGCGCCAGCCATTCGGGTACGCGAAAGCCCAGCAGATTGGCCACCAGGCCGGAGGCTGTCGCAATGATCAGTGGGTTGCGGACGAGTTCGCGAAGGAAATGCGTGTTGCTGTGCCGAGCCATGGGCCAGACCGCGCCGATGTTGAAGACCGGCACACAAAAACCGATCAGCATCGACACCATCAGCAGGCCTTGCGGGCCGGCAATGCGCTCGGCCAATGCCAGCGCGATGAAGGAGTTGAAACGAAAACCCACCTGGGCACTGGCCGCATGGTCGCGCCGGTCGATCCAGCGGTTCAACACCGGCCACCAGGGCAGGCTGTAGGCCAGGGCAATCGCACTGACCGCCAGCGACAGCCCAGCCGCGATCAGGCTGGAGGCAGCAGCCAGGTCCAGCGGGCTTTTGACGATGGAATAAAACAGCAGGGTCGGGAACAGGAAGTAGTAGACCAGGCTGTCGACATGTTGCCAGACCGAACGGTTGAGGGCCGTGAAGCGGCACACCAGATAACCACACAGGATCAGGGAAAAGTCGGGAAAGAGCAGTTGCGCAAAATTCACCCGCAGAGCATAGCCGCATGCCACGCCCTGGGTCTGTCACATCAGGGCAAGCCCGGGCTCGCAATGCTTGGCTTTGTGCTTATGATGTTTTGTTTTTTTTCAGGAGTGATCGAGATGAAACGTCGTACCTGGGTGGCTGTAGCCGCCTTGTCCCTGGCTGCAGGCTCTGCCTTCGCTCAGTCTTATCCGAACCGTCCGGTCAAGCTGCAGGTGCCTTTTGCCCCGGGTGGCACCACCGACATCGTGGCCCGCACCATTTCCGAATCCCTTGGCAAGGCTCTGGGTCAGTCGGTGGTGGTCGAAAACAAGGCTGGCGGCGGTGGCGTGGTGGGTGCCAATGAAACCGCGAAGGCGGCCCCCGATGGCTACAACCTGGGCATGGCCACGGTATCGACGACAGCAGCCAACCCGGCGATCAACCCCCGGATTCCGTACAACGCGCTGACCGATTTCACCCCCATCATCAATGTGGCGGCTACGCCCAATGTGATTGCGGTGCATCCCAGCTTCCCGGCCCGGGATTTCCAGGGCTTCCTGGCCGAGCTCAAGAAGAATCCGGGGAAATATTCCTATGCATCCTCCGGCACCGGTGGCATCGGCCATTTGCAGACCGAGTTGTTCAAAAGCCTGACCGGCACCTTCATCACCCACATTCCTTACCGCGGTGCGGGTCCGGCCCTCAACGACACCGTGGCTGGCCAGGTGCCGATCATTTTTGACAACCTGCCCTCTGCGCTGCCCTTCATCCAGTCGGGCAAGCTGCACGCCATCGTGGTGGCGGCGCCCCAGCGTCTGACCGTACTGCCCGGTGTTCCGACCTTCAAGGATGTGGGGCTGGAGCCGGTCAACCGCATGGCTTACTACGGCATTCTGGGACCGAAAGGCTTGCCCAAGGAAGTGGTCGACAAGGTCAGTGCTGGCGTGAAAAAAGCGCTCGAAGAACCGGCCGTGCGCAAGCGCATCGAGGACACCGGTTCCATCATCGTGGCCAATACGCCTGAGCAGTTCGCCGCCCAGATGAAAGCCGAGTACGAGGTCTACAAGAAAGTCGTCGACCAGCAAAAGCTTCGTCTGGACTGATGCTGTCCGCCAGCCGGGAGGTCATCGACCGCTTTGCCGATGCCCTCTGGCTGGAGGATGGCCTGTCGGCCAACACGCTGGCAGCCTACAAGCGGGATCTGGGCCTGTTCTCGCTCTGGCTGGAACAGGCTTTTTCATTGGCCTTGCTTCAGGTGCAGGAACTCCATCTGCAGGCCTACTTTGCTGAGCGCCATGCCCAGACCAAGGCCACATCGGCCAACCGCCGACTGACGGTCTTCAAGCGCTTCTTCCGCTGGACCCTGCGCGAGGGCCTGGTGCAAGTTGACCCCACACTGCGACTGCTGGCGGCCCGGCAGCCTTTGCGCCTGCCCAAATTGCTGAGCGAAGCACAGGTCGAGGCTTTGCTGCAAGCGCCCGATGTGGCCGATCCGCTGGGTCTGCGCGACCGCGCCATGCTGGAACTGATGTACGCCAGCGGGCTGCGGGTGAGCGAACTGGTCGGTCTCAAGACCCTGCATGTCTCGCTCAATGAATCCGTGCTGCGGGTGCTGGGCAAGGGCAGCAAGGAGCGTCTGGTGCCCTTTGGTCAGGAGGCAGGTCGCTGGCTCACGCACTACCTGCAAGAGGCCCGCCCTGCTTTGCTGGGCGGGCGTCAGAGCGATGCGATGTTTGTGACCAGCGCAGGCCCCAAGGCCGGTACCGGCATGTCGCGGATCATGTTCTGGAACCTGGTCAAGCGCTATGCCCTGCAGGCAGGCATCACGGCGCCACTGTCGCCCCACACCTTGCGACACGCCTTTGCCACGCATCTGCTCAACCACGGCGCTGATTTGCGGGCGGTGCAAATGCTGCTGGGACATGCGGACATCTCCACCACCACCATTTACACCCATGTGGCGCGCGAGCGGCTCAAGACGCTGCACGCGCAGCACCATCCGCGTGGGTAGCGGGTAGCGGCCATCAGGCCGAGACGCCATCCCCGGCCAGATATGCAATTTCCTTGGCGCTGAAACCCGCAGCCTCACGAGCCGGGGTGTTGAAAGGCGGGCGCAGCCGCGGTGCGCGGTGCCGCTCCACCAGCAGCTTGTAGTGCGCTACCGGTTCCAGGCCCTGCCGCTCGCACAGCCAGCGGTACCAGCGGTTGCCGATGGCCACATGGCCGATTTCCTCGCGCAGGATCACATCGAGGCAATCGCAAATCTGCAGGGCATCGGGCGTGCCGACCTTGCGCAGCCGTGCCTGGATCAGCGGGGTGGCATCCAGGCCGCGTGCTTCGAGGGTGCGCGGCACCAGCGCCATGCGGGCGGTGATGTCGTCTGCCGTTTTCTCGCACATTTCCCACAGGCCGTCGTGTGCATCAAAGTCGCCATAGCGGTGGCCCATGGCCTGCAATTGGCGGTGGAGCATGTTGAAGTGCTGCGATTCCTCATGCGCCACCCGCATCCAGTCGCGATAGAAGTCCTCGGGCATCCCGCCAAAGCGCCAGACCGCGTCCAGCGCGAGGTTGATCGCGTTGAACTCGATGTGGCAGATGGCGTGCACCAGCGCGGCCCGACCTTCGACCGTGAACGGGGTGCGCTTGGGCACTTCGCCGGGCGGTATCAGCCGCGGCAGGGGCGGGCGCCCGGGTATACGCCCTGCGCAGAACTGTACCGGGCCGAATGTCCAGCCCTGCTGTCCGGCCCAAATCCCCTGCACGGCAGCGATTTTGGCTTCGGGTGTGTCCAGTTCGAGCGCCTGCAGGGCGAGTGTTCTCAATTCCATCCCTAAAATTGTAGGGATTCACAAGACCCTGATGGAGACACGCATGGCCGTTTACCAGCTCGATGAGCATCAACCCCAAATCCATTCTTCGGCCTGGGTGGCCGACAGCGCCCAGGTGATGGGGGCAGTGACGATGGAGGCCAACGCCAGCGTGTGGTTTGGCGCCACGGTGCGTGGCGACACTGAGCACATCACCATCGGTGAAGGTGCCAATATCCAGGACGGCAGTGTGCTGCACGCCGACCACGGCATGCCGCTCAAGGTGGGCAAGCACGTGACGGTGGGCCACATGGTCATGCTGCACGGTTGCACGATCGGTGATGAATCGCTGATCGGCATTGGCGCCGTGGTGCTCAACGGTGCGAAAATCGGGCGCAATTGCCTGGTGGGCGCTGGTTCGCTGGTGACCGAGGGCAAGGAATTCCCGGACGGCTCCATGATCATGGGCACGCCGGCCAAGGTGGTGCGCCAGCTCACGCCCGAGCAGATCGAGGGCCTGCGCCAGAGTGCCCGACACTACATCGACAATGCCCGCCGCTTCCATGCGGGGCTGAAGAAAATTTCATGAAAGAAAGGCGCCCTGGATCGGGCGACCGCTGCCTTGTCTGAACTGCACAAATTCATTTTCGAAGGCATGCCCGTGCGTGGCATGCTGGTCCGCCTGACCGACGCCTGGCAGGACATCCTGGCCCGGCGCGCCGCCAACACCAGCACCGGTGCCTATCCGCCGCCGGTGCGCCAGTTGCTGGGCGAGATGGCGGCCGCCGGTGTGCTGATGCAAGGCAACATCAAGTTCAACGGGGCCCTGATCCTGCAGATCTTTGGCGATGGCCCGATCAAGGTGGCCGTGGCCGAGGTGCAGCCTGACTTCAGCCTGCGTGCCACCTGCACCCAGGTGGGTGAGGTGTCCGAGGACGCTTCGCTCAGCCAGCTGGTCAACCTGCACAACCAGGGCCGCTGCGCGATCACGCTCGACCCGAAAGACCGTTTGCCGGGCCAGCAGCCCTACCAGGGGGTGGTGCCGCTGTTTGGTGACCAGGGTGAGAAACTCGAAAACCTGTCCGAAGTGCTTGAGCACTACATGCTGCAGTCTGAACAGCTCGACACGGTGCTGGTGCTGGCGGCTGACGATCAGGTGGCAGCGGGCTTGCTGATCCAGCGCCTGCCGGTCGAAGGCGAGGGCAATCTGGCTGGACAGGCCGACTCGGTGCAGCGCGAGGCCGCGCTGGGTCAAAGCGAGGACTTCAGCCGCATCGCCATCCTGGCCAAGAGCCTCAAGCGCGAAGAATTGCTGACCCTGGACGCCGAGACCATCCTGCATCGCTTGTTCTGGGAAGAGCCCCTGGCCCGTTTCGAGCCGATGGTGGGTGATTCAGGGCCGCGTTTTGCCTGCACTTGCAGCCGTGAACGCGTTGGACACATGATCCGTGGCCTGGGTGTGGCCGAGGCGGAAAGCATTCTGGCCGAGCAAGGCCAGATCGAGGTGGGTTGCGAATTTTGCGGTGCCCAGTACCGATTTGATCCGGTGGATGCAGCGGGTCTCTTCACAGCTGCGATGCACGCGCCGGGCAGCGACGGGTCGCTGCATTGAATCTTTTCAGCGGCGACCGAGCAAACCGGTGAACAGCCGGTGTTCGCAGTCCGGGTCGCTGCATTTTTCGCACAGCCACGCGGTGCGGCCACCGTTGAGTGCGAACTGTGCTGACGTGCGGCCTTGCCAGGTGGCTTCGTCTTCCGGTGCCAGGCTGAGTGCCAGCAGGGCGTTGTTGAGTCGTGCCAGCCCCTGGCCATACACCACCCGGAAGCCCAGATCGGCCTGAGTCAGTGCCTGCCTGACCATGGCGTCGATGGGGCTGCGCACATGCGGGCCATCGCGTTGCAGACCATCGGTTACCCAGGGGATGTCCAGCCCGGTGACCAGGGTCATGTCGTAGAGGCGCTGGTGTTCCAGCGCCATCGGGTAAAGGCTTTCGTCCTGGAAGAGGTGGTGGCTGTAAATCGCAGTCATCAGGGGTGTGGTGTCGGCAATCACCGTGCCTGACGGGATGGACAGCACCGCTGCAGCCTGCGCCTGTGCGATCGGCAACTGCTCGTGGGGCAGGGGTGTACGACCTTCACGCTCACACCATGTCCTCAGGTGCTCCTGAACCCATTGCACAGATTCACCGCGTGCGCTCAGCACTTCGGTGAGGGTCTGCGCCAGCCAGGACTTGCCCGTGCTCTCGGCGCCCACGATGGCAATGCGGCGCAGCGCCCTCATGCCTCAGCCTCCATCTTTTGGCGCCAGGCGCGCCAGCCCATCACGCTCATGGCGACGAAGATCGTGTAGAGCAGGCAGGTCAGCCACAGGCCCTTGTGCGCGAACAGCCCCACGCTGATGACGTTGACCAGCAGCCAGACCAGCCAGTTCTCGATGAATTTACGACCCAGCAGGACCTGCCCGATCAGGCTCAAGGCCGTGGGCAGGCCGTCCCACCAGGGCACATCGCTGTCCGTATAGCTGATCAGCAACAGGGCAATGCCGGGCCAGAGCACAGCCAGCGCCATAGCGGTCAGCCACCAGCCGCGCCGGCTGAGCCGGCCAATGTGCAAGCTGTGGGCGCCTGCGTGTCCGCCTCGCAGCCACTGCCACCAACCCCAGAGGGCCAGTGCCGCAAAGACGATCTGTAGGTTGGCCTCGGCATACAGCAAGCTGTCATGGAACACAAAGAAATACAGGACCGAGCTGGCGATGGCCAAGGGCCATGCCCAGTGAATCTCCCGGATGGAGCAAACCACCATCAGCAAGCCAAGAGCAAAGCCTGTAGCCTCTGTCCAAGGCATCACTTGGCGATCTGAACGAAGGTCTCGTTGGGTTTGACCATGCCCAGCTCATGGCGGGCGCGTTCCTCGACCATGTTCAACCCTTCCTTGAGGTCGTTCACTTCGGCATTGAGCTGTTCATTGGCTCGACGAGCCTCTTCGTTGGTGGCTTGTTGTTGCTGGAGTTTTTGCTCCAGCTCGGACACATGCGGCAGGCTGCCCCGTCCAAACCAGAGCTGGCCTTGCAGTATCAGCAGCAGGACCACCAGAACGATCGGGACGAGGCGATTACCCATTCAGGTCATTTCAGGCGGACAGTTTTGCCGCCGGGCTGCACCAAGGCAAAATGCGGCCCCCTCGGGGGGCAGGGAGCCACACGCAGTAGGCGACCGTGGGGGGCTTGGATGCTTGCCGCCGGGCCGCCCCAAGGCGAAACGCGGCCCCCTTGGGGGGCAGTGACCCACACGCAGTGAGGGAGCGTGGGGCTCATGTCACTTCAGGTTGTAGAAGGCGGCGCGACCCGGGTACACCGCGACCTCACCCAGGTCTTCCTCGATGCGCAGCAGCTGGTTGTACTTGGCCATGCGGTCCGAGCGGGACAGCGAACCGGTCTTGATCTGGCCGGCGTTCAGGCCCACGGCGATGTCGGCGATGGTGGAGTCTTCCGTCTCGCCCGAGCGGTGGCTGATCACGGCGGTGTAGCCGGCGCGCTTGGCCATCTCGATGGCTTCAAAGGTCTCGGTCAGGGTGCCGATCTGGTTGATCTTGATCAGGATCGAGTTGGCGATGCCCTTGTCGATGCCTTCTTTCAGGATTCTGGTGTTGGTCACGAACAGGTCGTCACCCACCAGCTGCACCTTGTTGCCCAGGCGCTCGGTGATGTGCTTCCAGCCGTCCCAGTCGCCTTCGGCCATGCCGTCTTCGATGGAGATGATGGGGTACTTGTCGACCCAGGTGGCCAGCATGTCGGTCCACTGCTCGGCCGTGAGCTGGATGCCGCCTTCGCCTTCGAGCACGTACTTGCCGTCCTTGTAGAACTCGCTGGCCGCGCAGTCCAGGCCCAGGGCGATCTGCTCGCCGGCCGTGTAGCCGGCCTGGTCGATGGCCTGCAGGATCAGCTGCAGCGCGGCTTCGTGGCTTTCGACGCTGGGGGCAAAGCCGCCTTCGTCGCCCACGGCGGTGCTCATGCCCTTGTCGTGGATGATTTTCTTGAGGGCGTGAAAGACTTCGGCACCCCAGCGGATGGCTTCACGGAAACTTGGTGCGCCCACCGGGATGATCATCAGCTCTTGCAGGTCGAGCGAGTTGTTGGCGTGGGCGCCACCGTTGATGACGTTCATCATCGGCACGGGCAGCTCCTTGCCGGCCATGCCGCCAAAGTAGCGGTACAGGGGCAGGCCGGCTTCTTCAGCAGCCGCGCGAGCCACGGCCATGGACACGGCCAGCATGGCATTGGCGCCCAGGCGGCTCTTGTTGTCGGTGCCGTCCAGGTCGATCAGGGTCTTGTCCAGAAAAGCCTGCTCGGAGGCGTCCAGGCCCAGCAC
>JACCDV010123804.1_pt1 | contig 12298 bp, 9 predicted proteins | sample 7446131 | NCBI WGS metagenome assembly JACCDV01 (sample SAMN15323448, study PRJNA562643) | freshwater metagenome | isolation source: river surface water | place: USA:Blue River Watershed | collected 2017-08-17
AATAATTTATCAGACATAGCCCCCAATAATTCTGGGGAAGAAATACCAGAAATAGGCGACTCACTGGCGGGATAAATCGGCAATAAAATTAATAAATCAGCCAGACTTAAGACATCAATAAACTCATGCCACAAATCTCGGGTACGGGTGTATCTATGGGGCTGGAATACCTGAATTAATCGAGCCTGTGGATAGGCTTTTTTTAAGCCTAATAAGCTTGCCCGAATTTCAGTCGGATGATGGCCATAGTCTTGGAAAAAGAACGCTTCTTGAAATTTTCCCAAAAATTGCATCCGCCGTTGAACCCCCGGATAGCTCTGTAAAGCCCGATTAATTTCAGACCAACTTACTCCGATAGCATGTGCCATAGACCCGGCCATTAAGGCATTCATGGCATTAAATTCGCCGATCAGAGGCCACTGTTCTTGATAAGCCGTATCTTTGTTCGTATCAGAAAAATTAACTTGCAGGCTCTGACCGTTTTGAACCGTACTGTGCAATAAAATATCCGGCATATCAGCTGAGTGGCCTATTTTTGCCCTTACCCCTGCTCCTATCTTGATCAGCTTTTTATCTTTCCAAAAATCTGGAGCTATTTTTTTCAACTGACCCAACACTTCAATCATTCCAGGATTATCAATATTCACAACCGCCACACCGTCCTCGGGCAAATTTTGAATCCACTTCACAAAACTCTGAAAAAAAATGTCCAGACTATGCCCATAAGTGGACATATGATCGGCATCTAGATTGGTAATCCCCAAGACTTTTGGAAATAATTTTAAAAAAGACGCGTCGCTTTCATCCCCTTCTGCGACAAAAAAACCGGACCCATCATGACCTGATCTTGATCCTAATTCTGCATTACATCCAGAATCCGCCAATCTCCCGCCAATTGCAAAAGATGGCGATTTCCCCACACACTTTAAAATATGCGCCAGCATGCTGGAAGTTGTCGTTTTCCCATGAGACCCTGCGACCACCAAACCCTGATGATGATTGACAAAATCCGCGAGCAAATCGCCCCGTTTTAAAATTTTTAGTCCCTGCTGCTTCGCCGCCAACCATAAGGGATTGTCAGCGGAAATGGCGCTATTCAAGACAATAATTTCTTCGGGTTGAAAAAAAGAAGCTGCCGCGTTGAGAGGCAACCCTAAGGCATGGCCCTCTTGAACGGCAATTCCTTGACTCAAAAGCCGCTGAACCGTGGGCGAATCAGCAGCGACATCCGACCCTCGAACCTCATGGCCTTGGCGTTTTAATAATTCGGCCAGGGCAGACATACCAATGCCGCCAATGCCAATAAAAAAATATTTCGCCATAAAATTCGAAGCCCTGTGCGCTAAAAATTAAAAATTAGATATCTATCTTGGCATTAAGCGCATTTTTCTGAATAAAATCACGACGTGGTTCGACTTCATCGCCCATCAATGTCGTAAATAACTGATCCGCGACCATGGCGTCATTAATAGTCACTTGGAGCAACCGTCTGACATTGGGATCCATCGTGGTCTCCCATAATTGTTCAGGGTTCATTTCTCCCAAGCCTTTATATCTCGAAATATTTTGCCCCTTACGCGCTTCTGCCATTAAAAAATCTGCCATTTGATCAAATTGATGGATCAGACGTTCTTCCGAGCCTCGGCGAATAATCGACTGCCCCGGATGGATCAAATCTCGAACTTTCTGACCAAAACTTTGCAGTAATTGATACTCTGGCGTCTCAAAAAACGCGGCTCGAATGGAATGTGAAATTTCAACGCCATTAGCTCGAATAATAATCACAGGGGAATATTCGCCCAGTTCCGCTTCGAACCTGAAATCTAAGCGAAAAGAAGTATTGGGCTCAGCATATTGTTCTAAAATTTTAGCCGCAGACAACCACCAACTGTTGACTTTCTCTTCTTGAGAAAATTCGCCTTTGGGAGCCAGGGCATGATGCACCAGGCCTTGTAATACACATTTGGGATAACGACGTGTGAGCTTAGAAATTAACTCATTGACCTGATGATATTCTTTTAACAAGCTTTCCAACGCCACACCAGAAATAGGGGGCACACCCTCTGCAGGGATAAATAACGCCCCTTCTAAGGCCACTTGCCGCAGATGCTGAGTCAAAGCGGCATCATCTTTTAAATATTGCTCTTGTTTCCCTTTTTTAATTTTATACAGCGGAGGCTGCGCAATATAAATATGGCCGCGCTCTAAAAGCTCAGGCATTTGTCTAAAAAAGAACGTTAACAGCAAGGTTCGGATGTGAGATCCGTCGATGTCCGCGTCAGTCATTAAGACGATGGTGTGATAGCGTAATTTATCGGGGTTATATTCTTCACGCCCAATCCCACAGCCTAAAGCAATAATTAAAGTCCCTAATTCTTGAGATTGTAATAACTTATCAAATCTCGCTTTTTCAACGTTTAAGACTTTACCTTTCAGGGGCAAAATGGCTTGCATGCGTCGATCTCGCGCTTGTTTTGCCGAACCGCCTGCAGAATCCCCTTCCACCAAAAATAATTCAGATAATGCGGGATCTTTTTCTTGGCAATCTGCCAATTTTCCAGGCAACCCTGCAATATCTAACGCACTTTTACGGCGCGTCATTTCTCGAGCTTTTCGAGCGGCTTCACGCGCTCTGGCGGCGTCCACAATTTTGGCAGCGATTAGTCGAGCTTCTCCGGGATTTTCCAATAAAAAGTCATTTAAGATTTCCGCCACTAAGCTTTCTACCGCAGGCTTCACCTCAGAAGAAACCAATTTATCTTTGGTTTGAGAGGAAAATTTAGGATCTCGAACCTTCACCGAGACCACGGCCGTGAGACCTTCTCTGGCATCATCTCCGACGGTTTCAACTTTATGTTTTTTGGCTGCGCCTTCCGTCTCAATATAACCATTAAGGGTTCGGGTGAGCGCTCCTCGGAAACCCGCTAAATGCGAACCGCCATCGCGCTGCGGAATATTATTGGTATAACAAAAAATAGTTTCATTAAAGCCATCATTCCATTGCAAGGCGACTTCAACCGCGACACCATCTTTATTGCCTTTGATATAAATTGGTCTGGAATGAATAGGCGTTTTATTCTGATTCAAATAACTCACAAAAGCGCCAATTCCACCCACATAGTGAAACTCTTCGAATTTCTCATCTCGTTCGTCTTTCAGGGTAATTCGCACGCCAGAATTTAAAAAAGATAACTCACGCAAGCGATTCGCTAAGACGGCATAATCAAAACTCAAGACATTATTAAAAACTTGCGGTGAGGGTTTAAATTTAACCCGCGTTCCTCGACGAGTCGCTGGCCCTGTGATCGCTAAAGGCGCGACAGGTTCCCCTAAGTGATATTCCTGTTCATGAGTTTTTCCATCTCGCCAAATCGTGAGCTTTAAGACTTCCGACAGGGCATTGACCACAGAAACCCCCACGCCGTGCAATCCTCCAGAGACTTTATAGGAGTTATCATCAAACTTTCCGCCCGCATGCAAAATAGTCATGATGACTTCTGCGGCAGATCGATTTTCTTCCTCATGAATATCAACGGGAATCCCTCGGCCATTATCTGTCACCGAGACGGATTCATCGGCATGAATCACCACTTCAACGATATCGCAATGTCCAGCCAAGGCTTCATCGATGGCATTATCGACCACTTCAAAGACCATGTGATGCAATCCTGAACCATCATCCGTATCCCCGATATACATACCGGGCCTCTTACGAACGGCATCCAAGCCTTTTAAGACTTTAATATTGGTGGAATCATACGTTCCAGGATTGGCAGGGTTCGCTTGAGTTCCTGAATGAGTTTCGGAATTGGTGTCTAAATTTAGATCTTCTGTTGGCTGATTGATCACAGGCGTTCGCTCCCTTTTCGGCTCAAAAAAACGGCCAGAGTCTAACAGAAGATTTTCCGCAGCGCTAAAGGAATCCCGGGCAATTTTTGATGTTAGTTTTTATAAAAAATTTTCTGAATTTTTTCTCGAGTTTTGGAAGCCATTTTTATCATCATTCCAAATCTGATTTTTATCTGATTTTTATCTGATTTTTGATGAGTATTTAGAAAATTTTCAAATAAGCTGTCTGTGATTTTTTTCAGTCGCGCACCAGGCAGGACAACACTAATCTTTCGAGCTCACTGATCAAATAAAGCGGAATAGATAACAACTCTTTCTCATAGGATAGATTTGCGAGAGAAAGCTTAATGCCAAAGGGACCGCCTCGCTCTTTTTGATATTGATGCAACGACCTTAATGTTCCTCTGGGGCCACTTTTCACTTCCAAAGGAAATATTTTTCCTTGAATCACCGAAAGAAAATCGACTTCTCAAAAACAAATCAAAAAATACTCTAAAAACTCTTCAATGGCGCCTTATATCCAGACTGAAAAAGCATTTGATAATGCTTTATATGGCTCTTAATAATTATCGGGCATTATAATTAATAAAGATCTTTAAAAGACCCGTTTTAAAAAGGAACCTCAGGTGCGTATCAAAAAAATTTTAGCCACTTCATTATTATCTGGACTATCTGGAGCATTGATCATGATTTTATCTAGTTGTTCTTCCCACAAAGCAGAGGACTATTCCAACAACACACCCTTGCTGACTATTCAGGACTATTTTAACGGCCCGGCGACGGCAGAAGGCATGCTTCAAAATTGGAGAGGCAAGCAGACACGTCGGTTCAGTGTCATGATGCAAGGCACTTGGCAAAGCAATACAGAAGGGACGCTGCATGAAGAATTTGTATTTGATGATGGCGAAAAACAAACCCGTGACTGGCATCTCAAAATACTCGACCCCCATCATTTCACAGCCACAGCGCATGATGTGGTAGGTATTGCGAGGGGCGAACAATATGGCAACACCATTCATATGAATTATGTTTTAAGCGTTCCTGTGAATGGCAAGCAGGTCAATATTTCAATTGATGACTGGCTCTACGCCATTAATAAACAAACTGTGATTAATAAATCCACCCTCTCTAAATTTGGCTTGAATGTCGGTTATTTAACGATTGCATTTCATAAAAAATAAACAGGATTCTTATGAGACATGACTTATCCCAATGTGTTATCTGGCTCACCGGCGCCTCTTCAGGAATTGGTGCGGCACTCGCAAAAGCCCTGAGCAAAACGGACTGCCAGCTCATCATTTCTTCTCGCCGAAAAGAAAGTTTGGAAGCGGTAGCGATTGAATGTCAAAAACAACCAACCATTATGCCTCTCGATGTGACTGACAAAGCCGCAACAATGGAAGTGGCAAAAAATATTGAACAAAAATTTGGTCAGCTAGATATTGTTATCTTCAACGCGGGAGATTGCACATATCTTGATCTAGAGTCTTTGGATCAACCAATTGATGCCAGTATTTTTGAAAAAATGATCTCGACTAATTTTTTAAGCTTGGTCTATGGCGTATCTGCCAGCTTGCCTTTTTTAAAAAACTCAAAGCAACCTCATGTAGTTTTTATGAGCTCAAGCGTGGTTTATTTACCACTCCCAAGAGCAGAAGCTTACGGCGCAAGTAAAGCTGCGGTCCAATATCTTGGAAATGCCCTCAGGATTCATTTAGCGCCCCATTCTATTTCGGTGAGCATTGTTTATCCTGGCTTTGTCAAAACGCCTCTCACCCAAAAAAATGATTTTCCCATGCCTTTTTTAGTCACAGCAGAAAACGCAGCGAAAAAAATTCTCCACGGAATTATTCGCCATAAGCCGGAAATTTCTTTTCCGTGGCCTTTAATTTTATTGCTCAAATTTTTAAATTTTCTGCCTATTACTTGGCAGGTTGCGCTTTTAAAAAAGACAATTAAAAAAACGATTAAAAAAACAGATAATAAAATAGAGAACAGGGCCATTAGAAACTCATGAAAATTGCAATTATTGGGGCGGGGATCTCTGGACTCACCTGCGCCTATTTATTAAACAAAGAACATCAAGTGACTTTATTTGAAAAAAATAATTACTTAGGTGGACATGCGCATACCGTTTCTATTCAGCATGCTGGAAAAGAGTATTTAATAGATACGGGATTCTTGGTGTATAACGAACCGGCGTATCCTGGACTCACCAAGCTTCTGAAAGATCTTCAGGTTAAAACCATCCCCAGTGAAATGAGTTTTAGCGTCAGAAAAAAAGACGAAGATTTTGAATACAATGGTCATAGTTTACCCAGTCTATTTGCCCAAAAACGGAATATTTTCAATCCACGCTTTTATTTCATGCTCTCTGATATTTTAAAATTTAATCGTCGAGTGAAAGCGCTGATCAAAACAAATACGACTCTGAGTCTTGAAGAATTTGTTCAGCAGGAAAATTTTGGGATTTATTTTATAGAATATTATTTAAAGCCAATGCTCGCTTCGATTTGGTCCATGAATCCCCAAGATATTTTGGGATTTCCCTTATTATTTTTAGGAAATTTTTTTAATAATCATGGCTTGTTAAATATTTCTCAGCGACCCCAGTGGCGAACAATCAGTGGGGGGTCGAAAACTTATGTTCAATCAATCATGAATGATTTTTCTGGGACATTGATTCAAAAAGCCGTATTTAAAATCACTCATGAGGAAAACTCTTACCAACTGACTGATCAAGACGGAAATACGCTGATTTTTGACGCCGTAATTATTGCAACACACTCCGATCAAGCGCTTACTATTTATCCTGACATGCCCACTCTTGCCGCCCAGGCACTGAAGAAAATACCCTACCAATCTAATCAAGTGATTTTACATACGGATGAAAGCCTGATGCCCAAAAGAAAATCGGCTTGGGCCAGTTGGAATTATTTAATCTCAGATCCAAATGATCAGAATCCCACGCTGACTTATTATATTAATCGACTCCAAAGTATCGACGCCCCTTGTTCATTTCTAGTCAGCCTGAATCAAAAAGCGCAGATTGATCCCAAGAAAATTTTAGGGTGCTTTGATTATGCGCACCCTATTTTTAGCCAAGAGACTCTGGCTGCACAGAAAACCATTCAAGACCTCAACAGTCATGGCAATGGCAATCTTTATTTTTGTGGCGCTTATTTAGGCAATGGATTTCATGAGGATGGTTTACAAAGCGCTTTGAGTGTCTGTCGAGCATTACTAGAACCTGACGTCTTTAAAATTACGCCCTCGGGAGTTGATCATTGTGGAGAAATAAAACCATGACCCAGGCGCCCATAAATCAGGCTGGCATGTCTCACAGCGCTTTATATCAGGGTGTTGTGATGCATCGACGCCATCGACCGAAGCTTCATCAATTTCGATATTCTTTATTTATGATCTATTTAGACCTAAAAGAACTTCCTAATTTATTTCGCCCCTATTGGCTCTGGTCTTACGAAAAATTCAACTGGGCTAGTTTTTGGCGGCGTGATCACGCGGGGAATCCGAAGCTGAGTCTCGATGACTATATTCGGGGTTTTGTTCAGAGCCAAACGGGCCTGAAACCAGAGGGTCCTATTCGATTACTCACCCATTTGCGATTTTTGGGTTACTGTTTTAATCCCGTCAGTTTTTATTATATTTTTAATCCAGAAGATACCGATCTTGAGTATATCGTCGCGGAAGTCTGCAACACGCCCTGGGGTGAACGTCACTGCTATTTGCTTCATTCGGGAAATCAAGAGCCGGAGGTAAAGCACAGCTATCGAATTCAAAAAAAATTACACGTCTCGCCCTTTATGGCCATGGACTATGAGTATCAAATCCAGTTTACCGTCCCTGGATCTGAACTTTTGGTGACGATGCGAAATTTTAAAAATAAGACCCTGGATTTTGAAGCTCAACTCGTTTTAAAAAAACAGGAGATTCATTCAAAAAATTTGGCGAAAGTTTTAATCAAACATCCAGCGATGACTATTAAAATTATTTTGGCGATTTACTGGCAAGCTTTTAAATTATTTCTTAAACGTGTGCCATTTATAAGCCACCCCAAAAACAAAAATCATCATTCATCTTAAATTATTTGGAAGTGATCATCATGCTCAAGGCGTTTCCTTTTTCTTTTTTTCAAAAAATCAGTCAAAAAATTAGCCAAAAAATTAGTCAGAAATTGGTCTTGAACTTACTCAAAGATATGCAAGAAGGCGCAATTTCTCTGCAGGATCAAGGCAAGAATATTAAAGCCGGAAAGCCTGATTATCATGGACCTCTGAAAGCAGCTGTTCAGGTTCTGGCGCCTCAGGCCTACGGGAGAGTCACCCAGAGAGGGAGCATTGGGGCTGCAGAAGGCTTTATGCTGGGAGAGTGGACAACAGAAGATTTAGTGACCCTATTACGAATTTTTATTCGTAACCGAACGCAATTATTCAAGCTCGACAGTGGTTGGGCGAAACTTTATCAAACTTTTTGGCGTTATTTCGATCGCTTTAAAAAGAACACGCCTGAGCAGAGTCGTTTGAATATCAGCGCACACTACGACCTAGGCAACGAATTTTTTAAATTATTCCTGGATTCATCTCTCATGTACTCTTCTGCGCTTTTTTCTTCTCCAACCGATGATTTAGACACGGCCTCTGAGAAAAAGTTAAAGCGAATTTGTGAGAAATTAAATTTAGAAGCCCATCATCATTTGATCGAAATTGGAAGCGGTTGGGGTGGTTTTGCGATTTATGCTGCAAAAAATTATGGATGTCATGTCACCACAACAACCATTTCAGAAGAGCAATATCAATTTGTAAAAAACAAAATTCATGAGCTGAATTTAACTCAGAAAATTACCCTTTTGAAACAGGACTACCGGAGTTTGACGGGCCATTATGACCGACTGGTCTCTATCGAAATGATTGAAGCCGTGGGATATGAATTTATGGGATCTTTTGTCAAACAGTGCGACAAATTGCTTAAAAACGATGGAATAGGACTCATCCAGGCGATCATTCGCCCGGATCAAAAATATCATCAGGTCTATAAAGAAGTTGATTTTATTAAAAAATATATTTTCCCTGGAGGCTGCTTACTCTCAACGCTTTTTCTACTAGAAGAATTTGCAAAGCATTCAACCTTACGTCTTTTTGATTTCAAAGATATGGGCTATGACTATGCTCGAACTTTGTCTATCTGGCGAGAACGCTTTATGAACAAGAGATTTGATAGTAGAAACCTGGGCTTCAATGAAGAATTTATACGCATGTGGGAATTTTATTTAGCGTACTGTGAAGCCGGTTTTTTAGAGCGCTATATCAGCGTCGCCCAACTTGTATTTGTGAAGCCTGCTTATGCTATTGATTAAATTATTTAAACAAGAATTCCTCATGGTTCTTGAGTTTGGTTTATACAATGCCTTCTGGTTCTTGCTGGCTTACTTTATTCCACGTCAAAATAACATACCTAAAAATAAATCTTTCAAATCGCTTTACTGGATTTATTTATTAATCACCTCTGTGCAGCTTATTTTACCCCTCACCGATCTTTCGCATGATTTATATTTATATTTTTATTTGAAAATTCTTTTACTCAGCAGTCTTGGTATTCTCATAGACTCGGTTCTGACTTTTTTTTCTTATTTTTCTTTCTTCCGAAAAACAAAATTTATTCCCCCCTGGCTTGTTTTACTTTGGGTGAGCTTTGCCACCACACTGCAATATGGTTTATTTTTTATGTCTCATGCTGCATCAAATTTATTTTTCTTGGGTCTGCTGGGCGCTTTTGGCTTTCCACTGACTTATTTTTTCGCAGATAGGCTCAAGGTACTTAAAGTTAACAATCCTTGGCCGACCTACTTTTACCAGGGCTTATTGTGGGGAGTTTTCTTGCCATTGACACAATTATTTTAACCTGGACCTGAACCACCCGTTATAAATATGCTATAGCCGGCCGTATAACACAAAAACAAGATGCAAAAAAATGTGAAAATTTTGTCTACAGCAGCACTATCCCACTAAAAATCTAGGTCTAGCATTTTTTTTAACGGAAAACCTCTGACCCAGCGCCATAAATCTATGTTAAATACTGAAAAATAAGCTCAAAAAACCGGGCTCTAGCAAAGCGTTCACGCCAGGGCTCATGTCCACATTTTTCTATAAGAAAAAAATCAAATTTATCCAAGACTCTAGATAAAGGCTCTTTCACGCCTTGATACGGATGCGAGTCGAAATCTCCATGAATAGCTACAACGGGGCATTGGATATTTTTGCCCGCCGAAAGCAGCCCTCCCGCTTCTCTAATTTTCTCGACCTCTGGCCAGACTTTTTGATAAATCTGATATTGGCCTTTTAATATTTCAGAGTTATCTGGGTTCTCCGGGTTCTCTGAATTCGGAACACCCATTAAGTCAAAAGAATCTGCAGCCTCAAGCAGCTTTCCAATTTGGTGAAATAACAGATCAGGATCCTGAATTGAATTGTTGTGTTCCAACGCGTCCATTAGCCCATCAAGTTCAGCCTGTTTTCCTGGAGACATTCGATTCAATCGGGTCTGCATTATATTTTTGGCATAGCTCGCTTCGAATAATCCGCTGCCGACCATGATTAATTGCTTCACATAGCTGGGATGCTTAGCGGCAAATAAATATCCCAGCATCGCTCCCCAAGAATGGCCCATTAATACGGTGGGTAATTCAGCATGCTGCTCTAAAGTTTCTCGAAGTTCTTCAAGCTGTCCCTCCAGAGAATCCGCTGTTTGCAGAGGTTCTAGAACTCCTGAGTCTTTCAGGTCCATCGATAATTTCCGAGCAAGCTTTCCTAAGGATCCAGCCGCTCCAGGACCTCCGTGTAATAATGCGATGGAATAAGGCTTGTTGCCGTAAGTTCTAAAGTTTTTCATCTTCAGCCTTCTTTTATCCCGACCGATACGCCCAAAACTTCGGGAAGTACTTCGCGCAAAGCCCAACGCCGATCACACATACCACTCCGCCAGACACTATCGAAGTGACGACCCCAAACGCACTCGCCACCAAGCCAGCCTCGGCATTTCCTAAAGCAGGACCACTCATATAACTAATCATTTCAATCCCGGCCAAACGCCCTCGCATTTCATTGGGAATGGTCTCGTTCCAGAGAGTGCTTCTAAAAATCCCGCTCATAGCATCTGCAGCCCCGGCCAAAGCCAAGAAAATTAACGCCAGCCATAGCGAATGGGAAAAGCCCAATCCCAAGATAAAGACACCCCAGAGACCCGCAGAAATCACAATGGCTTTGCCATAGGATTTGATTTTTTTCGTCCATCCACTCAAAAGCGACATCACCAAACTCCCTATCGAGGGGGCGGCATATAAAAACCCAATAATCGACGCACCTCCCCATTGCTGCGCAATCGCGGGAAATAAGGCATTGGGCATCCCAAAGATCATGGCAATCATATCGACCACATAAGAGCCCAAGAGCTCTTCACGAGTGAAGGCATACTTTAGACCTTGCTTAATCGAGGCAATCGCTCCCATATCTTCGGCTTTTCGCTCGACTTTACGGGAAATTTTGATGGCACTAATCATCAGAATAGCAACCATAAAAATACTGACATTCACTGCGAAAACAGCCACAAATCCCACATGCCCAATGATCAATCCCACAATCGCAGGACCGCCAATCGATGTAATGCCATAGGAAAGGGAAAACAGGCTACTCACCGCTTTGAAATCAGATTTATCGACAATAGATTGATTTAAGGCCGCTACCGCAGGACGCGCTAATCCAGAGGCAAAAGAAAGCACCGTCGCAGCCACAAACAAAACAGACAGATACGGGGAACTAAGCGACGCATTCCAAAGCAATAACACTGAGGCGACCCAAGACGTCGATAAAGAATAAATCAACAATTTTCGGCGATCGCAGCGATCCGCGAGATATCCTCCCAAAAGCCCCATGGTAATCAAAGGAATTAACTCACTCAGACTTAACAAACCGACCCATAAGGTAGATCCGGTCAAGTGATACACTTCATAAGGCAACGCCACCAAAATGATCGGATTGGCAAAGCCTGTCAGAAACATCAGAGCAAAAAGCCATCTGAATTTTTTGTTTTTTATCAATGGACTGAAATCAATCAGCATAAAACATTCTCCGTTAACCCTAATTTATTCAAGCAAAACAAGGTCTTTCGTCTTTTTTCATCTTACGGCAAACCTGTAAAATGTCGATTTGCCGCAAGATGCAAAATACAAACCCAATAGCACCAAGCCTTTCAATCCCTATAAAAATTCTATGCCGTCGGAGCATTTTGCACATGCTTCAATTTTTTATACCCCAATAGCATTGAAATCACCAGGGCTATCAAGGTATAGCTCAACGGCAAAGTTGATTTAACCTGCCAATACAAGAGTATTCAGCCAACTGCCTCACCCCTTCACCCCGATATAAATATCCACTAC
>JACCDV011247664.1_pt1 | contig 12294 bp, 9 predicted proteins | sample 7446131 | NCBI WGS metagenome assembly JACCDV01 (sample SAMN15323448, study PRJNA562643) | freshwater metagenome | isolation source: river surface water | place: USA:Blue River Watershed | collected 2017-08-17
CTCAGCTCAAACGGGAACTGGCTCAGCCGAACCGGAAACTGACGGCGCCATCCTCTCCGTCAACGCTGGATCGTCTTCGCTCAAATTCGCTGTTTACCCCGTGCACGCGCATGTGGTGGGGGATGCCCGGCTCACGGGGCAGTTTGAAGGTCTGGAACCTGGCGGCAGGCCCATGCTGCGCTGGCGCCTTGGCGAGCAGACAGCCCGCGAAGCACTGGCCAGTCACCACGTCGACCCGTTCGACACCGCGCTGCAGCGCCTGCAGCAACTGCTGCGCGAGCACACCCGCCTGCCACCGCTGCGCGCTGTGGCTCACCGAGTGGTGCATGGCGGACAGCACTTCACGGCGCCGGTGCAGGTGAGCCCTGAAGTGCTGCACAAGCTCGAACAGCTCAACAGCCTCGCCCCGTTGCACCAGCCGCACAACCTGGCTGGCATCCGCGCCTTGGCCCGGGCTTTCCCGCAGCTGCCGCACATCGCGTGTTTCGACACCGCCTTCCACACCACCGTGCCTGCGCTGCACAGCAGCTTTGCACTGCCACAAAACCTGCGCAGTCAGGGCGTACGGCGCTATGGCTTTCATGGTCTGTCCTACCAGTTCATCATGGGCCAGCTGCAGCAGCACAGCCGGTGTGCAAACGGTCGCGTGCTGATGGCCCACCTGGGCAACGGCGCCAGCCTCTGCGCTGCACAAGGCGGCCGCAGCATGGCCACCAGCATGGGGTTTTCGGCGCTCGATGGGCTGATGATGGGTACCCGCAGCGGCAGCCTCGACCCAGGCGTGCTGCTCCACCTCATGGCCCAGGGCTGGGACCATGACCGCATCGAACAACTGCTCTACCAGCAAAGCGGCCTGCTCGGTGTTTCGGGCATCAGCGCCGACATGCGGACCCTGCGCCAGAACGGCAGCGAGACCGCCCGCTTCGCGATCGACCTCTTCACCCACCGCGTGGTGCGCGAAGCCGGTGCGATGGCGGCCTGTCTGCAGGGGCTGGACCTGATCGCGTTCAGCGGCGGCATCGGCGAACACGATGCCCTCCTGCGCCTGCAGGTCTGCGCTCAGCTGGGCTGGCTGGGCGTGCAGATCGACGAGGCCCTCAACCAGGCGGCCACTGGCGCGTCGTGCGTGGCCATCCACGCCCAGGGCAGCACCACCGAGGTCTGGGTCATTCCAACCGACGAAGGTCGTATGGCGGCAGAGCTGGCACTCACGCGGTGACCGTCGCAGCGGCTTGGTATGCTTGGGGGTCAGGCTCACCATGACCCTCTCTCCCGATTTTGACCCCACCCGTGCCGAAACCCGCCAGCTGCGGGTGGCACATCGGCTCGCCCATGCACTCTCCCACAAGGGCCTGCAGGTGGTCTACCAGCCCGAGTTCGACCTGCACACCCGGCAACTGGTCTCCCTCGAGGCGCTGTGCCGATGGCACGACGACGAACTCGGTTCAGTGGCACCCGACGAATTCATCGCCGTGGCCGAAGCCCGAGGGCTGATCGTTCCACTGGGTGAATACATGCTGGACCGCGCATTGGCCGATTTGCCGGAAGTGCTTCGCCGCTGGCCGCAGGCCCGTGTGGCGGTCAATGTGTCTGGGGTCGAACTGGCTCGCCCCGACTTTGCGGTGCGCACCGCTGCGGCCATCCGCAACGTCGATCCCGCACTGGCAGCCCACCTGGAGCTGGAGGTCACCGAATCGGTGTTCCACCACGACGTGTCCACTGTGCGCCAGCATCTGCAATCGCTGCGCGAGTTGCACCTGACAGTGGCCATCGACGATTTCGGCACCGGCCAGTCCAGCCTGGCGCGCCTGCACACCCTGCCTTTCGACAAAATCAAGCTCGACCGCAGCTTTGTGCAAGCCATCGACAACCCGATGGTGCAAGCGATCGTGCGGGCCATGGCACAGCTGACCGAAAGCTTTGCACGCACCCTGGTGGTCGAAGGGGTCGAAACCCCCGCGCAGCTGGAGCAGCTGATCGGACTGGGCTGCCGGATGGCACAAGGCTACCTGCTGTGCCGCCCAGCCGCCCTGGCGGACCTGCCCGAAACCCCGATCTGGCCACAGGCCTGAGTCAGGCGGTCACCCTCCAGCCTGCGCTGCACCGTGGGCCAGCGGCTTTTGCAGCTCACTGACCAGCAGCAGCACACAGGGCTCCACCCGATGGAAACGGATGCCGTGCAGAAAACCTGCACCTTGCCCCGCAGCATCCCGCAGAGGCTGCACGCTCTGGATGTCGGCACCCAGGACCAGCTGTTCCTGCGTGCCCGTGGCCGCAAGTGAAAAAGACAGCTCCACCTGCAACGAGTGGCCCACCTCTCCCAAAGCCTGAGGGCCCACCAGCGCCGCGCCACTGCCGCTGAGATCCTGGAATCGGTAAGTGCCAGCCTGCAACTCGCCCGCCAGCCGAGGGGCCTGCACCACCCGCACCGGCAAGGCGCACTGCACACGCTCGTGGGAACGCAAGCGCGTTTCACGGATGTCCTGCGGGCAAGTCATCAGCATGTAGTTGCGCGGATGCAGCAACAGCGCCTGCAGACGCGTCTCGAACTCGTAGAGCGACACCCCGCAAAAGACCCGCACGTCGAAAGACTCGCCTTCGTCAAACATGACAGTCCAGCCGTTTTCCACCGGCACGCGCAACATCAGGAAATCGGGCTCGGCATGACCGATCAATCGGGTGAAATACTTGACAGGCTGTTGGCCATGGCGAATGAGCTGCACCGTCTGTCCGATGCGCAGGTCCAGATCGGACAAGCGCAGGCCGGAATCTTTTTCTGTTGGTTTGGACATTTGCACAGACGGAAAACGAGTCAATTCCTAAATATGATAAGCCTTGTCCCCCACCCACTTTCAGGAGCCTGCCATGACCGCCACCCCCACACTGCCCTGGCGACGCGCCTACAAGGGACTGATGTGGCTGCTGTTTGGCAAGGTGCATTTCGCCGAGCGCGAGGAATACCAGGAATTCCGGTACAAGCTGGTCATCGTGCTGATGGCGTCGGGCGCCTTCGTCACCGCGATCTTCATCCTCGGCACGCTCAGCGCGGTCAACCCGATCAGCCCGGCACACCAGAAGTCGATGATCTTCTTCACGCTGGCTTCCACTGCGCTGTGGCTGGCCCTGCGCGGTGAACCGCAACGCTTCATGCCCGTGGCCTGGATGTACGAACTGATCTCGCTGTGGGAAGCCATCTCTTCCCTGCTTTACGTCTCGGTGGACGAGCTGCGGCTGCTGTGGTTCTTCACGAACGTGCCGGGCGTGTTCATCCTGCTGGGCAAGCGCGTGGGCTGGTTCATCACGGTGGGCACGATGCTCGGCATCGCGCTGGGCAACCCGCACCTGGAGCGCCCCTACTCTCCCAACGCCATCGCCACCGCCCTCTTTTGCCTGCTGTACCTGGGCATCTTCTTCCACACCTATGTGGGCCGAACCTCTTCGTACTTCAACCGCATGCGCAGCTACAACGACCGCCTGCAGGAGATGGCCAGCCACGACCCGCTCACCCAGGTGCTCAATGCCCGCGCCTACTACAACGCCTGCGAACAGCAGATCGTCCAGAGCCAGCGCAGCGAACAACCGTTTTCCGTGTTGTTTGTTGATCTGGACCACTTCAAGACCATCAACGACACCCATGGACATGCCGCAGGCGACGAGGTGCTGCGGGTGGTCGCCCGCACCCTGGGCGAGCAGCTGCGGCGCTCCGACCTGCTCGGGCGCATCGGCGGCGAAGAGTTCTCGGTGTTTTTGCCCAATACCTCGGTGGCAGGCGCCCTGCAGGTCGCCGAGAACCTGCGTCTGGCGGTACAGCAATGCCAGCCCGACATCGGCAGCGGCACACGGCTGGACATCACCGCCAGCATCGGTGTGGCCTCGCGCAGCCCTGGCACGCAAACCATGCAGGCCATCCAGCAGCGTGCCGACGAGGCCATGTACGAAGCCAAGAAAGCCGGTCGCAACCGGGTCTCGACATTAGAGCCAGGCTGATCAGCGACCAGCCTGCCAGTTGCCCTTGCGCTTCATCGTCCCCCAGCCGCCTTCCTTCTGCGTGGCCCAGCGGTACAGGCCCACGATGCGCCACCAGGCGTTGAGTTGCCGGTAGCCCAGGTTCTCGGCCACAGCCACGCCCACCAGGCGGAACATCTGGCCGACCTGGGGATACATCTGGAAGGACAGCTGCTCGAGCAGCACACCGGCCACGCTCAGCAGCACCCCCAGACCGATCGAGACCAGCAGGAAAACCGTGAACGCGGTCCAGGAGATGAAGCCCGCCCACCAGGCATAGGTGGTCCAGAAGTAGCCCAGCAGTTCCACGACCGGCCCTAGCCACTCAAAAATCACCATGTAGGGAAAAGCCACCCAGCCCGGCCAGCCACCACGGCGCGAAAACATCAGGCCCCAGTGCGCGTTCAGGCTCTCGGACAGGCCGCGCTGCCAACGGATGCGCTGGTTGCGCAGGGTCTGGCGGTCCTCGGGCACCTCGGTCCAGCACACCGGATCGGGGACGAATTCGATGCGATAAGGCCTGCCCTGCTCGCGCATCCGGTGGTGGATGCGCACGATCAGCTCCATGTCCTCGCCGATCGTGTGGGTGCGGTAGCCCCCCACATCGATCACCGTCTGCTTGCGAAACAGCCCGAACGCACCCGAGATGATCAGCATCGCATTCACGCTCGACCAGCCCAGCCGCCCGAAAAGAAAGGCCCGCAGGTACTCCATCACCTGAAACAGTGCCCAGGGGTTGCGCGGCAAATCCACCCTGTGCAGATCGCCACCGCGCACATCGCAGCCGTTGGCAGCGCGGATGGTGCCACCCGTGGCCACCATGTCGGCAGAACGCAAAAAGGGCTGCACCACTTTCTGCAGGCTGTCGCGCTCGAGAATCGAGTCGGCATCGACCCCGCAGAACAGCGGGTAGCGCGAAGCGTTGATGCCTGCATTGAGCGAATCGGCCTTGCCGCCGTTGGCCTTGTCGATCACACGCAGGTTGGCAAAGCGTGTGGAACGGTAGATGCCGCGCACCTCCTGCGTCGGGATCTGCACCCGGTAGGCCTCTGGATAGGGCAACAGCCCAAAACGCTCGACCAGCACCTGCAGCGTCTGGTCCTTGGAGCCATCGTTGATGACCACCACCTCGAACTCAGCATAGGCCAGCTGCAAGAGCGACTCGACCGTGGCGGTGATGGTGGTCTCTTCGTTATAGGCAGGCACCAGCACGCTGATGGGGGGGCTCAGCAGCGAATACGACAGTGGCAGCGCCTCGATCTCGCGGTTGCGCTGGTTGCGGTAAAGGGCCTTGGCGGCCAGCAGCGAGAGCATCAGGTAAATGCCGTGCACCGCGAAGAAATAGGCCACCATGAGCCAGGTGATCGTCTCGGCCATCACGCGCCCCTTCCCGCTTCAGCAATCACCGACTGCGCCATGCTCAGCGCGTAGCGGTCCTGCGTGGCCTGCGCACAGGCCAGCAACTGCATGGCGTCCATGCCCGGCAAACGCAGCAGTGCCTGCGCTGCACGGTACCGGACCCACCACTGGGTGTCACTGAGCAAGCGCGTGAGCACATCCTGCTCTGATGCTCCACCCACGAAACACAGTGCGCGCGCCACCTGGGCACGCACGCGCCAGTCGGCATGCCCGGCCTGAGCCACCAGCAGGCCAGCGCCCTGCTCACCCTGGACCAGGCGGATGGCAGCAATCAGACACTCGATGTCTTCGTCTTGCCGGACAAACGGCGCCAGCACGACCGACGGGATCTGCAGCCGCAAGGCCCGCGCCAAGCGCAGCCAGGACAGCGCGCGGGTCTCGCCGGGGCAAGGCGGCTTGCACAGCAAGGCTTGCGCCAGCTGCGCACGAAACGGTTGGAGCATGACCGATGCCAGGGACATGTCCAGCCCCGGACTGGTCTGCAAGGCCTGCGCCACCGCATCCACATGCGCGATGGCATCGATCTCCAGCAAGGCTCGCGCCGCATACACAGGCGAGTGTGCGCCACCCTCGGCCAGTCGCTGCGACAGCAGGGGCACGCGATCTGTATCACCCAAAAAACCGAGCGCCAGCATGCCCACCATCCTTTCCGGGGCGTGGCCGCTGCGCGCACGCTGCAAAGCCATGTCGGTGCAGCCCATGGCGCGGCCGAGCGCGGCCAGGCGAGTACGGCTCTCGCCTCGCAGGGACATCTGCGCATGCAGCCACAGCTTCATGAATGGCCACCGCTGCCAGCGTGCCAGAGGCACTGCAGCCACCGCCTCACCCAACGCGCAACCCATCAGGCGCGGCAGCCATTCGGCCTCGAAGGCCGCCAGGCGCGGCGCCCGGCGCCAGCGCACCCAGCGCAGCAGCAGCAAACCCATCACCGTCAGGGCCACCAGGCCCAGCGTGCTCCAGGCCAGCCAGCGCGCCAGCGGGATCGTCAGGTCCATCGTCGGCGGCATGCTCAGACTCCTGTCCTCGCAGCAGAGCGGACAACAGGCATGAGGCGACGCAGGCGCGCCAGCAGTTCTTCGGGGTTGAAGGGCTTGGTCAGGTAGTCGCCCGCCCCGGCATCCAGCGCAGCAGCCACCTCGGCACCCGTGTCCAGGGCACTGAGCACCAGCACCGGCGTGGCCTGCCGGGCGGGCAGCTGGCGCATCTGCAGCAGCACCTCCATGCCGCTGAGCTGGGGCAGGCGCAGGTCCAGCAGCACGGCATCCACCTGCGCATGGCCCTGCAGCCACTCAAGTGCAGCTCGCCCATCGCCCAGCACAATCACCTGTGCACCCTGACGTTCGAGCATGAAGCGCAGCAGCGCCGCCATAAAAGCGTCGTCCTCCACCACCAGAATGGATTGACCGGTCAGCGTCATGGCTGTCATCTTGCTGTTCTCCCTGTCCTTGCGGCCCAGACCCGGTTCATCGGGCCAGCCATCGGCGGTAACTGCCGTAGTGGTGAATGACGATCCCGGCAAACGCCGGTTCATGGGTGAGCGCCTGGCGCACCAGCCCCAGCTCGTGCTCCATCTGCGCTGGGCGCAAGTGGTCAAAACTGAGCTTGCGGATCTCGTTGGGTGCGGTCTCGATGCCCAGCCACACCGGTTTACCGATGCGTCGGCCATAGGCCAGTTCGTCCTCGGCGTGGCTCAGGATGCCATCGGGCCCGTGCGCACGGTCGCGGTAGTCCATCAGCACCACATGGTCGTAGATGTCCTGCAGGTGCTCGCTGGCCGGCTTGGTCACCCCGGCGTGCGACACACGGATGCCGTCGAGCCAGAAGGCCATCGCCGGACCGATCTGCAGCGTCTGGTTCATGCGGCGCTTGAGCGCCATCCACGCTTCGCTCACGCTCAGAAACATCTGCAGGTACTGCTCGCGCCGCGCTGACCAGTCGTCCAGCACATGCGGTTCAATGTCGAGGTTGATGCCGTCAAACCGCGCCTCGGACGCCACCTGCTGGTTGTATTCCAGAACGCGCTGCACCATCTGCAGCGCTTTTGCGCGGTTTTCCGGCAGGATGTAGCGCTCGGTGTGCAGAGGCCACGAACCCAGCAGGGCGTGCACCTGCAGGCCCTCGCGGTGCAGTCTGGCCAGCAGCTGCGCATAGAGGGCAGGCTGCTCTGCGATCAGGTTCTCGCCCGCATGGGCATCGGCATACAGGTAAAGCGTACCAATGCCCTGGCGCTTGAGGAAGGCGATCTTGTCGCGCGCCTGGGCCGGGCTCTTGAGCATGACCCAGCTGTCCTCCTCCCACATCCAGATGGCGCGCTCACGGCTCTGCGCCTGCGCCCCACAGGCCAGAAAGCCCAGGAGCAACAGCAGCACACCGCGCCACTTAGCGAACGACTGCCACATGGTATTGACCTTTGCCGATGGGCCGCCCCGTATCGGGGTGCGACACGATGAGCGAGAGGTAATGGGTCCCCGCCGGCCAATCGCGCGGCGGCAGTTGCAATTGCACCGTCTGCACCTGCCCAGCCCGCAGGCGCATGGGCTGGCCCGAGGCCTCGGCCAGCTCATGGCCCTGTGCATCGCTGAGCACCAGCAGGGGCACAAACAGGGGTGAATCCTGCGTTCCCTGCTGCGTGAAGCGCCCCTGCACCACCAGCTGGTCACCCTCGAAGTGACCCTGTGCATCCGTCACCACCACGCCTTCCAGTCGGCGTGCGCGGTGGGCCGGCTCCAGCGTGCGACCGGCTTCGGCATAAGCCGCGCGCTGCTGTCGACCTGCCTCTGGCACCAGCGCGCCTTGCTGCTGGATGCGCTCCAGTCCGGCACGCAGCTCGGCCAGCTCGTGGCGCATGGCCTGCTGTATGGCGGGGTTGTATTCAGGTTCAGTCACCAGCCCCGCCTGCAAGCTCATCAGCCGGTCCTGCGCCAGGTAGTACTCGCCCGAGATGTAGTCGCTCAGTTCGGTCCGGGTCTGCTTGAGCGCCACGGTGTGCAGGTTGCGCCATGGCGCGTGCACATCCAGCCCCTGACCCATCCAATGCACACGATGGGGTGTGGCCCAACCATAGCGCTTGGACAGCCAGGCCAGCAGCGATGGCGCGATGTCGGCATGCGAAGACAGTGCCTGGATGCGCCGCGACTCGCGGAGCAAGGGCGAGTGCACGATCAGCGGCACGTGGTAGCGCTCGATGCGCGTGGCCATGGGGATCTCGGGCAACCGGTGGTCACCGGTGATGAGCACAACCGTGTTCTTCCACTGCGGCAGCTGTGCCAGCCTGTCGAACAGGCCACGCAGCGCATCGTCGGTGTAGAGGATGCTGGCGTAGATGTTCTGCTGACGCAAGACCGCAGCGCGCTGCTCGGCGCTCATCCCCAGGGCCTGCACACGGGCCTGCACCTGCTGGCGCCAGTGGTCCATGCGCGGCACCACAAATGGTGTGTGCATGCTCATGGTCTGCACCACCGTCAGGCTGGGTGACGTCGGCCAGGGCTGGGAGAGCACCGCGTCCATCAGCTCGCCGTCGGGATAGCCCCATTCGCTGAGCTTTTGCGCAGGGTCCTTGTAGTTGGACACACTCCAGAACTGCTCCACCCCCATGGCCTGCAGCAAGGCGCCCTGGTGGTCAAAGGCCAGATCGCTGCCACTGAAGTAGCGCAGGTGGTAGCCCTGCGCCTTGAGCAGGCTTGGCAGGCTGTCGTGCGCGATGGGCTGCGTGCCATAGGGGCCAAATGGCAAGGACCCCAGCACACTGGGCAACACGGCAAATGTGCGCCCTTGCGTGGCCACAAAGTTTTCCCAGTACAACGAGCGTTCAGCCAGGCGGTCCAGGAAAGGCGTGAAGCTGCCCAGCCGCGCCCCAGGCCCGGAGAAACTGCGCCCCAAACCCTCCACCACCACCACCACCAGGTGGGGCGGGGTCTGCGCATCCAGCGAGAACAATGGCCCCAGGGTGTCGGGTGTGGTCTCGGGGTGTTCAAACGGGTAGGCCCTGTCCAAATGCACCGTACCCGTACTGGCCTGCGTCAGCAAATCGCCCACCAGGAACACCAGCTTGTTGGCAGCCAGCGCTGCTGAAGTGGCATCGGGCGCATCCGCCTGAGGCAGGCGCGCTGGCAACAGCAGACTGCCTGCCACGCACAGACCCAGCACCAGGGCATGGGTTCGAACGGGCCAGGATTCACGCAGCGGTGTGCGCAGCAGACGCGCCCACAAGAACACCAGCGCCATGCACAGCAGCGCCAGCACGGCCCAAGGCATCGCCACCTGGGCGCCACCCACGGTGGTGCGCACCTCGTCCCAGCTGTAGGCCAGCAGGTCCGCACCGAGCGCCACACCCGAGACCGAAAAATACACATCGAGCGCTGCCACGGCCACCAACAAGAGACTGCCCAGGAGGCCCATCAGCAGCGTTCGGCCATGCGCGGGCAAGGCCAGCGCGGGCCACAGCAGCAGGCACCACAGCGGTACGGCACGCAACAGCATCAATCCATCGGCCAGTGCGCGTTGCCCGAGCGTCTCAGCACTCGCCTGCGCCGTCAGACCGTGCAGAGCACCCAGCAGCAGCACCGCTGGCGCCAACACGCCCCAGGGCCGCAGCAACACGCCCAGACCACCCCAGACACGACCCGCCGACATCACCAGCGGCGCACCAGACTCAAGCCAGCGTTGTGGGCACGCACACCGACACCCGAACTGTCATTGGACTGGCTGGCGCTGAGCTTGAAGCCCCAGTCCTTGTGCACAAAGTGGTACCAGACCAGTCCCCTTGAATCCGAGCGCGAAGGCAGGATCAAGCCGGTGCTGAAGTCGTCGCTGCGACCGCGCGAGACATTGAGCTCAAGGTAGTGGTCGGCATCGCCCTCGTAGTAATAGCGCACAAAGAAACGGTCACCGCGGCTGGAAGAGCTGTCCGACTGCACCTGCTGGTGGCGCCAGCGCGCAAAGAAATTGCCCCAGTACTTGCCCGCCGAAATGCCATCGATGCGTACCCCCGAACCGAAACCCAGAAAGTCTCGGCTGGCCGCCAGCTCCCAGCCACCGGGCACGTTCTGATACAGCTCGGCGCGCCAGGCGCGCGGCGGGTACAGGTCGGGTGAGCTGGTGCGCTGGTAGCGCAGGTTGGCATAGGCCCCTTGCCACAGACGCGGATAGGCATCGATGGCCCAGGCCTCGTCGCTGTAGCCAAAGCGCTGCTGGCCCAGCCGTTCGATGGCAATCGAGCCCATTGGCGTGTAATGCCGCAAGCCGACGCTGTTTTCACGGGCGCTGAAGCTGCCGGCCCGAGTCTGGAACAGGCCTGCGGACAAGGCCCACCGGTAACCGAGCGAAGCGGCTTCGGGCACCGAGATCTGCCGCACTGCCGTGGCCTGCGCAGACGGATCGGGCAAGGCGGGCAAGTCCTGCTCACTGGCGCCAAGCTCGCGCGCCAGGCGCAGGGCTGCACGCGCCCCCGGAACATCACCAACAGCCAGCAGCGAACGCGCCTGCAACACCCGTACCTGCGCATCGGCTGGCCGCAGCACCGCCAAACGGGCGTAGGCATCGGCCGCAGCCGCAGATCGGTCGTTCCAGCGGTACACATCGGCCAGGGCCGACCACACATCGGCATACCCCGGCGCCAGCGACACGGCCTTTTCGAGGTCGTCCATCGCGCCTTGCCACTGCCCCTGACGTGAACGCGCCAGCCCTCGGCCCAGCCAATGGTCGGGGTCGGAAGGGGAACGTTCGATGAGCGCCGAATACGCCTGGGCCGCCTGTTCGGCCTGGCCCGACCGCAAAAGGCTGCGCGCCGAGTCTGCATCCTGTGCCCAGGCACACACCACTGCCACCATGCCGATGGCCCCCACCCACTGTCGAAACAACTTCATCCTCTGCCCCGTTGCGCACCCTGCGCACGACAAGAACCGGGCCTGCCTGCCAATGGGTGTATTCAAACTGGCATTTTACGAACCTGAACGGTCCCTCTCCGTTGCCCCTGAGCTGACATCGCTCCGCACGCCCTGAGCTGACCTCCCTCCGTTCGCCCTGAGCTTGTCGAAGGGCATTCACCCATCCCGCTCGTCCTGAGCTTGTCGAAGGGCGCTTACCCTGGCTTCGACAGGCTCAGCCTGAACGGATTGGGGAGGGCTTCGACAAGCTCAGCCCGAACGGTTAGTGGGACTCAGCCCGAATGGCGGTGGGGCTCAGTCCGAACGGCACCGTCCCCGTTCGCCCTGAGCTTGTCGAAGGGCATCTGACTGGACTTCGACAAGCTCAGTCCGAACGGTGGGGGCTCAGGCCCTGGCTTTGAGCCACTCGGCAAATTCGCTGCCGACTTCGGTGTGTTGCACGCCCAGGTCGACCGTGGCCTGCAAAAAGCCCAGTTTGCTGCCGCAGTCGTAGCGGGTGCCCTCGTAGCGGTAGGCGAACACTTTTTCGCGTCGCAGCAGCTGTGCGATGCCGTCGGTCAGCTGGATCTCGCCGCCGACCCCGCGCGGGATGTTTTCGAGCTCGTGGAAGATGCCCGGTGGGAGGATGTAGCGCCCTGCCACGGCCAGCGTGCTCGGGGCCACCTCGGGGGCGGGTTTTTCGACGATGCCGGTCACGTCGACCACGCCGTCTTCGACCGGGCTGCCGCTCACGATGCCGTAACGCCGGGTGTGCTCGCGCGGCACGTCCTGCACCGCCAGTATGCTGCTGCGCCAGTGGGCAAACTGCTCGACCATCTGCTGCATGATGGGCGTCTTGCCCACCATCAGGTCGTCGGCCAGCAGCACCGCAAAGGGTTCACCGGCCACTAATTCCTTGGCGCACAGCACCGCGTGGCCCAGGCCCAGGGCGCGCGGCTGGCGCACGTAGGTGCACAGCATGTCGTCGGGGGCAATGCCACGCGCC
>JACCDV010364170.1_pt1 | contig 12285 bp, 8 predicted proteins | sample 7446131 | NCBI WGS metagenome assembly JACCDV01 (sample SAMN15323448, study PRJNA562643) | freshwater metagenome | isolation source: river surface water | place: USA:Blue River Watershed | collected 2017-08-17
AAGGGGGATTTCAGCAAGAAAGAACGGGCTGCCGGTACGGCGGTGTTCCTCCGCCAAAGGACTCCACGCCTCCCTGATCCTCGGATGAAGGATTCCTTCGAGGGTATGCTTGGCAGCCGGATCGATCTGGATAAGCCTGAAGAGCTCTTTCCGGTCGGCTTTTCCATCCTGACCGTAGCAGGAGGATCCTAGTTGCGAGGTGATGGCTTCCCTGACTCCTGCATCACCGGCGAGCAGGCGCCGGTTTTCCTCATCCGCCGAAAACGATGTTGCCCGCAGTAAGCCAGCCAACTTGGCTAATACAAGGGATTTCCCGCTTCCGATTACTCCCGTGACGGCAAGGGAGGGCATGGGACGATTTGCAACAAAGGTTGGCGATTAATCACCAAGTGACGGTTATTTGGTCCTGACGGCGGGAACGGATGCCGACACATCCGGTTGAGGCAGGTCTGGAGGAAGCCCCAGCGGTTTCACGATTTCAGACTCCTCCGTGTCGCCTCGCCGGGGTTGTCCCTCCGCATCCAGAATCCGCGGCGTGACAAAGATCACCAGGTTTTTCTTGAGCTTCTGATCCACGTCGGAACGGAAGAGGCGCCCTGCCAGCGGCATGTCCCCGAGAAAAGGAACCTTGTCCTGCACCTTCTGGACATCCTCTCGAATGAGTCCTCCCAGAGCGATCGTCTGGCCGTCCCACACCGTGACAAAGGTATCCACTGATCGGACGGTGAACACCGGTTGGTTGATTGTGTTGGAGGTCAGGGTGGTGACAGAGGGGACCAATAGGGGGACCCCCGATACAACTTCAGCATTGTTTTGGACTGCATTAATGGGAGACCCATAGTTAATAAAACCATCAAAATCCTCGACTTTAGGATGGAGCTCCAAGTCGATCGTGTAGCCGTCAGGGCCGATCGTGGGCAATGTCTCAAGGATGACTCCCAAGTTTTCAGTCGTGAAATCCCTGGGGAAAGAAGGGGCGACGGTCATCTGATTGTTGAGATTTGCCTGGGTAATCGCAGCGCCACCTCCACCGATGATGGTGTTTTGGGAGTTTTGGGGAATTTGAGGCGGGTCATACCTTCTGGGATAGGGAAACTCATTGATGATTTTAACCGTGGCTTTCACCCCGCTCTTTGTTGTGACCTTGGGGGCCGACATGAGATCAATTCCCTTCTTCTGGTTCAGTGCCTTGATCACCAATTGGAATTGGGCATCGGTAAAAATGCCGGCAATGCTGAAAATTCCCGGTCCTGCAAGATCTGTTGATGTGAGTTTTCCTGAATTGAGAATTCCATCAAGGGTGTTCTGCGTGATTGCCTGTTGACCCGAACGGAGGGCCCCCACGGGATATTGGCCGATCACATTGCCTCCAGCGGCAAACGGATAATTATCGCTGCTCACACCGGTCGGATTTCCTCCTCCGCTTCCGTACATGCCTCCACCGATGCTGAAAGGGCCAAGCAACCAATTAAAGCCGAGTTCCTGCATGTTGTTCTGATTAATCTCCAGGAACTTGGTTTGGATCTCTACCTGCGAGGGGGTGACATTCATCGCTGCATCGACGAGGGCGTCAATCTGGTCGAGGTTATCCCGTGTGTTGCGGACAATGAGTTTGCTGCCCGCGGGAATGTAGTTGGCGCTGGCCCCTTCCGGGAAAGGAATACCCTGATTCATCAGGTACTCTTTCGCGTCGTATCGTGATGCAATCCTGGGTCCGCTTGATGCTCCTTCAAGTCCCCCTGCCTGAGGGATTGTCGTTCCGCTATCCAGAGGTTTGGGAGGAATGAAGGTGGGCGGTACTTGGTACTCTTTCTGGATGATCTGCTCGGTATTCTCCGAGAGGGGAACGATGGAGACGGCGTACGGGTCGATTTTGATTTTCAGGTTGCTGAGCCTGCTGATGTAGTCAAGTGCCACAAAAAGGGGAACTTGGGTCAGGGTTAGGCTCACATGGGGCTCAGGGGCCGGCAATGATGGTGCCGCGGTCGTGCCAGATGCACCCGGAAGGGAGGATGCTGCCGCGGTTTGAGCTGGAGAGGCTAACTTTAGGAAGATATTGACCCCCTTTTTCGAGGGGTCCTGTTCCTTGCTCTTCTGTTTGAGATACTCCACCGCCTCGGTCACGGTGGAGTCGTTCAGGTCGATTTTCGGGATGATGATGGAGTTGAGTTTGGAGACGATCTGGTCGGTGCCGGTGATATCCTGTTGGCGACCCGTCGATTCCGTGGACCGTCCTTGTTTCGGTTTTCTGGGGGGGCGTTCCCAGACTTTTGTAACCTGCCAAAGCATCCGGCTCCTGGTTTCGTTATAGGCCTCGTCGGCATACTTGATGACGGCATTGTTGACCCCTTCCATTCCCTTTCTGGCGGCACTATTGTAGGGGTCGATCCTGAGGACTTCCTCGTATTTTTTGGTAGCAAGATTGTGTCTTCCGCTTTGCTCAAGCTCGGCGGCTTCCCTGAGGAGATTCACCACCCGGTCCCTCTCCGCGGCAAACTTAGGGGTTACCGTCTTGTTGAAGACATCAGGTTGCTCAAGATCGGAGAGAAGACGGACGGCATCCCTATTGCCGGGATTGACGGAGGGTTCCAGGATCATCTTCGCGACACTTTCCGCCTCCAGGGGATATCCCCGTTCGATGAGCTCCCTGGCAAAGGCGAGGGCGATCGGTGTATAACGCGCAACGATATCGGCACGCGCCTGCCGGGCATCGTATCCGGAGGGGGTCAACGCAAGGGCCTGAGACGCTTTCTCGTAGGCAACGGCAAGATTTTTGTCCGCGCGTGCCTTCTCGGCCTCGGCCATGAGAACTTGGGCTTTCCTTATCTGATCCTGATAACGAACGATGGTCCTGTTTTCCTCCGTCCGGACAGTCTCTTGAGTCCGCACAATCTGACGTTCCTCAGATCTCACCGCATTTTGTGCCCGGAGGGAGGTTCCAAGGCACGCAAGTGAAATCCAGCATAAAGGAAGGGCCGACAGCATGGATCGCGCTACCGTTCCTTGGAGAGGTCTCATCATGGGGGACTTCATTCGGTTTTTCGGGAGGCGGTGGAGGGATCTCCCGGCACCGCCTCGGAGGTGAGTGCCTTGGCATCGGGAGCAAGGACTTCCTGATTGTTTTCGATCGCCTTGATGAGGGGTTGTCCCGCTGGATCAAGCAGTCCCGCGGTAACGAAGATGACGAGATTTCGCTTGATGCGCTGGTTGGAGGAACTTCGAAAGAGGGAGCCGACAAGTGGCAAATCCCCGACGATCGGGGTTTTGTCCTGAACTTTCTGAACATCCTCACGCATCAATCCTCCGAGAACGACCGTCTGACCGTCGTAAATCGAGACCTGGGTGTTTACCTCCCTGACGCTGAAGACAGGGTAGTTGATTGTGTTGGGTGTCATGACAAGGTTGCGACTGCCGACTTGAACTGGCGCTTCGCCCGGAACAAGGCCGAGTGTCGTGACTGGAAACGTGTTCTGGATTGGCACGCCGTAATTGATAAAGCCCAAAAACTCGGTGATCTGTGGGGAAATATTGAGGTCCACTGTGTACCCGTCGGGCCCTATGGTGGGTTCCACGTCCAGAAGGACTCCGAGATTTTTCGTATCAAAGGAGGTAGGGGTCGCAGGTGCAGCTGGAGCCAGTCCTCCACCTTGGTTTTGCGGGACTTGAGGTGGGGAATATTCCCTGGGATAAGGGAATTTCCGAATGATGTTGATGGTCGCTTTGCGGCCGCTGGTGACAGTGACTTTGGGAGCCGAGACCAGATCGACTCCTTTCTGCTGGTTGATGGCCCTGAGAACGACCTGGAACTGGGGATTGGTAAAGACGCCTGCGAGGGCAAGGACTCCCGCAGCGGGACCCACGGGTGACCCGAAAAGTAGTCCATCGAGGGCATTGCCCCGGATTGCGGCGGAGCCGGTCCTGTTGCCGGCCGTGATGTTTCCCCCCAGGACGTTTCCGGAGACGCTATCGTACTGCATGGCTCCCACGGGTGCGCCGTTCGGATTCCTGAAGGGGAAGCTTGCCCCGCTCTGCGGTTGCTGATTACCCACGGTTCCGCCTCCACCGTAGACGCCGCTGCCCGCAGGCAAATTGACCGCTCCCATTAGCCAATCAAATCCGAGTTCCTGGAGGTGGTTCTGGGTTACTTCCAGAAAGCGGGCTTCGATTTCCACCTGACTAGGAGGCGTGGAATCCGTGATCTCGACGATCTGATCGATCAGATCCAGATTGGCCTGGGTGTTCTTGACCAGAAGTTTGCTGCTGGAAGCAAGGTAGATGGCACTTGATCCTTGGGGAAAGGTGACGCCGCGGGATTCAAGAAACTGACGCGCCCCGCTCGTTCCCACGGTGCCAGTGCCAGCTGCCTGGGGGAGTCCACCGGTGGCAGGGGCTGCTGCGGCGGATGCCGAGTTGTTGATCATGCCCGGGGGAACCTTATATTCCTTCTGAACCAGTGTCTCGACCGGTTCGGTGATCGGCACGATGGCAACGGCGTAGGGCTCCACTTTCACCTTCAGGTTTGCCGCCGAGGCAACGTATTTGAGCGCATCACCCAACGGGATGTCATTCAGGGAGATGCTGATCCTGGTCCCTCCGTCAAGTGACTCTTTCGTGGGATCAAGTTTCAGGACGATGTTGACTCCTTTTCTTGTTGGATCGGCTTCCGTCGTGTCGAGGGCCTTGGCCTTGGCCTGAAGTTTTTCGATGGCCTCGCGCACGCTTTCGTCTGAGAGCGAGAGTTGAGGGATCTTGATGGTCTGAAGTTTCCTGGAGATGGAGGCGGTCCCCTTCACATCCATCGGATTCTGTTCCACGATGGTGGAGGCTCCCGTGTCGAATTTGGGCACCGGAAGTTCCCAGGCGCGGGCGACGTCCTTGATCATCTGGCTGCGGCGTTCGTTCTGGGCCGCTTGCGCATAATCCTCACGTTGCTTGTTGACCTGCTCCATTCCACGCCGGGCGGAGATGTTCTCGGGATCTAGGTTGAGGACTTTCTGATAGTCGTTGAAGGCGGCATCGAAGCGACCCGAGGCATAATAACCCTGGGCCTCGTTCAGGAGTTGTTTGACCTCCTCCACCTTGGCGATGAATCCGGGGGTCATTGTCCGGTTAAAATGATTCGGGTCCAGGAGGTCTTTTGCCAACCCGAGAAGAGGGGGATAGGTCGAGTCGTAAGGCTTGCTCGTCGCGGTTTTCACGACAAGTTCGGCATCCTCGAAGCGCCCCTCCGAAATTCTCTGGCGCGCAAGGGCGAGGGATGACTTGGAGAAGGTCTCCATCGCCATTGATCTCAGGTTTGCCGTGGCTGATCCGGAGCGGGGCAGGGCATCCAGACTGCTTTTCGAGAATGCGAAAGCCGATTCGAAATCATTCTCCGCGAGGGCTCTCTGGGCCTTGGCCATCTGCGTGCGTGCCCAGTCGCTCCTCTCCTGGAGAATCCTGATTTCCCGCTCGCTCTGCCCAACCACGTCGCTGACCTGGGCGTCAGCTCCGCAGGGAGACAAGACGCAACAAAAGAGAGTGATCCCGAGAAGGAGATTTGCCAGGGGACCTTCCGTAGGGAAATGTCGCCACCTTGTTTTTTCAGTCTTAAAGGACACGGTTTGCTGGGGAGGTCAGGGGGCGGTGGGGGGAGGCATGGCGGGAGGGTTTCCCATTTGCTGCGACTGGCCCGGGGCAGTGGGTTGGATCGTATGAATCACCCCATCTTTTTCCAGAAGGATTCCTTCCTTGGAAAGGCGCTCGAACTTGTAGGTTTGGCGATGGGCTTTGTCAAGACTGGTCAGGGTGAATGTGCTTCCTCTCTTGACCGGGATGATTTCCTCCGGGGCGCCGGCCAATTGGTAATGGAGTTGAACACTCTCGATCACCTCGATCGGTTTTCGCTGGTATTCACGGGAGGTGTTCTTTTTGACAATGGTGTGGCGATCCCCGGTGATGGTATTCTCAAGCACAAGCTCGCTGACATCGTATTCCGTGTCGTTGATTGTTTTGTTCTTGGGGCCAAGATACTGGGCCACCTTCAGGAAATCAGCTCCGGGGATCGTGCTTCCAAGGGTAACGGAACGGGTGTTCCTGTCCGCCTTGATGTTCCCCTTGCTGTCCCTGTTGGCGGGGTTGGGAAGCGGCTCCTGGGGCCTGATCTGAAATTCCTTGCGTCCTTCAATTTCCTCTTCACCCACAAACTCAAGGATGTAGTTGCTTTTGAGGACATCCGATTCCGAATAGCTGAGCTTTTTATGCAAGGGGGGCAGGCTGGAGGAATTGTTTGGATCCGTTCCCGCGAGGAATTCCTCAAGCACGGTGAATCCCTTGTGTTTCGGGTCCCGCTCCAGGATCTTCACATCGGTGTAATCAAGACCATGATCAAAAAGCCATTTGTTGGGGACAGGGGGATAAAGGGGTTGGCTCTCCTCCACGGGATCCAGCAAAGTCCCCTCCTTGAGGAGGTAGATCCTTGAAACCAAGGGTGAGGCGCCGTCCTTGCGCAGGTTCCAAAGAGGGGGATGTGCGATCCTTTCCTCTGTTTCCTTGAGGGCTGATGTGATTCCCGATCCCATTGCGGGGAGGAGCGGCAACGCATTGGGCGGATGGATCCTCTCCGACAACGCACGGTGATCGGAAATGAATTCCATGGAGGAAAGCACCACCGCGATGGCGGCGAGGGCCATGAGGATCCAATGGTAATTTGCTTTGAAAAAAGAGTTCATGTGTCGCTTACCTGGCCGGAATGGGGTTCGGCGTTGCAACGCGGGGGTCCGTGAAGTCCAGAGAGCGCAGTTTCATGGAGATTGCCAACTGCTCTCGCCCCACGATCACGGGAAGTTTTTCGGCAGATGAGGGGGCGTTTGTGGGGGTGGCTTCCCGGGATGCTGATGGCGATGGTTCCCTGGGTGGCGGTTCCAGGGAACTGTTCTGCACCTGAACGTTTTCAATCACGAGGAAGTAAGGTGCGGTGGCAATCGTGTTGACGAACTCCCTGAAGGCGGTTTGCGAGCAACGGAACTTCAGTTGCAGTTCCGCCGTCGTCTGGTAAGGGAGAAGTGATTTGATGTCTGGCCCGTTCCCCTTTTGCGGAAGTTTCCCTGGAGCCGGCTCCTTCTCTTTTTTCCGGGCATCCTGGGGTTGAGGCCGGGTGAACTCCTCGATGATCACCTCCTTGTGGGAGAGAAGGTTTTCCGCCACCCAGTCAAAGACGGTAAGTTGGCGGGAAAGGGCAAGGACCTCCTCGGCTGAGGGGGGCTTGTTTTCATAGGCATCCAGACCGAGATAAAACGGTGCTGGGAGTTTGGAACGTGATTGAGTTGCAATCGATTTGACCAGGGTGACTTCCTTGCGGAGAACATCCTGGAATTCCTGGGGCTGATCCGATGGTTTTGCCTTGGCGATGTGCCCGAAGGTTGGAACCCGGAACTTCCCGAGCCTCGCAAAAACGGCATCAAGATCCGACTGGTAAGCTTTTAGCTCCGACTCAAGTGCCTGCCTCGTCGCGTCCGTCGGGGGCGGTTTTTGGTTGGAGAGTGATTTCAGGGCCTCGGCTTTCTGGGAATACTCCGCAATCGCCGTCCCGTAGTCCTCCCAGGCACCGATTGTCAGATAACACAAACCGGAGGCGATCACCAGAAAAGCTCCGCACAGCGATGCGACAAGCCTGTTTTCGGAAATCCAGTTGGTAAGGTTCATCCGGTTCAGGGAAGGGGTGTGAATGGCTCGCGGAGCGGGACCCGGAGGGAAAACGGATAGGCCCAGTAAACACCGTCCGGCGTTCCGCGCTGGGTGATGATTTTGGATTTCTCCTTTTCCTCAACGTTGAGGAGCTTGGATGACTGAAGGGATGTCACGAAATCGTCGATGACGGCGGCTTGGCGGGGATTTTCCAGATAGAGGCCCCTGACGTTGACTGCCGTGATGGTCGGATCGACTGCCTGCTGCGGACTTCCTTTTTTCAGCGGATTTCCGACGGCCTGCAGGTCGGTGATCCAGAGGAAACGAGAGGGAATCCTGTCGTTCAACTCGGCGAGCAGGGAAGGGTAGAAGTCGCGCAGGCGAACCACGGCCAGGAGTTCCTTGCCGGTCTTCTGCAGTTCGCCGAGTTGGGCCGCTGCACGGTCGATGGCCAGCTTGGTCCGCTTTTTTTCGTCGACCTGCACCGAGATTCTGGACGTTGCCAACCGGACGCTTGCCGCGGATCGGACCGCATGCAGATACCATGCGCCCAGAACTGCGAGAATGATGGCTGCGGCGATGCCCAAAACGGGCAAGCGTCGCAGGAGATCCCTTTTGCTCGCCAGGGAAGGGGGGAGGAGGTTGATGCCGGTGCGGGGCAATGAAGTGATCGGGAGTGCACCGCCGATGAGTTCCCCCAGATTATGGGGGTTGGATTCGATGAAAGCCGTTGCCGAGGCATGAACGGCCTCCTGCTGACTCAATCCCTTGAGGGGATCGAAGAACTGGATCTCCTTCTGGAGCTTTTCACGGAGAAACTCGGCAAGGTAAGGCATGGACGCCATGCCACCGGTGAGCAGAACCCTCTCCGCATCGGCTCCTCCGAGGTTGCCGCGGTAATAACTCAAGGATCTGCTGATGTCGGCCTGAGTCTTGAGCAAGGTTTGCCTGGCAACTCTGGCAAGATTTGCCTCGATCGGGTCGGCGGGAGGTTCAAAACCGGCCCCGAGGCCGACGCTCCCCCTGCTGATTTTAAGAAGTTCGGCTTCCTCCAGGTCAGACTGGATGTCCTTGGCGATGGCGCTGGTGACGGCCAGTCCCCCCGAAGGGATGCTTCGTGAAAAATAAGTTCCCGGGGCGGCCACGACCATGTTGGAGGTTCGGCATCCGATGTCGATGATGACGGTCGTAGAGGTGGCGGCTTCCTCCGGATAGGTCACCCGGAAGGCATCGTACAGGGCGACGGGGGCCACCGTCACCGAAGCGACGGTAAGTCCCGATGATGCCACCGCATGGCAGAGAGATTCCAGCAGATCCTTTTTGACAGCGACAAAGACAACAATGATCGCACCGGAACCGGATCGTCCCATGACGGAGTGACTCCAGACCACCTCTTCGAGGGGAAAGGGAATGTTCTGCTGGGCCTCAAAGGCCGCCACAGCCGCGATCTTCGACTCATCCCCCCCGGGAACTTCGAGCGGGACCACCCTGGTGAATACGCTGTGGGCCGGAAGAACGCAGGCCACCTCCCCACCTGCCAGTTTCCATTCCTTGAGCATCTCCTTGAGACCAACCCTGATCTGTTCGGGGCGCGATGCATCAAGCGATGGATCCAGCAGGAACTCTCTCCGCGCACCTCGTATCAGCTTCAGTTCGACCGGGGAGATCGCGGCAAACTCAGCCAAGCGCATGGCTTGCATGCCAAGGTCAAGAACCAGGATTTTTTTCCGCTTGGCCATGAAGGAGATGCTCGGGGGGGCGTAAGATTACTGCTTCTTGACTGCTTCGTAGTAATCCCAGTTGAGCGCGGCAAACGGAGTTTCGCTCTTATTCAGCAGGTATCCGGGGGTTTGCTGATACTGGGGCCACCATGCCCCGCTGCCCTTGAGGCTTTTTTCCGCCAAAAGTTGGCCTTGGCGCGAAATCGTTACCCCGATGTCAATGATGGCCGCCGCACTGCTTGAAGGGATCTTCCCGTCGAAGAATCGCTCCAGGGTCCTGGGACTCGCATACATGACCGTCTTCAGATCCGTTTTTCCCTCGCTGGAGGCGATCTGGGGGGAGGGAATCGAGGTCAGGGTCTCCTGTCCGACCAGCAGGATGCCTTTGGGGTTGGACTGGTTTTTGTTGGCCAAAAGGACATAGAAATTGACGACAACGTCATCGGTAAATTTTTCTGTTGCAAGACGAGGAGTCCAGTTGAAGGAGACCTCAATTTCCAGCCAACCCTTCGAGCGTGAGGGCTTTTGCGAACCAAGGCTGAAGGAAACATTCGGCGTCAGGACAATGCTGGGCTTGATGTCATTGATCTTGAACTCCTGGGCGATCTGGGCGGTCGCGGTGCCGATCGTGGCGGTCACGACTGCCAGCAGGGTGAGAAGTCGGCGTGAGTATGAAAAAGCAGCGGGAGTGGTTTTGAGGGGGATCATGGAGAGGATCTGAAATTAAACCCCAAAGAAGGTGGAAAATCCAGAATGTTTCTTCCTGTTTCATACTGGTGGTCGATCCCCCTCCATCACGGAAATGACGGGCGAATTCCCACTGTTTCGACGCCCTTTGGCATCAGGCCGTTTTCAGCGCTTCCGCGGCCTGGAGAGCGTAGCCCGAATCAATGCTCTCGCGCGCAATCTCGAGAGCCTCCCGGTGCGTGGATCCGATGCCTGCGAGATGGAGCGCGGCCGAGGCATTGAGCAGGATCATGTCCCGGGCGGGCCCCTTTTCTTCACCCGATAGAATGGCTAGGATCCGGGACGCATTGGCCGCCGCATCCCCGCCTAGCAGTGCCGAAGTCTCAGTGACGATTTCGAGTCCAAGACCCCTTGGGTCGAGGTGAAATTCACGAGGTGTCGGAAGTTCCCCTGAAACCTCGACGATCCTGGAGCGACTCAATATGGAAAGCTCGTCCAAACCCTCCCCGGGGTGGATTCCCTCGCCATGCACCGCCCAGGCGCGTCGCCTTCCCAGCAACCGCATCGCATCGGCGTACAGGGGGAGCATTTCGGGCCTGTAGATTCCCGTGAGCTGATAATCGGGGAGAGCTGGATTAAGCAGGGGGCCAAGGAGGTTGAAAACCGTCATTTTTCCCTCCGCGCCTAGTTTTCGGCGCAGGGGAGCCACGGTCGCCACGGTGGGGTGGAAATCGGCGGCAAGCATGAAGACACAGCCCGCCTTCTCGAGGACGTCGCCTACGCGGGCAGGATGGGTATGGATGTCCACCCCCATGGCTTCAAGCACATCCGCACTTCCGCACTTCGAGGTGAAGGCCCGGTTCCCATGCTTGATCACCCTGGCTCCCGCTCCGGCGGCCACGAACATGGCCGCCGTGGAAATGTTGAGGAAGCCGGCCTTGTCCCCGCCCGTGCCGCAGAGTTCCAGCAAGGGGCCCCCGGCGTCACGGTCCAGCAGCGGCTTGACGCAACGGTCGAGGAGCACACGGGCGAACCCCGCAAGCTCTGCGGCGGTCTCCCCCCTTGCGTGCAGATCCACCAGGAATCGCTCCTTGGCCTCCTCGGACACATGCTCCGACAGCAGCGCCTCCACGGCATCTTCGATCTCCTCCGCGGAGAGGGATGCCGTGTCATGGGGTGAGGGGAAGGTTCTGCTCATGGTTGCCAGCGTATTCCCGAGCTTCAGCGCAGGACGAGGGCCATTGCCAGAAAAAGAAGCAGGGCCCCGCCCAAGCGCCGAAGCATGAGGCTTCGATGGGAGCCGGCATCGGTTGGCGAGGCCCCGGCCAAAGAACCAAGCATCCACACCAGAAGAACGCTCCAGAGGCATCGCGACCCGTAGAGAATATTGGTGGCGGTGGCGCTCCCGTAGAGACCGATGGCCGAATACATCCCGAGCGCCTGGAGTGCCAGCAAAAGTCCTCCTCCTGCCAGCCAGGGAAGGGCCTCGCGCGGAAGCTCCGCCCCCCGCCGTGCCGTCCTGGCCAATCCCGGAAGGTAAAGCATCGAGAGAAGGCCCATGGAGCCGAACATCACGGGGGCGAAGCGGCCGTAACCGATCTCCGGAACCCCGCGCTGCACCATGACGTCGGTCAGGGCAAACACCGCCGACGCCGCAAGCGACCATCCCACCGTGGCGAAGAGATGACGATGAGTGCCTCCGGGTGCATACGAAATCAGGCCGATTCCCGCCGTTGCCAGAAGGGAGGCCCACCACCACGCCGCCGGCAACGCCTTCCCGATCAGGAAGACGGAAAAAAGGGCCACCAGCAGCACCTTGGTTCCGAGCAGCGGTGTCGCGACGGAGACATCCCCGGCAGCGATGGCCCGGAAGGTGAAGATCTGCCCCAAAAAGAAGAGCAGGCCGCAGGCGGCGGGAATGAGTGGGTTGAACGGATGCGCTTCCCTGCAGGGAATCAGCCAGAGCAGTTGGAACATCCCCGCCATGACCACATTGCAGAAAAGGTTCACCTGCCCTCCCGATGCCCCGGCACCGAGAGCACGCTTCACGGCGATCGCCCCGAGGGCGTAGCCGAGGGCGGCGACCAGCGGCAGCAGCAGGGCACCCCAACTCACGAGGGAAGCACCTCGGCCAGCATCCCCTTGAGTGCGAGTGCGGGCCACTGCCCCGGGACCTGCGGCGCACCAAGCCAGCCGTAGCAAAGGGGAGCCC
>JACCDV011043940.1_pt1 | contig 12283 bp, 11 predicted proteins | sample 7446131 | NCBI WGS metagenome assembly JACCDV01 (sample SAMN15323448, study PRJNA562643) | freshwater metagenome | isolation source: river surface water | place: USA:Blue River Watershed | collected 2017-08-17
CTGATTTGGGATTTTCCAAACAAATAACTGAGACTACTAATACTGTACTGGGCTCAATTACAACAATGGCACCTGAAGTAATGCTAAAATAGCCTTATGGAACAAAGGTAACTGATAATTAATCTAGGCTGATATTTGGTCGCTTGGAGTTGTCTTCTTTTAAATGGTATTTGGTAAGCCTCCATATGACTCCAAAAGTGCCTATCGAATGTACAACGAAATCAAAACCAAGAAAATACTCAATACTAAATAATTTTAATATAACGGTTACACTGCTTCAGAAAAGGTGACTAGTTTTTTGAAACAAGTATTAGTGGTCAATCCCAGGTAAAGGTTAGACTGGAATCAACTTCAATCCCACGAACTATTTCGTGATCCTTCAAAGCTTTAGAACTAATTTTCGGTTCGAGCCTCAATGGCAACAGCCAATCCTAAATTGGAAATATAGAATTATAATGATTAGTTGAGTGAGAGTAAGATTTTCCTCCAATCTGAAGGCAATAAGGATAAATCACCTAAATCGATTAAGAATTTAACCCTTCCTATGCTTATTTAGAGATAGCAGTAGATTGAGAAGAGTCGAAGATTACAACTTTAACTATATGAATGGGTTCGAAAATGTCATTTATAGTGTTTGAAGACAGAACTAATCCATGACGAAATGTTTTAAAAAATAGCACAAAACCAGCTATATGATTTGTAAGATCGTGATATCGTTGAAATGATCTATTTGCTACTTACTCGCTGTCTCAATAACCTCAGTGTCATCAACATAAAGCTCAAGGAAACAAACGATTACATCGTCCTTAACCTCAAAGATAACGTTTCGGCCCTTTCCAAAAAGGTCAACGAGAACTGGAAATATTTTTCAAACAAACTGATGAAATAGGAAAGTAAAGTTTCAAGTATTATCTTCGATACATTCAGTAAAATCTTTGCCTCTGACACCTTCCGAGAAAAAGATAGATTTTTGATTGGAGTGTAAGGACTTGATTACACAAAAGACTAGCAAATCAGCTATACAGAAAGAATATATCTCTCCATATTGAAAGATAAAATGATTGCGAGCTCGACAGGAACTAAGATAAACTACATAAAGAATTTGATGAAGTTCTATGGGGCCATAAATAAGGTGACTCTTGAGGAGCTATCAACTCAACCCTTTAGAGAATACATTGAGGAGAAGATTTTTAAATGATTATCATTGCATCCATAGTCAATTTTACATTGTGCCATCAACTAATCTCCATATTGTAATAATTTTAATGATAGCTTTGGCTGAGTAAATCTCTTCCTTTAAACAACAATTACAAAAATCAACTATCGCAGACTACACTCCCCTTTTTCAACAACGCACACAATAAGAACCCACATTAAAGGAAGTTATGAGTGAGAACAATCTTATCGTATAATCCATCAAAATGATGAACCATGTCTTTCTCAACTATTGCTGGCTCAATTAAAGAGTCTACTCCAAAATTACAGAGCATTAACTCAACTTACACGATTAACAATCAAAGTTGAACTCCTTAACTCACCATCTTGAGCATAAACTTGATGAATCTCTGAGCAACTTCAAGCATATGTATGAACACTCAGTTGTCCAGAATAGCAAGAATAAGGAAATCGTGTAGGTTGGGCTAAGAGAGATTTGCTCATAGATTCAAACAAAGGTTAATGATACCCAGCTCACAGACAAAATAAAGTAAATACTGATTAAATATGACCAAGGAAACCTCATCAAGTAATAAGCCTACATTGCCAATAATAATACCCACCTCCCTCTTTTTGAAGGCCATCAATTGGTTAGCGTCTACCCACAACATAGGAAAGAGCGAAAGGTCGGCAAGGTGGGTTTCGACGACTACTATAAATTGCAAGATTAGATGGATTATAACTTGGCTTCAGTCACAAGGCAGATCCATTAAGTTGATAAAGCTAATCATTAGAACCATTAGCGAATTGCAAGTTGTGCCTCAGTAATAAGCAAACAATAGTAAGCCATTCATCGGATGACAAGTTAAATAAGTAAGATCAAGATTTAGCATAAGTATTAATACACACATCTCAAGGAAGAAATAGAGAATGTTAATAGGAAGCTAGAGCAAGGATTAAGTGAGGAACAGTGGAAGAAAAAATTTACTCATTTTTAAGTCAAAAATCTTGATCCTATAAGGGCACATTTAAATGATTCTCAGCAGCAACTTCGGGCAGAGTTAAAAAAAGTAAAGGAGTAAACTTACTATAAGGTAAACTTGGCAGAATCTTCTCTATCACAATTTAGTAAATAGTTGTAAGAGTGTAGATCAAAGGTTGCGAAAGAAGTCTAAGACATTGCAGTTTTGCAATTGAAATTTTCGTAGATGTAGCACAGAGTTGATCATTAGTGTCGCCAAAATTAGATGCTGACTCAATCTTTTATCCAGTAATCCAAGCAGATTGGGAAAGACTTGTAGAAAAATATGAAGAAATAGCTTAATTAATTAAAGAATACAATATATAAGCTTTCAGCCAATGTTGAAGAAAAAGCTTTCAAGGCCATTTCCAAGAAGATCGACTCTTCTTTTCAGTCTTTTGAGTCAGACCTCATGGAGAATCGAGAACTGCTCAAAAGCTTGAGCTCAGCAGTGGGGATCGCAGGAGAATAGATTAGTAATATTAAGGAACTTGTAAGCAAGAAGGCTAATTTTTCAGATGTAGTGCACTACATATAGTCCAAAGCTGACCGCCATGATATCAAAGAACTTAGCAACAAAATCAAATCCAATAGTCATCCAACACTCCCTCAAGACTTTACCTAAACCATTAATACTCAGAATGAAAGTTCGCTCATTCTTTCCCCCAAAAAAATTAAACCAGCTCATCATACAGGAAAGACCGAATTCATATCTTACCCGTCAACCCAGCGGCAAAAGAGTCAGGGTAGATAAGCAAGCGGGCGAAAGTTGGTGGATTTGTAAGGGACAGCAAGAAAGCTATTAATAAGAGATACGAAAAAGCGGGTTATTAAATCCTACAGCTCTCTTATAAGCGATCTAAGAAATTGATATTTAATATCTCCAGTAGTCTTTAAGCAGATATAATTATATTCAATCGTTGCCCTAAGACTATTCCTACTAGGCCTAGAAGGCCATTCTCTGTTATACTTACTCCTCATCCATCCCAGAGTTCTGCACCCTCTCCTATTATTACTCCTCATCATCTTCTTACACTTCCTCCTCAATTTGCATACCCTCACGGATGGCCACCTCCAAAGCAAGTGAAATTATTAGGGTATCCATTTTATTGAGTTCACAACTTAAGGGCCCGTTTATCATGCCATTTCTAAAAATTTCGATTCTCTTCTTGAAGAAATTGAAGAAATCACCATTGACTACTCGCTAGTTACTTAATTAGAGAAATGAGTACTAAAGAAAGAATAGGACAATAAGGACTAATTCATACGAATTTACTTTATCGCCGTGGTCCACTTTCACCTGCCGCATCAGGTACCCAATGTCAATCAAAGAAGTGTATTTTAGCTTTTCTTCTGGGAAGAGCGAACTGCTTTTGTAGTAGAGTTCATTGACCTTGGCTAAAGAGCGGAAAATATGAAGACAACCATACATTTAGTAGAACTTGGCGATTTCTTCGATGTGTACTTTGTTATTGGTGGGATGGGTTGGTATTTCCTCGAAGAAGACCATATGTATGTAGACAAGCAACTAACATTAAAGTTCGAATTTCTTGCGATTGTCCAGATAATAGTTTTTAAACTGCTACTCTTGGTCTGTTTTGGCAGGCCTGCCGATCTTGGGGTTGCTGTTCTTAACATTCGACTTTTACTACCTCTCCTCAATCATTAATTTATTATATATCACCAATTACTAAACAACTTATTTTATTATCATCTACCAGCAGTATTATCGCATCAACCATCATTCAAATACTCAACAAGTTAAAAGAGTACCTTCGGTCTTTTTTTACTTACTACCTCACCTAACCCTACTCGTTATCCTTGCTTGCCTTACTCTGTCTCGCCTCTGCGCTTTTGTAAAGCTTTCTTTCATTCTGTTTGCTGGGTGACTCTGAAATCATTTCTGGAATTTCTTTTAAAGATTTGGATTGTATTGTGATGGGGACGTTTACATTATCCTTTGAAGCATCATGGTCCTCAATAGCATGCAAAGATTATAGCTGGTCCTCTGCCTTCGATTTGTATGTCGCAGTTTTAAGTTTCCTTCTATTTATCCTCTCGTTTAACTTCTATTCGTGAGACTGAATAATCTTCTGCACCTTAGAAACTATCTTTATCTAAGATTCCTTATTCTGAGCTATGATCTTTCTTAGTCCCTATGGGTTGTGCTCCTCGGTAGCATATGCCAATCTTAATTACAACTCCTTCTTTTTTTATTGCAACACACTTGTACTCACAAAACCCTCATTACTTTTTTTAGCGGACTCTTTTTTTGTTGCTTTCTTGGCTTACTGCTTCGGCTCTTCTTCTTTTACAGGTTAAGCCTTCTTGGTTTCTAAAGCTTGCTCTTTGGATTTAAATGTTTTCCTAACTGTATTTTTCGCCATAAGGGCAGTGACTTTGCTTCTGAAGTAGGATTATCTGGGGTCGAGGGAAGTATTCATGACTTCTACTCCTCTCTTGATAGTGGGGGAGGTACCATGTAGAGCTGTAGTAGGTTGGAGATGTCTCGACCGTCGGGTTATTATACTGTTTCAATGAGAATTTCTGACTCTAGAAGCTGCCAAGCGAAGGTGTCATCTTTAAACATGGAGGCCCTAGGTTAGAGATTTAGTACAGAGGCTGAGTTTGAAGCATCTACGATATATTGTTATTTTTATTGTTGGCAAAAGAATGACAAATAATCTATCACTCACTCACTTATATCTTATATACAACTCCTTCATAATGAATTACTTACAAACACTATCTTCTCCAACTCATTTGAATCCAGCAAACATTATCAGCCAAGATATTATTGGCCAAATAAATACTTTCTTTTAGAGTATACTAAAAGCTAAGAATAGCACTGATAATAGATTGGTTAGTTATTTATTGATTCAATTTGAATGCAAACGCCCCTCCGAAGAAATAGAATCGGTAGTAAAAACTCAGAGCTATGGAACTGGTAAGTGTAAGACATCCGCAAGATGACTGGTCCCTTGGCAGTCCAATAGTACATTCAATAGCTTATCAGTACCTCAAAATATATGAAGGGAATGACTCAGCCAACATCTAAAGAATCATCGAGCGCCCACAACAGATAGACCTCAACATCTGGAAGTATGAGCATATTAGGCAATTTGTTCTTGAGCTCAACCTCCTTGCCACCTCCCTCAAGGACATATGCAATAGATAGTCATGTCCCACAATGAAGGGCTCTGCAGATTCTTAGTTCTTATGCGCAGCTCACAAAACCGCAAATAACTGCTCGGCAATTTAATACATGATTCACAACTTAGATCAGGCTACTTCCATCCTGCTGAACATTAAAAATTTTCAAAGTAGAGTATCGATAAACTAAACAAAAAGCTTAGATACAATAGTAAGGAGGCTTTATCGACTCTTTTCCCACACTTACCACTTTCATCAGTAGGTCTTCGACGAATTCGAAAAAGATATGCACCTATGCGAGAGGTTTACTCTCTTTTCCCTCAAATTTGGCTTGCTTTAGGAAAACCTGATCAACATTCCCAAAAATGCATTCAAGAAATGATGTTTATAAATAAATTCAAAGAGTATCAATTTATGGCTTCATTCTTAGCCTGCATTGTATTGATATCACTGCTTCGAATACTGAACTATTTGTACATCTCTTTCACTTGCTCTTGCTAACTCTTGATTAATCTTCGCATTTTGCTAGAGTACCCTCCACGCTCAAAGTCGATTGAGAGCACTATTCCGTCCACAAACAATACTAGGCTTATACTGAAAAGCACCACAAAGTAAGTTTCTCCAATGGAAAAGAATGTGGCTGCAGTGTTGGAGACCCAAGTATAGGTGGAAAGGTAGGAGTTAGTGATCCACATATATGAAATATAGAGCCCCAACGAAAAAACAATGATAGCGATAAACAAGAAGACTGACCAAAATTTGGTGTGGGAAGATAATTTGAATGTCACCACAAATATAACAGCTGTAAATCTAAATAAGCATTTATTTACATGGTCAAACTCACAAGCCACATGTCACTTGAATAGCCACCAGCACTTATCGATGGAGATGTTCCAATTATGTATATGGAAAACAAAGAAATTAGAATGGCTTCTAGCATCCCCTCTCCGGTCCACATTATGAAGTTAGCGTAGTTAAACACGCAATTTTCCTGGCCAATGAAGTAGATCTTGGGGAATAGGCGATATAAAAACTTATTCATTTCGTATTCCTTAGGCACAAACTTGGATTGTCCACTGGAAACCGTATGATTATTTCTTATAGCAATAATTTCGTTCATTGTTTCTTACTCAGTGTGCTTGGCTGGCTATTTGGAAGGTTGCACGTAGTAAACATCTTGCTCAAGAATAGCGCGTACTACAAGAGGAAGCGATGTGAACACCAAATTGTAGAGGGAGATATACACATCGTCGAAGACAGTTTGTCCTGAGTACCCGCAGTAGAAGGCGAAGATAAACTGCGGAATGGTAAAGAGCATGTTCTTGTAGAAGAAGTAAAGGATCATCTCGGATATTCTGATATAGTTCCACCTACCATGCACTAGAAGGAGTCTCCAAAGCATCCTGAACTCAGGCAAAGCATAGTCACTAGCTTGCACAGCCCCCATCCCTTCCTCTCCAAAGAGTCCCACCCCAATATGGGCTGTCTTAATCATTGGAACGTCATTAGCTCCATCTCCAATCGAAAGGGTTATTTTGTTGAGTCGAGTTCTCACAACTCGAACAACTTCAGCTTTTTGGATGGGCAGTAGCCTACAGCATACAACTGCCTGGCAAAACTTGGCGAGGTTGGCCAGCTCAATCTAATGCTATTAATTGCCTATAATTGGAGTCAAGTCCTACCCCTCAATAAGCAATCCTTTCGGCTTATTTTAAAGGGATAGGTGTTCTGCCTTGCGACTAAGGTCCTGGAGGGTCCTTAGAATATCCTTTTTGTTAGGGCAGTGATATCTTAGTATTTCGAAGTGGCTTTGGATAAGGTTGCAGCTTTTGGCAATATTTTAAGCAGTCTACATCTTATCACCAGTAAGCATCCAAATTTTAATGTCTACATTATTAAACTAGTACTTGCTTTGATCAAGTCTCTGATCGTTTCGGGGACTTCGTCTTGAAGTCGGTCCAGCACTGCAGTGGCTCCAATCAAGTAAATATCTCTCTATAGTTAGGAAACCAACTCATTGAAAGCTTATTATTTGTTGGATGGAGGTAGCTGTTCAACTCTTTTTTTGAACTCTCGGTATTCTGCGTCAGAAATAATCCTCATACCAATAAGTAGTGTTCTAAGTCCAATCCTCGAGAACATGTTGAGCTCTTAATCCAGATTGAGCCTATTTTATCGGCTAAGCCGAGATTTGATTATACTATCTGCTCCCTTAGTATACATCTTTATCATGCCGTTGCTTCTTACTATCACTGACATTCTCTTCCTGTCAGAATTAAAAGGGAAAACCTAAAGCAGCTAAAACGTTCTCTTTTATTCATGGATCAATATCTCTGTGGTTGATTGGGTTGAGCGAACAAACTCATAGCCCATTTCGCGTGCAGCATCAACCAAAGTAATCTAGTCAGGAGATGGTCCTTGATAAAACTTTTTCCCTTTTTTGTCAGTCTCAGCCACAACCTCATGAGCAATAGATAAAGCAGTTAGGTATTAATCAGTGAGTTCCTTCATATGCTTAAAAGAAATTGTTTGACTTCCCTCCCTATTTCTCACAAAAACATTATTCACTTCAATATTATTTGTTCCCTTTGTTACCAGTCCCAACAGTTAAGTATCATGAAATCCCTTTTCCTGCTGGGGAGGACGGGAAGGATTCTTGATCACAAGCCCAAGATCACCATACATTTTCTGGCCGATAACTGCAATTTTAAACTCCATTAAATTCATCGTGAGAGTACCTGTCTTGTCTGTGAAAATATACTCAATCTGTCCAAGCTATTCGTTAAGGGATGCTGATTTAACACTACAATACTTTTTTCTAAACTAACTGTACATCAGCTTGTCTTTATCGATGAAATAGCTTTGGGACATTTTAACAACTTCGATGGAGACAATTAGGGAGATGGGGATCATGGTGTTAAGGAGAACCATGTAGGTGCACCACATGAGAAAAGCGTCAAAGCCTGAGTGATAAGAGGAGAATGAGATGTAGGTATAGTTGGATCTATTGTTATTGAGGAATACTCCATCGAGAACTGCAACAATGAAACAAAAGACAATCTGCAGCAATAGAATCATCCCTAAAATATAGTTGACCTTGATTTAGATTTGCGACATCTTCTCAGACGAGGAGTCAGAGTTCATCATAATCTTTGTATTGCGGCCAGTGTAAATAGCTAATCCATATATCCATTTTGTATTCTTTAGCCTAGCACCTCTATATAGCAGCTGCTTGTCCTTATAGTAGTTTATAGTCTCACCTGACTACATTTTCATGTCTGAAGAGAAGTTATGGAGTTATTTGTCAGGTACTATGCCAACCCAAGTACCCGTGAATTTAGAAAGGGAATTAGGGGTATTGAATTGCTGGGTCAAAGGGAAAGCGTTTCTCGGTTTCAGGTTTTTCTCTCCATCAAGACTAGCTGTTTAAATAAAAGCAACGCCTCCCTCTATGGAACTGGACAGGAGAATTAAGTCAGCAGGAAACAATTACTCTGATTCAACTTTGACAATTTAGCCTACAACAACTTCACTCCATTCCACACTTACGAATTCAGAATTTCTATAAACTAAAGTGGTAGACTCGAAGTTAAGTTGCCTGTCAGATTTATATCGCTGGTAGTCTTCGTAACCTGCGTGAGGAGATAGTTACCCTAGCGAATCATAGAGATGGCAAGAACAACGACAAGAGGAGCCCACGCAGTTAATGGGCCCAACGGACTGATCTCAGGTATAGACTGGAGGATACCAATGATAAGGAAATAGATATTGGCAAGTCTTTTGAACTGGATCAGCAATGATTCTTTGTTATATGCAGTTTACTTGGCAGGAAGTCATACCAGTGATACTTTGATGTTCGCACGAAGTTGCTTTCGAACAGTTAACGATTTCTTGCTCTGTCGCCCTAGTGTCCAAACTCAAAGTTATATTGACTTGGAAATTTGGCTTCAGAGATGCAGCAGACCAGCTTATAGAAGTTGAGAAGGCACTCCATGATTAGTTATATATTATTGCTTATAAAATATTAGACTATCCAATAAAAGCCTAATCAATTAATATAAGCCCATCATTTACGTTTCACTTTAGATCCTCCTTTCTTTGGCTGGCTAAGAAAAGGATGCTAGAGCATGCTAGAAATATCTATTCTCTACTGTGGGTTCTTAATCATTGCCTTTAGCATGAAATCCTTTGCTATGGCACTAATCTCAATATAAGACGGGAAGTCAATCTCCTCTTAAACCTAGAAACAATAGATTGTTACGATTCTTTTAAGGTCGAGCTGAGAGTGTATTCGAAAGGGGACCCTACCAAATAGGCATTCATAGGTCATCATTCCTACAGACCACACATCTATCTTTTAGTCATAATCATTCTCTAAGATTATTTCAGGGGAGTAGTAAAGAGGAGTTCCCGATATGGTTTTTCTCATCTCGTTATTTGAATGTACTGCCCATCCAAAATCACTGATCTTTACTGTCCCCTTAGTTAAAAATAAATTACAAACTGCAACAGAATGTTTTAAGGTTTGATATCTCTATGAATAATAGAAGATTGATGAATAAAGTTCAACCCTTCACACACCTCCCTGATAATTGGTGAAATCTCTTCCTCAAAAAACTGATGCATTTTTTTCATTTTCTAGTAAAGCTGTCCTTCGACGCAGAGCTATACTATTAGATAGATGCTGTCTTATTCTTAAAAGTAACCGTAAAGAGGGGTGATATTGCGATGATCAAGAAATAACTGGATTTTGAGCTATCTAGCTATTTGATTCTCATACTCTAACTATTTAATTTTTGTCTTAGACATCACCTTTAAACCACATAAAAAGCCAGTCTAATTATGAATGGCCATCATTACCTCGCTAAATTGCCCCCGACCCATTTTCTTACCAATCATAAAATCCTCTCTCTTCATAACTTTAATTTTGTTTGCTTTTTTCGTTGGAATACAAAGCTTTTCGATAGTAATTTCTTTTTATCGAGAGCTTGAAAATTGATAGGATGAGTTTTAAGAAGTTTGGCTACTATTTTAACGAATTTTTCTTGAAGGAAGCTGAAAATATACTGTTTATCTTTATTGCATTTTGATTGGAAGACCGATCACATTATTAGGTTTAATTTTAAGCGTATTATTGTGTATTTGCTTGCAATCCTCAAGCTAATTCAACTCCTACTCCTAAACTTCAATTATTCTTTTGTTCCTCATCCCAAATTCAACTTTATTCTGCATTTAGGCCAAATTTTTCTTCTTGAATATATGAGCAACAGGTGAAAAGTTGATCGAAGAAGAAATCATCTTTTTGATCTTTGGGTTTTTGTGTTTTCTAAAAGTTAATGGTTACTTTTTAGAGACAAGCTTGATCACTCCATCATTAATTCTCTGATAATATTAATGCTCATCATTATCGACTTAATCCTTCACAAACCTCCCCATATTAGCAAACACTATATTCTGCTAAGTGGCCAAGAAAGATGGGTTGGATGAGAATTAAATTGAAGAGGAGTACATGTTATTGCTACCTGATTTACTAAAGCTAGTTCTTGAATGAACCAAGGTTAATGGGCAAATTTGTTCAAGATTTTGATTATAGTTATGAGAACACATACTTTTTTAATATGTTCGTATTTAATTCATTTCAAAAAGTGCTTGTACATTAATAGGATAGAAAGAAGAATATTGAGGAGAGCAAAGGTAGTCGTTAAAGAAAATTAAAGAATGCAATTAATAGCCAAAATACCAATAAAGATGTCCTCTCCAAACAATCTCCTTTGGTTTCTAGCCTGCCTTGAACTAATTTCATTTTTTTATAAAAATAATAATAAATCAAGAGCGAGGCACAATGAGCTCTTCCAATGAAGCCAAAGTTTGCACAGATTGTATTAACAATCGTATTTCTCATAGGCTTAAAGGAATTGTCAGCCTACTCAAGCCAAAAACTCTCATCCATATCCCTAATGAGCTATAAATGTGCCTAAAAGTATCAAAAGGTTAAATCCTCGACAATGAAAGTAAAAAAGCATGTGAGAAAATGTTTAAATAAAAGTTTAGTAGTGATTTTAACTGAACAAAATGAACTTGATTAAAAAATTGACTTTAGAAAAAAGATATAAACATCAATCATTTCTTCATCACTATTAGCTTTTCTTTTAGGGCTTGAATTTGACTGCGCAATTTAGCCTATAGAGAATTTTAGAATACGAAATTCGACCTAAATCTATTGGTGCCGTCAAAAGCACTAAAGAGCCGATAAAAACTTGCGATCATCAGGAGATGTGAGAAATAATAAAGATAGCTAATTTACTTGTAATTCTGGGTCTCCTTTATATAAATATGATTCCCGATAAATCGAGAAGTAGTTGCCAAAGAAGCAATAAATTATACCAAGACTACAAGTTTAAGTAAGATAGCTTCAACTCTTGACAGCTTGTAAAGTGATACTTGTATTCTAATAGTGCTTGATAGATAGAAAATCCAACTCAAGTAAGCCATTCTAAAGGCGATATTATGCTGAGAATTGAGATCTAATACCATTATGAAATATTGGCTCATGATTGCTGCCACAATCAATAGAAGCTGACTTGTATCTAGATGAATTTGATGTTTCACTAACTACAGAAACCCAAGGCGAAAAGTGTACATGAGAACAAAGTAAATGAAGGAGCAAAATGAGGCGATTGAGAAAAGTTGAACCTATGTTAAGAGCTAAGAAAAATGATCTTTATTGTTGTTGTTTAGAATATGATACTTAAATAAAATGATAAGTATCTGGCTTCCAATAAAAAATAAAATTTAAACTATATTTGGCTTTATTCTTTTGCTTTTTGACTTTTTCTTCCAGCTTTCCACCTGCCTGTAGAACTGCCTCAGCTTTAAAGAGTAAAGTTCCTAACTTATCTGCAGATTTTTCTCAGACTTAAGCATCAAATGCTCCTTTTGACTGGTTTAATCTAC
>JACCDV010229028.1_pt1 | contig 12279 bp, 9 predicted proteins | sample 7446131 | NCBI WGS metagenome assembly JACCDV01 (sample SAMN15323448, study PRJNA562643) | freshwater metagenome | isolation source: river surface water | place: USA:Blue River Watershed | collected 2017-08-17
CCGAGGCAGAGGAAGCTGCCCGCAAGCTGGCGGAGCAGCGGGCAAGGCAGGAAGCCGAGGACCTGGCGCGCAGGCAGGCGGCTGAGAAGGCAAAAGCCGAGGCAGAGGAAGCTGCCCGCAGGCTGGCGGAGCAGCGGGCCCTGCAGGTGACAAATCCCAAAGAACCTGAACCTGCAGTGCCATCTGCCATTGACAGGCAAACCGGCAGTTCAGGCAGCACGAGTCAAGGGCGTGCGGCAACACGCATTTCGACAGGTAGCAGTGCCGCTGATCCAAACGCTGGCAGGGTTTTTTCGACGATCCACAGCCTGGCCCAGGGGCGACTCGACATCGATATGGGCAAAGACAGGCTGACGCTCAGCCCCCAGTCATTGGCTTACGCCAAGCAAGAAGGTCCTGCGTCGAGGTTCAGCATCGGCATTGAATCGGGCGGGTCTGGACAAGCCCCATCGATCAGAAGCAGTGCGGCCGTGGCGTTTGATTCGACGTTGCTCGGGGGCTATTTCAGAGCCAAGCGCAATGACAGTGAGATAGGTGCGAATGCGGTCATCGACTTTCAGCCTTTTTTCCTGCAAGGGTCAATGGGCTACCAGTTTGGGCGAAAAGAATACGACTTCTTTTCCGGCCGCACGGGTGTAGATGTGTCCCAACGCTCGGGGCTGATCGGCATCGGCTTGGCGACCCAGTTCGATTTTCTTCAAGCGGTCTCCGTCAGGGGCTGGGGAACTCAGGCCCGTCAGCGTGAACTGTTGGCGCCTTTGACGGTCGTCAAGGAAACGGCGTCATCGATAGACACTTACCTTGATCAACGGTTGTTGTCAGAAGGGCGTCTGACGGGGTGGAGTCTGGGGGCGCAGGGGCTGCTGATCGAGGGATTGACATACAGGGCATCGCTGGGCTCTGAGCGCTTGTTACACCCCTACAGCGATGGCACATCCAACCTGTACAGAAAAAGTTACCATGACCTTGCGCTTGACTACCGTCTGGCTGGCGATGCCCGCTTGGGATTGACCTTCAGAGAAGGGGTGACGGGCAAGCGCTATGGCATCAGACTGGGGCAGCCAAAGTGGCACCTCTTCCTTGAAAACGATCAATCTGCTGCGTATGGACTCCAAACATGGCGTGTGGGCATCACACTCAACCTGGGGGATTCATTCGCCCAAAGGACGGACACGGTAGGCAGAACCCAATGGAGTTTGCTGTCCGAGGCTGCGGAGATTGATCGCAAACCACGCGAATTTCCAAGTGCTTACCTTCTGAAGGTCGATCCAACAGCAGTCAAATTGCTGTCCAGTGTCATCAAGGGAACGATCAACTGGAACGTTGGTGGAAGTCTGGGCGAATTCAACGATACGGGGACACCCAACCGTTCGTCCATCAGCATTCAGCTGCAGGCCAGCGCCACCAATGCCAACCCAGTGGCTTACGCGCTCCATTCGGGCGCGTTACCGCCAGGCGTGAATCTGAGTTCGACGGGATTGATCGCGGGGGCGGCCAGTGCTGTGGCGGCCGACACGGTGTACCGTTTCCGCATCAAGGCGCAGTCGCTGGGGGCGCCCGATTTCATCACGCCAGAACTGACGATAACGGTCAAGGCGCCGCTGGCAAATCGAAATTCTTTTTCGGATAGCTTTGGAATCACTCAATTTTCGGAATTTTCTATTTCCGGACAAACACGGTATTACTTCACCCACACCGATGCGACCGGAAGATATTTGCAGATCAGTCCGGACGACCATGAATTGATCTTCGGGGCCTTTACCGATGGCTACACAAAAATGCACTTCTACGATGAAGGCAATTACTTCAAGGCGGAAATCGATGGCAGGGTCAATGGTATAGAGACCATTCATTTTTTCAAAAATGGACAGCCTTTTGCGACCGCCAAGAATCAAAGGGTGTCCCCAACAGATATCGCTGCCCAAATTCTTGGGAAAACACTCACCATTCATGGTGGTTGTCGCAGTGGCGCGAATGCTGTCATTCAATTCGATTTGGCGGGCAACTGGACCAGCAGTTGCGCAGAGCAGGGCAGATTTCTGGCCTCTACTGAAAACTGTCCCACACGCAACGCAGGGACCCGATACAAAATGGACAATGTGGGATGTTTTATCAACGAGACCAGAAAGCAAGTCCTGATGGTTGCCTTGAAAGCCGGGTCGCTCGCTTCGGGAGGGGAACTGTTCATCATCGGCAATGGTTCCTCCGCGTATGCTGAAAGCTGGACGTTCACTTTTTCCGTACCCTGACCCCGTGCAACGCCAGGGTGGTGATCAAATCTAGAATCACCCCCTTCATGCGCGAATCTTCCTCACTGCCGCCCAGGCTGTCCTGGCAACCCTGGTTCCTCTGCCTGCTGGCGGCCTACGCCGTGCTGCAGCTCTCCTTCAACCACCGCCTGCTCGAGTTGGCCGGGGGCATGCTCACGGGTGTGGATGCGACCCGGGTCCAGGCGATGGAGTACTGGGCACGCGTGGTCGCCGGCCTGGGGCTGGGCTTGCCCCTGATGCGTTGGCTCGATCGTTTCATTCCCTCGCGCTTCTGGCTGGTGATGTTGTGCTCGGCCATCGGGATTTTCCTGATGTGGCACCTGCAGAAGGCCCTGGTCGACGCCATTGTGGCCGGCGCAGACGAGAAGGACATGCAGATGAGCGTGCAGTCACACCTGAGCACCACCGAAGCCCTGAAGGGCCGCATCGAGCTGCGCGGGCAGCCCGTGCTGGAAGCACCGGCCCCGCCACCGCTGCGGCCGATCATGGCAGCGTTGTGGTCCTCGAGTGTGCTGGGCCTCAACCCCGACGACCTTGAAGTCACGGCCGGGGCTGCGCAACTGGCCCGCAGCTGGATGCTGACCTCGCCTTCGCACAAGCAGTTGCGCGATGCCTACCGCAAGGCGGTGATGATGCCCGTGTCCCTGGGCACTTCACTGTTTTTCGGATTGCTGAACCTGTGCCAACTCATGGTCGGCTTGGTCGTGTTGCTGCTGTCCCGCATGGGTGCGAGCCACTGGCGGCGCAACGCCGAGCGGGGGTTGCTGCCCGCGCTGTTCCTGGGCATTGCCGCCATCAGCTGGTGGTCTGGCAACGACTGGGTCGACTCGCCGGGCTACAGCCAGGTGGCGCGGCCGGCGCTCTGGCAGGACAAGCCCTTCCTGGCCCCGTTCGTCGAATGGAGCCTGCGTGCCGAACCGGCCTGGTCGGACCCGGTGGCCTGGGTGCACCGGGAACTGCTGGGCGACTTCGACTTCCGAGACACCTGGCAGGCCACGCCCCGACCATGAAAAAAGCGCCCGCAGGCGCTTTTTTCTGGTTCTGCAACATTCACTTGAGGATGTCGCCCAGGCAGAGGTATTTCATCTCGACGTAGTCGTCGATGCCGTGGCGCGAGCCCTCGCGGCCCAGCCCCGACTGCTTGACGCCGCCAAAAGGCACATGCTCGGTGGCCAGCACGCCCACATTGATGCCGACCATGCCGTATTCGAGTGCCTCGCTGACGCGGAAGATGCGGCCCACATCGCGGCTGTAGAAGTAGCTGGCCAGACCGAAGATGGTGTTGTTGGCCGCATCGATGGCTTCCTGCTCGGTCTTGAACTTGAAGATCGGGGCGAAGGGGCCAAAGGTTTCTTCGGTGGCGCAGACCATGTCGGCACGGGCGTCAGCCACCACGGTGGGCTCGAAGAACTGGCCCTGCAGCCGCTTGCCACCGGTCAGCACCCGTGCGCCCTTGGCGATCGCGTCCTGCACATGGCGCTCGACCTTCTCGACCGCCGAGGGCTCGATCAGGGGGCCCTGGTTGACGCCGTCCTCGAAGCCGTTGCCGACCTTGGCGGTCTTGACCTTGGCCGCGAACTTCTCGGCGAACTGCTCGTACACACCTTCCTGCACATAGATGCGGTTGGAGCAGACGCAGGTCTGGCCGGCGTTGCGGTACTTGCTGGCAAAGGCGCCTTCGACCGCGCTGTCGATGTCGGCATCGTCAAAGACGATGAAGGGCGCGTTGCCACCGAGCTCGAGCGACATCTTCTTGACCGTGGGGGCCGACTGTGCCATCAGGATGCGGCCGACTTCGGTGGAGCCGGTGAAGCTGATGTGGCGCACCGTGTCGCTGGCGCACAGGGCCTTGCCGATCGCGATCGAGTTGTGGGCATCGGCGGTGACGATGTTGATCACGCCAGGCGGAATGCCGGCGCGCAGGGCCAGTTCGGCGGCGGCCAGCGCCGTCAGGGGGGTCTGCTCGGCGGGCTTGATGATGACCGGGCAGCCGGCTGCGATGGCGGGCGCGACCTTGCGGGTGATCATGGCCAGCGGGAAGTTCCAGGGCGTAATCGCCGCGCACACGCCAATCGACTGGCGGATGACCATCAGGCGGCGGTTGTTGTCGAACTGGGGCAGGGTCTCGCCATTGATGCGCTTGGCTTCTTCAGCGAACCACTCCACGAAGCTGGCGCCATAGGCCACCTCGCCGCGCGACTCGGCCAGCGGCTTGCCGTTTTCGGCGGTCATCAGGCGGGCCAGGTCTTCGGTGTGGGCGATCAGCTGCTCGAACCACTTGCGCATGATGATGCTGCGCTCCTTGGCGGTCTTGCTGCGCCAGGCAGGCCAGGCGGCGTTGGCGGCGGCAATCGCGCTTTCGGCCTGGGCGGCGCCCAGGTTGGCCACATCGGCGAGCTTGAGGCCGGTGGCCGGGTCGTTCACTTCAAAAGTGCTGCCGGCCTTGACCCACTGGCCATTGATGAAGGCATCGGTCTTGAGCAGGGAAGGGTCCTGGAGCAGGGCGAGGGGGGAGGTCTTCATGTCCATGATGGGGCGGGTAAGTTGTGCGGGGTGGGCGCTATGTTAGCGCTCGCAGGCAAAACTTGCTGCCGCCTCCTGGTCACCCCCCTTGTAGCGGGCGACCAGCGGGTAAGGGCACAGTGGCCGGCTGCGAGTGGGTGACCAGCTCGACGGCACATCGGGGTTGGCGCCGCCCGGGTTGCCGGGGCCGCGCACGGACGCGGCCATGCGCTCGGGTGCGCGCCCGAATTCGACCCATTCGACCAGCGCAGTCAGGGCATCGAACTGTTCGGTGGCGGGGCCCCCGCGCGAGTGGCCCATGCCCGGTACCGGGAAAAAACGGGCGAAGGCCCCGGCCTGCCCCCGGTGGTGTGCATCGAGCGCCTGGTACCAGGCGATGGTGTCGTCGATCGTGAAGATCGGGTCGGCCGTGCCATGCACCACGATGACCTTGCCGCCGCGCGCACGCAGCGCATCGAGCTGGTGGGCCTGGGGCGGGGTCATGAAGGACATGCCGCTTTCGGTGTAGGTGCTGTTGGTGGCAAAGATTTTGGGCGCCTCCAGCTCGATGTCAAAGTTCAGCGCGAAGGCCAGGGTGCGCGAGGGGTCGCGTGCCTTGGCGAGGTCGGCAGACGGCGGCGTCGAGAAAATGAAGCCCACCGAGACCGGGTTGCGGGCCGTGCGCACCGAATTGCGGAACTTCCATTCCGCCCAGCCTGGCTGCACGATGCCGGGATCAAACGGGAAACCGGGGTAGAAGGCTTCGCCATTGGCCCGCCGCACTGGCGCGAAAGCGGCGGCCACCACCGACTTTTGCGCGCTGCTCAGGCAGCTGCCATCGCGCTGCCCGCTGCAGGTCGGCACGTCGCGCTGCAGATCGAAGGCGCTGCGGCAGGCCTGGGTGTCCTGCACCAGACCGTCGACCAGACCGTCCAGGACATCACAACGCGCCAGGATGGCGTTCGCGATCAGGCGACGTTCGGCTGCAGGCAGGGCCGATTCCAGGTCCGGCAAGCCATTGACCATCTGGGTGGTGGCCACCGAGTTCCAGCGTTTGACATGGGAGAGGTTGGACACCGAGGCCTTGGGCAGGTGAATCCCAGGCGCGTTGGCCAGAATCCCGTCGTACTCGGCGGGCAGACGAGAGGCCGCCACCAGGGCGTGTCGCCCGCCATTGGAGGTGCCGCCGATGTAGGAGCGGTCCGGCCCCTTGCCATAGGCCGCACGGATCAGGGCCTTGGCCATGGGGGTGAGGCTGCCGACCGCCTGGTAGCCGTAGTCCAGGCGGGCCTGCGGGTCGATGCCAAAGAGCGGGTTCTGTGCCGCGGTGTGGCCGGCATCGGAGCTGATGACGGCAAAGCCCTGCTGCAGGCCGTGGCGCAGCATGCCGCCACTGCCCAGCGAGGCACCCCCATCGGCTGTCACCACCATGCCGTCGGTCCCGCCGTTGCCCTGGTAGAGGAAACGGCCGCTCCACTGTCGGGGCAGACGCATCTCGAAGCCGATCGCATAGTTCTGTCCGTCCACGGGGCTGGTGCGGCGGTTCATCTGTCCAGTCACCTGGCAGTGCTCGCCCACCGGCTGACCGCCGTTGTTCAGGGTGCCCGCAGGCACCAGGCGCGCGGCCGTGATGGTGGTGCCGGGGTGGCTGAACGCTGCCAGGCGTTCGCAGTCCTGCAGTCCGGCCGGCTGGGCGGGGGACAGCCGGGGCGGCGGCGCTGCAGGGCCCATCGAACTGCAGGCGCCCAGCAGCAGGCTGGTCATCAGGGTCAGGGTGGTCTTCGACAACGCGCGCATGGGGGTTCTCCGCAGGGTGGGGGGTCAACGCTGGCCGTCGTGCACGCTGACCTTTTCCTTGGTCAGTCCGCCCAGGCGCGAGTGGATCCGTCCGCCGGTGCCCATCACCAGTGCGAACAGGATTTCATTGGGCCGGGGCGCATCCTGGATGCCGATTTCCATGCTGTTGTAGTGGCTTCGCACATAGCAGGCGTGGATGTAGTGCAGCGGCACCATCAGCCGGTAGCCTGCACTGGCCACCGCCTTGCTCGCCGGCACGATGGCCTTGGGTTCGCCGAGCACGGCGCGCATGGCCCAGCCGCCCGCTTCGTGCCAGACGGCGGCGTGTTCCAGCTCGCCATTGACCCCGACGATGGCCGCCTTGCTGTAGACCTCCACCTTGTCCTTGCCAAGGGTGTCCACCAGCTCCTGGGCCAGCAGGGTGCCCAGGCTGCGCAGTTCGGCCATGAAGGGCATCAGGTCCGGCTCGTAGCGGCCGGCATAGGGGTTGCGGATGACGGCACAGGCGGCAGCCAGCTTGAGCGGCTCTGCCGGCGCCGGTCCGCCTTCGTGGTGGATGGTTTCGATGGTCAGGCTGCGTTTTCGGATTTCGATCAGGGACATGGCGGTTCTTTCCGGGGGCTGGGGCTCACTGTTTGGGAATCTTGGCGTCGGCCACCACCTGCGTCCATTTCTGGGTTTCGGCGGCCACCATGGCCCGCATCTCTTCGGGTGTGCTGCCACGCGCCTCCCCGCCCATTTCCTCCAGGCGGGAGCGCACGGCCGGCACCTGCAGGGCCTTGAGCAGTTCGGCATTGAGCCGGTCGATGATCGGGCGCGGTGTGCCGGCAGGCGCCAGCAGACCCGCCCAGGAACGCACGTCGTAAGCGGCCACACCCTGTTCGGCCACGGTAGGCACATCGGGCAGGCCCGGCCAGCGCGCGGGCCCCGTCACTGCGATGGCACGCAGCTTGCCGGCCCGGATGTTGGGCATGACCGCGGTGGGTGGCGCAATGATCATCGGAATGTCGCCGGCCAGCAGGGCCGTCAGCGAAGCCGAATCGCCGCGGTAGGGCACATGCAGCAGCTCGGTTTTGGACATGGAGGCCAGCAGTTCCCCGGCCAGGTGGTGGGTCGAGCCGATGCCGGCGGTGCCGTAGGCGATCTTGCCGGGGTTGGCGCGGGCCTGACCGAGCAGGGCGGCCAGGCCGGGCAGCTTGCTGTCGGCGGTGGTCACGATCAGGAAGGGGAAGTAGGTGATGGTGCCCACCATCTCGTAGTCCTGCGCCGCGCGGTAACCCGGGTTGTTGTAGAGCGCGGCGGCCACCGCATGGCCGCCCGTGGCCAGCAGCAGGGTGTAGCCATCGGGCCGGGCACGGGCGACCGCCGCCGAGGCGATCGTGCCGCCGGCGCCCGACTGGGCTTCGACCACAAAGGACTGGTTGAGCCCCTTGCCCATCTCGGCGCTGACCGCGCGGGCGATGTTGTCGGCGTTGCCGCCCGGGGCGAAGCCCTGGACGATCTTGATCGGGCGCTCGGGCCAGGCTTGCGCCAGGGTGCTGCCGGCGGTGGCCAGGCTGGCGGTCAGGGCGCTGTAGCGCAGGAAGTCTCGACGTTGCATGGTGTGTCTCCTCGTGGTTGGGGGGGCGCCGGCCGATGTCCTGGCATCGGCTCTGTCACGCTGAAAAAAAACAGGAAGGTCAGGGTTGCAGCACGATCTTTCCCATGGCTTGCCCGCGCTCGACCAGTGCATGGGCCTGGCGGGCCTCGGACAGGGGCAGGACGGTGGCCTGCGGTGCACGCACATGACCCGCGGCCATCAGCCCGATGGCCGATGCCATCAGGGCCCGACGCTGGGTCACGTCCTCGTCAAAGGTGTGCATGGAAAAACAGCGCACGGCCAGACTGCGCCCGAGCAGGCGACGCAGCACCTGGAACACGTCTTCGGTGGGTGCGCCGGCGACGATGTTGTAGGACACCGCCGTCCCCAGCGGGGCCAGCGACTCGATGGCCTGGATGAACAGCCTGGCACCGACCGCATCGAAGGCCAGGTCGACCCCGTTGCCGCCGGTCAGGGCCTTGACCTGCGCCGCCAGGTCGGGCGCCGCCGGATCGAGCACCTCGGCGCAGCCGCAGGCGCGGGCGAAGTCCCGCTTGGCGGCCGAACTGGCGGTGCCGATGACGCGAGCGCCGTGGTGGCGCGCCAGCTGGGTGAGCATGCTGGCCACGCCACCGGCCGCGCCGGTCACCAGTACGGTACCGGCCACCATGCGGCCGCCCGCCAGACCCAGCAGCATGGCCTGCGCCAGCTGCAGGTTGGGCAGGCTCACAGCGTCCAGGGCCGACACCGCCTCGGGCAGGCGGTAGGGGGCGTCTTGCGGCACCACCATGGCCTCGGCGTAGCCGCCAGCGCGCACCGGCAGGTCGCGCGCACTCACCAGCACCCGCTCACCGCAGCGCCATTGCGTCACATCCGGGCCCACGGCATCCACCACGCCTGCCATCTCGGCGCCAGGGATGGCGGGCAGGGGCGGCATCCATTTGTAACGGCCCGAGCGCACCAGCACATCCGGTCGGCCCACGCCGATGGCCTCGGCCCGCACCCGCAGCTGGCCGGGGCCAGGCTCGGGCAGGGGCAGCTCGGCCTCGACCAGCGCCTCCAGGCCGCCGGGCACATGCACTTGGATGGCGCGCATGGCTGCCGGGCTTTCAGGCCTGTGCCACGATCGGGTTGACCAGCGTGCCGATGCCTTCGATCTCGACCTCGCAGCGGTCGCCCGGCTTCATGAAGCGCGGCGGCTTGCGGCTCCAGCCCACGCCGGCGGGCGTGCCGGTGGCGATGACGTCGCCGGGCACCAGTGTGAAGATGGTCGAAGCGTAGGCGATCAGTTTCGGCACGGAAAAGATCATGTGGCCGGTGTGGCTGGACTGCACCACCTCACCGTTGAGCCGCGTCACCAGCTTGAGCTCGCGGCCCGGTGCGATCTCGTCGGCCGTGACCATCCAGGGACCAAAGCCGCCGGTCGACTCGAAGTTCTTGCCCGAGGCAATCTGCTTGGCATGGAATTGCCACTCGCGGATGCTGCCGTCGTTGTAACAGGCGTAGCCGGCCACATGCTCCCAGGCCTGGTCTTCGGGGATACAGCGGCCGGGCTTGCCAATGATCACGGCCAGCTCGCCCTCCCAGTCCAGCGACTCGGAGACCTTGGGCAGGACGATGGGCTGGCCGTGTGCCACCTGCGAGCGCCAGACCCGCAGGAAGATCGGCGGTTCCTCGGAGAGCTCGCGGTGCATGCCTGCAGCCAGCACTTCCTGGTGGTGGTCCATGTAGTTGCGCACCGCGCAGACGATTTTTTCCGGGCGCGGGATGACGGGCAGGAAGGTGATGTCGGCCAGGCGAGCATCGGGCGTGCGCCCGGCCATGTCCTGGGCCACCCGCAGGTGCCCGCCATCGGCGATGTAATCGGCCAGCGTCGGGTACTGCGGCAGGGCGCGGCCAAGGTCAATCACGCCGTCGCTGCCACTGATGGCACCCCAGGTTTCGCGGCCCTGGTGGATAAAGGAAAGCAGTTTCATGGGACTCCTGTCGATGGGGGATGGGGGTGTCAGTGCCGGGTGCTCTGGCGCACAAAGCGCGCCTGCCAGTCCGCTATCGGCATGAAGGTCGGATCGCTGCGGCAGATGGCCTCGGTCTCGCGCATCAGGGTGGCGTCGTCCTTGGAGAGGTCCAGCGGATCGCCATGCGGCTGGGCGATGTAGAAAGGCATGTCGATGTAGGTTTCCACCGTGTTGCCCTCCGGGTCGGCAAAGTAGACCGACAGGGCATTGCCATGGTTGAGCGGCAGCACCCGCGTGGCGCCCCGTGCCTCGGCCCGCGAGCGGATGTCGCGCAGGTCCTGGATGGCCGGCACGGCAAAGGAAATCTGCATGACCGTGCTGAAGCTGGCCTCTGGCGGGCGTCCGCCCGCAATCACCAGCTGGTGGTGCTGCTCGGGGCTGGCACTGAGGAACACCAGCGGCGCCTTGAAGGTCTTGCCCACGCCCCGGTCGGTCTCGACCAGGTCGAAGACCTCCTTGTAGAAGTTCACCATCCGCTCAACGTCGGTGACAAAGATGCCGAAATGGGTGGGGGTGGGGCGCAGGACCTGGACCATGCGGGCTTCTCCTGGGTGGTGACGATGGATGGGGTCAGGCGGGGGCGCTGCCGAGCTTTTTGAGGGCCAGCAGCACATTTTTCTCGGTGCCACGGATGTGCTCTTCGAGCATGGCGCAGGCGGTGGCTGCATCGCGCCGCAGGACTGCCTGCATCAGGCGGCGGTGCTCTTCGCTCTTGCGCCTGGCGTTCTGCCGGTGGCGTGCCGAGAGGTGGCGGTAACGCTCGGCCTGGTCAAACAGGCTGGCGCTCAGGCCCAGCAGGCGCTCGGACGGGCAGGCCGAGAGCATGGTCATGTGGAAATCCCGGTGCCGCTGGCTCCAGTCCTGGTCCAGCACCACCGGCCCGTCACTGAGCCGAGATTCGAGGATCTCGAGCCGGTGAAAGGCCGCCACCACAGCGCTCTCCCAGGCGTCGCCGCCGGTCGCCATCGACTGGGTCAGGGCCGGCAGGTCCAGCATCAGGCGCATGTGGGTGATGTCGTGGATGTCCTCGGCCGACATGGGGGCGGCGCGAAAGCCCCGGCGCTCGTCAGCCCGCACCAGCCCCTCCTGGGCCAGGCGGTGCAGCGCCTCGCGCAGCGGGCTGCTCGAGAGCCCGTATTGCGCCTGCAGCAGTTCCAGCTTGAGCTTTTCGCCAGCCGGGTGCACGCCCTGCAGCACGTCACGGCGCAGCTGCAGGAAAGCGCTTTCCGTGCGGGTCGAGGCGGGCGCGGGGGTGTTGAAGTTTTGCACAAGACCATTTTTGTGCAAAAAAATCGTCTTGTGCAGAAAATTGGGGTCGGGATTTACCCTTGCCATTGGCCTGCGGCGGGATGGCTCGCCGGGCAGCCGGCGCGTGGTGGCGGGGAAGGCGCCCAGTTTTTGCGAAAATACGGGGCTTTGCCGCTGCCTTCAGCGCCGTGCAGCCCGATCCAACCGATTGCCCACCATGACCCGTCCCTTCTCCGTTGCCGACATCCGCAAGACCTTTCTCGATTTCTTCGCGTCCAAGGGCCACACCGTGGTCGCCTCCAGCCCCCTGGTGCCCGGCAACGACCCCACGCTGATGTTCACCAACTCCGGCATGGTGCAGTTCAAGGACGTGTTCCTGGGCACCGACAAGCGCAGCTACGTGCGCGCGGCCTCGGTGCAGGCCTGCCTGCGCGCCGGTGGCAAGCACAACGACCTGGAAAACGTGGGCTACACCGCCCGCCACCACACGTTCTTCGAGATGCTGGGCAACTGGTCCTTTGGCGACTACTTCAAGCGCGAATCGCTCCATTGGGCCTGGGAGCTGCTCACCGAGGTCTACCAGCTGCCCAAGGAGCGCCTGCTGGCCACCGTCTACATGGAAGACGACGAGGCCTACGACATCTGGACAAAAGAGATCGGCCTGCCGCCCGAGCGCGTGATCCGCATCGGCGACAACAAGGGCGGCCGCTACAAGAGTGACAACTTCTGGATGATGGCCGACACCGGCCCCTGCGGTCCCTGCAGCGAGATCTTCTATGACCACGGCGACCACATCCCGGGCGGCCCCCCGGGCAGCCCCGAGGAAGACGGCGACCGCTTCATCGAGATCTGGAACAACGTGTTC
>JACCDV011113442.1_pt1 | contig 12277 bp, 10 predicted proteins | sample 7446131 | NCBI WGS metagenome assembly JACCDV01 (sample SAMN15323448, study PRJNA562643) | freshwater metagenome | isolation source: river surface water | place: USA:Blue River Watershed | collected 2017-08-17
GGAAAACGACCTGCTGCCGCGTACTTTTCGCGGTAATCTACGGTAAGTGGAAGGAAATCAACACCTTCCTTTGCATCTTGTGCTGCTACAACAGTAGCAAGCAACATGGTGTCGCCCATGCGCACCACAACAGAACCATCTGCCTGTTTTGCCAACTTCCCGGTCTCTACAAGGATTTCCTTGCCGCCAGTCATCATTGACTTTCTTGTTCCTATATTCATCTTTATTTATTTACAACTTTTAAAACAAAAGAAGGGGCTATCGATGTTATCGAAGCCCCCTCTCCCATAAAATTTTCCGAGCAGATCTCAGAATTAACGACGTAGTCCTAATTCTTTGATCAAGGCGCGGTATTTCTCGATGTCTTTTGCCTTTAGGTAATCTAGAAGGCTACGACGCTTACCAACTAACAACTGAAGTGAACGTTGGGTGCCGAAGTCTTTGCGGTTCTTTTTCAAGTGCTCAGTAAGGTGAGCAATGCGAAAAGTAAACAAGGCTACTTGGCCTTCTGTAGAACCGGTGTTGGTTTCTGAACCACCGTGTTTGGCGAAGATCTCTTTCTTCTTTGCTGAATCTAAATACATGCTAATATTTGTGTAAATGATTATTATGTAGACTGACCACTCTGGTCAATACGGCTGCAAAGATACGAACTCTTTTTGATTCAGACAAAAATCGCATGTGGTTTTTATTGCTACCTTTGTGCCGTTCTTGGGTGTTCGCTTGTCGGACTTAATAAGGAATCCGGTTAGAATCCGGAGCTGTATCTGCAGCTGTAAGTGCTTCAAAAGTAGTATCAATTGGCCACTGCGCAAGCGGGAAGGCGATAACACAAAAGGCACGAGCCAGAAGACTTGCCCCCGAACTGCGTGAAGACTTCAGATTAAAGTCGGTATCGCCAAGGGCTTCGTATACCCTTGTCGCTCCACTTTTTTCCATGTCATTGTTTAATTATTTTAATTTTCAACACATGAAAAAAGGATTGTTATTTTCGGCAGCATTGTTTTGCGCCACCGCATTTGCCCAGCAATATGTGCACCAAGTACTCATTGCCAACGAAGGTTACTTTGACTTTCAAACCAACAGTATTATAGAGCCTGCCACCATCGGCTCCTACAACCCTCAAACCCAAACTTATCAAGTAGCCAATACCCTCGCTGGCCAACGCTTTAGTTCTGATGTCATCATCGATGGCAACTTCTACTTTGTTGCAGCCGACACTAAAATCTATAAATTTGATTTAAATACGCATCAAGAAGTAGGAAGCATTAACCTACCAGGCGTACGCAATTTGGCCATCTCAGGCAACAAACTCATCGCCACACGCGGTGAATACCTTCAAATTTTTGATTCTTACTTACAAGTATTTGACAAAAATAGCCTTCAATTGATCGCTGCTTTTGACACCACAAACGGACCAAAATGGGCTGCTCAAAACATTGTGGTGGTCAATGATATCGCTTACATCGCCGTCAACAATGCATATGAGTGGGGCAACGAAAAAGGACTTATTGGTCAACTCAACCTCAGCACCTTACAATACGGCTCAGAAATTGATCTAGGTGCAGAGGGTAAGAATCCAGACAACATGTTCTTGTTCAACAACGAAATCTACACCGTCAACAACAAAGATTGGACTGGCGCATCTATTTCAAAAGTGAGTTTGAGCGGAAACGTCAATACCCAAAACATTGCAAGCGCAGTAACAGGTTGTGGTACCTCCGCACTCCGCGACGACAAACTCGTCTATCAAATTTCCATGGAAAACACCCTCAACGACTACAACCTCATCAGCATGAGCAACGTTGGGCCAGTAGCCGGCATCGTCAACAACTTCTACGAACTTGCACAAGAACCGGTCAATGGGTTTTTGTACACTTCAACCACAGATTTCTTCTCACAAGGAATGGTTCAAATTTATGATGGGAACAATTCATTAAGCCACCAATTTGCAGTGGGTGTATCTCCCGGCACCATCGTTTTTGACCTCAGATCAAACGTTGGGCTCGATGAGAACACTGAAATGCTTGGTGTTTCGCCAAACCCATCAACTGGCATTTTTCAAATCAACGGTCTAGGCTTCAACCAAACTTATCAAATTGTAAATACAACAGGTCAGGTCATTTTGACGGGTCAAAGCAACAACATCGACCTCAGCAATTTTCAAAGCGGGATCTACTTTCTGAACACAGAAAAAAGCAGCATCAAGCTCATCAAGCACTAATTCTTTTCGAACACTGAAAAAAGGCCACTCAAACGAGTGGCCTTTTTGCTGTTTGCTTATCTTTGTTCTATGCAAACAATACTCAATCAGCAGCAAATACAACAAAAAATCGTTCGCTTGGGCCATCAGCTCATCGAGGCTGCATTTGACCAAGAAGTGATTTATTTAGGTGGCATTGTTGGTAACGGCTTTGTTTTAGCGCAACTGCTCTCCGATGTAGTTTCACAAAATAGCCCCTTAAAAGTGGTTTGTTTTGAAATCAAGCTCAATAAAGACGAACCTTGGAGTGAAGCCATATCCTTTTCTATACCTCAAAAAGACCTCAAAAATTCTTACATCGTATTAATTGACGACGTCGTGAACAGCGGCAAAACCATGCAATACGCTTTATTGAAATTTTTGGAGCAAGCCACAAAAGCCATCAAAACCGTAGCACTCATCGACCGCCAACACCGCCGGTACCCCATCAAAACCGATTTTGCGGGCTTGAGTCTTTCTACTACCCTCAAAAACCACGTCGAGGTTGACCTCAGCCCTACTGACGCAAAAGTATTCCTCTACTAAATGGAAAAAATCACCGAAGCCAGCTCTGTCTACAACGACCTTGAGCACTTGAGCACCAAAGAGCTCCTCGAGGGCATAAATACACAAGACCAACTTGTGCCTCTTGCGATAGCTCAAATATCCAATGAGCTAGAAGCTTTTATTGACTCTTGTTATGAACGCATGCAAAAAGGCGGTAGACTCATTTACATTGGCGCCGGAACCAGCGGTCGCTTGGGCATCGTAGATGCCAGCGAATGTCCGCCCACCTTTGGTGTTGCACACGGCCGTGTCATTGGCATCATCGCTGGTGGAGATAGCGCCATTCGCAAAGCAGTAGAATTTGCCGAAGACAACACCGAGCAAGGCTGGAAAGATATCTTAGCGCACCAACCTACTCCACTCGACACCATTGTCGGCATTGCCGCATCGGGCACCACACCCTATGTTTTGGGGGCTATACAAGCTGCCAACGAAGCGGGCCTGCTTACGGCAGGACTTTCTTGCAACCCCGGCTCGCCACTTGCTGCGCTTGCAAAGCATGCACTCACCCCCGTTGTTGGACCTGAATTTGTAACCGGAAGCACGCGCATGAAATCTGGTACCGCCCAAAAATTGGTGCTCAACATGATTTCCACGAGCCTCATGATCAAGTTAGGTCATGTCAAAGGCAACCGCATGGTAGACATGCAACTCTCCAATGAAAAACTCGTAGACCGCGGCGCTAAAATGGTAGCTGCAGAATTAAACATTGCACACGACACCGCACAAAAATGGCTCCTTGAACACGGCTCTGTGCGCAAGGCAGTCGAAGCTTATCAAAATCAACACAACAATGAGCACATTTGATCCAAATGGCGTTGGCATCGCCAACGGTAATATTTTTGGTTTTCCTTATTCCGAACAAGAAGCAGACATCGTGCTTATCCCTGTTCCCTGGGATGCCACTGCCTCTTATGGCAAAGGCACCAGTAATGGGCCACAAGCCATTTTAGATGCCTCAACACAACTCGATTTCTACCATCCTGAACTCGAACGCGCTTACGAAACCAAAATTTATATGTCGCCGGTTTCTACAGAATGGCTAGACATCAATGCCCGTTTGTGTGAAAAAGGAATGGAGTACATTTCCTATATAGAAGAAGTTGGCGAAGAAAAGGCTCAAATTCGCTTTAGGAGCACACTTGATGAAATCAATGAAGCGCATCAGGCACTGCGCGCCAACCTCAAAGAACGTTGTTTGGCACTCCTTGCTGCGGGAAAAATGCCCTGCGTTTTGGGTGGAGAACACTCTACCCCACTTGGGCTTCTTCAAGCGCTCAATGAGCACCACGCCTCTTTTGGTATTTTGCAAATCGATGCGCATGCCGATTTACGCGATGCTTACGAAGGTTTTGAGCAGTCGCATGCAAGCATTATGTTCAATGCTTTAAAAGAGCTCAATCACTTAGAAAGACTCACGCAAGTAGGTATTAGAGATGTCTCAGAACGAGAAATCGAACTAGCCAAAAACGACCCAAGGGTAACCACATTCTACGACTGGAACATCAAAAATGAGCAGTATTTAGGCCTTAATTGGTCGGAACAAGTACAACAGATCATCGCAACCCTTCCTCAGAAAGTATATGTCTCCTTTGATATTGACGGCCTACAACCTTCATTATGCCCACACACTGGTACACCAGTAGCCGGAGGCTTTGAATTACAACAAATCGCGTTTTTGCTTTTTGAACTCGTGCGCTCTGGCCGCCAAATCATTGGCTTTGACCTCAATGAAGTAGCACCTGGCCCCGATGGCGACTGGGATGCAAACGTAGGTGCGCGTGCACTTTGGCATTTGGTATGCGCAACTGAACTTTCCCGACGACAATCCTTATGAAAATCAAGCAGTCACAAATCCTAACTGGGCTGGCACTCAGCTTTGGCTTACTCAGTTTATTTAGCATCTGGAATATTTACAACTGGGACCTCCTCGGATGGGGAACCAAGTTATTTTTATTCCCTTTTTTGGCTGCAATTAGTTTTTTGACAAAACTCACTCCTGAACAAACGCCTGTATACGTACGCATACAACTTGGCTTACTAGGTTTGCATACGCTTTTTTATTTGCTTGTGTTTAATCTGCAAGATCCGCATGCGCCCAACCTACTGCTCTTGCTAGTCTGCCCACTACTGTCAACAATTGTATTGCTACTTGCTAAAATAAGCTTGCTTTCCTCCAGACAAAACCAATATCAATTGCAAGTACAAACCAAGCGTATCAAAGGAATATTGCTAGTGGCTGGTTTGTTTTATGTGCTCTTGGGTGTGTTTGCGCATATCGACTTCCTTTTGCCGGGCATAGTCATGGAGGTGGTGGCACTTATCTATTATTTCAGTTTGCTACTCAAGCAAAATTAAAGGTGCTTGTCTAAAGCCTTCCGGCAACTAAGCCGCTATTATTGCTTTACACGACCATAGCCCGCAATGCGCGTTTGCCAATAAGACGACGTTTCAATTTCAACGATAGAAATACCAATAGAAGAACTCGAGTGAATCATCTGTTTGGGCGCACCTTTTTCAGAAATGAGAATACCTACATGATTGATTTGTGTTCCATTTGTAAAAAAGACTAAATCCCCAGCTTTGGCTTTCTCAGGATCAATTGCTTCACAAAAGTTAAATTGATCCATTGCTCTTCTGGGTAATTTTACACCTTGTTTTTCAAAAACATAACAAGTAAAACCGCTGCAGTCAAAACCCGAAGGATCTATGCCTGCGGTTTTGTAAGGAACACCGATGTATTTCTGAGCTTCTTTGAGGAGCTGCTGCGTTTGCAAACTGCCTTGCGTAGCCACCTTCATATTGGAATCGGATGGTTTTTCCATCGATTCGAGCTCTTGCGCGTGTCGTTTGGCCCAATTTGGATTTTTGGCGAGTTCTAATGCAGCAAGCTGCCTGTATTTGGCTGGGTCTTTGCTTTGGTCGTAAGCCGGGTTCATGAGCAGCCTCCCTGCTTTGCGGTAAACAAGTTTGTAATGGCCTTGGTTGTAGAGCTGCGCTAGGGTCTGAAGTTTGTTGTCTTGGGCAGTGACCTTTTGAACAAAGAACAAAAGAAAAAAAAGCCCGACAAAAGCGCGTCTAGTTCGAATAAAGCTTACCATTATAATAAACGACTGATGTTTGATTGGCCAACTTCACAAGTACGCTGTTGCCGTAAATTTCGTACTCTGCATTTTGAAAAGTAGTCAGCTCTTCTACTTTGCCGTTGACCAAAGCACTCACACCACCAATGATGTTTCGAAACACCAAAACGTTGTTTTTGAGTAGAAAGGAATGCGGCTGATAAGTAGCTACTTGGATGCGCTGACCGTTAGAATAAGCAAAAAAGTAGGAGTTTTCCATCCAGACACAGATGTCGTCTTTGACGTCCCAAAGCTCTGTGGAAAAATTGGATAACGCTGATTTTTGACCGTTTTGGTAGTGCCATAAATTGCCGTTCATGTCTTCGTAGACCACAAAGCCACGGCCTGCTTTATATTTTTTAATTGGAAAGGATTCGAGCTCCACGAAATTCCCTTTGTCAAAAACATAAAAAGATTGGGTGTACGGATCTTTGAAACACATGACATCAGTGCCTAACTGAAAATCGATTACTTCTTCATTGTAAGTGCCGATTTCGAATTTCTGACCGTTCCAATACACAAAATAGGTATTGCTGTTGTCTTTGTATACGACGAGGTTTTCTCCGACCGTAGCGTTCATCGAAAGCCCATTGGTGATGGTGACTAAACTCTCTACTTTTTGATTCCAGTATACATTGAGGGCTTGGTAGCGGGTATCTTCAAACACAATGAGGCTGTCTTTGACCACAAACTCGCGGCCAAAATTGGTGAGGACCGAAAATTTACCGGCGTCCCACATGCGCAGACCATTGGCGATGCTGTAGGCCATGAGGTGATCCGAGACTTGGTAATTCACATTAAGGGTAGTGACGTCTATGCGCTGTTTGCCGTCGTAAATTTTAAGATTGCCTCGGGTGTCGATGTAAGCGACCATTTCGTCGCCTGCTTTGTAGTTGACAATTGGCTGAATTTCAATAGGGCGAAAAAAACCATCTTGAAAAGAGACGAAATAATTGTTGAAATCTGTGGTAGGAACGATACCTTGCGCCTCAATTATTGTGGCGCAAAACAAAAATGAACTCAGGCAAAGGAATAATCTTTTTAATGGCATCTTTCAAAGTTACCAAAATTTAGACCAATAAATGTATCTTCGTAGCGCTTATCCAATTGACTATGAAAAAAACTATTTTATGCAGTCTTTTTTTGCTCGGAAACGCTTCTTTTTGGGCGCAGCAAAAAATCACTTATGAAGCATATGACCTCCCGAATGGGTTGCATGTCATACTGCACGAAGAACACGCCACACCTATTGTAGCCGTATCGGTTCTTTACCATGTGGGCTCTAAAAACGAAAACACCAACCGCACTGGTTTTGCGCACTTTTTTGAGCACTTGCTGTTCGAAGGATCGGCCAATATTGGCCGCGGCGAATACAGCGAGCTCGTCGAAAAAAATGGCGGCACACTCAATGCGAATACCTCCCAAGACCGCACCTACTATTACGAAGTATTGCCGTCCAACCAACTCGAATTAGGCCTTTGGCTTGAAAGCGAGCGCATGCTACACGCAAAAGTGGACATCAAAGGAATCGAAACGCAACGCAGCGTGGTCAAAGAAGAAAAAAGACAACGTGTAGACAACCAACCGTATGGTTCTTTCTTTACAGAAATGTTCAAACGCGTCTTTACTGCGCACCCTTACAACTGGGCGCCAATTGGTAGCATGGAACACCTCGATGCAGCACAAGAAGAAGACTACGTCAATTTCTATAAAACCTTTTACGTCCCTTCAAACGCCACGCTTTCAATTGCTGGAGATATCAACATCGAACAAACCAAAAAATGGATTGCTGCCTACTTCGGAAGTATTCCTCAAGGCCAAGCGATCAACCTATACCGCGACTTCATCAATTTAAGCGAAGACGCATTTGTGGCACGTTACAACATTTCAAAGAATAAGTTTGATTCCAAGAATTTTATGGCATCGAGTACGCCAGAAGCTAAAAAAATCATCAATAGCTACCTCAGCAAACCTTGTGTCATTGAAAGACCAGCCAAAGACAACCAAGCCATCTCAGGCGTTGTCAAAGACACCATCTACGACAACATTCAGTTGCCTGCGCTTTTTATGGGCTACAAAATGCCTGCGCAAACGCATCCCGACACCTACGCATTAGAGTTCTTAAACGAAGTACTTTCAAGCGGCAGTTCTTCGCGCATCAACAAGGAAATTGTAGAGAAACGCCAATTGGCACAATATGCCTTCTCCTTTAATTATGGCTTGGAAGATGCCGGAATTGGAATTATGGCGGCTATTGCTCCAAAAGAAGTGGCTTTAGACACCCTTCTTGCTGCATTTGACGCACAAATTGCGACCATTAAAGCGGCACTCATTAGTGAAGAAGAATTTCAGAAAGTGCGCAATAAATTTGAAAACGATATTGCTTCTAGCAACGCAAGCATTGCTGGTATCGCTGAAAATTTAGCAGACAACCACGTATATTACGGCGACGCCAATCGCGTGAATTCTTTGTTGTCAAATTATTTAAAGGTCACTAGAGAAGACATCCTTAGAGTAGCTAACACCTATCTCACTCAGGACAAGCGCGTGATCCTCTATTACTTACCAAAAGAAAAATAAGCCTCATGAAAAGTCTATATCTCCTCGTGGTATTGATCCTAACCAACAGTGTTTTTGCACAACTTGATCGATCCCAAAGACCAGCTCCAGCGGCGGCACAAAAAATCAATATTCCGGCTTCGCAGGTTTTCACAACCTCGAATGGCATCACGGTGATCCTATCAGAAAACCACAAAATCCCAAAGGTTTCTATCGAGCTAAGCCTCGGCAACACACCGCGGCTAGAAGGTAACAAAGCAGGTTTGGCTGATTTTACAGGTTCTTTACTGATGTCGGGCACCACTACCCGCTCCAAAGATCAACTCGATCGCGAAATCGACTTTATCGGCGCCGATCTTTCAGCTGGTTCTTCAAGCATGTACTTAGGTTGCCTCACCAAGCACCTCAGTAAAGGTCTCGACCTCATGACCGACGTTTTGTACAATGCCAATTTCCCTGAAAGTGAAGTAGAACGCGTTCGCAAGCAAAATTTATCGGGCTTGCAATCGACCAAAGCAGACGCAGGAGAAATGGCCAGTAACGCAACGCGTGCAGTAAACTTTCCAAATCATCCGCTCGGCGAAATCATGACCGAAGCTACGCTTCAAAATATTTCTCGCGAAGATCTAATTGCATACTACAAGAGCACCTTCACCCCGCAAGGGAGTTATTTAGTTGTTGTGGGCGACATCACAAGAGCTGAAACGGAAGCGTTGGTTCAAACTTATTTTGCCTCATGGCAAGGTGGGCCAGTGTATCAAGCCTCTTTAGGAAAAGGCCAATTAGATAAAGGCAACCGCGTCATTTTCGTGAAAAAACCAGGAGCTGTTCAATCGGTAGTATATGTCACCTTCCCAATTGACATCCGCTCTGGTCACAAAGACCAACTTGCGCTCAATGTTTTGAATGGCATTTTGGGTGGTGGCGGCTTTGGCACACGCCTCATGCAAAACCTTCGCGAAGACAAAGCATTTACTTACGGCTGTTATTCTTCTTTGAACATCACCGAAAATGGCTCTTGGATGTCGGCTGGTGGCAACTTCAAAAACGCAGTAACAGACTCCGCCATTACCGAAATTCTTAAGGAGTTTGCAGGTATCATCGAAGCACAGGTTACCGACGAAGAACTCAGCCTCACTAAAAACAACATGGCTGGTGGCTTTGCACGTTCTTTGGAGCGCCCACAAACAGTTGCGCGTTTTGCCTTGAACACCATCAAACAAAAGTTAGCCCCTGACTACTACCAAAAGTACTTACAACAACTAGAGGCTATTACCAAAGAAGATGTGCTCCGTGTTGCTCAACTCTATTTCACCGCTAAAAACTGCCACATTATTGTAGTAGGCAACGAAGAGATTTTACCCAAACTCATGCCTTTCGACAGCGATGGCAAAATCGAGAAACTAGATGCTTTTGGCGCGCCGATCAAAGAAACAAAAAGCGCTGACATCACTGCCGATCAACTCATCGATAGTTATGTTATGGCGCTAACAGGAACTAGCTCTAAAAAAGCAGCGCTAAAAAAAGTTAAAGCCATTAAATCATATATACGTGTTTCTGAGTTGAGTTCGGAGCAAATTCCATTTGCCCTCAGCTCCACTGACTACTTCTGGGACGGCGTCAAAGAAGCGAGTAAAATGGAAATGCCAGGAATGGTTTTGCAAAAATCATACTATGACGGCGTTAGCGGTTACACGTTTAGCATGCAAAATGGCCGCGAAGACCTCAAAGCAGAAGAAGTCGCTGCCAAGCAAAAAGCGAGTGGGCTCATTGCCGAACTCAACTACAAAGCCAAAGGCATGAACTACGAGCTCAAAGGTATTGAAACGATCGACGGTCAAGATTGCTATGTGTTGTATACCACCGACGGACAAGCTGAGAACTATGATTACTTCACAACCAATTCTTTTATGAAGGTGCGTTCAACCAACCTTCGCAAGGCTGGGGATGAACTCGTAGAAACAACCACAACTTTCTCGGACTTCAAGCTTGTCAACGGCATGATGTTCGCACACTCGTTCAGCATGAGTGTTGGCAAAATGACCTTAAACGGTATTGTCAAAACCATTGAAGTCAATCCGAAGGAAGTTTTGCCCGCCGATTTTTAAATCAAGTTTTAAAGCCACTTTCGAGTGGCTTTTTTATTTTTGTAAAAGTTATTTCTTGCCCTTAAAACCACAAAGATGAAGTTATTCTTATTGTTATTTAGCACTATTTCACTGGTTAGCGTAACAGCACAAAACATTCTTGTGTCGAGCGGAAATATTTTTGAGGGTGAACCGTATTTGGCAGTCAATCCACAAAATGAGCAGCATTTGGTTGCGGCCTGGATGGGTTTTCAATTCAATCAAAAAATTGTGATCAAAAGCGTGGTTTCATTGGATGGAGGTAGCACGTGGTCTGCGCCTGTATGGCAAGCGCATCAGCAAACAGGCAACAGCAGCGCCGACGTTTCACTGGATTTTGACCTCAATGGAAACCTTTACATGGCTTATATCGATTACGACAACGTCAATTTTGGGAACGGTGCCGTAATTTGCCGAAAATCGACAGACGGTGGATTGAGTTGGGGCGCAGCGGTTGTTGCTAGATCAATCAGTTCTTGTCCGAATAAATTATGTATTGACCGCCCTTGGATTGCGGTAGATCCATTGACAGGAAGTATAGTTATTACGAGCACGAACGCCAAGCAACCAACGCTTGTCCAAGCGCCGTATCATCCTTACATGGCTATTTCATCAGACGGCGGCGCGAGTTTCAGTTTACAAGAACTAGATGCCGCACCATTTTTAGCGGGTAACGCAATACCTCAACCCATGCCCTCGCCTGCCTTTGCCAACGATGGTACTTTTATGGCAGTGTATCCGAGCTACGAAACTACCCAAAGCATTTTACCTAGAGTGGTAGAAGTCAACAAAACCGCACCTGCTTCCTTTTACAGCTATCAAACCGCATTTCAAGGCCTTGGCTTTGGCGCCGGAAACGACACCCTCAAGAGCGGTCCGCATTTAACAATTGACCCCAATAATTCTGGACGCGCTGCCTACTTCTTTATGACTGCAGTATTTGGTGATCCGGACATAGCCTTCATTGAAAAAAATGGCAGCACTTGGAGTGCGCCGTCTAGAGTTAACAACGACCCACAAGCCAATGGTGCCATACAAGATTTGATTTGGGCAGACTACGATACCGACGGAGATCTTGCCGTTTGTTGGCGCGACCGCCGCAATGGCACACCCGGTACTTACAGTAGCGCCAGTCAAATCTTTTGCCGGATTCAAAGCAACCAAGCTTGGGGTACTGAATTTACAATTAGCCCAATTGTAGCACACGATTCCATCTTACTTGAAAATGGCAACGATTTCTTGAATGTGCAATTTCAAAACGACCAACTTTATACTGTTTGGGGCGATGTACGCAGTGGAAGTTTGAAAATCTACCTCAATCGATACAATCAAAACGACAGCACCAATATTGTACAGCAAATCCCCACTTCCTTACCAATTTACCCAAATCCAAGTAAAGGTGTTTTTGAAGTTCCGATAGTTTGTTACGGGCAAGCATTTGAAGTTCGTAACCAAGATGGAAAAGTAGTTTTAATAGGCGCCCTAGAGCAGCAACTCGACCTCAGTTCTTTTCCTGCAGGAACTTACTACTTGTTGGTCGGACGCCAACAATTTAAAATGCTCAAAAATTAGCCGAAGTGTTGATATCTTCGCTGCAAATTTTTAAAAATAAGCGGTATCTTTGAGCTATGAGTGAATTCGTAGTATCGGCACGCAAATAC
>JACCDV010649012.1_pt1 | contig 12274 bp, 14 predicted proteins | sample 7446131 | NCBI WGS metagenome assembly JACCDV01 (sample SAMN15323448, study PRJNA562643) | freshwater metagenome | isolation source: river surface water | place: USA:Blue River Watershed | collected 2017-08-17
CACGGAATTCGGCGCCCGCGTGCGGCCGGAGGAAAAATCGCAAGAGGTGAAGCGCCTGCAGTCGCAGGGCAGGAAGGTCGCCATGGTCGGCGACGGCGTCAACGACGCGCCGGTGCTGGCACGCGCCGACATCTCGCTGGCGATGGGACAGGGCGCGCTGGTGGCGCGTGCGCAGGCCGATGCGGTGGTCACCTCCAGCCGGCTGCCCGATCTGCTGCGTGCCCGCGCCCGGGCCCGCCGTGCCGTGGCGCTGGTGCGCCAGAACCTGGTGCTGTCGGCCGTCTACAACGCCACGTGCATCCCGCTGGCGCTGCTGGGCTGGCTGCCGCCCTGGGCCGCCGGCCTGGGCATGGCTGCAAGCTCGCTGGCCGTGGTGCTCAATGCCCAGCGTGCCGCACGCTGAGGCGGCCCCGCGATGGAAAGCCTCTACGTCCTGATCCCGCTGTCGGCGCTGCTGGTGCTGGTGATCATCGGCATCTTCGGATGGGCCCTGCACAAGGGCCAGTTCGAGGACCTCGAGCGCGAAGGTGAACGCATCCTGACAGACGAGACCGGCGCGGTTGATGCCGGTCAACCCCGGCGCGAGGACTGAACGGAACAATCCCGCAAGGGCTGCAGGTGTTTGCGGCCGGATCCGAGGAGTCCGTTCGATGTCAACAACAAGCGCCGTCCCCGCCGCAGGCTACCCCGCCAAGGCATCCGGGCAGGCCGTCTACGCCGACACCGTGGTCAGGCTGTTCGCCCTGGCCGCCGTGCTGTGGGGCGTGGTCGGCATGCTGGTGGGCGTGGTCATCGCCGCCCAGCTGGCCTGGCCCGAACTCAACCTGGGCATTCCCTGGCTCAGCTACGGCCGCCTGCGGCCGCTGCACACCAACGCGGTGATCTTCGCGTTCGGCGGCTGCACGCTGTTCGCCACCAGCTACCACGTGGTGCAGCGCACCTGCCAGACGCGCCTGTTCGCGCCGGGGCTGGCGCTGTTCACGTTCGTGGGCTGGCAACTGGTCATCCTGGCCGCCGCGCTCACGCTGCCGCTGGGCTACACGCAGGGCAAGGAATACGCCGAGCTCGAGTGGCCCATCGACCTGCTGATCGCCGTGGTGTGGGTGAGCTACGCCATCGTGTTCTTCGGCACCGTGGGCATGCGCAAGGTGCGCCACATCTACGTGGCCAACTGGTTCTGCGGCGCGTTCATCATCGCCGTGGCGCTGCTGCACATCGTCAACAGCGCGGCCATTCCCTGGGGCGCGATGAAGAGCTACAGCGCCTACGCCGGCGTGCAGGACGCGATGATCCAGTGGTGGTACGGCCACAACGCGGTGGGCTTCTTCCTGACCGCGGGCTTCCTGGGGATGATGTACTACTACATCCCGAAGCAGGCCGAGCGCCCGGTGTACAGCTACCGGCTGAGCATCGTGCACTTCTGGGCGCTGATCTTCACGTACATGTGGGCGGGCCCGCACCACCTGCACTACACCGCGCTGCCCGACTGGGCGCAGAGCATCGGCATGGTCTTCAGCCTCGTGCTGCTGGCGCCGAGCTGGGGCGGCATGATCAACGGCATCATGACCCTCTCGGGTGCGTGGCACAAGCTGCGTGACGACCCGATCCTGAAGTTCCTGATCGTGAGCCTGTCGTTCTACGGCATGAGCACCTTCGAGGGCCCGATGATGTCCATCAAGACCGTCAATGCGCTGAGCCACTACACAGACTGGACCGTGGGCCACGTGCACTCCGGCGCTCTGGGCTGGGTGGGTCTGGTGACCATGGGCTCCATGTACTACCTGATCCCGCGCCTGTTCGGCCAGAAAAAGATGTACAGCGTCAAGGCCATCGAAGTCCACTTCTGGACGGCCACCATCGGCATCGTGATCTACATCGCCGCCATGTGGATTGCCGGTGTGATGCAGGGCCTGATGTGGCGCGCGGTCAACACCGACGGCACCCTGACCTACACCTTCGTCGAATCCGTCAAGGCCACCTTCCCCTTCTATGTGCTGCGTCTGCTGGGCGGTCTGCTCTACCTGGGCGGCATGGTCCTGATGCTGTGGAACACGATCAAGACGGCGACGGCCGGTCGTTCGGTCGACGTCCAGATTCCGGCTGTTGCAGCCCACGCCTGAGGAGTAAAACAACATGGCTAATCAACATTCCACGGGCGGCCTCTCTCATGAGAAGGTCGAAACCAGCAATTTCCTGATGATCGTGTTGATCCTGATCGTGCTGCTGTTTGGCGGCATGGTCGAGATCGTGCCCCTGTTCTTCCAGAAGTCCACCACCCAGCCGGTTGAGGGCCTCAAGCCTTATACCGCCCTGCAGGTGGCCGGCCGCGACGTCTATGTGCGTGAAGGTTGCTACAACTGCCACTCGCAGATGATCCGCCCCTTCCGTGCCGAGACACTTCGTTATGGCCCCTATTCTGTGGCTGGTGAATTCGTGTACGACCACCCCTTCCAGTGGGGTTCCAAGCGCACCGGCCCGGACCTGGCGCGTGTGGGCGGCCGCTACAGCGACGAATGGCACCGGATTCACCTGAACAACCCGCGTGATGTGGTGCCCGAGTCCAACATGCCTGCTTACCCCTGGCTGGAAAAGACGCCCGTGGACCACGCCACCATCGCTGCCCACATGAAGGGTCTGCGTACCCTGGGCGCGCCTTACTCCGATGAGGAAATCGCCAAGGCTGGCGATGACATCAAGGGCAAGACCGAGCTGGAGGCTGTGATCGCCTACCTGCAAGTTCTGGGCGTACACCGGAAATAACGACTTTGCGGGGCAGATCTTTAGCTCTGTCCCCAACTGAATAAGGACCACCATGGACATCAATACCCTGCGCTCCATCGTCACCGTGCTGGCCTTCGGATGCTTTGTCGGCATCGTGCTGTGGGCATGGTCTCGTCGCAACCAGGCGCGTTTTGACGATGCGGCCATGTTGCCGCTGCGCCATGACGATTGATGAGCCCACACGGTCAGCCCCATATTTAAAGGAATCGAAATGAGTGACTTTGTCAGCGACTTCTGGCACCTGTACGTGGCGGGAATCTCGCTCGTCAGCATCATCGCCTGCCTGATCCTGTTGTGGTTCACAGGCAAGGCCAAGGCCATGACGGCCAACGACAACACCACAGGCCACGTCTGGGATGGTGACCTGCGTGAAATGAACAACCCTCTGCCACGCTGGTGGGTGGGCCTGTTCATCATCACCGTGGTCTTTGCGCTGGTGTACCTGGCGTTCTATCCTGGCCTGGGTAACCTGGCGGGCAAGTTCGGCTGGTCTGCCCATGGTCAGTACGATGCCGAAGTGAGCAAGGCCAATGAACAAGTGGCGCCGCTCTACGCCAAGTTCCAGGCCATGCCGGTTGAAGAAGTGGCCAAGGACCCGCAGGCCATGGCCATTGGCGATCGTCTGTTCATGAACAACTGCGCCCAGTGCCACGGCTCGGATGCCCGCGGCAGCAAGAGCTTCCCCAACCTGGCCGATGCCGATTGGCTTTGGGGCGGCGCGCCTGAGAAGATCAAGGAAACCCTCACACAGGGCCGCATGGGTGTCATGCCTCCGATGGCCGCTGCCGTGGGTTCGCCGGATGACGTGCGAAATGTGGCTCACTATGTGCTCAGCCTCTCGGGCAGCCCCCACGACTCCCTGCGCGCGTCTCTGGGCAAGTCCAAGTTTGGCGCCTGTGCTGCCTGCCACGGCATGGACGGCAAGGGCAACCACGCCATGGGCGCGCCCAACCTGACCGACGATGTCTGGTTGCACGGTTGGGGTGAAAACGCCATCGTGGCCATGATCAACAACGGCAAGAACAACCAGATGCCGGCCCAGGCCAGCAAACTGACCGAGGGACAAATCCATGTTCTGGCCAGTTACGTTTGGGGCTTGAGCAATGTCAAGCCAGCAGCAGGCAAGTAAGCTTACAGTCTGAGGGCCCCGAAAGGGGCCCTTTTCAATTTGACGGGAAGAAGCTTTGGATTCTCAGGACAATCCCCCTCGCAAGATCGTGCCCATCACACCCGTGGCACAGACCCCAGCGGATGCGCAAGACAGCACGCAGGAAATGGTCTCGCTTTACGTGGCGCACAACAAGATTTACCCGCGCAGCGTTCAGGGCCTGTTCGCTTACTGGCGCTGGGTGCTGGTCTTCATCACACAGATTGTTTTTTATGGCTTGCCCTGGCTGGAGTGGGGGCAGCGTCAGGCGGTGCTGTTCGATCTGGGGGCGCGACGTTTTTACATCTTCGGCGTGGTTCTGTACCCGCAGGACTTCATTTACCTGACGGCCATCCTCGTCATCTCGGCCTTCTCACTGTTCCTGTTCACTGCCGTGGCCGGACGCCTGTGGTGCGGCTATGCCTGCCCGCAGACTGTTTACAGCGAAATCTTTCTCTGGGTCGAGCGCAAGATTGAAGGCGATCGCACGGCGCGCATGAAGCTGGACGCGGCCGACATGTCACTCGAGAAGCTGTTCAAGAAGTGGTACAAGCACTTCGTCTGGATCGGCATTGCGATGTGGACAGGCTTCACTTTTGTGGGGTACTTCACACCCATTCGTGACCTGGGCATGGAGTTCTTCACCGGCAACATGAGCTCGTGGGAGGTGTTCTGGGTCTTCTTCTACGCATTTGCGACCTATGGCAACGCCGGTTTCATGCGCGAGCAGGTCTGCAAATACATGTGTCCTTATGCACGCTTTCAGAGTGCCATGTTCGACAAGGACACCTTGATCGTCACCTACGACGAAGCCCGCGGTGAGCCGCGTGGCGCGCGTTCGAAAAAGGCCGACCCCAAGGCGCTCGGCTTGGGCTCGTGTGTGGATTGCAGCCTGTGCGTACAGGTCTGCCCCACGGGCATTGACATCCGCAAGGGCCTCCAGTACGAGTGCATTGGCTGTGGGGCCTGCGCCGATGTGTGTGACACCGTCATGGAGAAGGTGGGCTATGCCAAGGGCCTGGTCAAGTACTCCACTCAGAATGCCATGGCAGGTGGCTGGAGCCGCGAGCAGACCTGGCGCCGGGTGCTGCGTCCCCGGGTGCTGCTGTACACGGGCATTCTTTTGCTGGTGACTGTGGCCTTGTTCGTGAGCCTGGCGCTGCGCAAACCCTTCAAGGTGGATGTGGTCCGCGACCGTGCGGCCCTGGCACGCATCGTTTCGGGCGGTCAGATCGAGAACGTCTACCGCTTGCAGATCATGAATGCGGCTGAAAAAGCGCTGAACTTCAAACTTGAAGCCGAAGGCCTGGAAGGCTTGCGCATCGTGACGGAAACGGATGTGCAGGTTCCGGCCACCGAATCGCGCTGGGTGTCCGTGCGGTTGCAGTTGCCTTACGATGCAGCCAAGCCGGGCACGCACCCGATCCATTTCCACATTCAGTCCTATCAAGAGGGCAAAGAAGTGGTCGGTCAGATCGAAGAGAAATCGGTTTTCCTCGTCCCCCGATGATCAGCAGGAATTTGATGAACATGTCGAATCAGTCAGCACAGTCGCAACGCCCCTGGTGGTCATTTGGCCATGTGTGGTTGTTGATTGCCGGTCCTGCGGTGGTTGTCGTTGCAGGTTTCCTGACCTTTTATCTGGCGGCCAGCCGTCCTGATCCGGTGCTGTCGACGCAGGTGCCTGTGAAGACAGGGGAGGGTGGGGACATCAGTCAGGCACCGGCAGTTCAGGCACGTAACCATGCGGCCACAGGCAGTCTGCCCGTGGCCGATACAAGTAAAAAGCCCTGAAGGGCAAATCGTTCAAGGAGACAAACCATGCGGATGCAACGACTGATGTGGATTGCCTGGCCGGCTTTTCTGGTGGCTGGCCTGTTTGAAATTCTGGTGTTTGGTCTGGTCGATCCTGAAGACCTGCACTGGTTTGGTCATCCTTTGGCGCTCAGTCGCCAAGGCGTTTACACGCTGGCGTTTTTCGCTTTCTGGGGGCTCACCATGGTGTCCAGTGGCCTGACCACCTTGCTGTCGATGTCACCCTTTGAAACCAACCGCTGCCCTGTGCCGGAAGATGAGCGTCCGCAGGATTGCGCACGCAACGGCTGCTGATGGATCGGTAAGTGAAATGGCCCGCCATCAGCGGGCCGCTTTTTCAGTGGCAGGCAGTCTGGTGGTTGACCAGGCGCTGCAGGGCCTCGGTGCTGAGGATGCGCACATGGCGCTGCTTGACCTCGACGATGCCGTCTTCCACGAATTTCGAGAAGGTGCGGCTGACGGTTTCGAGCTTGAGACCGAGGTAGCTGCCGATTTCTTCACGTGTCATGCGCAGGATCAGCTCCGATTGTGAAAACCCCCTTGCATGCAGACGCTGTACGAGGTTGAGCAGGAAAGCGGCCAGCCGCTCTTCGGCGCGCATGCTGCCCAGCAGCAACATGACGCCGTGCTCACGCACGATCTCGCGGCTCATGATCTTGTGCACATGGGTCTGCAGGGCGTTCACCTCGCGTGACAGCTCCTCGATCCGGTCAAAAGGCATCACACAGACCTCGGCGTCTTCCAGCGCGACAGCGTCGCAGGTGTGGTGGTCGTTGACGATGCCGTCCAGTCCGATGATCTCACCGGCCATCTGAAAACCCGTGACCTGGTCGCGCCCATCTTCGGTGGCCAGACAGGTCTTGAAGAAGCCTGTGCGGATGGCGTAGAGCGAGGTGAATTTTTCGCCGTTGGTGAAGAGGGTGGTGCCACGCTTGATCTTGCGGCGTGTGGCCACCAGCTCATCGAGGCGGTTCAGGTCGGTTTCTGACAGTCCCATCGGCATGCACAGTTCCCGCAGATTGCAGTTGGAACAGGCGACTTTGATGGTTTGAGGGTTCATGTCGTTGGCTTTCTCGCAGTTCGGTCTTGCCTTGGATCAACTTTTCGTATTGGACACCAAAATTCAGGGTTTTCACGGATTCTGGTGGGGGTGGTGGCAATTTAGGACCAGCTTTGATGTGGGTCAAGACTTCAGAGGGTATATACCGGCACAGTGCGACTTACCTTTTAAAACATTTGACTTCGCCTTGTCGCAATGTCTGTTATCACCCCTGAATTGCTGACCCGTTTTGATGTGGCGGGGCCGCGTTACACCTCCTACCCGACGGCCGATCGGTTCGTCGAAGCATTTACCGAAGCCGACTACATCCAGGCGCTCGATCAGAGGCACGAGGCCACCCGCCTGAAGGGCCAGCCACTGTCGCTGTACGTGCACATCCCGTTTTGCGAGTCGCTGTGCTACTACTGCGCTTGCAACAAGATCATCACCAAGCACAAGGATCGCGCTGCGACCTACCTGCGTTACCTCACGCGCGAAGTCGAATTGCAGGTTGCCCATCTGGGGCAGGGGCATTCCATCAGCCAGCTGCACCTGGGCGGCGGCACACCCACTTTTCTGAGTGACGATGAACTGCGGGAGCTGGTGGCCATGTTGCGTCGCCATTTCCAGTTTGTGCCCGGCGGGGAATATTCCGTCGAAGTCGATCCCCGCACCGTGGACGAAAACCGCCTCGCGGTGCTGGCCGAGTTGGGGTTCAATCGCCTGAGCTTCGGGGTGCAGGACTTCGACCCCGCCGTGCAAAAAGCCATCCACCGCGTGCAGCCCGCTGAAAAGGTGTTTGCGATGGTGCACGCCGCACGGGCACTGGGCTTCGAGTCGGTCAATGTGGACCTGATCTACGGCCTACCGCTGCAGACGCCCGAGTCGTTTGCGCGCACGCTCGCCCAGGTCAATGAGCTGCGCCCAGACCGGATTGCGCTGTATGCGTATGCGCACCTGCCCGAACGCTTCAAGCCGCAGCGCCGCATCCATGCGGCAGAGCTGCCGTTGGCGGGTGCCAAGGTGGCCATGCTGGCGCAGTCGCTCGATGCGTTCAGCGATGCGGGCTATGTCTACATCGGCATGGATCACTTCGCATTGCCCGACGATGCGCTGGCGGTGGCCAAGCGCCAGGGGCGACTGCACCGCAACTTCCAAGGCTACAGCACACAGCCCGACTGCGATCTGATCGCACTGGGCGTGTCGGCGATTGGCCGCATGGGCGCTACCTACAGCCAGAACGCCAAGACCATCGAAGAGTATTGCGATGCGCTCGACCAGGGGCACCTGCCGATCGTGCGCGGGCTGACCCTCAGCCGCGATGACATGCTGCGACGCGCCGTCATCATGGCGCTCATGTGCCAGGGCCAGCTGCAGTTCGAGTCAATCAACCTGGCCTGGCTGATCGACTTCAAGACCTATTTCGCTGCGGAAATGCAGGCGCTGCAGGACATGCAGGGGCAAGGCCTGGTCAAGCTCAGCGACACCGGCATTGAAGTGAGCACCATGGGCTGGTTCTTCGTGCGCGCAGTTGGCATGGTGTTTGACCGCTACCTGCAGCAGGGCCGCAGCCGCGCTCAGTTCTCCAAGATCCTCTGATCTCTTACGATCAGGGCATGCAAAGTTCACTGGCATTGACGGCCCTGCTCATGGGCCTGGCAGGGGGGCCGCACTGTGTGGCCATGTGTGGCGCGGCCTGCGCGGGCTTCGGCCAGGCAGCAGGCGATCGGCGCTTGCAAGCCTTGTCCGCTTTCCAGCTTGGCCGCTTGATCGGCTACAGCGCTCTGGGCGCACTGGCTGCCGTCAGTGTTCAGGGGCTGGGCTGGTTGACGACCCAATCTGCCGCGATTCGACCGCTCTGGACGCTGCTGCATCTGGCGGCCATGGCCTTGGGCATTGTCCTGATGCTGCAGGCCCGGCAACCCGTCTGGCTTGACCAGTCAGCCCGGCGGTTGTGGGCCTGGGTGCGGCGCTTTCACGAACGGCGTGGTGCGCTGGCGCCCCTGGTGGTAGGTGCACTGTGGGCATTGATGCCCTGCGGTTTGCTCTATTCGGCCTTGATGGTGGCAGCGCTGACCAGCAGCGCTGCAGACGGTGCCATGACCATGGCCCTGTTTGCCCTGGGCAGCAGCGTCAGCTTATGGGCAGGGCCCTGGTTGTGGCTGCGACTGCAAACCCTGGGCGATGGCGCCTGGGGCATGCGCCTGGCCGGGTTGGCCTTGTTTGCCGTTTCGGCCTGGGGCTTGTGGATGGGGCTGGTGCATGACCAGGCCCCATGGTGCGCGACGCCCGCCTGATCAGCCGAGCAGGCCTTTGTAGAGCATGTAGCCAGCCAGCAGGTACAGCACGCAGGCAAACACGCGCTTGAGTTGTTTGACCGGCAGCTTGTGCGCCGTCGATGCGCCGATCGGCGCCATCAAAACGCTGCAGCAGGCAATCACGACCAGGGCGGGCAGCCACAGGTAGCCAAAAGAGTAGGGCGGCAATTCGCTCAACGACAGACCGCTGATGATGTAGCCGGTCACATTGGCCAGAGCGATCGGGAAGCCCAATGCCGCGCTGGTCGCCACCGCGTTGTGGATGGCTACATTGCACCAGGCCATGAAAGGCACGCTGATGAAGCCACCACCGGCACCCACCAGACCCGAGAGCAGGCCGATCAGTCCGCCAGCACCCACCTGGCCAGCAAAGCCGGGCATCTGGCGCGAAGGTGCGGGCTTCTTGTCCAGAAACATTTGCGTGGCCGAGAAACCGACAAAGCAGCCGAAGAACACCGCCAGCGATGAGCCTTTGACGATCGCAAAAATGCCCAGGCTGCCCAGCAGGCTGCCCAGCACGATGCCGGGGGCCAGCCCCTTGACCAGATCCCAGCGCACGGCGCCTTTCTTGTGGTGCGCGCGTACGCTGGAGATGCTGGTGAAGATGATCGTGGCCATGGAGGTGGCAATCGCCATCTTCACCGCCAGATCTGGGGCGACGCCGCGTTGACCCAGCAGGTAAGTCAGGAATGGCACCATGATCATCCCGCCGCCAATGCCCAGCAGGCCTGCGAGAAAACCGGTACACAGGCCCAGTACAGCCAGTTCAATGATCAGGGTGGGTTCAAGAATCATGGGAGGGTGCCACAAGTGAGGAGGGTGTCTGCGAGTGCCACCGGACCGGCATCCTGAACCGGGGGTTCAGGTGGGCGAGGGCAGACTGACGTTGGGTTCATCTGACGCGAGACGATCACGCTCACCAGCCGATGTACCAAGCCCGAGCTCAATGAGCATTGGTTCAAGGAAATATAAAGCCCGGCGCGCACCGCAGACAGGTGCGATTGTAGGCGCTTGGTGCGCCGCCTGCAGCGTGCGCGTCAGAGCAGTTGGCCGTCCTGGCCAAGCGCCTGATCCAGCCGTTGCACAAGGGTGGCAAGGCGTTCGGGAGAGGCGCTGGCGTCAGTGGCTGGGGTCGGCTGGGCGACAGCAGGCGCGGCCGCCTCGTTCTGATCAAACGCCAGATTCAGTGCCGCCAGCACCGCAATGCGGTCACGGGCCTTGATCTTGCCCGCGTCACGGATCTTGCACATGGCGGCGTCCACACGGTTGACGGCGGCCTGCAAGCGCTCTTCGCCTCCCTCGGGGCACCCGAGCAGGTAGCTCTGGCCCATGATCTGGACTTCGATCTGTTTGGCACTCATGTGGAGGACTCGGTGGAAGAGGGTGTCGGCAGACGGTCAATCAGGGCGTCCACACGTGCTCGGGCCGCCGAAAGACGGGATTTGAGCTGATCGCGTTCATGCGTCAGGGCCTGGACCTGCTGTGACAGCAGTGCATTGGTGCGCTGCAGTTCCTCGTGACGGAGCAACAGGTGTTCCACACGTTCAGCAATTTGGTCAATGAGATCGTTGTTGGCCATGGCACACACAGGCATCTGAAGGCGACCCACCATTGTAGGTGTTTCACGGACAGGGCCTGGAATCGACCAGCAGACAGTAGGTTTGAAGACAGGTAGGCGCTTAAAATCACCGTTGTTGGTGCTCGCGCTCTGGTTCACGGAGTGCAGTTCAACGGGAAGCAGGAGGGAGAGGTCGCCATGGCCCGCCTAACCTGCGCTGCCCCCGCAACGGTAAGCAGACGAGTCGCAAGACTCCGCTTTCATCTCACAAGCCACTGGCCGCCCTGAAACAGGCGCCCGGGAAGGCGATGAAGGTCGCATCTGCCAGCCCGGATACCGGCCAACAAGGTGGTGCGCCCAAGGCGCGCTGTGAAGCCCATGCACTGTCGGGGAAGGCGGTGAGGGCGTTTGATTTGCTTGTATCTCATGAAGCCTTTATTGAGCCCCATTTGCATGGCGGTTGTATCCGTGGCCGCTGGCCACATCTCGTGTTTTGCACAGACTGTCTCGACCAGTACCAACTCTGAAACCGTGATCACTGCCGGTCGCATTCCGCAGGATCCGTTTTTGCTGCCGCAAGGCGTGACGGTCATCACGGCGCAGGACATTCAGACATCGGGTGTGACCAACGCCAATGAAGCCATCCGCTTGCTGGGTGGTGTGATTGGACGGATAGACACCTCGGGTGGCCGAAACCAGACGCTCGACATGCGAGGATTTGGTGAGACTGCAGCCAACAATGTGGTGATTTTGATAGACGGTGTTCGCCAAAATGAAGGCGATTCCGGCAGTGCCAACCTGGCCTGGATTCCGCTGACCAGCATTGAACGTATCGAGATCGTGCGTGGCAGCGGTGCGGTTCTGCACGGCGATGGTGCGACCGCAGGGGTCATCAATGTGATTACACAAAAGGGTCTTGTTGAGCCGGGCGGCTCTGTAGGGGTGCTCGCAGGCAGTTTGGGAACGCGAGAGGCGAAATTTTCTCTGCACACGGGTGAGGGCGCATGGCGTTTTCAGGTGCACGGCGGCCGCCATGAAACCGACAACCACAGAGACAACTATGCACGCCAGGAGAACAATGGACTGGCCAGAGCCACATGGTCTCAGGGGACTGCGCAGTGGTCTTTTCAGCTCGGTGCCCAGGAATACAAAGGCCGACTTCCTGGCGGATTGACTGTTGAGGATTTTCATACCAACCCTCACAAAACCTACTATGCAGACGACCACGGCAGTGGACGCTCCAGCAACGCACTGATCAGCGGCGAATTCTCCGTGCAGGATTGGCGTGTCGGGGTGGATTTGAACCAGCGCTTGAACAACATGGAGTCCGTCTATGTTCGACCGTCATACACCTACACAGATGCCAGTGACAGCCGTGCAAAACGACTGGGCCTGAGAACCTGGCGCGAATATCGCTCCGAAGGCATTGTTCAAAAAATGATCCTGGGTTTGGATGCTGAAAACTGGAGCCAGAACCGCAACAGCGGCTATTCCCTGCTGGACCAGTCTTCAAGGGCCTTGTATGCCCGCCACGAAACCAACTTTCTGGCCCAAGGGCTCAGTGTCTATGCCGGTGCCCGAAGAACGCAGGCTCAACGCGAAATCTCAGGCAGTGC
>JACCDV010371771.1_pt1 | contig 12273 bp, 10 predicted proteins | sample 7446131 | NCBI WGS metagenome assembly JACCDV01 (sample SAMN15323448, study PRJNA562643) | freshwater metagenome | isolation source: river surface water | place: USA:Blue River Watershed | collected 2017-08-17
CACCGGCTGGGACTTGGCTGCATGCCACGGTCACGGTATTGACCACAGCCCGACACGGCGACCAACTGACTAAGTAACGCTCAGTGCCATCATGTAAGGCAAACAGCGAATGCACGGCGCCTGCGCGGTCAATCGTCGCACTGTTGCTAAAGGCCCACGGAAACAACGGCGTTTGCGCCGAGCCAACCAAGGTTTTGTTGGCCAAGGCTTGGTTATGATCGCTGGCGTTGTCAATATCAATGCGCATCGGCCAGCTGTTGTAATACGGGGCATTGTTGCTGGTAACCAGCACAGCCAACTCATTGCTGGCCAGACGCTGGGGTTTTACAAACTCCACCCGTGAATTTGCAACGCCAGTGCTATGGCTATGCCAGCCATACAGCAACTCGGTTTTCGCACCATCAGGGGTCATCCGATACACGTTCAGCATAGAGCGGCTTTGCTGATTGTCCCAACGTACATAGCCTAAGCGACCATCGGCCAGTAACATCGGCGACAAATCATGGCTCATGTTAAAACTAATTTGTTCGATGCCACTGCCATCGGCAGTCATCCGATGCAGGCTAAATACCGGCGCTTCATTGTCTTCATCAAGGGCCGTGTATTGAGGGCGAAATTCATCCAGCAAAATTTGCTTGGCCGCCACACCGCGGGTTGAACTAAAGACTATCCGGCCATCGGTTAAAAATTCGGGTGCAATATCATGCCCTTGCTGACGCACCGCTTCACTGCTGTGAATGGGCGTGACTTGCATGCTGGCCAGATCAAATCGATACAAGGCCCAGGTAGGCTGCAAGCGCTCTGGCGTATTCGCCTTACGCGGCGGGTGTGCGGCAAATATGGCCGAGCGACCATCGGGGGCAACTGCTAAATCTTTGACATCATACAAAGCGCCAGCACCAAACACAGCATCCAATACGTCGCTTTCTGCCGACTGGGCAAAGGCATTTTTCTTAAAGATTAAGCGCGCGCCTGGGTTAAAGGCTGAAGGGTCAAACAAATCAAACGGCAAAGGCTGTTCGTCAGCGAGTACCAACGGACGCTCAATGTACAACAGCGGAAATTCTTGGGTGACCGGATCTGCCGGTTCGTCATTGACACTGACATCGGCTTTGCAGCCAATCAGCGCATACACCAAGGACAACGCACAGGTAGCGCGCCAGTAGCGCCCACGTTGCGACGCACGAGGCAAAGGCAGCAATGCCCTGAATTGACAAGAAAATTTCATACACCGTTCCCTGGTAACATATCCTGTGAAACACAGCCTGTACCGACAGCTTTGGACCGTATCGTTCAGTGTAGATAGGTATTTCACAAAAGGGCAAATAAGCGTGAAGGTCGATTATGTGAAAACTTGCCCACAATAACAACGCTGATGTGGTTGTTTTCATGAAATTTACCATCGGCAACCTAGAAAACTACGAAAGCGTTTACATTTATTTAAACGTTAAAAACCTTGTCCTTACCTATGTACCTATTCTGCTTATTTTTAGAATTTTTTGCTCTGGCGTTATTCTTTTTTATAAAAAGTAAATTTTTGTCTTCTAGCTGACTGCATTGGCTGTTGCAGAATCGCCTGTTGGGATAGCGTTGGCGGGTTTACATATGGCTGGAGTTGTGCCAGTTGAAACAGAGACGACAGCAGCTAAAGTTTGGGCACACACTCAATTCCCCCCAGAACTTTGCGGGCTTCTGACCGTTGGATGTTCTAAGCGTTGTCTCAGTGGGTGGCTTAGGTATTTCAGCTGCTTAAATAACATGACAGTGAAAAAAGAGCTTATCAAAAAAACTAAAAACGAAGGAGTTGTCTTCCCGTACGAGCCAAAACCCAATAACTGCTCAAATGGAATTAGCTCCCCCCTTAAAAATGAGTAATAAGAGAAAAACACCATTACCATCACTGCAAACAAGACATATACATTTTTAGTGAAATAAAAGCACACAGAAACAGCAACAAACTGAACTAAAACTTGGAGATATATAATTCTAATAAATGTTGATACCGACGCTACCTTTGCCCCAATAAGAAAATCTTTGTTTAAATAAAAAACCTCAATAATAAAAAATACAAAAAAGAAAATCAGTAGATCTAAGAAAAAATAAATAACGATCGTTTCATACTAGTTAAAAAAATATTCATACTTTTAATTCACTCAATGCCTACGCTGAGAAATCATAGGCTGCCCTACTTCAATTCGGTACAAAGAAAAAATTAGACGAACCATATTTTTTACAAACGTATTCGACACCTCGAACTATTATTGCGGACTGTATTGCCAAATCAACTATAAATGAAGCATTTATATGCCCTATCATTAGGCCACCCGGCTGAGAGTTCCCATAGTAGTATTGAATATACAACTGCTCACGAACAACCAAGAAATTATCAAGAGCCCCGCTGACAATCCAATCACCATATTCATTAAATGGTTATAGTAGACAACACCTGCAATTTTTCGCGCTACTCGCTCAAATTGTAGTCCTGAGGTTCCTCTATTTTTTTTGAAAAAAAATAGCCTCACTTATATTTCTTTTTGTATTTCGAATTTCGATAACCAATGTATCGCCCAAGCTACAAGATTCATCAATTTTCTTAAACGTAAATTCATAACTGGGGTCACGATATTTTTTAACTAAGTAAGCCTCTTTATCTAAGACCTTCGACCCGACAGGTTCTCGTCTAAATACGATATTTTCGATCCGTAATTTATTTTCAACCACATTTAACTTTACAGGGAAATAATCTGCACCAAAAGTACTTAGCCAGATCCCTGAATTGAAAATCGTTAGACCTAAGATAGGCTTAAATTCATCATTTGTAGGAGTAGCAAGCCATTCGCCGCTAGATTTCAGAATATTTGTCTTAAATTCGTTTGGGCCACAAGTATTACCAATAACGTTGGCACTAAAAAAGGCATGGCTCGCAACGAGTACTAGAACAGCTAATTTCAATCATTAATCTCCCAGAACCAAACGTCTGAAGGATGGTCATATAGTGGATGGTCGTAGTGGACAACCACTGTAATTTCCACCTCGTATCGCAACCAATCCAAAGGCCACTTGCTACAAGTCCACCCGCTTGCCCTGCACTTGACTTTGCCAAGCTGCTTCCAGCACCCGCAAGCCATCAATGGCTTGTTGCACCGTACTCGGCGGTTCTCCGCCCTGCACTAACGCGTATGCTAACTGTTGATAAAACTGGCCATAATCGCCTTGGCACATCGGCAGCTGATGCGACTTTTTCGCAGTTGTCACGACTGCCTGGCGCGGCTTTTCACTGTAACGACCAAAACGCAACTGATCTTCTTGTGGGTCAAAGCCTTGGCTGCTCCAACTCGCAGCCAGCGTTTGCACATCAAAACGGCTGGCGATGCGCGGTTGCACCGGCGATGAACTCAATACCGCTTCGAACTGCGGGTAATGGCATTGCAGCTGAAAATAATCGATACAGACCGACGATGGTCGCAAGGTACGAATTGACGCAGTCACCGCCTGTGGCATGCCAAACAACTGCAGCATCTGATCAATTAAGTGCGGCGCCAAATCAAACAATACACCGCTGCCAACATCGGCATTTTCCTTCCAGCGCGATTGCGCCTGAGGCCGAAAGCGGTCATAGCGTGATTCAAACAACAGCACCGGCTCTGCCTGATTATTTAACCAGTGCCGCAGCGATAAAAAATCATCGTCAAAACGCCGATTAAAAAACGGCACTAACAAGCGCTGCTGTTGGTTTGCCAAGTCGGCCAACTGATACGCCGTCGCACTATCAACACACAATGGCTTTTCCACCACCACATGGCAGCCCCGCCGCAACGCATGCATCGCAAAGTCGGCATGGGTTTGATTGGGCGTTGTCACCACCACCAACTGAATGTCAGCGCTAAACGCCGCATCAAACTCAGTCACCGCACGCACGCCGCGCGCGGCATGTTCAGCTAACAGCGGCTGCGACGTCAGCACCGCCACCACCTCAAACTGCGGGTTCTCTAGCAAAAACGGCAAATGAAAAACCTTGGCAGACAGCCCATACCCTAACACGAGTGTTTTAATTGGTGACATGAAGACCTACTTAAATGGCGGCGATCCAGAATATAAAACGCGCTTTATCAACCATATACAACTTCGCCCAACGATTTAGCATGTTTTACCACAACGTAGGGCAGTTGCACGCGATTTTGCAAGGTATCTAAACACAAAAGCGGGTGTTGGAAGTAGTGCTGTTTATGGCGACATAGCCGCTACTTATAACTGCAGTTAAACATGGGAGGATAACGCAGCACTTAAAAAAACTGATCCGTTTTCGCGTTTTTAACCACCAATCCTGGTAATTGCGATACAGTAAATAGATAACCAAGAGGAACGCATATGACCATCAAAATCATGGTACTCATCATCAGTTTTTTCGCCGTCCTTGCCATAGGTTCAACCTTAATCGCGGCCTATTATGTCGCTGCGTATAAAGATGAAAAACGTAAAAACCAGTTAAACCAATAGGCTTTGCGCATCTTGGCACTGTAAAGGGAGTTGCAGAGCTTTTGCTGCAGTGCGTTTGTGGCAGTGCTTCGTATAATAGGCGAAATTCACTGGTTCAAACGTTACCTACAAGCTCATCTAACTATTAGCGAAAGCAAGAGTTTGCTTCGGCATTTGGTTCAGGCATTGTGTTCCCACCTATCCGTTCATTGCCAAGGTTCATCTTTTTACTTGAGTTAACGCACAAATAGCTTTGTTTGACACCTAGTTAGCGTAACCAACCTGGGTTGATTCTCCGCCTCGTTCGGTCTAAATAACGCCAAACTCCAAGCAATGCCAATAGCAAAGGGCTAAAACCAATAATTAGCCATAACACCCGTAACCAGAGCCCGCCGGCCGAACCGTCATGCAGCGGATGCAGCCAGTTTTTAACCCGCGCACTAGTTCCAAGCTCTCGGATATCTTTTAGCCGTACTATGTTGGCGGTGGCGCGGTCCACTTGGACATAACTGTGTGGAAAACGCCTTGATGGGTCGCCAGGCAATTGCACGCGAAATTGATGATAGCCGCCGGTATCTGCAGGCACTTCAATCCATGCCAAATTGGCTTGTGGTAGAGCGGCTTTGAGCGTGTTAATGGCATTGGCAACAGGCAGCACTGCGGTTGTTTTACCGGCAGCGGTTGACCCGGACCACGGTAACAAGGCCACATCTGGCTTTTGCCCGGGTAACAGCTGTAGCACCGCCTGTGTTGGCCCCGGCAGCGCCAGCATGACGCCAGTTATGGCCAAGAGCATCAACGGCAACATGCAAATCAAGCCAATCGTTTTATGCCAGTCGTAAAGCAGGCCTGATTTACTTTGCCTGCGCTTAAGCAGCAGGCGTTTGCGAAACTGACCGCGCTTTGGCCACCACGCAAGTAAACCAGACAACAACAGGAGCAACGAAGCAAGACCAAGATAGCCAAGCACTATGGTGCCGGTCGCACCCAGTAACAACTGATAATGCAGGTTATACAGCCACGTCATCAGCGACTGCCCCCAAAAATCCTGTCGTAAAATCTGCCGACCGTCCGCAGACAACCAGACCAACATTGGGGCGAAGTGTTGGCCATGGGTTTCTTGCGGCTGGTTGTAACGTGCTGGGATCAACTGTTGGTCTGGCGTCACTTCAAGCCGCCATGGTCCGGTTTTATCCGGATAGGCCGCGCGCAGGGTCTTGACGGCTTGATCCCAATCCGGCGCCCCGCTCTGCGGCGATTGCACTTGAAGCTCTGGATGCCACCATCGATCTAACTCGACATAAAACACAACGGCTGCGCCGGATAGGCTGATTAACACCAGAATCGTGCCCACCGACAAACCCAACCACAAATGCAAGCGTCTGCTAAACAGACGCCAAGACCCGCTCATCTAACGTCCCTCGGCCACTTCAAACTTAATAACTAACATGGATGGCAGCCGTGATAGAGCGCCCTTCACCCGGGCTATGCAGTGTTTGGCTGCCATCCCACCAAACATACTCATAGGCATCGTCCGTCAGGTTTTGCAGTTGTAGGCTCGCTTCGATTTGTGGATTGATGATGTAACGTGCTTGTGCATCCACCAACAGATACTTACCAAAGCGACCGTGATCATTACTCGTTGTCAGTTCATACGATGACTGTGCCCGTAAGGACGCGGAAACAATCCATTGATTGGACACGTTATAGTCCACACCGGCACTGTGGATCCATTGTGGAATATGGTCGATATCGTTCCCTGCAAGCGCAGGCGTTGCTGGATCAGGCGTTTCAATCTGTGCTTGCTGCCACGCAATAGCCGCCCACACATTCAGCGCCGACATTGGCGCGACAGAAAACTGCACATCGACGCCTTTACGCCGCGTAGCCCCCAGATTGTCGAAATCGCCAAGCGGGTCATTGAGCTTTCGTTTAAATTCACCGGTCGCGGTTTGTTGCCACACTGTGGTGCGCCACTGCGTTTGGGCAGAGGTTTGATACTTCACGCCCAGTTCCCAGCCGTCGTTAACCGATGGCGCTAAATCAACCTGACGGGGTGGGATCAGATAAGCACCGGAACCCGCACCAATTTGAAAGGTTCTCCCCCAATTACTAAATAAAGTCACTTGCTCAGAGGCGAGGATTGCCAGCGCGAGTTTGGGCTGCGAAATGGTGCCATAGTCGTTGATATCCGCCGAGGTATTCGCTCGGAAATCATGGAAATTCCCATCAACTTGATCCAATCGCCATGAGGGTGAGATCCGAAGCCAAGGCAGCGGTTCGACCGAGACTTGAGCATAAATACCAGCAACCGACAGGTCATATTGTTGGTCACGTGTTTGGCTAGTCACCACCCGTTCTTTGGTTAAATAACGTCGTGACTCGTTATCTTGCTTTTCAATGCTAGCCCCAAGCTCAAGCTGCAGATGTTCCAGCCCATCCACCTCAGGCAGAATATTCAAGGTGCTGCTTGCGCCATAGTGTTGTTCCTGCGTCACTCGATTTTGCTGGGACGTTGCTGCAGAGAATTTGACAAAACGATCGTCATCTAACGTATTAAGCCAGACTAGCGTCTTCACCGAAGTCAGCTCAGAAACCTGTGCATCGAGCCCGACGCTGAACTGCTCCATGTCACGCTCATCCAAATCGGTCGCGTTATAAGCATTGGTGGCTCGAGGCGTTGCAGCAGCCACCGCTGCCGTCAGATAGCCAGGTTCTTGCTGCTCTGCGCTATAGGTTCGAGCGCTGGCGTGCAGGGTCAACTGCTCGGTCATGTCCCAACCCCATTTGCCAGAGAGGCCGACACGCGTTGCGTCGGAGTGGTCACGATAACCGTCTGCTTTTCGGTAGTTCAGCGCATAGTTCTGGCGAACAGCTCCTTCTTCATAGCCTGCGGCAAACTGCGCTTGAGCTTTGCCAAAACTACCCACTGACAAGCGGCTATCAAGGTAATTGCCGCCGCTGCGAGTGATGAAATTGACATGCCCTGCGATATTGTACAAACCAAAACGAGGATCTGTGGTACCGCGAACTACTTCAGCAGCTTCAATTTCCAACGGAAAAACCATGTCTAGGTACGGCATGTTGCCATCGTTGGAGTTGGATGGAACCCCATCAATCAGTAACTTCACCGCATTCACCTCGCCTTCGCCGTTAAAGCCGCGAAATGACAATTTGCCGCTAGTCGCACCCTGATTAAACTCGGTGATCATCACGCCTGGAAGCTGGCCAATCAAACGCCAAGCAAAATCTGCATTGGAGTTTTGCGCAACATCCGCGCCCATGCGGTCAATCGACGTCAGCACACGGCTCGCATCGGTCAGCCGCTTCCCTGTCACTTCGATACGTTCACCAATAGCAAAGCTGGTATCCCCTTTGGCTGCTGCGGTTTTATCCGCCGGTTTTGGGGTGGCTTCATCGGCAAAAGCAGGTTGAATGAGAGCCAGAGAAACCAAAAATGCGACTGCAGTTTTGGGGAAGCGACGGCAGGGAAAAGCAGAGAACACAATGAAATCCTTACAATTTTAGCGAGTGGCCGCATTATAAGGGAAGCAACATACGAGCACGGTGCGGCAAATTGCCGCATACGCACGCATGAGTATTGTGGGGTTAACCATTGATTGAAAACAAAAAGATGCGGCAGCCGGATTGATACCTTCGACCTTCGCCCGGGGTTTATGAACAGGAGCCCGAGGGCTCATGGCTCGAAGGGCGTGAGCCAGATTTCAGGCACAAAAAAACCAGCATCAAGCTGGTTTTAAAGTTGGTTGCGGGAGCCGGATCTTCGGGTTATGAGGGCAATAATTCACATGTATTGCATTGTATGTAAACGCATTTATGCAATCTTTGTTAATATACAAAATCATTAAATACAGTGGCTTAAATACATAATCATGTGACCATTAGATTTCACACTAAATTTTAAAACTCAAAAATTCAGGTCACATTTGTTTTAATTTAGGCACATCGCTTGTCACAGGACCATTGATCCTGTTTTAAAAAAATGACCTTAAGCTAGATCCTCTTTAATTGCCCTATCCCTTCCACCCCATAAAAACTCATCTAGTAAGCCTCTAATCCACGATTTTCGATTTGTAGCGTGAATTTCAAACTCAGTTAGCCTGTCACTGTGTGGCTACTCGAAGCCACTAACACCTACGTTATTCATTGTTTTTATTGAATATTTTCCCGCATTTAGATTTATGGCGTGAATTTCAAAACGGTTTAACGTGGTTCCTGTATCGCACGATACGTCTAAAGAGGAAGCAACAATGACGAGAACTTATTTAACGACTGAACAATTGGCAGAGCGAATTCACTACGACGCTCGCTCTATCCGCAACATGTTGGTCGATGCCTATTTGCTAGAAGGTCGCCACTACATTCGCCCGTTCGGACGCCGAAAACTGCTGTTTATTTGGGAAACCATTGAAGAGGATTGGTTGAGCTCGACGCATGACAGCATCGGTATGAAAACTGAAGTGATGGAGGTCTGCCATGGGTAAGATCTCTGTTCGCCGCGAAACTTCACGCCTTTATTACGATTTCTCGTACAAAGGCCAGCGTTGCCGAGAGCAAACCTCGCTCTTGGACAACAAAACCAATCGCAAAAAGTTAGAAAAGCATCTGCAACAAATCGAAGCGGAGATCCAAACCAATACCTTTAATTACGCCAAACACTTTCCGCAAAGCACCTTTTTGCAGCGACTGCACGAACTTGAATTGGAAGTGCTGACTACACAATCGATTGAGGCAAGCCACAGCTCGCCACTTTTTCGTGTTTTTGTCGAAGAGTGGTACCAGGAAAACGTCGTGCAGTGGCGCGCGTCCTATCGAGTCAGCATCCGCGGCTCGGTGGACAAATACTACATCCCTGCATTTGGAGATAAGAATGTCGGCGACATCACTCGCGCAGATTTACTGAAATTTCGGTCCACACTCGCCAAAGTTCCGGGCCGAACCAATAAAGAAGCGCTATCGAACAACCGTATTAACAAAATCATGGATCCATTAAGACGGATCTTTGAGGAAGCCGCCGACCGGTACAACTTTAACACCCCTTTCACGCGGATCAAACCGCTAAAAGTGCCTAAGTCTGACGTGCAGCCGTTTTCACTAGAAGAGGTAAATCTAATCCTCGACAAGGTGCGCACCGACTATCGCAACTACTACATAGTGCGGTTTTTTACCGGCATGCGCACTGGCGAAATTGACGGGCTGAAATGGAATTACGTCGATTTTAATCGCGGTCTGATTTTGGTGCGAGAAACCATCGTGGGAGGTGAAGAAGACTACACCAAAAACGATTTTTCTCAGCGCGACATCAAAATGATTGCCCCTGTGATGGATGCATTGCGCCGGCAATACCGCGCCACAGGGAATTTCTCTGAATTCGTGTTTTGCAACCGTGAGGGCAAACCCCTTGAACACAACAATGTCACCAAACGCATCTGGTATCCCCTACTAACAAGGCTGGGTTTAGAAAAGCGGCGACCCTATCAGACTCGTCACACGGCGGCCACTCTTTGGCTCGCCGCCGGTGAGTCGCCTGAGTGGATCGCAAGGCAAATGGGCCATTCAACTACCGAGATGTTGTTTAAAACCTATTCGCGTTTCATCCCAAATCTGACACGACATGACGGGTCGGCGTTTGAGCAGCTGTTAACAACCAATTTTGGCACATCCCTTTAAGCAGGAGACAAGACATGATGTTTGAACAAGGCCCTGAGTACCGTAAATATATGGCAGAAAAAGCGCTGAACAAAAAAGCTGAGTTACTCACAGAAAGCCTGCTACACGTAATGCAAATAGCTCCACATGACATGTCTTTGGTGATGCTTTGCGGCGAGCCCGGCGACAGGACAAACAGAGACGCGGTGCTGAGCTGGGTTCGGCAACAGCTTTGCTGTTTGAGTTGTGCCGAAGAACTCGACGTTAGCACGATGAAAGCAAAATTATCCAAGCACATAGATAATAAAACTGAACGGTATTCACGCTTTTAACCACCAATCCAGGTAATAGCCATAGAGTAAACAGATTACAAAGAGGAACTCATATGACAATCAAAATCATGGTACTCATCATCAGTTTTTTCGCCGTGCTCGCCATAGGTTCAACCCTCATCGCGGCTTATTATGTCGCCGCGTATAAAGAGGAAAAACGGAAAAACGAGCTGAAAAAGTAGCTATTGAATGAAAAGCACTGCAGAGGAAGTTGCAGTGCTTTTTTGCAATGAAATAGGATTTTTGAACCTAAGCCTTTAATAATTAGGTCAATTCCCAGCCTTCCATTCTGATTATCCTCAAAACGATGTCCAAGAAAACCATCTTACCTACGTGGGGGTACGAAGGCTTTTGCATCTTGGGATATTGATCTAGATCAATCTTTTCAAAGGGCCATCCAACCTAAGCTTGCCCCTATATCTTGTATAGGTGAACAAGCAATGACACGACATATGGTGAAACCGCTGCGTTTTTTAACCAGAGACGTCCTGCTGCAGGAGATCCCCGGTCACGTCAGTTTGAGCTATTTGATCACCGGTTGCCCACTAGGTTGCAAAGGCTGCCATAGCGCGGATAGTTGGGATGCTCGACGCGGCGAGTCACTGGACATAACAACCCTACAACGCCATCTGGAGCATTCTCAGTCTTACGTCACTTGCGTATTGTTTATGGGGGGAGAATGGCAGCCAGAGGCATTATTGGATTTATTGCGCGTTTGCAAAACGCGGCAGCTTGCCACCGCATTGTATTCGGGGCTCGACGAATGTCCCAAGCAGTTCATTCCCTATCTTGATTTTATCAAACTTGGGCCTTGGATCACCGAACTTGGAGGTTTGGCAAGCCCTAGCAGCAATCAACGGTTATACGACTTGCAACAAGGGCTTTGTCTCAATCCTTTGTTTTGGCCCACCCCACTTCCAGCTGAACCAATAACAACAGCAGACCTCCTTCGTCTTGGCTTGAAGCCACCTGATTTGGCTTGTCATACCGCTGACTGATTCATAACTAACATCAAAAACAAAGGAATTCCGATATGCAAACACTCTCTGCGACGCAGCTGAACAAAAAACTGCAATTTATTGACGCTTACGTCCATGCCGCCAATCCTGCGGATGGCTCAAAGTTAGACGCTAATGCCAACGTCACTCAAAAAAACATCGCCACGCTTGAAGCGGAACTGATGAAAGATTGTTTTATCCAGGTCAACCGCGCATTAGTTCAGCGCAAGATCGCCGCCCTATTTGGCAACGATTTGGCATCAGAATACGCCCGGCAAATCGAGCAACACGAGATCTATGTGCACGACGAAACGAGTCTCAAACCTTATTGTGTGTCGGTCACCATGTATCCGTTCTTGTTAGATGGCCTCACCAAACTTGGTGGTGAATCCCAAGCACCCAAGCATTTGGAATCGTTTTGCGGCTGTTTTGTCAATTTTGTGTTTGCGGTCTCTAGCCAATTTGCTGGTGCTGTCGCTACCGTCGAATTTCTAACTTATTTTGATTATTTCGCGCGAAAAGATTACGGCGATGACTATTTAGTCACGCACGAAAAGCAAATTCAAAATCATTTGCAACATGTGGTGTATGCACTCAATCAACCAGCAGCAGCCCGTGGCTATCAAAGTGTCTTTTGGAATATTTCCATTTATGACCGTTTTTATTTTGAAAGTATGTTTGGCAATTTTGTGTTTCCAGACCTCACGGCGCCTCACTGGACTAGCGTGTCAGCTTTACAACACTATTTCTTACGCTGGTTTAACGCCGAGCGGTCAAAAACTGTGTTGACGTTTCCA
>JACCDV011211300.1_pt1 | contig 12273 bp, 10 predicted proteins | sample 7446131 | NCBI WGS metagenome assembly JACCDV01 (sample SAMN15323448, study PRJNA562643) | freshwater metagenome | isolation source: river surface water | place: USA:Blue River Watershed | collected 2017-08-17
TGATTTCTGATTTAGTGGGTGACATACCAATTCCGTGTGGTGGGAGAGAGGTCTGTATTTGTATTTATAAGTGTGGCAGGACTCTTGACGGGAGGCAAGGAGGATGTCCACAGGTGTGAGGGGTTACTCCCACACCTATTGACATTATTCTTAGTTATGGTAAGAATGTCGAATATGAATAACGTAACACCTGAGCAAAAGCAGACCCTGACTAAGTCTCTAGCCGTTGCTGGACTGTTGGGAATTATTATTTTAACCGCTTGGCTAGCTATACAAATAGTACAGATATTCCCCTCTGCCCTATCTTCATTAGCCACTATTGCAAATAGTGTTTATAACTACAATCCTCTCCAAACAAATGAACTCAGCCTGAGCCAGACTGAAGTCTCAGTAAATTCAGGTGTGGAGTTTGAAGTGTCTTGGCCTAAATCAGACCTAGCTGGTACTTATACTTTTAGTTTCGAGTGTGTTGACGATATTACTTTAGACTTACGAACTAAAGAAAAAACTTTTTCCGACGCATCCTGCAATCAACCATATGATCTTGGAGATAGCAACCAAGTAGCCATCACCGCTATCACCCAAGAAGCAACTTCAACCGATATCTCTTACACCATCAGTTTCTACCGTCCTAACTCAGAGAAGCCAACTCTAAGTTCCTCTGAGACAGTATCTGTAAATAGCGAAGTCTTCACACTTGATATAGACGACACAACCGATGTAACTATTAAGGAAGATGAAGACACTATGAGTACTTCCACCGTAGCAAAAGAAGAGATAGTCAGTAATACTCCTGTTGTGGCGACAAAACCAAGCAAACCAACCCCAGTCAAACCGACATCTACCCCATTATACATATACGAAATACCGAGTTCTAACCCTGCTGGGATACCTGATTTGGCAATCACCTACCAAGGTGTTGGGCATTTGAGTGCCAATGGTTTGTTTACAAAGACAAATGTACTGAAAAAGAACGTAGTTGGTGCCGTCCAATTCACGGTACATAACATTGGCAACAAAACTTCGGATGTCTGGACTTACCACGTCTTATTCCCTAATGGTAATACTTACCACTCAAAAAGTGAGAAGGGCCTGCTTCCAAATGAACGCGCCACCATCACTGTACAGATACCAGCAGTCATCAGTGGTAGCGCTACGACTTTGGCTGTTAGTGTTAATACTGACTTTGATAATAATACAGACAACAACACTTTCAACGCCACCGCTATAGTGATTGAATAAGACGGAGTAAAGTAAAAAACAACATCCCGACCATTTCTGGTCGGGATGTTGTTTTTTGACAAGAATACTTAGATATCCAGATTAGCAGACTTTGCGTTTGATTGAATAAAGGACTTACGACTAGATACGTCAGTCCCCATCAAGATATCAAACACTTTATCAGCCATAACAGCATCTTCAATATTCACCTGTTTCAAAATTCTAAATTCTGGATTCATAGTAGTCTCCCACAACTCATCAGCGTTCATTTCTCCAAGACCTTTATATCTTTGGATTCTTACCTTTGGTTGTTTCTTAGCCACTTCAACCTCAGTCTCTGCTTCACTATCTTGACCCTCATCATCAACGACATCTTCACTACCGGATTCAACTCCAAAATCCTTCAAGACAGAGAACGTTTCTTCATCACTAAAGGCATACTGGGTTCCCCTACCGTATTGGATTTTGTATAGAGGCGGTTGAGCGATGTAGATAAATCCCCCTTCGACCAATGGCTTAAAGTAACGGTAAAACAAAGTCAATAGAAGTGTACGGATATGAGCACCATCCACGTCAGCATCAGTTGCAATGATTATTTTATGGTAGCGCAGACGAGTAATGTCAAACACGTCCCCGATAGCTGTCCCTAACGCAATCACAACGTTCTTAATCTGCTCTGAAGCTAGCATTTTATCAATTCGAGCACGTTCTACATTAAGAATCTTTCCACGCAAAGCCAGGATAGCTTGTGTCTTACGATCACGTCCCATCTTAGCTGAGCCACCAGCCGAGTCACCTTCTACAATAAAGAGCTCTGAGTCTTCGGCTCTTTTGCTTTGACAATCAGCCAGCTTACCGGGCAAAGACATGCCTTCAAGCGCTCCCTTACGAAGCACACTGTCTTTCGCTGCCTTGGCTGCTTTACGCGCCTTAACTGCTATCACGACTTTGTTGATGATCGCCTTGGCATCGTCGGGGTTTTCTTCTAGGTAATTATTGAATGCTTCACCGAATACTGATTCGACTGCTCCTCTAGCCTCGACAGAACCAAGCTTAGCTTTAGTCTGACCTTCAAACTGAATGTCAGGCATCTTCACCGAGATAACCGCAGTGATACCTTCAAGCACATCATCGCCAGTAAACCCAGCCTCCTTATCTTTAACCGAGAAAAAGTTATTCTTCTTGGCATAGTTATTCAATGTACGTGTCAAAGCCGTCTTAAAACCAGTAACGTGAGTCCCATGTTCAGGGTTATAAATATTATTGGCAAAAGCTGAGATGCGAGCCGAAATATCATCGACATACTGCAGGGACACTTCAACCGACATCACGGCTGGGTCTACATCGAACTTCTCAACGTAGAAAATATTTTTATGAACTGGTTTTTGATAATGGTTGTTAAAAGCCACTAAGGAGCGTAGCCCACCTTCAAAATAGAAGTGTTGTTGCGGTACTTCAGGGTGTAGGTCTGATAAGTACTGCTTGCCTCGCAGATCCATTTTCTTAAGAGCAGTTGGATCTATTTCCCGAGCATCAATAACCGACAACTTCATTGCCTTTACGAGATAGGCTTGCTGTCGCAAGTGATTGACTATTCGTTTGTAGTCATAATTTATCTCTTTGAAGATAGTGGGGTCTGCTTGAAATGTGATTATAGTTCCCTGGAGTTTAGATGGACCAACTCTTTTGACTTTTGCTTTCGGAACTCCGATTTGGTATTCCTGAATATGATAACCACCATCACGATGAACCTCCGCTATGACATGCTCAGACAAAGCGTTAACTACGGAGATACCCACACCATGAAGACCACCAGAAACTTTGTAACCAGTATCTTCTCCGCCGAACTTTCCACCCGCATGGAGTGTACAAAGAATGGTTTCGAGCGCAGATACCTTGGTCTGTTTGTGAATATCGACAGGGATACCTCGACCATTATCCACGACCCTAATATAGTTATCCGGTAGTAGCGCCACTTCTACCCTATCAGCAAAACCACCCATAGCCTCGTCTCTTGAGTTATCGAAGACTTCCCAGATTAGGTGGTGAAGGCCATCAGGACCAGTCGTCCCAATATACATTCCCGGTCGTTTTCGTACCGGCTCTAGACCCTCCAGAACGGAAATTGACGATGCATCGTAGTTACCTGATTTCTTTTCTTTTTTTGCTGACATGCCGAATTATTAACCCTTAAATATACCGCTTATTATAGCAGAAAAGGCTACGTCTGTCTGACTTCACTGGAATAATCAACGAGTTTCCCAACCTTGTTTTTCAACGTTTTTATAGACATCATCCATGAAACCTTGCACTTCACCATCTGTCAAAGTGCGTTCAAATGACTGAAAGACTAAACGGAAAGCGAGTGAAGTCCTACCTTCCTTACTAAAAGTATCTACATGGGTGATCAATACACAAAGTGGACCAGCAGACTCTTCCAAAACTGACATGACCTGCCTAGCATCGACGCCTTCATTTACCCACATAGCTATGTCACGACTAATAGCGGGGTAGTTAGAAAAACTCTTATAATTGATTTTCTGCACTGAATCTACTGAACTGTATTTCTCAACTGGTGGCAATACTGCTAGTAATTTTTCCAAAGAAAACTCAATTACTCCATTCTCATTATAGATAAATTCTGGTAACTCACCGAACTCATTAACTAAAGCAACCTGAGCTTCCTCCAATAGTGGCACGTCTACTTTATCCTTGTAATTGACACCAGACTGAACCGCTAAAGCCACTCGAAACTCTTCTGTCTCATTATTAAACACAGTCCCAATCTCAAAAATCTTCACCGCCAAAATGCCTAATACATCCTTATTGAACACATTTAATGTCCTAGCTTCTTCTAGGTTTTTCACTAAGCTACTGCGCAAACAGCCTTTATCTGAAGCTAGAGCATTTTCAAGCTTAACTTCGTCTGTGCTTCTAAAGGAGCTGGTATAAACTTCAGAAAAGCCTAAACTGACCAATATGTCTCTAATCCTCTCAGCGTAGTAATGCCTGGGATTATACTCCGACACAGAAGATTTATCAGGTACAATCGAAGCAACGTGGTGTAAGCCATAAATCCTACCCACCTCCTCAATCAGATCTTCTTCTATTACCAAATCATCTCTTTCAAACGGTGGATAGACCGTTATCTGACTACCCTCTTCCTCATAACGGTAACCGAACCGTTTAATAATGTCAGTCACCTCATCCATCTTGAGAGATAACCCCAATACGGAGTTTAGTTTTTTAAGTGAGCATGAGACTGGCTCTCTTTCCACCCTGGCCTGACCAGAGGAATTCTGTCCCACCAACTTACCACCAGCAACTGCTAGTATAAGATTGATAGTCTGATGCAAAGCAATCGGCGCAACTGCTACTGAAATACCATTCTCATATCGCTTTGAAGCATCAGTTGGTAGTTTTAATCTTTTGGCCGTGTTACGCACTGCCTTTCGTTCAAAGTGGGCCGACTCAAGTAAAACAGTGGTAGTGTCTTTGTCTACCCCTGCCACCATACCCCCCTTCACTCCAGCAATCCCAATCGGTACATCGGTCTGCCCATCTACAATAACTGCATCAGTAGAGGATAGTTGATAGGTTTCTCCGGTTAGAGCAATAATCTCTTCACCGTCTTTAGCTGGGCGAACACCAACTGAGTATACTCCGTCATTTTCAGAAAGCTTATTAGCTGAAAAGGCGTGTAACGGTTGCCCCAAAGCGAACATGACAAAGTTGGTGGCATCAACAATATTATTGATAGATCTTTGACCAATTAATTCAAGCTCTTCTTTAAGCCAATCAGGAGACGGACCAACTTCAACTCCTTCAATTAGGGCAGCGCTATAGAAATCGCAAGTATCTCCTTCTCGACTGATAGTGATTTTGTCTGATGATTCTAATTTAGCCAGAGCGCTAAATGGGTCGTCACTTAAAGGTATATCTAAAATCACTGACAATTCCTTCGCCATACCCCGATGCGACATTAACCAAGCTGACTTATCAGGTAAGACTTTTATATCAAAAACCACCCCCTTATTAGTAGTAACTATTTCTTCTATTTCCGATGAATGAAAAGTTATTTTTTCCGCTAAATCCTCAGCTTTAGGCAATGGTTCAGCAAAATATTTTTGTAGCCAATTGTAAGAAAAAATCATAGTTGGAATTATAAATTAATAATGAATATTTAAGAATTGTCTACTTTTGCCTTCATGGTTTTTATGGAGGCATAAATAATAGAATTGATTTGGTTACACTCTGACAAGAGTGTAACCATTGTTTCTGATGACTTACCCTCATACTCCGCTATCACCTCTAACCAATAGACTGTTTCCCTCCCTGACTTTAAAGCAATTTGTAAAAAATGACAAAAGTCCTTATTACTCCCAGCCCCTTGTGCTTCGTGAACATTCGCCCCTACTGAAGTAGCACTTCGAATCAGTTGATCAGCAACCGGGACGAGTGTTCTAGTTAATCTAATGGAATCTGCAAAATGCAAAATTTCCACTGAAAAACTTTTCAATCTTTTCAAATATTCAATTTTCCAGTTTTCAGAATTATTCATTTCAAATTAAAACTATCCATTCCTCATTTTTAATTCCCAATTTATAATTCTAGAACTGATTAATAAAGCGTAAGTCCCCACTATACATCAAACGGATATCATCTATGCCTAGCTTTAAGACAGCCAACCGCTCCATACCCATACCGAAGGCGAAGCCTTGGTATACAGCGGGATCCAAGCCAGAGGCACGAAGTACGTTAGGATGGACCATCCCTGCACCCATGATTTCAATCCATTTACCAGAGAGTTTATTATCAGGGTTGTATTCGATTTTCATATCAACCTCAACCCCCGGCTCTACAAATGGGAAGAAGCTGGGACGAAAACGAACCTCGACTTCCCCACCAAAAAATCTAGAGAAAAAATACTCTAACACACCTTTCATATGTCCTAGTGATACCCCTTTATCTATCATTAAACCCTCAAGTTGAAAAAACTGTGCTTCATGAGTAGCGTCGGTCGCTTCATTGCGAAAGACCTTTCCTGGGCAGATCATCCTTATTGGGGGCTTATGCTCCTTCATAAACCTAACTTGAACTGGAGAAGTGTGAGTGCGCATCACCATATCAGGTTTGCCAGCGATATAAAAGGTATCCTGCATGTCTCTTGAAGGATGGTCCTTAGGAACATTTAAGGCATCAAAATTATAAGCGACTTCCTCCCTTTCTGGTCCTTCCGCGAAGACAAATCCGATCTCAGAAAAAATTAAATTAATTTCAGCAATTATAGATGATAGTGGGTGCCGATGGCCAATTTTTGAGTTCATATTCTCTATACTAACACTTTACGTTAAGCTCCAATAATTTCTGATAAAACTTCAAAGTAAACATCGTTTTCTTTAATGAAAACACCACCTCTATAAATTAGTACTTGTATATTTTCCCCCGGATAAAGCAATTGGGTATTCTGCCATGACCGGTCATCTATCTCGGTCACATAAACACCGTCAGTCAGATGCATCAAAACTAAATTACCGTTTTTAGGGAAGAAGTTAAAACTAATAACTTCCTGACCCTTGCGGTCTATTTTTATCTCATCACGACATGGTATGCCCGATAAGGTAGCTTCCTCTACTACTACCGACTCAGCTGTTAGTACTTCGACTTCCCTGTCTTCGCCGATAACTTCTTCAGTCAATCGCGGTGCACAAAAATAGTGCGGTACTGAACGGAAATTACTCGGAGTAGCCTTCGCAAAAACATCTTCATCCCGCTTTAGTAGGGTTATGGTGTCCCGACTTACCGTAGTCGTAGCTAGGGCCAAACTGGCACTTTCTGTCTCGACCGAAGTAGTAGAAAAACCAAAACCTTTCTGCTTGCTCTGAGCTAGCAACTTTTCTCGCTCAGCTGTAGTAGAGGCCTGTTCGACAAATAAAGATTTGATCAATGCAAATTCTGGATTTAATGTGTAAGAACTTGTAGCTGTTGAAGTAGAAACTACATATGAATTCGTAGTAGAAGCGATAGCAAAAACTGGTGAAGAGGTGCTTTTAGCTGACACAACAGGAAATGATGCCGAATTATTATATTCCATAATAAGTCTCACTTGTGGGACTATCGGTAAGTTAAAAGCTTCTGCCTCTGTCACGATATGAGGCAAGACGGTTAATTCCTTCACCCATGTGTGTACCCCTGGGGCTTGCACGTGTAGGTTGTGCAAACCTGTTTCAACTCCTTGGAGGTAAGAAGCACTTCTAAAAGAACGGATATTGTCCACTAACTCATCATCGACGTAAATGGTATTTTCTGGAGCATCTGCAAAAATATAAAAACCACCAGTCGCCGTAAAGGTGGGCCTGTCAGCTGAGAAGTCATAACGATAACCAGTAGCGTAAAATATGAAAGCTGGCAGACTAAATAAGAAGGCCAAGAAAAGCGTACCGAAAACTAGTTTTCGACGCCAAAGCGATAGTGGTTTTACTATGGGATGCATAAAAAATACTTTATCATACTGACCTACCTTTCGGTGTAACCCAAAACCCCATATAGCGACCGAACATTAATCTGGTCTGGGCGTCTAAACCGGGTATAGCACTAAAAATAATCATTGTGGCTGGTACCATCACCCACTGCAAAGCCATAAGGACGTAGTGGAATCGGCTTCTACCATTTGGCCTTGGCGGGATAAGACTGAGAGAAATAATAGAGGAAATCACAAGACCAAACATAGCGATAATGAGTAAGTCACGTACCATTATCGGTAAGTTATAAGAAAGAACGGTTTGGTGAAATTCTCTCCCTCCCAGAAAGAGTGGTGCCCAACCCAATATAAAAAGCATGATTGGATTTGTCACTAGAGACCAGTACCCTTCGGCTTGTTGAAAGGTCGTCTTAACTCTCTGCCCTAAAGGGATTTGTTTATTCTGGGTGAAGTGATAAATTACGTAACAAAGATTTTCTACACCATAAGTCCAACGGCGGTGTTGCTTATATATCTGCACTAAAGTCCGCCAGAGTGAGGATGAAGCGTTTGCATCCATCGAGACTGGATAGGATAAAGGGATGACATCGTAACGACCATTATTAGCTATAAGTAAGTTCCAAAAAATCCGTGAGTCTTCACTGACCATGTTGTTTTGCCAATAACCTACTTCATACAAAGCTTGAAAGCTGACAGAGTGTGAGGAGAAGGTGGCCATTCGCTCCGGTCTTTCTTGTTGAATCATCTCCCAAAAAGTACTGCTCATGGCGACAACCCTAGAGACTGCTGGAGCATCCCAAATATTGTTATTAAAGATTGGCACCGGTTGAAAAGAGCTCTTCAAAGGATTTTCCGCAGTCATGAAATGCCAAACTAGGCAGTTGAAATAATCTGGATAAAGTACTGTATCGATATCGAAGATTGAGACTAAGGTTTCAGAATATGATATGTGATTTGGGTCCAAAACATTTGTCCGCACATATTCAGCAGCATAACCGGCATTGGAGCCCTTACCCGCCATCTCTCCAGGAACATCTTGTGGGTGGGTAGGTGTCAAAAAGAAACCGAACTTTGCACCATACTTTTCTTGCATCTCTCTGGCCATCACCCTAGCTGAATGTCCCGCCCGCTCTTCACCTGCTAAAACTACGATGATTTTTTTATGGTCGTAATTCACTTTAGACAAAGCTTCGAGACTAGCCGATATAACTTCGACCGGCTCTTTATAGAAGGGTAATATGACGACATGATAGAGATGCTGGTACTGAAAGCGTCTAAGCATCTCCTGCCAATCCAGACTCATATGGTGCCGAAGTCGTTTCCAATTGTAACGTAGGTGGTAAGACAAAAAGGCAGTCTTAAGTACCCAGTAGAGGGCGAACGCAATAACAAAGTAAGCCGCTATAAATGGCACATAAACTGAAAGTAAGACCACTCCGATTAAAGTCGACCAAGAAGCTAGACCTGGTGCGATTTCGAGTAGACGATAAAATATCCGTCTTTTACCAGTTAAATTAGTTGCCCGCCCCACGTGAAAATCTGACCTTCTAGCGTAGGGTAGCAAATGCTCTTTTTCAGCCATAGTTTCGCAAGTATAGCCTTATTTTGATTATTTTGGAAGCAGATTTGAGCACTGTGTTAAATGACATAAAACCACCGAGAAGCGAGCCTACAGGCGGGTTTCTGGGGGCGGTCATAGGTGTTCGTGTGAAGAGGCGACCCTTATGAATAAATAGACCTCTGGGTAATAGGCCACTGGGTAAATAGACCTCCTTGTTAAATGAGTAAATAGTACGGTTAACCGTACTAAAAACTCAATACTCTTATTTCTTTATTAATCATCTGTAATTTCCTATAGTACGGTTAACTGTACTATTTTACACACTCAACACGAAACCTTAATGATTACTTAACATTTATTTAGTACGATTGATCGTACTAAATCTTAACTTTTAATTTCTCATTCCTAATTCCTAACTTTTCATTCTTAATTCTTTGGAGCCATCTGTCAGATTTGAACTGACGACCCACGGTTTACAAAACCGTTGCTCTACCAACTGAGCTAAGATGGCAATACTTACTTTTACAACAACTTACTCTTTAACTTGTCAGATTGTTTTGTAAATGTTCACAAAACTTTGAAAGAGTATCCCATACTCTTTCAACTCTCCAACTGAGCTAAGATGGCGGTACTTCTCAAGTAAAACAAGTGAAGTGCCTGGCTATTATGCCGGGTTTGAGAAAAATCGCAAGCTTTTATTCACCAGCTAATTTCTTAGCTCGCAATCGCTTTTTCTGTATCGGTGTCAAAGCGTTAGCTACCTTATGAGCTTCTATCTCACTAAGGTGGTTGTTCTTCCATATCTCACGCTTTTCAAGCCTCAAGACTTTCGCCTTTTCACGATTATTTAGGAAAGACAATTCTAGACGATCATAAATCCTAACCAAAAGAGTCAAAATGGCCCGCAGTGTATTGTGTAGACTGTAGTACCAAGATAGTTGCAGTGTAAGTCTAACAACATATCGAATCCTTCTAACTATAATATGGTAAATAGTAGAAAACCAGTCATCTAATTTTGCTCTTAACTTACTACCAAAAAAGCGCTCATCTCGACGCAACTCCGCTTGCGTAAGCAAAGAAACTAATACTAGAAGAGTCGAGGCTGTAAAAAATACATACAGTGCACTAAACATAAGTGCCTATGTTTATTTTACTGACAAACGTGAAATTTTCGCAATACTCACATTCTCGCCAAACTTCTGCACTGCCCCTGTAATCATTTCACCGATAGTAGTTTCTGGATTCTTAATAAATGGCTGTTCCATGAGAATCTGCTCTTTGAAGTAGGCTGACATCTTTCCAGAAACAATCTTATCTTGCATCGCGACTGGTTTGTCAGTTACTTCTGCTTTAAACACCTCCTCAGCCTTATCTAGGACTTCTTTAGGCACCTCATCCTTAGTGATGTAGGTAGGAGACGTCGCGGCTACCTGCATTGCGACTTCCTTTGCCAGAGCGACGAATTCTTCGTTCTTAGATACGAAATCTGTCTCACAAGCTAAAAGCACCATTGAAGCTACTTCGTTAGTGTTATGTACATAGACCCCAACCGCACCAGCTCCTAGTTCGCGGTCAGATTTCTTTTCAGCTGCTTCACTTCTTTTTTTCTTTAGAATAATAACAGCCTTATCCATATCACCCTCTGCTTCTTCTAAAGCTTTCTTGCACTGCATAACTGATATACCAGTCATATCGCGAAGCTCCTTAAGTTGTGTTGATGTGATTTCCATAATTAAAATAGTTTATTTATTTTTGACAAAAGAACAGACTCTTTATCTTTTCTTCAAAGACCTGAACTAGGCGCGAGGTGTGCGAGTTCTTAGTGGACGAGAGTCGGTACGAGGCGCTACCGGCTTAGGCACATAAGCTGCCTTTCCTTCAGCTAAGGCCTTTGTCAATTCTGACAGAGCTAGGGTAACACTATTTTGTAAAGTGTCATTAATAAGGACAGGATAAGTAACTAACGAAACATCACAATCTGAACTCATGATTCCGATAACTGGAACCTTCATGTTTCTCGCTTCTTTAACTGCGATATGATCATGTCTTGGGTCTACCACCACCATCAAGTCAGGTAACCTAGTAAGAGTACTAATACCTTTGAAGTTATGGTCTAATTTAGTGGCTTCCCGACCTAACACCATTCGTTCCTTTTTCGTGTACTTTCGTTCGAGCTCGCCGGAAGTAACTCCACTAGATAATTCTTCTAGACGATTAATCCGCTTCTTCATCTCAGGGAAGTTAGTGAACATTCCACCGATCCAGCGATTTACCACATAAGGCATACTTACCTCAGTCGCTGCTTTAGTCACCGCCTTGACCGCCTCGGTCTTGGTACCAACGAATAATACCGTCTTACCATTCAAACCTGCTTCCTTCAAAATAGCTGATGCCTTACTAAGTAAATCTGCAGTTTGTTCCAAATCGAAAATATCGTTACCTTCTTTGGTACCGTATAAATATGAAGTAACTGTTGGATGTCGACGGCTTTTCTTGAAACCGAAGTGAGCTCCTACGCTAAAAAGGCGTTCTATAAGTGTTGAATTGTTTGTGTTTGTTGACATAATGAATACTAAGCAAAAAAGCGCACTGCGCTTAAGCCCCGTGATGCTACCACAGATACTACCCCTCTGCAACCGCTGTTTCACCAATTTGGTAGCGTTTTATCGCTTCAATTATTGGCTCCAGATTTCCAGCCATAGTTGCCTCAATATTGTGCCATGATTCTTTGATCCGGTGGTCAGTAATCCGATTCTGGGGAAAGTTATAAGTCCTAATCTTCTCTGACCGATCACCTGTCCCAATCTGATTTTTCCTTTCAAAAGCATGTTGCTTGGCTTCCTCCTCTTCATGCAGAGATTCAAGCTTAGCCGTCAAGATACTCATGGCTTTCTCACGATTTTTTAACTGCGATCGCTCTGACTGGCTTCTGACCTCAATTCCTGTCGGAATATGGACCAGACGTACAGCCGTCTCAACTTTGTTTACATTCTGACCACCAGCTCCACCA
>JACCDV010272317.1_pt1 | contig 12272 bp, 10 predicted proteins | sample 7446131 | NCBI WGS metagenome assembly JACCDV01 (sample SAMN15323448, study PRJNA562643) | freshwater metagenome | isolation source: river surface water | place: USA:Blue River Watershed | collected 2017-08-17
AGGCCGGGCTGGGCGCGGGTACCGTCGGCGCCGTGGCGCTGGCGGCCTTCCTGGGCCACCTGTACCCGGTGTTCTTCCGCTTCCAGGGCGGCAAGGGCGTGGCCACCTTCATCGGCGCGGTGTTCGGGATCGACTGGCTGCTGGGGATCGCCACCGGCGCCACCTGGCTGATCATCGCGTACTTCTTCCGCTACTCGTCGCTGTCGTCGCTGGTGGCGGCGGTGTTCGCGCCGGCCTACTTCCTGCTGGGAGACGGCGTCGCCTGGCGGGCTGATGCGCCCGTGGCCATTGCCCTGGGCGTGATGGCCCTGCTGCTGGTCTGGCGCCACCGGGAGAACATCAACCGGCTGGTGGCGGGCACGGAGTCCAAGCTGGGGTCGAAGAAGAAGGCCTGACGCCGGGGCTCGCCCCGCGCGCCTGCGCCCCATGGGCCTCAGTCCCGCGTGATCTCGTACCGCGTCGCGCGAGGCTCGCCCGGCCCCAGGTGGAACGACAGGCGGGCGTCGCGCAGTTGCGCGTCGTCCTCGGTGATGCGGTCGAAGCGCCGCAGCCGCTCGGTCCAGGACTCGTCGAGGATCTGCTCCACGTAGCGGGCCGGGTCGTCCAGGTCGTGCATCAGCTGCCACTCCAGCGCCCCCTGGCGCAGGCGGCTGCGCCGGCTGTCCTCCATGACGGCCAGGAAATCCACCGCCCGCGCGGGATCGATGCGGTACTCGATGCGCGTGAGCACCCGCCCCTCGCCGGGCAGGATGGCCGCCTCGCGCGGCTGGATGCGGTTGGTGCGCGTGAGGTTTTCGGCCCGCACCTCCTCGGGCATGAGCCGCTGGGCCAGCGCCATCGACAGCACGCAGGTGACGGCCGCGATCCCCAGCGCATGGTGGACGCTGGTGGCCGTGGCCAGCTGGCCCCACACGGCGGCGCCCAAGGCGCTCGCGCCCATGATGGCCATCTGGTAGATGGACATGCCGCGCGCCCGCACCCAGTCCGGCAGGGCCAGCTGCGCCGACACCGTGTGCAGGTTGGCGGTCACGATCCAGGCGCCGCCGGCCAGGAACATGCCGGCCACGGCCAGCCACAGGCGCGGGGCGAAGGCGGCCACCGCGGAACCCAGCGCATACAGGACCACGCCACCCAGCACCAGCCGGGGCAGCGAGGCCGCCTGCCGGATGCGCGGCATCATCAGCACCGCCAGGATGGCCCCGGACCCCATGGACGCCAGCAGCACGGTGAAGCTGCCCGCCCCGCCGCCCGGCAGCGCCCGCGCCACCAGGGGCAGCAGCGCCAGCAGGGCGGTGGCGTGGAAGAAGAACAGCGAGATGCGCAGCAGGATGGCCTTGATGCGGTAGGACTGCCGCACGTACTGCACGCCCACGCGCATGGCGCTGGCCAGGCGCTCGCGGCCCAGCGGGCTCTCGGTGTGCACGCGCCGCCAGCGCATGATGGTGAAGGCCGCGCCCAGCGACAGCACGGTGTTGAGCACGAACACCCAGGCGCTGCCCGCGCTGGCGATGATGGCGCCGGCCACCAGCGGGCCGGCGATGCGCGCGCCGTTCATGGCCAGGCCGTTCAGGGCCAGGCCCTGCGGCAGCAGGGGCTTGGGCAGCACCTCGGGGACGATGGCGGCGAACACCGGCCAGCGCATGGCCAGGCCCACGCCGTTGGCGAAGGTCAGCACCAGCAGCAGGCCCGGCGTCATCCAGTCCAGGAGCACCGCGATGCACATGATGGAGGCCGTGCCCGCCAGCCAGAACTGGGTGGTCATGAAGTAGCGCCGCCGGTCGACGATGTCGGCCAGCGCGCCGCTGGGCAGGCCCAGCAGGAAGACGGGCAGGGTGGAGGCCGCCTGCACCAGCGCCACCCACAGGGGGGAGGGCGCCAGCGAGGTCATGAGCCAGGCGGCGGCCACGTCGTTCATCCACATGGTGGTGTTGGCCGCCAGCCAGGCGAGCCACAACATGCGGAAGACGGGCAGCCGCAGGGGGCCGAGCACCGAAGGGGTTTCCGGTGCGCTCACTGCGGGGGTCAGTCGCGGAAGTTGTTGAAGGACAGCGGCAGGTCCGCGATGTCCTTGCGCACCAGGGCCATGGCGGCCTGCAGGTCGTCGCGCTTGGCGCCGGTCACGCGCACCGCGTCACCCTGGATCGCGGCCTGCACCTTGAGCTTGCTGTCCTTGATGATGCGCTGGATCTTCTTGGCGGCCTCGCCCTCGATGCCGCTGCGCACCTTGACGACCTGCTTGACCTTGTCACCGCCGACCTTCTGCACGTCGCCCTTGTCCAGGAAGCGCACGTCCACGTTGCGCTTGGCCAGCTTGCTGGTCAGGATGTCCATGACCTGCTGCAGCTGGAAGTCGGCGTCGCCGAAGAGGGTGATTTCCTTGTCCTTGATCTCGATGGCCGCCGAGGTGCCCTTGAAGTCGAAGCGCGTGCCGATTTCCTTGGCAGCGTTGTCGACGGCGTTCTTCACCTCGACGAGGTTGGGTTCGAGGACGGTGTCGAAAGATGGCATGGATGCTCCCGTATCGTTGTTCGCCGCCCGCGCGGCTCAATGAGACAATTCTCCCATGATCGTCGAGCCCAACGCTCCCCTGCAATCCCACAACAGTTTCGGTATCGTCGCCAAGGCGCGGGAACTGGTGCGCGTGCGCAGCGAGCAGGACCTGCTGGACGTACTGGCCGACCCCGAGCGCGGCCCGGCGCCCAAGTTCGTCCTGGGCGGCGGCAGCAACATCGTGCTGACCGGGGACGTCAGGCCGCTGGTGCTCAAGATGGAGATTCCCGGCATCCGCGTGGTGGAGGACGGCCCCCGGGCCGCCATCGTCGAGGCCGGCGCGGGCGTGCCCTGGCACGATTTCGTCACCTGGACGCTGGACCACGGCCTGCCCGGCCTGGAGAACCTGGCCCTGATCCCCGGCAGCGTGGGCGCCTCGCCCGTGCAGAACGTGGGCGCCTACGGCGTGGAGGTGCAGGACCGCTTCGAGTCACTGGACGCCATGGACCTGGCCAGCGGCCGCGTCTTCACGCTGGACGCGGCCCAATGCGCCTTCGGCTACCGCGATTCCGTCTTCAAGCACGCCCCGGCCAAGGAGGGCGACTTCGGCCTGGCCGGGCGCGCCGTCATCCTGCGCGTGCGCTTTCGCCTGCCCCGGCCCTGGAAGCCCGAGCTGGGCTACCTGGACCTGCAGCGCAAGATGGTGGAGGAGGGCGTGGCCCAGCCCACGGCCCGCCACATCTACGACTGGGTCTGCGCCATCCGCAGCGCCAAGCTGCCCGACCCGAAGGTGATCGGCAACGCCGGCAGCTTCTTCAAGAACCCCACGGTGACGCCCGACCAGTGCGCGGACATCATCGCCCGCGAGCCGAACATCGTGCACTACCCCATGCCCGATGGCAGCGTGAAGCTGGCCGCCGGCTGGCTGATCGACGCCTGCGGCTGGAAGGGCAAGACCGTGGGCCATGCCGGCGTGTACGAGAAGCAGGCGCTGGTGCTGGTCAACCGTGGCGGCGCGACCGGGGGCGAGGTGGTGACCCTGGCCAAGGCCATCCAGACCAGCGTGTACGAGCGCTTCGGCATCCGGCTGGAGCCGGAACCGGTGGTGGTCTGATCGCCTGACGGGGCCCGGCGCGGGGCCCTTGGGGTGTGCGGCCCGGCCTCAGGCGGCCGCCGCGCCCTCCGCATCCTTGGCGGCGCGCAGCCGCGCCACCACGAAACCCGCCGCCTGGCTCACATGGGCGCGCGCCAGCTGCTCGGCGCGGTCCGCATCGCGGGCCGAGATGGCCTCCAGGATCTGCGCATGCTGGTCCCAGATGTCCCGCGGGGTCTGGTCGCGATTGAGCACCTCCCCCATCACCCGCTGGGTGTAGGTCAGGTGCGTGGACATGGCCGAGCCGATCAGGGGGTTGCCGGACAGGCCGTACAGGAACTCGTGGAAGCGGATGTCGGCGGCGATCATCCGCGCCACCGCGCCGCTGGCCACCGCCTTGCGCCCGGCCTCGACCAGGGCCGCGCCCTGGCGGGCGGCCTGCTCGGTGCAGGCCAGGGCGGCGCGCCGGGCGGCCAGGCCCTCGATGGCCGAGCGCATGTCGTACATGTGCTCCACATGCTCCGGGTCCAGCGGCGCCACGATCAGGCCGCGGCCCGGCGCATCGCGCAGCACGCCCTGGTTGCGAAGCAGCAGCAGGGCCTGCTGCACCGGCTGGCGCGACACGCCCAGGGCCTGGGCGACCTGTTCCTGGATGATGCGCTCGCCCGGCTGGAGCTGGCCGGAGGCGATTTCGTCCAGCAGCGCGGCGCTGACCTGGTCGACGAGGTTGGGCTGGAGGGAGAGGGCCTTCATGGGAAGTCGGTGGCGGCCCGCCGGAACGGCTTGGGGGCGCGCACCGCCAGTCTATCGTGTCCTCGCGGCGCCCCTCAGGCCTGCGCCGCCAGCCGCTCGCGCAGCACGCGGTGCAGGATCTTGCCGGTGGCGGTGCGCGGCATCGCCTCGTCGGCGACGAAGCTCACCGACTGCGGGCGCTTGTAGCCCGCCAGGCGCCCCTGGCACCAGGCCTTGATCTCCTCGGCGTCGGCCTGCTGGCCCGCGTGCAGCACCACCACCGCGTGCACGGACTCGCCCCACTTGTCGTGCGGCAGGCCCAGCACCGCCACGTCCTTGACCTTGGGGTGGGCGCCGATCACGCCCTCCACCTCGGAGGGGTACACGTTCTCCCCGCCGCTGATGATCATGTTGCTCTTGCGGTCCACCAGGTGGATGAAGCCGTCGGCGTCGCGCCGGGCCATGTCGCCCACCGAGCACCAGTCGCCGTGGAAGGCCTCGGCCGTCTTCTCGGGGTTCTTCCAGTAGCCGTCGAACACGTAGGGTGACCGGGAGTACAGCTCGCCCACCTCGCCATCGGGCACCTCGCGACCTTCGGGGTCCAGCAGGCGGATGGGGCCGCTGCCGGCCCACTCGCGGCCCACCGAGCCCAGGCGGTCGAACTGCTCCTCGGGGCGCAGCAGGGTGACCCAGCCGGCCTCGGTGGAGCCATACAGCTCGTACAGCTTGCCGTTACGGAAGAACTCCATGATGGCCAGCTTGGTCTCCTTGCGCGCGGGTGCGGAGGAGATCATGAGCTTTTCCACGGCGCTGACGTCGTATTTCGCCTTGATGTCCGCGGGCAGGCCGAGCATCATGATGTAGTGCGTCGGCACCAGCGAGGTGAAGGTCACCTTGTCGCTGGCCAGCGTGGCCAGCAGGGCCTCGGGGTCGAAGCTGCGGTGGTCGTCGATCACGCAGGTGGCGCCCAGGTGCACGAAGGTGTGGCTGAAATACAGCGAGTTGGCATGGCACATCGGCATCACCAGCAGCGCCGTGTCGTTGCGCGTGAAACCCATTTCCACCGCGGTCGCCAGGGCGATCAGCGTGTTGCCCTCGTGGCTGCGCACGGCGCCCTTGGGGCGGCCCGTGGTGCCGGAGGTGTACATCAGCGCGCAGGGGTCGGCCGGGCGCACGTCCACCGCGGGCAGGGCGTCCCCGGCGGCGTCGATCAGCGCCTCGTAGCCGGTCCAGCCAGCGGGCAGGGTGTCGCCGAAGGCGATGCAGCCGCCCGCCACCAGGTCCAGGTCACCGCGCACCGCGTCGATGCGGTCGGCCAGCAGGTCCTGGGCGATGACGGCGCGGGCCTCGCTGTGCTGGGCGATGTAGCCGATCTCCGGCGGGGTGAGGCGGAAGTTCACCGGCACCGCCACCAGCCCGGCGCGCGCCAGCGCCACGTACATCTCCATCCACTCCACGCAGTTGTAGGCCAGCAGGACCACGCGGTCGCCCTTGGACAGCCCCAGCCCCAGCAGCCCGTTGGCCAGGCGGGTGGCGCGCTCGTGCCACTGGGCAAAGCTCAGGCGCCGGCGCGAATCGCGCGCGCCGAGCTTGGCAGGGGTCAGGCGGGCATGGGTGGCGACGGCATCGGCCACGGTGAGCAGGTGGTTCATGGCGGGGTCTCTGAGGTCAGGCGCGACGGCCCGGATGGATCGCATCTTAGAACTCTGAATTCAGAATTCATCAGGGAAATCCCTTGTAAATTGAACTCTGAATTCAGAATACTATGAATTCCGTTGACCCGGCCGGCGGCTGCCTGGCAGGGCGTGCCCCGACTAACGTCCCGACCCAAGGAGCTCCTTTGACCACGCCCACCGTCTCCCCCGACAGCGCCGCCGCCCTGGTCGCGCGCTTCCTCAAGGCCCGCGGCGTGGACCGCGTCTTCGCCCTGTGCGGCGGGCATGTCATGCCGATCTGGATGCGGCTGGATGCCGAGGGCATCCGCATCGTGGACGTGCGCGACGAGCGCGCCGCGGTCTACATGGCCCATGCCCACGCCGAGCTCACGGGCGGGCTGGGTGTGGCGCTGGTGACCGCAGGGCCGGGGGTGACCAACGCCATGACCGGCATCGCCAACGCGCATGTGGCGCGCGCGCCGGTGCTGGTGCTGTCCCGCCCACCGCCGCGCCCGCAGGAAAACCGCGGGGCGCTGCAGGACATGTCGCATGTGGAGTTCGTGCGCCCGCTCACGCGCTATGCCCGCACGGTGCGCGAGCCCGACCTGGTGCTGCAGGAGCTGGACGAGGCCGTGGCCCGCGCCCAGGGCCATGCCGGCGAACCCGGCCCGGCCTACCTGGACTTCCCGGTGGACACCCTGCGCGCCCGCGTGTCGCCGGCCGTGCAGCTGCCCGAGTTCATGGCCCCCCGCGCCCGCCCGCGCCTGCTGCCGGACCCGGCCGCCGTGGCCCAGGCCGTGGAGGTGTTGTGGAACGCCAGGCGCCCGCTGGTGATCACCGGCCGGGGCGCGCGTGGCGCCGCGCAGCCCCTGCGCGACTTGCTGGACCGCCTGGGCGCGGTGTACCTGGACACCGGCGAGAGCCGCGGCCTGGTGCCGGAGTCGCATCCCGCCGTGGTGGCGGCCATGCGCGGCTCGGTGATGGCCGAGGCCGACGTGATCCTCACCATCGGCCGCCGCCTCGATTTCCAGCTGGCCTATGGCTCCCCCGCCGTGTTCGGCGACGCGCAGTTCGTGCGCATCGCCGACTGCGCCAGCGAGCTGCGTGACAACCGCCGCGGCGCCGCCGAGATCCTGGCCAGCCCCGCCGAGGCGCTGCAGGCGATCCTCGACCAGGCCGGCGACCGGGGCAGCGCCGCCGACCGCGACTGGGCTGCCAAGGTCCGTGCCGGCCACGAGGCCCGCGCGACCAAGCTGGAGGCCTCCATGGCCAGCGCGCCCGACGGCAGCGATGGCCTGATGCATCCCAACCGCCTGCTGGCGGCCCTGCGCCAGGCCCTGCCGGAGGACACCGTGGTGGTGGCCGACGGCGGCGACTTCCTCAGCTTCGCCCGCGTGGGGCTGCCCGCCAGCACCTACCTGGACCCCGGTCCCCTGGGCTGCATCGGCATCGGCACGCCGTTTGGCGTGGCGGCCAGCCTGGCCTGCCCGGACCGCACGGTGGTGGTGGCCACCGGCGACGGCGCCTTCGGCTTCAACGCGATGGAGATCGACACCGCGGCCCGCCACCAGGCGCCGGTGCTGATCGTGGTGGCCAACAACGGCTCCTGGGCCATCGAGGTGCGCGACCAGCAGGAGACGCACGGCAAGGTGGTGGGCACCCGCCTGCAGTTCGCGGACCATGCCGCCATGGCCCGCGCCTTCGGCCTGCATGCCGAGCGCGTGGAGCGCGCCGAGGACCTGCCCGGCGCCATCGAGCGGGCGCTGGCCAACCGGCCGGCGCTGCTGGACGTGCTGGTCACGCCCGAGGCCGCCTCGTCCGACGCCAAGTCCGGCCTGGCCTGGGTGCCGGACCTGCAGGCCCTGGGGGCCTGGGACGATGCCGAGCGTCGCTGGCGCGACGCCTGAACGCGAAGAATTGAAGGAGGATCACCGCATGATCGATTTCAGCCTGCCCGCCGACCTGGAGCGCCTGCGCGACCAGGTTCGTGACTTCATCGCCCGCGAGGTCATGCCCCTGGAAGGGGACCCGCGCGAGGGCCCCCACGGACCCGAGCCGTCCCTGCGCGAGGAGCTGGTCTCGCGCGCGCGCCGCGCCGGCCTGCTGTCGCCACATGCTTCCCACGAGCTGGGCGGCCTGGGCCTGTCCCATGTGGGCCGGGCCGTGATCTTCGAGGAGGCGGGCTACTCCATGCTGGGCCCGGTGGCCCTGAACGTGTTCGCGCCCGACGAGGGCAACATGCACCTGCTGGAGGCCGTGGCCACGCCCGGGCAGAAGGAGAAATGGCTGCGCCCGCTGGTCCAGGCGCACGTGCGCTCGTGCTTCTGCATGACCGAGCCCGCGCCCGGCGCCGGGTCCGACCCGTCCATGCTGGCCACGGTGGCCGAGCGCGATGGCGACGACTTCGTGATCAGCGGCCTCAAGTGGTTCATCACCGGCGCGGACGGCGCGGCCTTCGCCATCATCATGGCGCGCGTGCCCGACGCCGGTCCCACCATGTTCCTCGCGCCCATGGACGCGCCCGGCATCACGCTGGAGCGCAACATGGATTCGCTGGACCGGTGTTTCCCCGGCGGCCACGGCGTGGTGCGCTTCGACGGCCTGCGCGTGAAGGCGCAGGACGTGCTGGGCGAGGTGGGCCAGGGCTACCGCTACGCGCAGGTGCGCCTGTCCCCCGCGCGCCTGACCCACTGCATGCGCTGGCTGGGCGCGGCCCGCCGCGCGCACGACGTGGCACTGGACTACGCCCGCCGCCGCGAGGCCTTCGGCCAGACGCTGGGGCGGCATGAGGGCGTGGGCTTCATGCTGGCCGACAACGAGATGGACATGCACCAGGCGCGCCTGGCGATCTGGCACTGCGCCTGGGTGCTGGACCAGGGCCACCTGGGCCTGCACGAGTCCAGCCGCGCCAAGGTGATGGTGTCCGAGGCCGTGTGGCGCGTGGTGGACCGCAGCGTGCAGGTCCTGGGCGGCCAGGGCGTCACCGGCGAGACCGTGGTGGCGCGCATCTTCGCCGACAGCCGCAGCTTCCGCATCTACGACGGCCCGTCCGAGGTGCACCGCTGGAGCCTGGCCAAGCACCTGCTGCGCGGTGTGCGGCCCGAAGGCGGGCACAAGGCCGAGGGGGCTGCCCGGTGAGCGCCGCGATCGATTCCTTCCGCCTGGAGGGCCGACTGGCCCTGGTCACCGGCGCATCCAGCGGCCTGGGCCGTCACTTCGCCCGCACGCTGGCCGAGGCCGGTGCCCGGGTGGCGGTGGCCGCGCGCCGCGCCGACCGGCTGGCCAGCCTCGTGGACGAACTGCGCGCACAGGGCCGCGACGCCTTTGCCGTGCCCATGGACGTGACGGACCCGGCCAGCGTGGCCGAGGCCTTCGACGCCATCGCCCGGCGTGACGCCGGTGCGGTGCCCGACATCATCGTGAACAACGCCGGCGTGGCCGTCGGCCGGCCCGTGCTGGAGCAGACGCCCGCGGACTGGGATTCGGTGATGGACACCCACCTCAAGGGCGCCTGGCTGGTCTCGCAGGAGGCCGCGCGCCGACTGGTCGGGGCGCAGAAGGCGGGGTCCATCGTGAACATCGCCTCCATCACCGGCGAGCGCGTGGCCGGCGGCGTGGCGCCGTACTGTGCGTCCAAGGCCGGCCTGATGCACCTGACCAAGGCCCTGGCCCTGGAGCTGGCGCGTCACCGCATCCGCGTCAACGCGCTGGCGCCCGGCTACGTGGCCACCGAGCTCAATGCCGACTTTCTTTCGTCTCCCGCGGGCGAGCGCCTGCGCTCGCGCGTGCCGCAGCAGCGCTTTGGCGAGCCCGCGGACCTGGACGGCCCGCTGCTGCTGCTGGCCAGTGATGCCGGCCGTTTCATGACGGGCAGCGTGCTGGCCGCGGACGGCGGGCACCTGGTCTCCAGCCTGTGAGGAGGTGGCGATGAACGCAGCGACGAATGGCGCGGTGGCCCCGGTGGCCGCAACTGCGCCAGCCCGGTCCCCCTTCGACACCGATCGCCTCGCCGCGTGGCTGCGCGCCCATGTCGCTGACTTCCGCGGCGACCTGCAGTTGCGTCCCCTGGCGGGCGGCCAGTCCAATCCCACCTACCGCGTGGACGCGGGCGAGCACCGCTGGGTGCTGCGCCGCAAGCCGCCCGGCGTGCTGCTGGCCTCTGCCCATGCCGTGGACCGGGAGTTCCGCGTGATGCGCGCGCTGGCGGGCACGGGCGTGCCCGTGCCCCGCATGCATGCGCTGTGCGAGGACGACACGGTGATCGGCAGCGCCTTCTACGTGATGGACTTCGTGGAGGGCCGCGTGCTGGCCGATGCGTCCCTGCCCGGGATGACGCCGGACGAGCGCGGCGCGATCTACGCCGAGATGGCGCGGGTGATCGCCGCCATCCACCAGGTGGACGTGGCGGCCGTGGGCCTGTCGGACTTCGGCAAGCCGAGCAACTACCTGGCCCGCCAGATCGACCGCTGGACGCGCCAGTACCGCGCCAGCGAGACGGGCCGCATCGAGGCGATGGAGCGGCTGATCGAGTGGCTGCCCGCGCACCGCCCGCAGGACGAGGAGGTGAGCCTGGTGCATGGCGACTTCCGCATCGACAACCTGATCTTCCACCCCACCGAGCCGCGTGCCTTGGCGGTGATCGACTGGGAGCTGTCCACCCTGGGCCACCCGGTGGTGGACTTCGCCTACCACTGCATGGCGTGGCGGGTCACGCCCGACGAGTTCCGGGGCATCCGCGGCTATGACTGGGCGGCGCTGGGCATTCCCGACGAGGCGGCCTACACGGCGGCCTACTGCGCCCATACGGGCCGCACGGCGCTGCCCAACTGGGAGTACCACCTGGCCTTCAACATGTTCCGCATGGCCGCCATCCTGCAGGGCATCCTGGCGCGTGCGCTGGCGGGCAATGCGGCGGCGGCCGACGCCAAGGCCACGGGCGAGCGTGCCCGGCTCATGGCCGAGGCGGGCTGGCGGATCGTGACGCAGGGCAAGCTGGGCTGACGCGTCCACGACGCGGCCCCAAGGCGGCGGCCGGAGGGACCTGGGGCCTTGGGGTCAGCTGCCTTCGCGCCGGTACTCCCCTTGCGGGGCGCTGCGGCGGTCGGTGTCCCGGGCTGACGGCTGCCCGGTTCGGTCGCCGACACGGCGGCCTGCGGCCGAGGCCGTGGGGTTGTTGCCGCGATACGCGTCCCAGGCCTTCTTGGCGACCCCGGTCGTCACGGCCAGGGCGATGAGCTTGCGAAGCAGGGGCATGGTGGACTCCGTAAAAAAGAAGAGGTCTGCCTGCTCCTGAGGGTAGGAGCGTGACAGACCTCGGGTCCAGTGCGCGTTGCCGCGCGCCGTCGTCGGCCGGCGCTTGCGTCCGGCTGCCGGCTTACTTCTTCTCGCCGGTCAGGCGCAGCAGATGTTCGCCATCGCCCGCCGCCAGCAGCCCGGCGCCGCTGTACACGCCCAGCTTCTCGCGCGTGTCCACGATGTCCAGGTTGCGCATGGTCAGCTGGCCGATGCGGTCGCGCGGGGAGAACATGGACTCGCCTTTTTCCATCGTCAGGCGCTCGGGCTTGTACGTGAGGTTGGGGGAGTCGGTGTTCAGCAGGCTGTAGTCGTTGCCGCGGCGCAGCTCCAGGGTCACCTCGCCGGTGATGGCGCGGGCCACCCAGCGCTGGGCGGTCTCGCGCAGCATCAGGGCCTGCGGGTCGAACCAGCGGCCCTGGTACAGCAGGCGGCCGAGCTTGCGGCCGTTCTCGCGGTACTGCTCGATGGTGTCCTCGTTGTGGATGCCGGTGACCAGGCGCTCGTAGGCGATGAACAGCAGCGCCAGGCCGGGGGCCTCGTAGATGCCGCGGCTCTTGGCCTCGATGATGCGGTTCTCGATCTGGTCGCTCATGCCCAGGCCGTGGCGGCCGCCGATGCGGTTGGCTTCCAGGATCAGTTCGACCGGCGACTCGAAGGTCTGGCCGTTGAGCGCGACCGGCATGCCTTCCTCGAAGCGCACGTTGACTTCCTCGGCCTTGACGTCCACTTCCGGCTTCCAGAAGGCCGTGCCCATGATGGGGTTGAAGATGCGGATGCCCGAGTTCAGGTGCTCCAGGTCCTTGGCCTCATGGGGGGCGCCCAGCATGTTGGAGTCGGTGCTGTAGGCCTTCTCGGCGCTCATCTTGTAGCCGAAGCCGGCCTTGGTCATGAAGGCGCTCATCTCGGCGCGGCCGCCCAGCTCGTCGATGAAGGCCTGGTCGAGCCAGGGCTTGTAGATCTTCAGCGCCGGGTTCGCCAGCAGGCCGTAGTGGTAGAAGCGCTCGATG
>JACCDV011108330.1_pt1 | contig 12272 bp, 3 predicted proteins | sample 7446131 | NCBI WGS metagenome assembly JACCDV01 (sample SAMN15323448, study PRJNA562643) | freshwater metagenome | isolation source: river surface water | place: USA:Blue River Watershed | collected 2017-08-17
GAAAGGATATAAAAAAATAATCGAAGAATTTATTATTTATCAAAATGAAAATATTTAATAAATATTAAAAATATATAAAATTTTACAATTTCTTTAAATTTTTATTTTAGTTTTATTTATAGTCTTTTATGTGTTTATTTAAATGAGGTAAACTTTTATTATTTCTGTCTTACTATTATTTTGAATCATGAATTATATGTTTTTATAACATTATAAAAGGATTTGTAATTTATTTTATATTATAATATAAGTTTAATAAGCTATTCAATTTTTTAGTTAAACTCTTATAATAGATAACTCTTAATCATATTGAATACAAATGAAATAAGGTAATCATTTATTATGATTTTGATTTAAAAAAATAAAGGTTTTTTATTTATTATTATTTCATAAAATAGATAATAGATTTGTATGATTTATTTGATTATAAAAATACTAAAGATTTTTACTAATTAATTTGAATTATGTTTTAAAAATACAAATTTAGATTTCTTTTCGAATAATGATTAATATTTTTATGATTAAATTTTATTAAAACTTATTATTTCAATTCTTTTAATATGCATTCCATTATAAATTCTGTTCTTATATACTTTTGCATCATTTAATTTATATATTAGACAAAGCAAAGGACTCATAATACAGTCACTTATTTTATAAAATCTTCAAATTCAATTTTTCTTCTTTAATTTATTTATAGATTTTTTATTAATTTTAACTATCCTAATCTTATATGACATTTTCTTTTAGTATTTTGGATTATTTTTAAAATATCTTTTCTAATGTTTATTTTTCTACTAATAATTCTTAATATTTCTTTCAAATTTCTTTAAGAGAGTCTTCTTCGACTCAAATCATCTCACATTAATAGGATTTTTCTAAAGAAGATTTTATCTGATTTATCTCTCATTTTAATTATTCAATAATATGCTATTGTTATGACCTTTCTTATTATAATATTTAAATCTCATCAATTTCTTTGGAAGAATTTTAACAAACAATTTTATTAACTTTTTGCTCTCTTAAAATAGATTATAATTCGTTTTCTAAACATTACAACTCTTAATGTAGATTTATATTTTTCTAGTATATGTCTTTATACATGTTTCTCTAATTTGAAGGCAGTTTAGAAAGAACATCGTTTAAATTCATTATAAAAATCTATTTTTAGCCTAATAATAGCAATTCAAATTATGTTTATCGAATATTATTTTAATTATAATAAAATAATCATGTATTGTAATGGTTAAAGAAAGAAAAAAGACCTTTTGCCATAAGAAATAAAAAGTTTAAAAGAGATTGATCTATTTTAAAATATTACAGACTTAGAACTGAATTAGTTTTTCATATAATTTAGATTGGTTACAAAAGGGGCTCCTTTTATAACTGAAGAGGATTTTATATAACTTCTTCATTCTATTCAAATTTAAACAAACAAACGAATATCTTAATGAATCTTTAATAAATTTGATTAGAGTAAAACTGGATCTTTAGGATTTAAAGAATATATGAGTATTATTCATGTATTCTTTTACGGAGATTAAGAAGAGAAAAATTGGTTCATTTTCAACTTCATATGTGAAGATGGTCAAGCCGTTTTTGACTTTAAAAACTTATCAAACTTTTTTGAAATTGTAAGCGAAGAAGATAATTTGGAAAACTCTTAGCCGAAGAAATCAATTGAATTCTTAACAAATTTCGTTTATGAAAAATTATAGAAATTTCATAATGAGAAAATTGACTTTAAAACATTCAAAGAATTTGTTAATTCTTCTTAGCAAAATTTGCAAATTTTTAATTTTCTTCCTTAAAACATTAATTCAATTTATAAAAAGATATAAAAAATTTAAACCTTTATTAAAATTGATAAAAATCTTAAAGAAATAATTGATATTTTTGATAATAAAATATTGTATGCTAAAAATTACTAAAAAACAGAAAATAAAGAAAATTTCTTCACAGAAAACAATTAAAATATTCCTAAATCAAACACAATTTTACCAATTTACTAATCTCCCCAAATTCATTTAAAATAGATAGTTTATTAATCAATTAATCTTTTATAAGACGAGTTATGATGAATAGAGAAAAAATAAAGAATAATAGATCTTTCAATATAAAATTTTTAACAAAGCAAAAATTCTAATTTCTCTTAAGTTAGTCTCAACAGTCCAAACTTTACATTAGTTCTTACTTTATTAAAAGGGATTGGTTAAGCAATAAAATTTATTGAGTCTCAAAGTTATAAACTAATATCAAAAGTTGACTTTAAGAATTTTCATTAAGTATGCTTGCCGTTATTGTATAACTAATAATATGATAATTGCAAATTTTACGAATATGCTCCTTTGGTTTTTAACAAAATTCGCTAAATGAACGGAATATCTGTTTTAGACTTTATTGAGTCAATTGGTGTTAATACTTTTCAAAATCTTTTAGCTTAAAACCTTAAACTACTAAGTGCTCATTCTTCATCTGGAAAAAGTGGGTCATTTTTCTTCCATACTTCAGATGATAAATTTCTTATAAAAACTATCAAGTATTCGGAATATGAGCTAATACTCAGTTAGTTATATGATTATTTTCATTATTTTTAAGATAATCCTGAGACAATGATTAACAAGTATTATGGATTATATTGACTCAAATTATACAAGGAAAAGAAAAGAGAAGTTGTTATATATGTTTTAGTAATAGGTAATGTGGTTTGAATAAAACCTTTTGAATCGATATAGAGCATATATGATTTAAAAGGTTCAACTTATGAAAGAATATCGAGTTAAGTTGATATTGATTAAGGAAAGCCTAAAAAAGATCTAAATTTTTAAAATGAAAAAACAGAGATAAAAATAGAATAAGAGAAATTCTCTTGAATTTATTAACAATTTTAAAATGATGCAGAGTTTTTATTTAAGTGAAATGTTAACGATTATTCGTTACTTATTGCCATTGTTCAAACATCGCTCGAATGAAAATAATCTATTTGATAGAAAAAATCCATTTACAAAGTTTTCAATGCTGAACAAAACAATATTCGTTATGTCTTTGGTATTATTGATACTTTAACAGATTTTGATAGCTTAAAGAAAATAGAATTTATTTCAAAAAGAATATTTTTAGGATCCGGAGTATCCTGCATTCCACCAAAAGAATATAAATAGAGATTTCTCAAAATGATAGAAAATGTGTTTAAACAAGAATAATATATTTTATATTAATTTTTTATAATAAAAATGGTCAAATACATAATGGGTATTGATGAAGCTGGTAGAGGTCCTGTATTGGGTCCAATGGTTTATGCCGGTTTAATTTGGCCAGTTGATTTTGATAATAAAGAAGAGTTAAAAGGTGTAAGTATAAATGACTCAAAACAAGTTGATAAGAAGAATAGAGAGATTTCTTTTAAGAAAATAAAGGAATTTCAATAAATTGGAAAAATTGACTTTAAAACAATCGCTTTATCGCCTTAAGAGCTTTCTGATTAAATGGAAAGAGAGAATTCTATTAGTCTTAATGAGATTTCCAAAAATGCTGCTTTTGATTTAATATATCATTTTATTAACAATTAATATAAACTTGATACAGTTTACATTGACACGGTGGGAAAAGAGAGTTCTTATTAAAAAGTCTTTGAGATTGAGTTTTCAAAGTTTTAAATAAATTTCGTTGTTTGATCAAAGGCAGACTCTCTTTTTCCAGTTGTCTCAGCAGCAAGCATTTGTGCTAAAGTTACTCGTGACGATTTAGTGGAAAACTGGAAATTTGAAGAAAATGTATAATTTAGCAATGATTATGGATGTGGTTATCCAGGTGATCCATTGACTGTAAATTGGCTTTAGGAAAACTCTGATCCAATCTTTGGTTTTCCAACTCTTGTTCGTTTCTCATGGCAAACAACTAAAACTTTAATGGAGAAAAAGTGCATTCCTTTTTAAGTTAGAAAATATTCAAAAATGATTCCAATTTAAAGAGTAAAAGATCTGGGTATATAAACTCGCAAACTTACTCCAGTAGAAATACCAATAGATTCCTTATATCAATAAAACAAAGATATTTTAGGCTTTAAGTTTTAAGTATTAAAATTATATTAATTTTATAATGCAAAATAAAGAAAGAAATCATTTTAACCATCCAAAGTCAATTGATTTACAAAGAAATGAAAACATAAGGAAACATCATGAAAAATAGTAGTGGAATCCATATGAGTTGAATGGTGGAAATGTTATGGCTTTAGCTTAAGACGATTTTGCCGTATTTGCAGCTGATACAAGACTTTCTTGAGGATATTCTATATTACATAGAAATGTTACTAAAATTCATAAGTTGACAAATGAGACTTATATTCTTACCGCTGGAATGTATGCTGATACCATCAACCTATGGAAGATTTTAGATGAATAAATTTAGTTGTATTAAATGGATCATTAGAAAACATTAGATTCTAAAGGAATTGCATGTTTTTTATCTTGACTTTTATATAGCAAAAGACATTTCCCTTTTTATACATTCAATATATTAGTGGGAAAGGAAAATAATGAAATGTTTGTTTGGCACTATGATGCTGTTGGATCATATGAGAAGGGTAAATTTGAAGCAGCAGGAAATGGATAAGGAATGATGGTTTCTCATATAAGATAGATTTTCTAAGAATATAATTAGATACAAAAAAGTCCGAAAAGAACAATGGAGCAAATTAAAGATATTTTTTATAACATTTTTTAGTCTGTTGCAGAAAGAGATACAACGACTGGAGATGAAATTGAGATTTATATACTTAAATCAACAGGAGAATTATACACAGAAAGGCTTCCACTTAGGAGAGATTAAAAATTATCATTAATTTCATTCTTTATTATTTTCTTAGTTGATTTTCTAAACTTCTTAAATATTCTAACTTTTCTTATAAAGACATATTTTACTCTGTTTTTGTTAATAAATTTTATATTTTTTTATTTTTTCTTTTTATTATAACTTCTGGTTTTTCATATGTTTCCAAATCCTTTGTTTCTTTTGTAACAAACTAAATTTCTTTTAAAACTTAGTTATTTTCCTCTATTTGGTTTGATATCTGATTTTTAGCTATTTGGTTTTCTTATTTTATTTTAATGTAAAATTTATTCAAATTTTCTTATAAAATGTTCTTTTGTAAATCAATCTCTTTTTCTTATGGTTTTTCTAATGTGTTTTCATCTTATATAAATTCATTGAATAAAACATTGATTTTCTTTTCCAATATTTTTTGCTCTAAATTCTACTATGTAATTCTGTATATTTAATCTTTAAAATTCTCTATTTTTAGGAATAGATTTTTCAAAGAAATTTCTTTCTAAATTTATTGCTTTTACAAACTCTTAAACTCTTCTTATTGTTTTTCTAAGACTTATTAAAGTTTTATTTATTCATTGCTAATTTCACTTAATCAATTATCCTCTTTTTATATTAACATTTTCATTTCTTAAATCTCTTTATCTTTGGGTTCCATTTCTTTCTCCATTTCTCTTATTGTATATTCAAGGACTTGTTTATAGCTTTCAAGCTCTTAATTCTCTCTTTTTATTCTGAATATAGTTTTGTCCTTTTCTGCTAACAACTTATGAAAGTTTTTTTCGCTATCTTTTTCCTATTATAATTATTAAGTAATTTTTTCAATCTATAATTATAAAGGTTCGAGTTATAATAGTTTATTTTTGTATAAATCTTATAATGCATTAAGTTGTCTTTCGTTGCTATTTAGTCTTTTAAACAATGAAAGGTGAATAACTCTTTATTCATCAACTTCTTTCTCCAAATTTTATATTTTTTCATTGATTTCCTTTTACAATTATTATTTTTCTGATAAATTTTCTTCTTAATAAACATCAATTTTGTCTTATTAATTTTCTGTTATTTTTTTCATTTCTTCTGTTTTATCAATAATTTGCTAATTTATTTAATCGATTTGATTTTATTAATGAATCTTAATCTTTTGCATTTTTGTATCAAATTCTTAAAACTAAAATTTCAATTTTTATAAATTTTCTTTTTTAATCTTTTCTAATTCTTCGTTATTTATGTTAATTAGCTCAAATATTTATGTTAATTATTTTTTATATTTTTCATCAATAAAAGACGTACTTTCAAATTCATTATTCTAAATTTCTGTTATTCATTTATTAAACTATTCTTTTTGATCATCTATTAATAGCTTTAATTTTGTTATTTTTTAACTGTGTGTTAATTGGTTTTGATTTATTTATAATGAAAGTTATTACTATTCATCATCTAATGCACTCATATCATATTGTTAACTTTTCACTATATCATTTTCCTATTTTTATAAACCTTATATTTCTATTTTACTTTTTAGATCATCTAATATCTGCTAAGAAATGATTGAAATTTAGTGTTCTTTACTTTCATTATTTTTAAGTATAAGCAAGCTTTGATTAGAGCTATTAATAATTAGTTTATCTCTTTTCCTATCAAAAAATAAAGAAAAGACATGGGAATAAAACAATGGAAATTTTTAAAAAGAAATTTCAAGATTTTCAATATCATAAAAAGCGAATAAATAACTTGCTTAATTTTCTTTTGAAGTTGTACCGCAAACTAAAGTATTGGTTTTGCTATCGAAGTCCATGCAAGTAAATATATCTTAAAAATTGAACTTTTTTCATATATTTCCTTGCTTTTTTAAGATTATATCAGAATTCATAAATATAGAAAAAATGCAATCAAATTAATCAATATATAAGAATTATAAAAACTCCTTTTCTTTAGTTAATATTTCTTCTCTTTATAAATTATATAAATTCCATTAGTATAAAATCCCATCTGTTCCGCTAGATAATAAATATAAGGAATTTTTAATAAATCTTAAACAAGTTATAGTTCCCGAATGACCTTTAAGTTAAACATTTTTTATTATTTCCATTTCATAAAAATCCAATAACTAAATTATTTAGGGCTTTTCACATGCAATAGCTAACTTATCACCAGATTCAGAAAAATATGCATAAGAAATATTATTGAAGAAAAATTCTTATTGAAAGCTTAAATCTACATTTGTTTATTAATCGAGATTAAAGAATTATATTTTATCTTTATAGACTACACAGAATGCAAAACCCATTGGATGAAGTAAAACTTATTAAGGAGAATCCAATAGTTAGTAAATTCCTTCTATTTGATTATTTTGATAATTTTTAACACAAATTTCTCAATCGTTATTTATCGTAATAAAAACAGGAATTCTTTGGCAATAATGAACTCCTTTTAACTCCTCTTGTTATAAGTTTTAACTAAAAAATCTAATTTTACTCTAATAAGAAACAGGATTTTTTATTTGCTAATATTCGCCTTTTGAAAACAATAAAATTAAATTTTGAGAATTCTGATCATAAAAAGAGTTTAAAATCTTCTCTTATAAATTTTAATAAATTTTAAATTGTTACAAAAAAGTTATTTTATTATTAATTATATCAAATGTTTATATATAACCATACTATGTTAGTATAAAAAATAAATAATTTTCCTGATAAACATTTATTATATTTTCTTAGTATTATTAATCATCTAATATATTTAATTAATAATCAATTAATAATAACTAGCTATTATCTTATTATATAATTATTAATTAGTGAAATTTAGAATGTTTAAAGTTTTTAATATTTTAAAAACTTATCTCTTTTTTTATAGAAAATTCTTCATTTTCAAATCGAGCAATTATCAATATTAATTATGATGAGATTATTATAAAACAACCACTACTAATACATATCATACCTAAGATATTCAAATTTTATAATTACAATAATTTAATCTATATTTTATCTATTTTATGAATATCCATATGAGTCTAATATTCTTATATAATTATATAACAATTTTCTTCTATTTAAATAATTTTGAATATTTTAATCATCTTATCTAAGTTTTAAATTTCAACTTATTTAATTAACTCTAAAGTAACAGTATCATAAAACTTTAAATGGCTCTCTTACCCTCTTACTGCAACAACTAAAAAGTTCTTATTTTCACTAATAATGAAATCATCTATTAATTATTCATATTATTAATAAATATATTTTTATGATTAATTTATATCTAAACTTTGCTTAACAATAAAATTTTCTTTTTAACAGAAAAAAGATTCATTTGTAAATATAAACAGTTTAGTATTATCACTAAATGGAGAACTTATCAATTCAATATTTAAATTACTTCATAAATTCATTAAAAATATAAAAAATAAATTATAATATTTATTTACCAAGCGTTTTTGTAATCATTTTAAATTCAGCTTAAAAACAATGATTCTCTTTTTTAAGTAATATTTTGCATAAAGAATAACTTTGATTTCGAAGTACTTTTTTTAATCATTCTTTCTAATTTCTCTTGTATTGCTTCCGAGAACTAAATTTTTCTTTTTTTCTCAGAATTCAAGTTTTAATTAAAAACTCTATTAAAATCTACAAATGTAAGATTTTGATTAAAAGGCTCTTCTTATAGTTAATCACATGTATGGAACGATGTTTATGTTTTAGCAAAAACTCTTTCTTATTTTCTCTATCTTAACAAAGCTCTTATTTTAAACTACAAAAATATTAAACTTGGAAAATGGCAAATTTCCTTTATTAATTTTTTCTTTAAAAATTATTCCAAATTTTTACTTATTTTTATTACATCTAAAAATTAGGGTTAAAAATTCTAAATTACTTTTTTCTACTCAGAATGATAGAAATTACAATTTTTCAATAAACAGTTTTTTCTTGGACATAAACGAGTCTTAGCAAAACTACTTTTAAGTCTCTTACCATTGATACAATAATTATTAACTGCCAAGCCTGCTAAAGATGCTTAAAAACTGTATTTATATTTAATGTATGCTTGGTTTGTATTTTCCTTTCATTTTAAAGCAACTTTTACTATTTCTCCATATTATCCAAAGAATGGTTTAGAAAGCAATATTTCTTCTTTAAAATACAGTTCCGGTATGCCAGTAACGTAAATCTGATCAAGTTAATAAAATGCGCTAAAGTTTTCCAAATTGGGAGATTAATTTTGACTCATTTATTAATTGGTCATTTTAGTCAAAAATAAATTTAGTAAAAAAGGGAAATTTTAGAATTATTAAAATCCAACTTAATTATAATGTCAAGCGAAGAAGATTCATTTATATCCGATGATTCTCAGTGTTAAAACAAAGAAAAAAAGAAAAGAAGACCAAGAAGCGCTGCTGGTTCAAGAAATTATCTATGTGGTTGTGGAAAGGCATATTTATCATATCCAGCCTTATATACTCATGTGAAGAACAAACATACGGGAATATTTCCATAAGGAAGTGTTGCCAAACGAAAAGTAACAAAAAATGAGGAAGAAGATTTAGGAGAAATTTTTAATAAAAGTATACAGGAATATAAGGACTAATTTTATGAGTTTCTTTAGTCTATTGAGGCTCTTTAAATCCAATAATCCATGACTGAAGAGGAATGGGAAAATTCATTCTTGGATCTTAAAGAATCTCAGTCAATTTTATTGAAGACGATTTTATAACAAATTTCCTTAGAAAAATACGAAAAGAAAAATCCTTAAATAATTGAGGTATTCGCCTGATATGCAATCGAATTATAAGAAACTGTATCAAAAGTCTTTCTATAAGAATCACTTGCAATTTTAATCATGTTTTTAGAGATAATTAATGAGCATGGAAGAGACTTCATAATGAACGAACAAGAAATCGACAAAAGAACAATTCCTCATGAAATCTACCAAAACTCATAAGCAATAATCCTAATTCTAAAAATGGTCAATCTTTTCATATCGGAGCATTTTCCAACTTGTTTGAAGAAGTTCATTAGCAAAAAAGTCAATTTTATTTACTTTGGTTTTGAGGAAAACTAGATTAAAAATTTGATACTTTTTTTCAAGTTCTTTTCCACATGGATGTATGTTAATGATTTATGCAAATATAAGCTTGATATAAATGTTGATTTTTAAACTAATAAATATTAACCATCAATTTCTGTTGTTTTTCATATTAAATAAAGCTCTATTAAAAAACATTCATTTTTTCTTTAATATTTTATAAATGTCGTCTGAAGATGAAAAATCCTCCATAAAAGAGCCAATAGAAATAATTGAGAAAAGAAATTTCTAAGAATTTGATCCTTTCAAAAACCCTCCAAAATTAATTCTTGTTTAAGGACCTCCAAAGAGTGGTAAAACTACACTGATAAAATCTCTTATAAAACACTATACAAATTTGGTATTTGAGCCCGTTGGTCCCATTACTATAAGAGTTTCTTAGAAGCAAAGAGTGACACTTATGGAATGCTCAAATGATATGTCTGATATGGTTGATTAATGCAAAATTCCAGATATAATTTTAACGTTAATTGATGCTTCTTTAGGCTTCGAGATGCAAACATTTGAAGCGCTAACAATAATGTAAAATCATTCTTTTCCAAGATGTATTGGAGTGGCAACTCATTTTGATTACTTTAAAAAGCCTTAATAAATGAAAAAAGCGAAAAAATAACTCAAAAAAAGGTTTGCAGTAGAAACAACAGAAGAAACAAGACTTTTCTTTATTTCAGCTTTTTAATGAAATCTATATAATTAAAGAGATATTCATAATTTGGCAAGACTGATATCGGTTATCAATCCAAGAGAAACAGAATATAAAAAGACACATCCATTTTTCCTGATGGATAGAATTGAGTTAACTAAAGATAATAAATCCTGCTTTTATGGATATTTAAGAGGAAATCATTGGGATCTTACTTAACCTCTTTTTATATCTGGTTTTGGATTAGTTAATGAATATAAGGCAGAGGTTATATCAGATCCCTGTCCATTGTTAGTTTATGATAAGAATAATTGAACTTTAAGAAAAAGAGAAAAGCTGATACACGCTCCTTAGAGCTAAGTTGGATAATGTATTTTTGATAAAGATGGAGATTATATTACTGTACCCAAACAACATGTAGTTTTTACGGCATAAGAAAATGAAGATTAAATTTTATAAGAAAACAAAGGGGTTTAAATGATAAGAGAATTTCATAAAGGAGAAAACGTAGTTGATAGCTAGTTAAATTAACCGGTTTTTCTCTTAGAAAATATTCCAATTTAAAATCATGAATAAAAATAAGAATATTTAGATCCTTCTAATAAGATCAAAGAGACTTTTGAAATAGGTGAGAAAATCTTAAAAGAAGAAAAGTATTTTATAAAAGAGGAAAATGATAAAATCGATCCAATGTCAATTATATATGGAGATTAGAAAATACAAGACCTAGAAGAATCACTATTAGATTAATAGGAAATATAAGAAGAAATTGAGAATTATGTGATTAACAAAGAAGAAGAAAGTGTTTCTGAAGATTATGAAAACGTTTATTAATAAAACATAGAAGTAACCCCAGAATTAGATCAAAACTAAATTCCATATGGAAAATATATAAAAATTACAATAGAAAATCTCACTAAAAATCAAATTGAGAAAATGAACTAAAAATCATTGATTTTTTCACAAGTAATTTTAGGTGAAAATAACAAAGGATTTTTATTAATAAAATTCTGAAGATAAAAATGGTTTTAAGGTTTACTCAAATCCGGTGATCCTGTAATTGCATCAACAGGTCTTTATAAGTATTAGACTGTTCCCATTTATTGTTAAAAAGAAGATAATGACAGATTAAAGTTTTTAAAATATACATTAAAATTCGAACACTGTTATGCTGTCATTTATGGTAATTATGTTCCTAATAATTCTGGTATTTCTTTCTTTAAAAATATTTCTGAAAATTAACAGAAATTTTGAATTGGAGGAACCGGGATTGTCGTTGGTTTTTCTAATGATTTTGATATTAAGAAAAAACTTAAACTTATTGGAGAGCCTGTTAAAATATTCAAAAAAACAGCCTTGATTAAAAACATGTTTAATTCGAATCTTGAGGTTTAGCAATTTATCGGTGCGAAAATTAAGACAGTTTCTGGTATAAGAGGATTAATAAAAGGAATCGTTAAAGGATAATAAGAAGGTGTTTTTAGAGCAAGTTTTGAGGATATGATTTTGATGTCTGATTTGGTCTTCTTAAGAACATGGGCAAAAGTTCCTTTGGAAAAGCTTTATAATCCAATTGTAATTGATCCATAAAGAGAAATGATTTTAGCTAAAAATGCAAAGGAGTTGAGAGATGCTAATGGAATTGTATTAGAAGAAGATAAGATTAATAAAGAGGTTATTTGAGCAGATAAGGTTTTTGCTCCTTTAGTAATACCAGGAA